>OGZO01000038.1_pt1 | contig 61585 bp, 59 predicted proteins | sample 1576721 | NCBI WGS metagenome assembly OGZO01 (sample SAMEA3541516, study PRJEB24748) | human gut metagenome | biome: human gut; feature: human-associated habitat; material: faeces | place: China | collected 2012 | reverse complement strand
CATGGGTAAGACGGCATTTGTTCTGAATATGGCACAGTATATGGCTTTTCGAAAAGACAAATCAGTAGCCATCTTTTCGCTGGAGATGAGTAAGGAACAGCTGGTGAACCGTCTGTTCTCACTGGAGTCTAAGGTGGATTCTCAAAAGATCCGTACCGGAAGTCTGGAAGATGAAGACTGGGCGAAATTGATCGAGGGAGCCGGTGTGATTGGAAATTCCCGTCTGATCATTGATGATACACCAGGTATTTCCATTTCTGAGCTTCGGTCCAAATGCAGAAAATTCAAATTGGAACAGGGACTGGATATTATTATCATTGACTACTTACAGTTGATGTCCGGTAGTGGACGTGGCGGTGATTCCCGTCAGCAGGAAATTTCTGATATTTCCCGGGCACTGAAAGGGGTAGCCAGAGAGTTAAATGTTCCGGTGGTTGCGCTGTCACAGTTGAGCCGTGCGGTGGAAAAACGAGATGATAAACGGCCGATGCTTTCAGACCTCCGAGAATCAGGAGCGATCGAGCAGGATGCGGACGTGGTTATGTTCATTTATCGTGATGATTATTATAATAAAGATACGGAAAACAAAAACATGGCGGAAATTATTATCGCCAAACAGCGAAACGGCCCGATCGGTACAGTAAATCTGGTATGGATGCCGGAGTACACTCGGTTTGTTAACGCGAAAAAGGACTAAAAAAGGCGAAGAGATTTTCTTGTAAAGTACCTCCTGTATGCTCTATAATGAGTGCAGGAGGTACTTGTATTATGAAAGAAACCAGATACCTGATTTCTGAGACGGCAAAACTGGTTCATGAGTACTCCATCTGATTTCTAATCTAATTATAGAATAGATGGAAAATTTATGCATCAAATTCAGCTTCATGAACACCGTTAATTAGGCGTTAAAAAATATTCTTTTTCACTAACCTGTGGTCTGAGGGTATTCAAATTATGGTTTTGATTTTTTGTTCCATTACTTCATCTAATAAATCGTTACGCGGTTTCCATAATCTCCAATACACTGGTCTACAATAGTTCTTTCGCATTACAAAAATATCTTAAAAATGCAACTTAATTTAGTAAATGCTGATTATAAGTATAATAATGCTTATTAGTTAGGGTTCAGTTTGCCTTTAAAGTTCCTTCTCTATCTCAACGTTATAATATCTTAACAGATACGCCTAAAAGTGCAGCAAAATCCTTTGGTTTATAATTTGTGATATTTAATGTGTTCATTTTAACGCTCCACCCTATGAGCATATTTAAACACATTCAAACACAATGGTCGATATATTCAGTTACTTATAGTTCCCTCCTTTTTCTACATTATAAACAAAATAAAACATAATACAAAATTATTTCTAAAGATTATTACAACTATGATATAATATTCCTAAAGGGGCGTGAATATAATGGGTTTGTTACTTAGTAGAATATTGACTTATTTAAATGGTGCGATGCAGAATGATTACTATTATAAAATATGCAATTTCATTATCTTTAACTATCTAGATATATTTGAGATGTCAGAAGAAGAATTCTTAAATAAGGGTGCTTTTAGAAAAGAAGAACTTTATAGTTTCTTATTAACATTTGGATTCTCTACTTATGAGGATTTCCGTTTTAAATTAGAAGCTGATCATCAGTTACGTTTGAATCAGATTCGTGTAAGATTATTTGGAGAAACTCCTCAGAAATTCTTAGCAAAGATGGATAAAGCAATGGATGAAGAAGTACTTGCAGACACAATTACTTCTATCTGTGAACATTTCTATAAAGCAAAACGTATTATTATCTTTGGTGGTTTATATCCTTGTTCTATTGCTGTTGAGTTACAGACAGATATGATTTCTTTTGGACGTCCATTTATCCATTATCATAAGTATGATCCTATTCAATTTAATGAAGATGATGTTGTCATCTTTGTGAGTGCTACAGGACGTAGTCTAGAAGAAATGAAGAAATATGATAATTGTAGCTTTGAAAAGGCATATTCATTACTCATCACGCAGAACCGTAAATATACACAGTCATGTTTTAATGGAAATACAACAGTGATTTATGTACCAGGTAAGTTTGATTCAATTGATTTCAACTACCAGATCATGTCAATCTGTGACTTAATCAGATTACGCTATTTCCAGCAATACTACCTTTAAGCAGACTTCAGTCTGCTTTTTTTATGCATTATAAAAGACAAGGATCATCCTTGTCTAGTGAAGAAGAACGCGGTCATTCGCTTCTCCTGTTTCAGTAAATTTTCTTACAAGTTCTTCGACAGTCATTTTCTTTTTTGTTTCTTCATCAATATCCGCAATGATTTTTCCATCCTTCATCATCAGGATTCTATTACCATATTTAAGAGCATCTTCCATATCATGAGTGATCATCATGGTAGTGATATGATGTTCTTTCGCAATTCTTTCAGATAATTTCATCACCTTAATAGATGTTGCAGGATCAAGTGCAGCAGTATGTTCATCTAATAAAAGTAATTGTGGTTTAACTAAAGTTGCCATTAATAGTGTGAGAGCTTGTCTTTGTCCTCCAGATAAGGTACCCACTTTAGTTGTTAAACGGTCTTCTAAGCCAATATCTAAGTCCTTTAATGCATTTACAAAGACATCATGGTGTTTATGAGTAAATGGTGTAAGTGAGAAATGTTTTCCTCTTTGATAAGCTAAAGAGAGGTTTTCTTCAATAGTCATTGAAGGAGCTGTTCCTCTTAAAGGATCCTGGAATAAGCGACCAATAGTACGGCTTCTCACATATTCCTTTTCATTTGTGATGTCTTTATCATCTAAGATAATAGTGCCTTCTTTTGTTTCTACTGCACCAGAGATAGCACCAAATAATGTAGACTTCCCTGCACCATTAGAACCAATAATAGTAACGAAATCTCCTGGTTCAAGATGAAGAGATAAGTGATCAATGGCTTTCTTTTCATTGACAGTCCCTTCATTAAATACAACTGTTAAATCTTTTATATTAAGCATGTTTCTTGAACCTCCTCTTGAGTGTTGCGGAAGAAATCGCAATCACAACAATAAATGCTGATAGGATCTTTAAGTCTCCTGAAGGAAGACCTAAGTATAAGGCAATTGTTAGGGCAAAACGATAGAAGATAGCCCCTACAATAGTACCAACTAAGCATATTGCAACCTTATCACTCTTAATGAATGTCAAACCAATAATAATAGAAGCAAGTCCGATGACCATCATACCAATACCACTTGTGATATCAGCATAGCCCTGCTGCTGTGTAAATAAAGCACCACTTAAAGCGACTAAACCATTAGCAAGTCCTAAACCAATAATTTTCATCTTATCTGTATCAATAGAGCTAGCACGTACCATTGCTTCATTATCACCACAGGCTCTAAGTGCAAGACCCATCTGTGTCTTTAAGAAATAATTCAATAATACGGTAATCACTATCACAATCACACCAATAATCAATAATTTATCATAAGGTTCAAACTGAGTTGTATTGCTGAAGATTGTCTTATGATTAAATAATGAGATATTTGGTGTCTGATGCATAATACGTAGATTCACTGAGTATAAAGCAGTCTGTGTAAGGATTCCGGCTAGGATTTCATTAATATTAAGTTTAGTAATGAGTAAACCTGTCACCATCCCTGCAATTGCACCTGCTACAAATCCAAGTACCATGCCAAGTACTGGATAGCCTGCTACTGCCACCATAGCACTCACTGCACATCCTGTTGTAAAACTTCCATCCACTGTCAAGTCTGGAATATTCAAAACTTTGAAACTAATATATAAACCTAGAGATAAGACGGCAAATATGCCGCCTAACTCTAGGGCTCCAAGAATAACTGTACTATTCATAAAAACTCCTTAGATTTCTGTATATTTACTATCGTTTGTAATGCTTTCTGGTAACTTAATACCTAATTTATCTTTTGTAGTTGTATTGACATAGATTTTTAAGTTTGTCTTAAATACTTTAACTGGGATATTTTCTACTTTATTACCCTTTAATACTTTATCAACGATTTTAGCAGTTTCTTTACCAAGTTCTTTATAATCAATACCAACACTTAAGAAACCACCATCTTTAACCATTGAATCAGCACCTACATATAAAGGCTTGTTAGCTTTCTTACATGCATCACTCACTACATTCATAGCACTTGCTACTGTATTATCATTTGGTGCAAAAATAGCATCACATTTACTATTTAATACATTAACAGCACTCTGTGCTTCATTGACTGATGCAATTGTAGCTTCTTCTATCTTAATATTCTTCTTAGCACAATAAGCTTTTGCCTTTTTAATGTTAGTCACTGAGTTGGCTTCACCTTTATTATAAAGCATACCAATTGTCTTTGTATTTGGATTGATTTCTAATGCCTTATCAATAATCTGATCAACCTGTACTTCATCACTTGTACCAGTAATATTCTTATCTGGTTTAGATAATGAGCTAGTCAACTGTGCCCCTACAAGATCAGTCACTGCACTAAATACGACTGGTGTCTTAGTCGCAAGTTTAGCAACTGCCTGTGCTGCAGGAGTCGCAATTGCCATGACACAATCAAAATTTTTTCCGGCAAAATCATTGGCGATACTTGCACAAGTATTTGTGTCCCCCTGACCATTCTTGAATGTATATTCGATATTCTTATCATCATATCCTAAAGTTTTCATTTCTTTATCGAATGAATCCTTGATCTCATTTAATGAAGTATGATCCATGAACTGGATAATACCTACTTTCTTCTTACTACTAGTAGAAGTTCCACATCCTGCTAAAAGTGAAATTGTTAATGCTGAAGTTAATACTGTTCCTAATAATTTGTTCATTGTTCTGTTCCTCTTCGATTTCATAAATTTTATTTTCTTTGATTCAATTCAAACAACGACGCCATCGCTTCATATGAGTTCCTCCCAACTTGTTAGCAGGTAATAAAAAAACACCTGTCCCAAAAGACAGATGTTACTCTTTAAGCCACCTTTTGATTTAATAAATGCTAACACATTTTTGCATTATAACGTTTGCATCACGTCTCAGGATACTCGTTGCCTTTCCCCCTCGCCCTCACAGGTCCATTTGTCATTGTGGTGCTACCAGGTTTCCAGCATCCCCGATTCTCTATCAGCCCTATACAAAGTTTTATCTCCCGCTCTTAGGTTTATCTGAATGGTACATCACAACACATTCAATGTCAACACTTTTATTTGTATTTTTGTATATTTACGAATATTGCTTAATATATTTGTTCATATAATAAATTTCCTGTTCAAATGAACAGGATATTTATATTTCCTTTTTTATCGTATCCTTTTTACATGGTCCATTTTACTACTGTTAATAGCCTTTTGTTCTATTCACAAGGTTTTCTAATGGTTCCTGGTTCTTTAAGTGATTGAGGTTTCTAATGACTAATTGCGTATAGTAATCCTGTACACTCTTCCAATGGTACCCACCAGAACAATGCGGTGTAATCATGACTCTAGGATTTTTCCATAATGGTGAATCAGCTGGTAATGGTTCTTCTTCAAAAACATCAAGTAATGCCCCACCAATAGACTTATTGTCTAATGCTTCTAATAAAGCATAAGTATCAATCACACTACCTCTACCTACATTACATACAACAGCGTCTTCTTTCATTAATGAGAACTCATCATGGCTTAACATATGGAATGTTGCATTGGTTGCTGGTAAAGAAGTAATAATATAATCCATCTTTGGTAATACATCATGTAATTCTTTAGAAGTAATGATTTCATCGCAATTTGGATGTTCCTTATAAGAGTTTCTTAGTCCAGTTACATTGGCACCAAGTACCTTCAATACTTTCGCAAATTCAGTACCGATATCCCCTACTCCAAGTAGTAAGACATTTGAACCATAGATTTCTCTACCAGTAAATAATGGTGTCCATCTTGCTTCTTTCTGTCGATCATAATAGAAACGTAGATTCTTATTAAAGCTTAAGATCATTCCCATCATATGTTCACAGATAGCATGGCCATAGCTTCCACTTGCATTCGTAAGAAGTGTTTGTCTATTTAAGATGTTTGGTAAAAGAAATTGATCATTCCCTGCACTATTTAATAATAGTGCTTTAAGTGTAGGTCTATTCAAGTTAAATTGTCTTGGCGGATTACCTACAATGACATCGGCTTCATCAATCATTTCCTGTGTTAAATCTTCTTTGTTTACCTTTAAAAGGTTCATATCAGAACATGACTTTTTAATAAGTTCAATATTTGAATCATCTAAAGCTGGAATAAGTAATACCTTCAACATATTTAGTCCCCCTAAGTTCTTTTGATAAACTTAGTATGACACTTTGGACAATTAATTTCAATCTTTCCGCGTCCTTTAGGTACACGGACAACTTGTTTACATGTTGGACATTTATAATATTTATGTGTTTTATCTTTTCTTTTTTTCTTAAAGAAGTTTACTTTCTTAGTAATAGGTGCAATAAACTGTACATATTTCTGGTTTTCTGCATAACGTTTATAGATATTCTTAGAAAACATTCTGAAATAAATATAAAACATCAAAAATAAGCTTAAGATCATTAATGGTTTTGAACCAGTAAATAACTCTATAATAACTAAAATAAATAATAAATACATGAGATGACTATTGAGCTTATCTGCTCCACCATATCTTCCCTGCATGAATCTTATAAATTTTTCTTTCATAAAATACCTCCATGACACTAATATAAGTTTGTTTTGTAAACTAAATATTAACTAAAAAAGGACATTTCTGTCCTTTTTGTCTATTAATTACTCTTGTTGATGAGTTCTTTCGCAATCTTTAATGCAGTATTTGAAGGAATCGCAAATCCTAGACCTTCACTATTTGTATCAGATGATTTTGCATTCACAATACCAATGAGATCACCATTTCCATTAAATAATCCTCCACCAGAGTTACCTGGAGAAACGGCTGCATCTGTCTGAATAACAGAAATAGAGATAGTCTTAGAAGAGCTATAAAGCTGACCAAAACGACCATAATCACTAGATGAAGATGAGTCATCGTTGTCTAGCTGTACTGTAATCTTACGATTTAAGGCTGATACGATACCTGAAGTAATAGAATCACTGAATGTACCTTCTGGGTTACCTACTGCATATGTAGATTGACCCTGTACTAATTTATCACTATTCGCAAATGTTGCTGGTTTTAAATTGGTTGCATTGATCTTAAGTACCGCAATATCATTATCACTATAAGTTCCTACTAAAGTTGCATCATATGTTTTATTATCACTTGTAGTAACCTTAATTGTACTTGCGCCAGAAACAACATGAGCGCAAGTAATAATATAACCATCGCTGCTCATGATCACTCCTGAACCTGCACCACTTGATACCTGTGAACCATACCAGAAGTTATCTCTTGAGATATTTTCTGTTGTAATGGCTACAACACTTTGTGTCATCTTAGAAGAGATGCTTGATGCATCATTTGATGTACCTGTTGCTTTAGTTGTAGTAGTCTTCGTCACTACTGTAGTACCTTGATTATTCATAAAATAAGAACCAGCAGCGCCTCCACCAAAACCTAATGCCACAGCAATAAATGCTTTACCTATATTTTTACTTAAACGACTGACTTTCTTTTTATTCTGCTTTTCATAAACATCTTTTAAATTTTCGTTGTTCATAATACCACTCTCACTTTCTGATTCTAGTATATATCTTAAACTTAATACCTAAATGTGGTTTTTGTGGGAAAATATGTTATTACATATCAATTCCTGCATATTTTAAGAATTTCTTTTCATTAAGGATCCCTTGAGTTAAAAACTCTCCATCTTTAAATAATGCATAAGTAGAAACTGGTGTTGGAAGGTTCTGTGCCTGTTCACGTGTTGTAATATGAATCGTTTTTAAAGGAATGTTGTATTCTTTTGCCACTTCTTCTATGCGTGGTACCCAATAATAAGTAAAAGGACATTGATCTGTATAATATAATACAAAGCCCTGTTCATTAATATGCGGATGTTTGGCACATTCTTTAAACTCTGGAGGATTACCTTCAGTGAATGGAAGATACATAAGTATAATAGCATTATCTGGTTCATCGGCTATCTTAAACCCTTTATGTGTCAAATATTTATAATCAGAAAGGAACTCTTTCTTACGTCCTTTCGATGATAAAATACAAACTCCTTTATAACCCTTTTGACGTGCATCTTCTATGCAATAATTTAATAACTCACTAGAATAGCCATGTCCCTTCATAGAACCAGATACCCACAAACAATTAATATACATATAACCATGAGAATTAATAGGTATCCAGGCATATTGATCTGGAATATATTCAATAAAGCATTTTCCTCTTTCTTCACTGCGATAAAATACTAAACCTTCATCAAATCTTTCTTTTAACCATTCTTTTTTTTGAAGACTCTTTTTGTTAGACATAGCACAACATATATGTTCTGTGTCTATGTTGTCTTTATTTAGGATAATATAGTTCATACGTTCTCCTAGTAAAAAAGCCATGTGAATGGCTTTTTATACGATTGGTGTATTCATAAATGTTTTATAAATAGGAATTTCATCTTCCTTGGATGAACCATAGAGGATATCTCCTTCTTCCTGGTCATTCAAACAATCACATTCCTTTAAACAATTATAAAGATGTTTACTTGTTCCATAGGCTCCATCAAACATTGGAATATCACCTAAAACTGTCGCTATTTGATTTTTCACAAATGGATAATGTGTACAACCTAGTACAACACTATCTACTTTACCTTTATAAGGACCTATTAAATCTGTAAGTAATTCAATCAAATCTGGTTGATCTAAATTCCCCTGTTCAATACGTTTGGCAAGTCCATAACATGGAACTGGAATAATAGTGGCTGATTTATCATATCTTTCAGCTAATTGATGAAACTTATCTAAACGTAATGTATTGGCTGTCGCCATCACAAGAATACAACTATTCTTCTTAGATAAAGCTGCTGGTTTTAATGCAGGTTCTATACCAATGACAGGAATATCTGTATATTTTTCTCTTAATAATGTCACTGCAGCACTTGTTGCTGTATTACAGGCAATCACGATGGCCTTTAAATGTTTCTTCTTATTCATGTTTTCTATCGCATTAAGAGTAAGCTGCTGGACATCTTCTAATGTTTTTTCCCCATAAGGTGCATTAAGTGAATCACCAAAGAAATAAAGATTCTCTCCTGGCATCATTTCATGAATAGCCTGTAAGACACTCACTCCTCCAACACCTGAATCAAATACACCTATATATTCTTCTTTCTTCATACTGATAACTCCCTTTCGTTTTTTCATTATAACACAATTATTCTTTCAAGGTCTATATTACTTAACCACTGGTTGTAGTTGTGATAAAATAGTATTTGAAAGGAGGTATGTCATATGGCTATGAGTGAATTGTTGAAAAAGACAGTACTTGTAGGTATTGGTGCAGCAGCTGAGGTCGCTGATCGTTCTAAAAACTTAACAGATAGTCTTGCGAAAAAAGGTCAGGATACCATCAATAAAGGACGTGCGATGAATGAAGAATTAAAAAGAAAAGCACGTGAAGACTTGTTAGAACATGTAGAAAACATGACTGAAGAAGAACGTAATGCTTTGCGCCAGAAGCTTGATGCATTAGATCATGAAGAAAATCAGTAATATTAAACGTATGAGAGAAATACTCTCTATTATCAAGAAACATGATATTAAAAATGGTCTGACTCCCATTAAGGCAAGAGAGATGATTGAAGAGCTTGGCCCTACTTATGTCAAATTAGGACAGATCATGTCAATGCGTAGTGATCTAATACCTCTAGAATACTGTAAAGAGTTCGAAAAACTAAGAGCGTCTATTGCGCCTCTTAGTTTTTCTACTATTCGTAGTATTATTGAAGAAGAACTAGGACAGCCAATAGAGAATGTATTTAAGAATATAGAAGAAAAGCCTATTGGATGTGCGTCTATTGCACAGGTTCATTTAGGACATTTATTAAATGGTGATACAGTTGTATTAAAGGTTCAAAGACCTCATATTCATGAAATCATGGAAGCTGATGTACGTATTATGCATAAGTTTCCACGTCTTTTAAAGATGGTGACTGGTACAGGTGATCTGATAGATTATCGTTCTATTATTGATGAATTATGGCGTACAAGCCAGACAGAGATGAACTTCCTCAATGAAGCGAATAATATGAATGTCTTTGCGAATAATCAAAAAGATATACGTTATATTAAAGCACCTCATGTCTATAATGAATATACAACCAATCATTTGCTTGTTTATTCTTATATTGATGGTATTCCTATTGATGCTATAAAGAAATTAAAGTATGAAGGTTATGACTTAGATGAGATTGCCTTGAAAATGGCAGATAACTGCTGTAAACAGATATTAGATGATGGATTCTTTCATGCTGACCCTCATCCTGGTAATATCTTAATAGATGAAGGAAAGATTGCCTGGATAGATTTTGGAATGATGGGTACTGTATCTTCCTTTACTCAGCATATCTTATCTCTTGCTTTACAGGCTTTAATTGAAGATGATATTTATGATCTAGAAGAAGCCTTCTTGATGTTAGTAACACCAGATCATGAAATAGATGAAACACAGTTATTACATCAATTAAATTCAATTGTAAGTGAATATAAAGCTAAGAGCTTATCTGATTATAATTTCTCTGATTTGATACAGAAGTGTTTTGATATTGTGACAAGTAATAATATTGCGATACCGACAGAACTGACTCTATTATGTCGTTGTTTGGTGACACTTGAAGGTACTTTAGAGAAGATCAGTCCTTCTTCTAATCTTATTGAGATATTAATTAATCATAAGCGTAATACAGTACTAAAAGATCTGGATTATAAGGATCAAGGATTGAAAATAGGTCATGACCTTTATAAGACATTAAAGAAAAGCTATGCATTACCTCAGATTGTCTATGATTTAATCAAGATGAGTAAGAATGGTCAGTTACATGTCAATGTGACTGAGAATGATGATTATACAAGACAGACCTATAAGAAAACAGAATTATCTATCATAATTAAAACAGTATTTAGCTGCATGTGTATGTTATGTGGAGTATTGACTGAGTCTTATTATATGTCTATTGTATTGTTTACTATTTCTATGTTACTTGGTATAGATGTATTCTTTCACTTATGGAAGCTAAAAAGATGATTCCGTTTATTGGAATCATCTTTTTCTATTTGTTGGGATCAATCATAGTTAATTGAACTTTATGTCTTTGTTCATCAATTGTATCTACCCATGTCGTTACGATATCTCCTACAGAGACAACATCGCTTGGGTGTTTAATACGGTTTTTACTCATTTTAGAAATATGAACAAGTCCATCTTCATGTAATCCAATATCTACAAAGGCACCGAAGTCTACGACATTGCGAACTGTACCTTCTAGTTTATCATTTACATGTAAGTCTTCTAATGTAAGGATATCCTGTCTTAGGATTGGTCCATCATAATCATCACGATAGTCTCTTAATGGTCTCATAATAGAATCTAGAATATCTTTAAGTGTATAGTCATCTAGTCCTGTAAGTTCTTTAAGAGATGTTATGTTAGCCTGTGAGACAGCCTTCTTACATGCATCTGTTCCTAGATCATTAGTCGTTAAGTTTAATGCCTTTAGGATAGCTTTAGTGGCATCATAAGATTCTGGATGGATATTTGTGCGATCTAGTGGCTCACTGCCCTCTTCGATTCTTAAGAAACCAGCAGCCTGTTGATAGGCTTTTGGGCCAATCTTAGGAATCTTTTTCATTTCTTTACGGCTCATGATCTTACCATTTTCTTCACGATAAGCCACAATACTATTTGCTGTTGCCTGAGTTAAACCAGAGACATTCTTTAAGAGTGTAGGACTGGCTGTATTGATATTAACACCTACTAAGTTAACAGCTTTTTCTACAACGAAGTTAAGTCTTTCTTTTAATTGTGTAGTAGGTAAATCATGCTGGTACTGCCCTACTCCTATAGATTGAGGATCAATCTTAATAAGTTCTGATAAAGGATCGAGTAGTCTTCTTGCGATAGAAATCGCGCTTCTTTGTTCTACATGAAGGTCTGGGAATTCTTCTATCGCAAGCTTAGAGGCACTATAAACACTCGCTCCTGCTTCACTGACTATAGTATAACTCACAGGTAAGTGATATTTCTTAATTGTATTTGCGACAAAAGCTTCACTTTCACGACTGGCTGTCCCATTACCAATCGCAATAAGATTGACATCATATTTTGTACAGAGGTCTACTAATTTCTTCTCTGATTCCTTCACTTTCGCAACGGGAGGATGTGGATAAATGACATCAACTGTAAGTTTCTTACCTGATTCATCAATAACGGCTAATTTACATCCTGTACGGAAAGCTGGGTCAAAGCCTAAGATTCTCTTATTTTTCATTGGTGCCTGCAAGAGTAGTTTACCTAGATTATCAGAGAAGACATCAATACTTGCTTCCTGGGCTTTTTCAGTAAGAGTATTTCTGACTAATCTTTCTAGTGATGGATAGGCAAGACGCTTTAAGCCATCATCAATGGCTTCATCGACATATTTGGCTATTGGACTCTTAGGAAACTTAATATAACGTCTTGAGACAAATGTCTTGATATAATCTTCATTAATGTTGATAGAGACAGTGAGGATCTTTTCTTTTTCTCCTCGATCAATTGCCATAATACGATGTGTCGCAATACGTGAGACATTTTCAGAATAGTCATAGTACATCTTATAGGTCATCTTTTCATCTTCCGCATTCTTCTTTTTAGAAGTGACAAGTCGGCCATAGTTCATCATAGAATCAACAATCTTATTACGTACTGTCATATCATTAGAAATTTTTTCCGCAATGATATCCTTAGCACCCTGCAATGCCTCTTCTCTAGAAGTGATTGTATCATTCAGATACGCATCTATGTCTTTTTCATTAAATGTACGTGGTAAAGAAAGAAGTGTCTTCGCTAAAGGTTCTAGACCAGCAGCAATAGCCACACTGGCTCTTGTTTTCTTTTTCTGTTTATAAGGACGATAGATATCTTCTACCTGTGATAAACGTGTACATGCATTGACCATCTTCACGATATCATCATTTAAGTGTCCTAATGTTTCTATTCTTGTAAGAACTTCTTCTTTTCTTTTTTTAAGATTCACTTGATAGTCATATTGTTCCTGGATAACACGAATCTGTTCTTCATCTAAGCCATGTGTTAATTCTTTACGATAACGAGCAATAAAAGGAACAGTACAGCCTTCTTCTAATAGTTTTAATGTATTTTGTATCTGTTCAGTCTTGATATTTAGTTGTTCTGAAAGTTTAAGTATAATATCTTCCTGCATTTTTTTCTCCTTTATAAAAGGCTGATTGCTCAGCCTTATGCATGTTTATATAAATATGTGATTGAAAGTGGTGGTAATTCTAATTGTCCGTTATAATCCACCATTTCTCCACTCATAAGATTCTGATAAGAACCATGTTCAATAGGTGGATAGATTGTATAAGGTGCATCATCGATATTAAGTGCGACCACAATCTTTTCTCCTTCATAGTTTCTTTCTAATACATACTGCTTATTAGTAAGAACTAAATCCTTATAGTCTCCTAATGTGAGTGCTTTATGTCCTCTACGAATATGAATATATTTAGAAACTAAATCTGATAAATCATTAGGTGCAGGTGCATCGAGTTCTGGACGAAGTGGTGCATCTGTTACACCTTGAATCTTTTCACCTTTAATACCCCATTCTGAACCATAATAAATACATGGAATACCAGGAACTGCCATGAGTAAGCCAAATACTAATGGAAGTTTTCTTTCATCAGTTAATGTACTAGATATTCTATTCACATCATGGTTATCTACAAATGTGAGTAAGTCTCTACCTCTATACATATCCATCGCATTTCTCTTTAATGTATGGGCATATTCAAACATATTCAAAGAGTTAAATGAAGACCAGAATGCTTTATATGATGGATAATCAGTGATTGCATCTAGTTTAGCTTCTGTATACATATAACCTGCATTATCACCTAAGACTTCTCCTAACATAAAGAAATCCTGCTTTAAACTCTTACAATGATCACTCAACATTGCCATAAACCATCTAGGTAATGAATAAGCGACGTCTAGTCTCAAACCATCTATATCAAAACACTTGATCCAGTAATCGACTGCATCTAGTAAATAATGTTGGACATCTGGGTTATCTAGGTTTAACTTTACAAGTTCATAATGACCTTCCCATCCTTCATACCAGAATCCATCACCATAGCTAGAATCTCCATCAAAGTTGATATGGAACCAATTGGCATATGGGCTTGCAGGTCCTTTTTCCTGGACATCTCTAAACGCAAAAAAGCCTCTACCAACATGGTTAAATACCCCATCTAATACAACCTTAATATCATGTTCATGAAGTGTTTTACATACTTCTGCAAAATCTTCATTTGTACCTAAACGCGTATCGATGAGATTATAGTCACGCGTATCATAGCCATGAGAATCACTGTTGAATACAGGATTGAAATACACAGCCCCTATTCCTAATTCTTGTAGATAAGGGACAAAGTCCTTGATTTTTAAAATACGATGAGCCTGGATATCATCATTTACTTCAGGCGCACCACAAAGTCCTAGTGGGCAAATCTGATAAAATACTGTTTCTTGATACCACACAATTAACACTTCCTTTCTGTTTACTATTATACTTCATTTTTATGTGCTATCCAATCTATTTATATTATTAGTAACTTACATTTATGCATTTAGTATATATTTACATATGTTCTAAATTCTTCATTGTATATATCGATTATGTTCAGGGTCATAGTCGTTCAATAATAGTTCTATCTTATCTTCATCATAGTCAAGATAGACATACAAGACATATATAAGTAAATCTTTAAGCTGCTCATGGATGTCTGTACCATAGTATAGACGTAATATCTTCTCACAGCTTAACGCAAAGCCTAATACATCTTTAGTATCCTTATAGTCTTCATATATGTGATCAATCATCCATCCCATTTCTTCATTCAGTGATTCTTTAAGTATGTTATAGAATTGTTCCATATTAGTGCCTCTTGAAATAGTTTTGTATATCTTCTGCAGGAATGATAGTGATTTCCCCTTCTTTATAATTATTCTTCCATGGTCCTGTTTTAGTGAGTGTTATAAGTGTTTTTAAAGGGTAACGAGAGAATGTATTGAGGATTTCATCTATGTATTCTTTCTTATTTTCATCTAGATCTAAATAAGCATCTTCAATGATCTTATAACGCATATCATCTTGTACTCTAAACGGGAATGTAGAGAATAAATGATAGACATCAGGATAAATGACACCTTGCTTCCATGCTTCACAATGTTCATGAAAGAGTGGCTGTGGATAGGAATAAGCCTGTATGAAGTATAGATAGGATTCTAATTGCATAGGTGTGAGTTCTTCTAGTTTATAAAAGAGATAAGAAATCACCTGCAAGATTTCTTTTGAACAGGAGAATTGTGATTTAAGAGTGAGACATCTATTAATTGCCTTTTTAAAGGCTGGTCCCATCTTTTCATGGTTCTTATTCACTAAATCCATCATATAGTCTATATCACATAGTGCATTGTGAATAACTTGTGCATAGTCAGGATGAGGGGTACTTCCCTGTAAATATCTTGTAATAGTGACTTCTCCAAAGCCTAAAGCATAAGATAATGGTGCTTTACCGAGATGATAGAGAGACATAAGGGCTTCTATTTCTTCTTGTATTCTTGTTTTACACATCTTATTCACCTTCTTCACACTTATTATAGCATATGATAGACTTTTTAGAAATATCTATCATATGCATTCAAACAAAGAAAAAAGTGCATATTATTGTGAATATGCACTTTCCTGTGTGAAGATATTTTCAATCTCCACCAACATTTTCCCAAATTCATTGAGCTTTATATAAAGCTCATCATCGTCAATATTCATGACGATTTCGTTTTGTCTGATCCTCGCATCATGCATATAACATATTGCAGAGATCTTTTCCTTCTTATCAGCGTCTAGCTGATATGTATCAATCAAATTTGTGATTGTCGACGCCTGGTCTGAGAGCTTATAGGACTTGTTATGCACAAAGGCATAGACAATCATATGTTCGCCCTTGAAATTCTTATAGGGCATTAATAGTTTTTGATAATTCAGCATGCGCTTCACTTCCCCTCTTGTTCTCTATTATATCTTAGTTACTATTTATAGATAGGGTGTGGCAAGAGATTGGACGAAGAAAAAGAACATATTATAATTCTAGTGAAAAGATATTTTTAAGCTGTATTTTATGGTTATTGATATAAATATAGTGATCATTGAGATTCACTATTTGTATTGTTCCTCTTATTTTAGAATAAGAAGACCCTGTGTAATAGACAAGTTCTACTTCATCTCCTTCTTGAATTTGGTGTATCTTCCAGTCAAGTTCATAATATCGGTCTTCACATAGTTCTTTTCTAGGTATTGTAGTATCTTCTTGAAGTAGTTCTTTAAATCCTTTTAAGGCATCAAAGCTTAAAAATAAGCGTGCACGATCAACCTTCTTATGCATTATGACCTCCTATTAATGTATTTCTTTTTTCTGTAGTAGCTTTCTCTTGTTTGTTCATAAGCTTTAATATCGCATTCTTCCCATACTTATGACGGATAGAGACAAGAGTTCTCTGAAGCTTCTTTTCTTCTTCCAATGCCTCTATATCACTAAATAAGTCATAGGATTCATAAGCTTCATCTAAGACATCATTAAAGGATATAGAGATTTGTCTAATGAGTCTTCCTTTTTGGACTTTTAGATGATAAAGAGATATAAAGGCATCCATCAGAACACTCAATGAATTGGTTCTAACTGTCAGCTTTCTAAAGCCTCCTGCCCATCCTCCCCCATCTGTACGTGAATAACCAATATATAAGCTTACATGATTTGTGACAAGACGTGATTCCACAAGTCTTAAGACATTGAGTTCTACCATTTCCTTTACAACGAGTATTGCATCCTCATATTCATAATCAGAAAAGAGAACCTGTGAATTATTAATAGATTCATTCTTAGGACGATACTTCTTAATAGAGGCAATCGTAGCAGGTTCTCTCCCCCAGGCATGATCAATAATATATTCTGCATTTATACCAAACTCTTTATAAAGAATCTCTTCAGGAATCTGGGTTATCCCATGCATATCCACAGCACCAAGTTTTAATAAACGATTGGCTGTTCCACTTCCCATATGCCAGAAATCAGTGATAGGTAAATGATGCCATAAGTATTTCTGATACCTTTCTTCATCTAATATCCCAATATTTTCTTTTGTATGCTTAGAGATGATATCAAGAGCGACTTTCGCAAGATAGAGATTGGTTCCTATGCCACATGTGGCAGTAATATGTGTATCTGCAAATACAGCCTGCATCAACATCTTCGCAAACTCCTTCGCACTCTTATGATAAAGATGCATATAAGATGTGATATCAATAAAACATTCATCAATAGAGTAAACATGAATATCATCAGGTGAGACATAACGACAATAGATACGATAAATACGGGCTGAATACTCCATATAAAGATGCATACGGGGCATTGCAGTAATATATTCAACACCCTTGGGTATTTCAAATATACGACAGCGATTATGAATTCCCATACTTTTCATTTGAGGTGTAATCGCAAGACAGAGTGCTCCATTACCTCTAGTAGGATCTGCCACTACAAGATTGGTTTTAAAGGGATCAAGATGTCTTTCACTACATTCAACTGAGGCAAAGAAGGTTTTTAAATCTATACATAAATATACTTTTTTCATCATTATTTCTCCTTCCTGTTAGTCTTATTATAGTTATCTATGGTGCATATATCAAATAGTTTTGCACCAAAATGATTCTGTAAGTACAATGAATGACGCATTTGTTTGCACCAAATTGTATTATGTTGTATAATGCCTAAAAAGAGGTGGAGAAGATGAATTTTAAAGAATATCTAAAGAAATATAAGGAAAAGATGGGTGTATCTAATGAATACATTGCGAGTCAATTAGGTGTAAACCGTTCTACTGTAACAAGATGGTTAAAGGGTGATACAAAGGTCACAAATCCTGAAGTGATAGAGAAACTCTCATTTATATTAGGTGTAGATGTAGAATCACTTATTAATAGTGAGGAACGTTATGAAAAGCCAGTACTAGGTGAAGTCAAGGCAGGGTATGATTTACTCATTGATGAGAATTTTGAAGGATATGAACAAGTGACTCAGGATGATTATTATCGTGGGGATTTCTTTTTACGTGTTGTAGGAGATTCTATGTCAGGGGCTCATATTCATGATGGAGATTTATTATATGTAAAAAAATGTAATGATGTACCAAGTGGTACGATTGCGGTCGTATTAATTAATCGTTGTGAGGTAACAGTCAAAAAGGTCATAAAAAAAGAAGGATTACTGATTCTAGAACCAGCGAACCCTTCTGTTGATGTACGTTATTATTCTCAGGAAGAGGTAGAAAGTCTTCCTGTAGAAATTATTGGAAAAGCGTTATATAGTCGTTCTGATTTAGTATAAGAATTCTTCAATCATTAAAGTACTCATACGCTTCTTGAGATCATCTAGCTTTACATCATCTTCTAGACAAAAAGAAATATGTTTATATTCTTCAAAAAGTGTTTTTCTGCAGGTAATTTCTCTTTGTCCAATTGTAGTCTGATAAAGATGATCATGTGTTGTAATGTTCATATGATGTTGTAATTCCTTTAAAGCAGCCTGACCATTGAGTTTCATACGATGATTCTTTTCTTCTTGATCATCATTGCTTTGTGCATCAAACATATAAGCACAAATACTATAGTTCTTATGATGACATTCCTTGAATAAATCATGAATCATATAAGTGAAGTCTACAAATATTCCTCCACCTGTACCCCCTACTATACCAGAGGCAATAAGGACATTAATATGATTATCTCCAGCAATAGAGATCATCTTCTCAATGAGTGTCTTGAATTCACTTCTTATACCTTCATAGACAGATTGAGTTCTAAAAATCTTCTGTCCAAGTGTTCTATCACAATCTGTTCCACGAGGATCTAGAATAATGATTTCATCATCTGTCATATGTGTATTCTTGATATGAGAAGTCATATCTACGATTCTCATTTCTACTCTATCTATATCATCATAATCATGTTTTATTTTACCTTTTAAGGAATCAATGACACCGCCACCAAGTCCTCCTAATCCAACAATAATAATAGGATCTGCTTGATTCATGTTTCTACTTAGTTGTAGCCCCATAAAGTTATCCTCCATTTCATAACCACAAATAATTTAGCCGTAACTATTCTAACATATTTTAAACACATTACAATAAAAATCAAAGGAAGCTGTAAAGCCCTTCTAGGACCTTACAGCTTCCCTTTTTTCATATAATAAGATGCTTTGATTATAAGAACACGATCTGTATAAGTATAACCATTTCTCATTATATGAGCATTGGAGAATTTCTTTCGGCAATTTTTATGCTGGTCAGCTTCCCCTTCATAACCAGCATTCTTTTTCTCTTGAGTCATATAATCCGCTTCCCCTCTTTCAATGCCATATATTATTATACAATAATGATTATTTATTACAATACATATTCATAACATATTCACATAATAATAACATAATATTAAAAAGAATAGGCTATTTGCCTATTCTTCTACAAAATTGAATTTGTCTTTGTTTCTTTCTTTGAATACTTCAAAGAGAATATTTGTTTGATCAGGTGTAACACCTAATAAGCCATCTACACCCTCTTCTTTAGTAGGTACGACTTCAAAGATAGAAACCTGTGTTGTTGATTCGTTATGTGGCATAAGAACAACATATGTGCGCTCATCATAAGTGAATTGATCTAACATCTTGAACTCAACATCATTTCCTGATGCATCTTTTAATGTAATAATGTTTTTCATTGTGTTTACCTCGCGTATCCATTATGCCATAAGTATGTGTCTTACGACAATCATTTTTAACTGATCTGCCATTTTACATGAGAACCATGATCATCCTTGGATACAACTAATTGATCTTCTATTTCCTGTTTTAATTCTGATACATGGGAGATAATACCAATAAGTTTAGACCCTTCTGACATATCCATAAGTACTTTAACGGCTTCATCTCTTGAATGATCATCTAAAGAGCCAAATCCTTCATCAATAAACATAATATCTAGATCAATACCTGATGCACTTTCTTTAATCTCATCTGCCATACCTAGGGCTAAAGAGAGTGCAGCCATGAATGACTCTCCACCTGATAATGTATTGATTTCTCTTTCAGAGTCAGTCACAAAAGAATAAACCATTAAATCTAAGCCTTTATTCTTACCTTCTCCTGCCTGTTCAATATTTTTAAGATGTAACTCATACTGACCTGCAGACATATCATAGAAACGGTTATTGGCCTCTATTAAGATACGTTCTAGGTATGTTCTTTGAACATATGTTTCTAAGTCCATTCTAGAGCCTGATACATTACCAGATAATTGGTTGTATAGAGTAGTTAATTGGTGGTTCTTATGAATCATTTCTTTTGCATGAGAAACAATCTTATCTAAGCTCTTTAATGATTCATTGTTGTTTAAATAAGTATGTTCTAATGATTGTACTTGAGTTAATTGTTTTGAATATGTCTCTAATATATCTTGATAATCTTTTTCTAGTACATCTAGTTCAGGAAGAGGTTGTCCATTGATACGTTTCTCTATTGTATCAATTTTAGAAGAGACACTGGCATGATTCTTAGAATAATCCATATAAGCTTGATTGAAACGCTTTATATCTTCTTTTTGATACTTAGAAGTAAGATCCTGCCAAGAATCACATTTGTATTCTTCTACTTGGCTTGTATAAATCTTATAAGACTCATCCCTGCTTCTTTCTAATTGAGGAAGAGATTCTTTATAGGATGTAATAAGTGTTTGGCACTTATTATAAATATCTGTAGATATATTTAATTTATTTTTGAAATTCTTATAAGTTAGTTCTTCTTGTTGTTTCTTTTGATCAAGTAAACTCATCGCGTTTTGTGCTTCTTCTAATGAAGCATAGCTTAACTGGCTCTTTAATTGTGTCAATGTAGAATTTAAAGAAGCAAGCTTAACTTCATATTGATGAATATCATCAGTAAGTGATTTGATATTCTCTTCATATTGGTTTAACTGTGTTTCAATTGTTTCTAGTTCTTTTGTGAGTATCTGATAACGACTCTTTCTCACATTGAGTTCTTCTACAAGACAACTCAAAGTTTGTTTCTCATTGAGAAGTGTTTCTTTAATAGAATTAAGAGTAGATTCACTAGAGAGTGTTTCACTTAGAATCTTTAAATCATTCTTGTGTTTCTCTTTTAATTCATTTAAAGAATCATTTAAAGATGAGGCTTTTGCGCTTTCTGTTTCTAGTAAGACAAATGCCTTGTCTTTTTCTATTCTCATTTTTTTTAGTTCTTCTTTAGTGGCCACTTCTCCATCTTCTAAAGATGCAGGAAGTGGATGGTGGATGGAACCACATACAGGACATGGAGTACCAACTTCAAGTGTTCTTGCAAGTAAACCTGCCTGTGCATCTAGGAAGAGCTTATTAGCTTCTTCATAGATTCTATTCTTCTGATTATAATAAGTACTTAATCTTGTATATTCATTTTGTGTTGAGATGAGTTCTTTTTCTTTTTTAGAAATAGATTGAAAGTCTTTAACGAGGTTGTTGTAAGAATCAAGCTTAGTCTTGAATTCCTTATGTTTTGATTCTAGAATAACCTGTTCTTTTTCTACATCCTTGAGTGTTTCTAGTTCTGCTTCACCTTTTTCCTGTTTTAATAATAAAGATTCTTTGTTTTTATTGAGTAATGTAAGCTGTTTAGTAGAATTATCAATAGATTTATTAATATTAGATATGATATTTTCTATTTTGCTTAATTGTTTTCTATTTTCTAAATCTTTTGTCGTTTTATCATATTCTTGTGTATATAAACGAACTGATTGTTCGTATTTTGTATCTACAGTTTTCTCTTCTTCTTTTAAGTTTTCATACTGAATACGTAGTTCTGGCTCTCTTTTGAGTTCATTTTCTAGCTTGTTTTGCGTATCTGTATATTGTTTTTGATCTTTTGTATAAGAGTTATATGCCTGCAAGATATTATAAGCATATTCAATTTTACTAGAGAGCTTATAGTTATTTTCTATCTCTTCTTTTTGATTATTTAAGTTAACGAGCTGCTGCTTTGCCTCTTTTAGAACTTGATAATCATTAAGAAGTTGTTTTGCTTGATCTAGATTTGTTTTCTTTTCCTCTTTTAATGCATTAGTCTTACTTAATGCATTTTTATCCTTATTAAGAGTCTCTTCTAATACCTGACAATAAGATTCTAACTCCTCTACCAATTCATTGAGATAAGTGATTTCCCCTCTTTGAATTGCTTCAATAAGGAAGACAAGATTTTCATGTTCTTCACTTATATGAATATGCCCTACTTCACTCATACACCTTGTTTTGATATCACTAATACTCTTTTCTGTTTCTTTTCTCCTATTGTTGAGTTCTTCTACAATATCATTATAAATTTCTGTATGGAAAAGCTTTCTGAAGATTTCTTTCTTCTCATTAGATGATTTACGTAATACATCCATGAATTCACCTTGCGCAATCATTGCGACCTGCATGAACTGTTCTTTAGTAAGATGAATGATATCTATGATCTTCTTATTGGCTTCTTTTTGAGGATACTCAGACCCATCTGGCATCATTAATGCGATACTACCTGATTCCGCTTTTTCTTTTCTTAAACCTTTTTTAGCGCCTGCTTTATAGTATGTATAATGCTGGGGTATACGATGAATAGTATAGATTTTTTCATCATCACCATAGCCTTGTGAGAAGATCAATTCTACATAAGGTTTAACGTCTAATGAAGCAAATTGGCTTTGTAAGAGTGTGCCTGTTTTCTTATTTAGAGTAGAACTGCTTTCTCCATATAATGCGAATACAATCGCATCAAAGATAGTTGTTTTACCTGCGCCTGTATCTCCAGTAATTAAAAACAAATTCTGGTTTGGTTCTCTGAAGTCAATGACTGTTTTAGATGCATAAGAACCAAAGGCTTCCATTACGAGTTTAATAGGTTTCATACTATACCCCTTTCACATGGTTGATGATATCTTGTAATAAATCTTTTTCTTCTTCATCAACACCATTTAAGAAATCAGTACATAAAGAGAATGGATCCATTTTAACATCCTTCTTTACAACTGCCTGATAGTTATTCTTTCTTATGTTTTCTCTTCTTATTTCTAGTAATCTAGGAAAAGCATTTTTTAGTTTTTCCTGCATTTCAAAGATATTGAGATCCTGTTTATCAGTGAGTACAACTCTCACAAAATCATCACAGGATTGATTTAATACATCTTTAAGTTCTCCTTCTATGATTCTTAGATCATGAAGTGGTTTTAAAGGAAGTACATGTGTTTCTACAACACCCTTTTCTTTCATTTCTATTTCTATAATTCCTTTGTCCTGACCTGCTTCACTCATAGAATAAGGTAAAGGTGTACCACAATAGCGATAGACGTCACTTCCTACTTTCATAGGCTTATGGATATGTCCTAGAGCGGCATAATCAAATGGGAGTAATACTTCGCCACTGACTTCATCTATGTTGCCAGCAGTACGTATTTCAGAGTCAGTTCGTTCTATGTCTTCTGCTTTCTTATTAATTGGTAGATAGAACTGGTGAGAAATCAATACGTTTCTATCCTTCGTATTCATTTCTTCTCTTTCTATCAGTTTCTTAATTGTTTCACTATAAGAGTAGTTTCTTCCATCGTTAGTTCCAATAATGTTTTTAACCATGAAAGGTTTCACAAAAGGAAGAAGATAGAAATGAACAGGCCCATAATTGTCATTTAAAGTAATTCTTTCAATATGATCTTCTTCTTTTTCAGGAGGGTTACCTACCATATAGAGGTTCTGTTTAAGTAGTACCTGTCTAAAACAGTCAATTCTAGGTGCACTATCATGATTACCAGAAATCATCATAATAGTAGATTGGGGTACTGCTTCCTTTAAAGATGTCACAAAAGAGTCAAATAGACTCACTGCTTCAGCACTAGGAACAGCTTTATCATATATATCACCTGCAATCATAATAGCGTCAGGTTGTTTTTCTTTTGCGTATTGTACAATTCTATTAAGTATATATTGTTGGTCTTCTGTTAAGTCTCTATTCATTAGCTTTAAGCCAATATGGAGATCAGATAAATGAAATAGTTTCATTATTATTTGTCCTTTCTATGTCAAGATAAGTTTATTATACACCATCTCTATATTCTATGTCTGAAATTCATGCTTGATAATACCTTGAAATAGGTGTCATGAAAAAAATATTATAAAATGGTTTATGCTATACAAAAAGAAACAGCACCCAGCTGTTTCTCTCTCGTTAAATTCCAAACTCTCTTGCAAGTTCTTCATCTACTTCATCTGCAGTAAATGTTTTACCTTCTTTGATAGATTCAATACCTTTTCTTAATTCTTTGTCTAGTTCTTCTTGTGTCCTACCACCAATTGCGGTTGGTTCTGTATATGTCATATCTATCACCTCTTTAGTCCATAGTAAGCATTATCAACATGTATTACAAGACAAAAAGATAAAAGAATATACTTTCTATACTGTAAACAATAATACTACAAAACCCATAAGTACAAACAATACAGGTAGAATAATCGCAATGAATCTATTAGATGCTTTCTTATACCAATAAGGAATTAACGATAATCCAAATAGAATTATACTAGCTGCAAATAGATAATCACCTTCCATGATACCTACACAGCCAAATAGAGCTATACCTACACCAATAAGAGTACGAATAATATCAAATATAAGAAATACAGAACCTATTGCTTTTTTCTGTATTCTTTTTCTTTTCATCTTCTTTTCATATCTTGTATATTCATTATCTAGAGTACTATCACATACAGGACATTTCTTCATTCCCGGTTCTACTCTACATCCACATTTAGGACAGATCATTATTTCACCTTCTCATAAGCTATTCTAGGTGTGCCATCTTCTACATAGATAATTCCTGTTTCTTGAAAACCATTTTTTAACAAAACCTTCTGCATAATCTTATTATCTTCATGTGTATCAGCTCTTAGATGTGCACATCTTTTACTGCAGAAGTTAACTGCTTTATTAAATACTTGATGCATAATGCCATCACTTGCAATACGATGAATCGTACCATAAGTACTGTAATCAAGCCATGCACCTTCTATTTCCTTATACGTAGGATCTTCTGCTATAATAAACGCAAATACACTATGTATAATAGAGTCTTCTTCCATTACAAAGAGTTGATGTTTATGAATGTCTTCTTCTAATGTTTTTGAATCAGGATAACGGCTGTTCCACTGATGTGGGTTGCCTGTTTGTCTCATAAATGCTTTCGCAATGTCATATATTTCTAATATTCTTTCTAAGTCTTCTATTCTTGCTTCTCTAATAATCATGATTCATCCTCCCTACCACAATTTAATCAAACAGAGTTAATCTCTGTCAATATGTAAAACAGGAGAAGCTCCTATTAACCTTTAGATGTATCACTTAATACCAACATATTTCATTATAATACTCCCCCAAAACTTAATAGATTGTGTTTATTCTTTTTGTAATATACTAATCCCACTATATCCGCAAGTGCCCAGCCTATTGGAACTGACCACCATATACCTGTTACTCCAAGTGTTGGTATAGAAGATAAGATATAAGCTAAAGCGACTCTTGTGCCAAGTGAGAAGACTGTAAGAACAACACTCATACCTGGTCTTCCTAAGGCACGATATAAACCATATAACAAGAATAAACAGCCTATACCCATATAGAATGCACCTTCTATACGTAAGTAACGTACACCTTCTAAAATAATGCTTGTTTCATTTGCATCTATAAAGATCATCATTAAAGGTTTCGCAAATATATAAACTAGAATAGAAATGATTATACAGAATATTGAAGAGATACGAACAGCTTCTTTGAGTCCTTTTTGTATTCTTTCTTTTTCTTTAGCTCCATAGTTTTGAGCAATGAATGTAGAAAAGGCATTTCCAAAGTCCTGTACTGGCATATAGGCAAAAGCATCTATTTTTACTGCAGCTGCAAATGCAGCCATAACAACTGTGCCAAAGCTATTAACTAACCCTTGTACCATCAGTATTCCTAGATTCATGACTGATTGCTGGATACAGGTAAGAAGTGAAAAGGAGATGATCTGTTTAATTCTTTCTCTTTTTAAGTAACTGATTTTAAATATTACAAGTACTTCTTTATATTTAAGTAGTGTATAAAGCATGATGCCTATACCTGATACATATTGAGAAAGTACTGTGGCAAGGGCTGCACCCCCTACTCCCATCTTTAATACAAGTACAAAATAGAGATCTAGAATAATATTCAAGATAGAAGAGATGGCAAGAAAGATGAGTGGAATGACTGAATTACCTATAGATCTTAAATAAGCCGAAAAGAAGTTATATAAGAATATCGCAATGATTCCCATAAAAATATATAGGAGATAACATCTCATATCACCCCATACCTCATGAGGCACGCTTAAGAAGAGTTTAAGTGCATCTATACATATATAAGCAATGATATTAAGTAATATGGATATGAAGGCGATAAAGAAGAAGGAGGCACATAGATCCTGTTTTAAACCTTTTTTATCTCTTTGTCCAAATCTAATAGAAAAGAGTGCACCACTACCCATACATAAACCTAATATAATAGATGTAATAAAGGTCATTAAAGTAAAAGAAGAACCGACTGCAGCTAAAGCTGTTTTTCCTAAGAACTGCCCTACTATTAAAGTATCCGCAATGTTGTAACATTGTTGTAAGAGGTCTCCTAGTATCATAGGTATCGCAAACAACAGCATTGATTTCACAACAGATCCTTTTGTAAGATCTTTATTCATTGTATGCCTCCTTTTCGTAACTTCACACTTACGTTATGCAACTATTATAGTATAATGGTTTGCTTATATCAACTTGTGATTTGCTTATTGTAATGATAAGATGAAATAGATAGGAGTGATATGTATGTACTTAAATGGTTTAGATGAGTTAGATCAGAAGATTATACAGTTATTAGTAAAGAATGCTCGTATGTCTTATTCTGATATAGGAGAAAAGATTGGAATTTCTAGAGTAGCTGTTAAAGCACGTATTCAGGCTTTAGAGAATAAAGGGATTATTGAAGAATATACAACGATTATTAATCCTCAAAAGATCAGTGGTGCTGTATCCTGTTATTTTGAGATAGAAACAAAACCAGATTATTTTAAAGAAGTAATAGATATATTAGATAAGAATGATATAGTGACTCAGATTTATAGAGTAACTGGTAGAGATAAACTACATGTACATGCAGTGGCATCTTCTAATGAAGAGATGGAACGTTTTCTTCATGATGTGATAGATACACTTCCTGGTGTGTTAAGCTGCAGCTGTAATACGATATTATCACGTGTAAAAGATATAAAAGGATTAAGACTATAATGGTCGGTACAAAAGCGTACCGACCTTTTAGATTGAGTTGGCCATTTCATAGGCTTGTTTATATATTTCCTGATCCTTTACTAGACCTGCATCCATGACATTTGTAGCATAAAGTCTACCCTTTATTTCATATTCTTCTAGATGTTCTACAAAACCATCTAGGTCTCCTAATGCTCTTTCTACAATATCTTCACCTAATCCTGCAGAGATGATGTAATAGACATCCTTTTTACCTAGATGCTGCCAGATAGGATAAGTACGATCTATGAATGTTTTCATTTGTGCACTGATTCCATAGAAGTATACTGGTGTTGCAAGTACTAATACATCTGCTTTTTGGTAAAGATTTAATATGTCTGCCATATCATCCCTAAGAATACAAGTGCCACCATTTCTCATACAACCATCACATGCTCTACAAAAACCGATATTTTGATCCATGATACGTATCATGTCTACATGATGGCCTTTATCTTCTGCACCCTTCTTGAATTGATTACATAGTAGTTGTGAGTTTCCATTTCTTCTAGGTGAACTAGATATGATTAATATGTTTTTCATTGTTTGTCATTCCCTTCATTTCTCTTATTTTACTTATATTAATAATGTTTTCAATCTTCGTTCATATTGTGAAAATATATGAAAAAGCATATACTATCACTAGAAAGGGGTTGAACCTATGTATACAAATTTAACAATTAGTATGGACAGTGATGTAAAAGAAAAAGCAGATGCATTATTTAGTGAACTTGGTATGGACCTCAGTACTGCATTTAATCTATTTGTAAGAGAATCATTGCGAGTGGGTGGTATTCCTTTTGAACTAACACCAAATAAAGAAACTATAGAAGCAATGGAAGAAACAAAAAGAATGACTTATGATTCTTCTGTTAAGGGTTACAATAATTTAGATGAGTTGTTTGAGGAACTCAAAAGCTAGGCACTGTACAGCTGTACAGTGTTTTTTTGCATCAAAAAACACCTCTTATTAGAGATGTTCACAACTGCATTAGGACGAATACAATTATACTTATAACTATTACAACACTACCCATAATGATAAACATCTTAGATGCAAAACTATTATAAATAGGTCTATCTACATAGCAGATCTTAGGGTTATCTAGATTATAGTAAACAATCATTTTACTATTGATAGGCCATAGTTTTTCTGCCATCTGACGGACATTTACAATGGCTCCCGATTTTATATGTAGGTATCCTTTTTCATCCTCATAAGCGTTAGATTTAACTGGTAGTGGTATTCCTGATGCTTTGATAGACTTGATGCCTTTATACTTCTTTTTAGTGTTATAAGTTATACCACCTACTACATATTCTACTATTGGATACATGCGTGATTCTCCCGGGAAACTATAGCTAATTACTTTTCCTTCTACACTTTTTGTGCATTGTTTGTTATGTTTATTAGAAATCATATTCATAAGTATTCCAGATATAATTAATATCAAACCTATTCCACCGTCTACTAGTAATTGTACCATTGCCATTTAGATCACCCTACCCCATTATAACACATGGAAAAAGAACGTCTCAATGAAGAGACGTTCTAGTTATTAAGCTCTTTTTTTCTTAAGAAAGATAAATGCAACACAAGCAAGACCCATTAATGTGACGAGTGGTAGGATAGCTGTGCTGTCACCTGTTTTTACATTATCCTTCTTAGTGTCTTCTTTCTTTGTATCTTCTTTCTTTGTGTCTTCTTTCTTTGTGTCTTCTTTCTTTGTGTCTTCTTTCTTTATATCTTCTTTCTTAGTGTCATCTTTCTTAGGTTCTTCTGGTTTAGTTTCTACAGGTTTTTCTACTAAAGCATCCATTGCAGACTGTAATGAAGCAATTGCTTCATCAATTTTCTTCTGAGAAACACCATTTGTATTAGCTACTTCTTTAGCATCAGCTAAAGCTGATACAAGTTTATTCCAAGATTCTTCTGTATATTTCTTAGAATCTAAGCTTTCAGCCTTAGAGATTAAGTCATTTAAAGTATCTTTGTTAAGTAATGACTTATAAGTAATACCATAACCACGTTTATACTTGATAGTATCAGTGTAAAGCTTAGCAGTCTTATCATATACAGGAATATTAACTGGAAGTGTTCCCTGAGCACCAAATGTACCTAAAGCAACTTCAATACCTGCAATAATGTTAGGTCCATAAGCAGCTTTAGAAGATGTAACTCCACCAACAATTGCTTCAGTAACATCTACTGAAGAACCTTTACATCCATATACAGCTAAAATAGCATCTGCATTTGCATACATCTGTACATCATATGGTTTATCTACTGACATCACGATAGACTTCTTGCCCTTTTCATGAGTATAGTCCACGATATCTTCTACATTTGAATACAACCAATGGTTAGATGAGAAACGACTTGCAGTACTAATTTCTGAGTTAACGAATACTGTATCAGCCCAATCAATGTTTTCTTTTACAGCATCCATATTTGAACCATTATATCTTACTACTTTTACTTCTGCAGAGTCAGGAATAAGTCCTGCTTCTTTAGCGCGGTTGTACCCCATGATCATCTGTGCTCTTTCATTGTCATATGGACAAAGCATTAAGATCTTCTGCTTTTCTTTAACAACTAGAGGTAAAGTATTATTTTCATTCTTTACAACAGTGACAGCTGCAGCTGCGATTTCTCTTTCAGTTGCTCTATTAGTGGCACTACCTACTGTAGATAAAGCTTTATTTAATGAGAAGTTAGATTCTTTCCAATCTAAGATGCCTCTGTTTTCTTTTAATGTAAGGATTCTTCTGCATCCATCATCTAATCTAGATTCAGAGATTTCACCATTGTTAACGGCATCTTCTACATAATCAATAATTGTATCTAGCTTCTTAACATCTTCCTGGTTATAAAGAACTGTAGGCATACAGATTAAATCAGCACCTGCTTCAATGGCTAGCTTAACCGCCTGTGATTCACCAAATGTATCAGCAATAGCCTTCATGTTCATCGCATCTGTAGTGACTACACCATTGAATCCCATTTCACCCTTTAATAGATCAGTGATGATTGCTTTTGACATAGTCGCAGGTTTCTTTTCTTCGTTACCTGTTTTTTCTGATACAACAGTTGTGTCATCTAATTGTGGATATAAGATGTGTGCAGTCATGATCATTTCAATACCCTGATTGATTGCAATCTTATATGGTTTTAATTCATTATTTAATAATTCGCTTTTGATTTGTTTACGATTGGTAAACCATAATGTGAGTCAGTGGCTGTATCACCATGACCTGGGAAGTGCTTCGCACATCCAATTACGTTATAGTCCTTCAAACCAGCGATTGTTGCAGAAGCCATGTTCCCTACTACATCTGCATCATCACTGTAACTTCTTAAACCAATAACTGGGTTGTTGGCATTATTATTAACGTCAACAACAGGAGCTAAGTTAGTATTAATACCAATACTACTTAATTCACTACCAATAATCTGACCTGCTTTTTTCGCATACTCTGTATTATGAGTTGCACCAAGTGCCATGTTACCAGGTAAAGCTGTACCTGAACCTAAACGGTATACACTACCACCTTCCTGGTCAGCACTAATTAATAGTGGAATACCACCATCTTTTGTGGCTGCTTTCTGCATAGCCATACTTAAATTATAAGATTGTTCTGTTTCCTGGATGTTCTGAGCAAAGTAAATAAGTGCTCCAAAATCATAGTCTTCGACAATCTTTCTGACTTGGTCATTCATCTTAGTAAATTCATGACCGGTAGTCTGTGCACCATCACTTAAGTCTTCATCCCAGTAACGGAAATCTACCATAAGCATCTGTGTGATTTTTTGTCTTGTACTCATATTAGAGAGTAATTGATCCACTCTGCTTGTAGCATGAACATTTGATGGCAAAGCCATTGAGAGTGTCATAGCTGTACTAAGTGCTATAGCGGATACCTTCTTCATATCGTTTTCTTCTCCTTTCGAATGTATCTAACATAGATATTGTAGCGCTTACATATTACTTATGCAACAAATATTTCGTTTATTTTCTTTTTACTATGTAATTTTATTTTAATATAGTATATCAGCCTATGCATACTAAAAAAGCATGATATACATAAGATAATATGAGTTACAGTATTTCAACATTTGAAAAAGAACTGTATGACTGTAATATATATGAGATAGTAAAGATTATGTTAAGGGGGATGGTTATAATGGAAGAAAGGAATAATTTTGCGAAGGGAAAGGTTTCTACACATATATTATCTATTGCAGGACCAATGATCGTAGCACAGTTGATTAATGTACTCTATAACGTGATAGATAGAATATATATAGGTCGTATTCCTCATACATCAACACTGGCTATGGGAGGACTGGGAATATGTCTTCCTATTATTTCTATAGTGATTGCGTTTGCGAATCTTTTTGGTATGGGTGGTGCCCCACTTTGTTCAATAGCAAGAGGTAAAGGCAATAACAAAGAAGCAGAAAGGATTATGGGAAATGCTTTCTGTTTGTTAGTACTATTTGGGATAGGTTTAATGATTATTGGTTTTCTTTTTAAAGAGAAGATCTTATGGCTCTTTGGAGCAAGTACGCATACTTTTAAGTATGCGAATGATTATTTGACTATATATTTATTAGGAACTGTGTTTGTGTTAATAGGACTAGGCATGAATAGTTTTATTAACAGTCAGGGATTTGCGAAGATAGGTATGATGACAGTACTGATTGGTGCTGTATTGAATATTATATTGGATCCAATCTTTATATTTGTATTAAATATGAATGTGAAAGGTGCAGCACTTGCAACAGTACTGTCACAGTTTGTATCTGCTTTATGGACAATACACTTCTTAAGAAGTGATCAAACAATACTTAAGTTAAAGAAAGAGTGTATGTATTTAAATCCTTATTATGTAAAGCGTATATTCTCTTTAGGGACTGCAGGATTTATGATGGGTATTACGAATTCTATAGTATCTATTGTTTGTAATTCTACTTTACAACTATATGGTGGTGATCTCTATATAGCGATTATGACTATTATTAACTCTATTAGAGAAGTTGTGCAGTTACCAGCCCAAGGGTTTGGAAATGCCTCTCAGCCAGTATTAGGATATAATTATGGGGCTAAAGAATATAAACGTGTCTTATCAGCAATACGTTTTGTGACACTCTTATGTTTTGGAACAATGTTTATTATCTGGGTATTAATTACTGCTTTCCCACAATACTTTATTAAAATCTTTACTCATGATCCTCATATTACTAAACATGCAATTCTTTATATTAGATTATATTTTGCAGGATTCTTTATGCAGTCATTACAGATATGTGGTCAATCTGTGGCAGTAGGACTAGGTAAATCTAAACAGGCTATCTTCTTTTCTATCTTTAGAAAAGTGATTATAGTAGCTCCTTTGACTATTATTCTTCCACATTTTATTGGAATTGAAGGTGTGTTTATTTCAGAAGCAATTAGTAATTTTATAGGTGGTGGCGCTTGTTATATTACTATGTGGTTCACTATTGGAAAGAGCTTAAAGAAAGAGATTTCTTAGAAAAGAGATCTCTTTTTCTATTATTCTTATGTAATACTTGTAAATAATATAAATATAGTACTTTCTCTATTGCATCAAACTAACAGCAAGAATATCATTGTATATAAGATATATAGTAAGGGAAGGAAAAGAATATGAATAAGAAACAGATGATGATAGCTGCAGGTGCAGTTGTATTTATTGGTGTAGGTGCTACTGCTTATGCATTAAGTAGTCCTAAACTAGAACTTAAGACTAATAAGGTAAATGTAGAATATGGAACTACATATACACCTAAACTTAAGGATATAGTAAAAGATTATAATGATTTTGACAAAGATGATTTAGAAATAATCAATAAGATACCTAATGAGAAATATAAGACATATCCTGCAGTAGGTAAATATACTATTACTGTGAAGTATAAGAAGAAGTCTTTGAAACAGAGTGTTATTGTAAAGGATACAAAAGCACCAGAGTTTGTATTACCCGCAAATATGGAGTTATTACAAGGAACTGGTTTAGATACACTTGATTACAATTCTCTCAAGTCTCTAATGAATATTAGTGATCTATCTGAAATAAGTATTGAGATTGATACCAGTAAAATAGATATAAATACTCCAGGACAGTATGATTTTAATGTCACAGTAAAGGACAAGTATAATAATGAAACCAAGAAGACCGGTAAGGTCACTGTGATTGCAAAACCAGTGATTAGTAGTAATGAAGAAGTTGTTCATGAGACAGTGAAGAATAAAGATGGTACTACAAGTGTAAAGACTAAGGTACAGAAGAAACAGAGTTCTAATACAAATAGATCTTCTAATAGTTCTTCTTCCAACAACAGCAATTCTTCTGGAAACAGTAATACTTCAAGTGGTTCATCATCAGAAACTCATAAAGGATCATTAACAGTTGAAATGGATCCTAAGTATCATTGGGAAGGAGAAAATTCTTATGGAGATGGTGCAGAAATTAGTGGTGAAGACTTTGATAAGTTAACTGGTGGAGACTGGAAGAACTGGGATTATTAAGAACTAAATATCTTCCCTTCAGGGAGGTTCACTTATAGTGGTCTCCCCTTACTTAAGTAAAACAGTCAGGCATCTTAACCTGACTGTTTTACTTATCATTATTTTTTGTATTATCAATAACTTCATTTAGGATTTCATCTAATTCATCGATAGTATACATCTTCTTACCTGCTTTACGTTCTTCTTCCACTAATAGAAGCTCTTCTCTTAACTTCAACATCTCTTCCCTATGATCAGTATACATGTTTATTTCCTCCTATGCTGATTATTATATCACAGTTCTAAATAAATATATTATGCTCATTCACATTTTTATGAATACTATTTGCATTATGTTCTAGATAGTGTATAATAGTCTCAATTTTGGGATTAAATTCAGGAGGGTAAAAATGAAAACGAGTAATGGTAAGCAGTTAGCTAAAAAGATGTTAATTGCGATGATTTGTGGTCTTGCCTGTGGGTTTGGCTGCATTATGTTAAGAGAACACTTAGTAAGTAGTGGTCAGACTGATCTTTGGACAAAGATCAATAACTTATTCTTTCAGGATATTACACAGCCTACAGCAACTAAAGCTGTTGGGATTTTCTATATTGTAGGTCAGTTATTTGTTAATTCATTACAGCTTATTATTGTACCTATGGTATTTGTATCTATTACATTAGCTATTTCAACTATCACAGATACAAAGAAGTTAGGTAGAATTTCTACTAAGACTATTTTAACTTTCTTTATTACAACTGTATGTGCATTATGTTTTGCAGGTGTGGTTGCGTCTATTGTATATCGTTTAGGTTTCTTTAATGCAGTGGGTAAAGCAGCAGTAACAATCCAGCAGGGTTCTACTGGTTCTAACCCATTAAATATTATTTTAAACATTATTCCTAACAACCTTATTTCAGCTTTCTCTACTAATGGTAACGTATTAGCGATTGTATTTATTGCAGTTGCTATGGGTCTTGCAATGAATACATTAGAAGAAGAAACAAAGACTCTAAAGAAGTTATTCGAAGAAGTGTCTAAGATTATTACTTTATTCTTATCATTTGTAGTTAATAAGTTTGCACCCATTGGTATCTTCTGCTTATTAACTAGAACATTCGCAATTTATGGTATTGATTCATTAAGACCAGCACTTGCTTATGTAGTTACAGTTGTTATTGCATTATTTGTATATTTATTCTTAGCTTATCCAGTCTACTTAATGTCTATGGCTAGAGTAAATCCAAAGCCATTCATGAAGAAGATGGTTAAGGTTGCTTTATTTGGTTTCTCTACTTCTTCTAGTGCTGCAACTCTTCCAATCAATAAGAGAACAGTAACTGAAGAATTAGGTGTAGATGATCAGATTGCATCATTTGTATTACCTTTAGGTATGACAATCAATATGGATGGTACAGCAATCATGCAGGTTATTGCAGCTATGTTTATTGCAGCAAGTTCTGGATATAAAGTAACATTCATGTCTATGGCAGTTATTGCAGTACTTGCATTAATTGCATCAGTTGGTACTCCAGCTGCACCAGGTGCAGGTGCTGTAATCCTATTTACTATCTTAACTGGTATGGGTTATACAAACGATGCAGCATTACTTGCATACTCATTAATTCTTTCAATCAATAGACCTATTGAAATGTTAGTTACTTCACTTAATGTAGTTGGTGATGCTTCTACTTCAGTAATTGTAGCCAAGAAAGAAAACATGATTGATAACGAAGTATATAAAGGGTAAAGGTTCTTTCTAGAAAAGGAGTCAGAAAATCTGACTCCTTTTAATGTATACTTGAAATATTCTAATAATTATGTATAATACTTATAAAGAGAGCTGGAAGATAGGGTGGCTTTTAAAAAGCAGCCTTGTTGAATGGTTTTCTAGTAAGAAAGAGGCTTCTAATGGTGACCTTTAAAAGGTAGCTTTAATTAGAGGCTTTTTTGCTATATAAAAAAGAAAGAGCCAGATTACTCTGACTCCTTCAAGTATATGTCCGCAAACATATACCCCAATTACTAATAATATATACTAATACAGAGTGGGTGTGCAAGAGGCAGATTAAACTTTCTTATAAAGAATATCATTCTTGTTTAATAGTTCTAATACTTCTTTTATATTCTTAAAGGTATGTGCTCCCTTTTGTATATACTTTCTAGGCCATAAGAGAGAAGATTGTAGTAATGAGTAAGGTATCAAGATGTCTCTACCTTGCTTTATACAGTGATCCGCTTGTCTTAATGCCCCACTTTTCTCTCCTGCTTCTATGATAATAGTCGCAATAGAAATACCACTCATAGTCGCATTTCTTGTAGGAAAATTCCATTTGTATACTTTATTACAGGGTGGGAACTGTGAGACAACAAGTCCATGTTTTTCAATTGTGAGTTGAAGTTTTTTGTTTTCTTTAGGATAGTACTGGTTAATAGGTGTTCCTATGACAGCTATAGTTCTTCCATTGTTTTTTAATGCTGTTTGGTGGGTTATTGTATCTATACCTTTCGCAAGTCCTGCATTGACTACTATATTTCTTTTGACTAATGCTTTTACAAGTATTTCTGTTTTTTCCATTGCTTCCCTAGAAGCATCTCTACTCCCTACTACACTAACAGACTTTTCATTTAATAAACGTACATTGCCTTTTAGAAATAAATATGGTGGTGCTGTTGGAATCACAGCTAATAGCTTAGAGTATATCTCATCACCTTTTTTAACTAATATAACGTCTTCTGGGAGTGTTTTGAAACTCTCCTTGATTCTTGATAGGTATGATAGAAATCCTTCTCTGATACGTGTAATTGCAAGGACAAGTAAGGGATATTATGTATGAGTCCACTTCTGTAATTGAAGTGATCTAATTGTGCTATAAATTGACTTGTTTTATTATCGTTACAATTAAAATATTGTTGAATTGTATAATACAAAATAGCATCTCTTACATATACATTATTGATATCCATAGTAGCCTCCTTTAGGAGTATTTTATTATTGGAATGAGTGATTATCAAGAGAAGAAAAACATTATTGTGTTCATAATATGTAGATGTATAATCAAGTCAGGAGGTATAAACATATGTGTTATCTTATCGCAAAAAGAATGAATAAACCTGGATGTATCGCATTACAGACAGAACCTGGAGAAGAAATGGCGAAATTTGCAGATAGAATACAAGAAAGACTTGGGTATGATATAGAAATTATTACTATCAGTAGACCCACTACCTATGGGGAGTATGAACCATATCGTTTTGTATATAGTTATGAAGAGTTTGAGAAAGAAGCAAGTCTGCTTTAAAAGGAATCCTTAATGTTTAGGATTCCTTTTATGCTCTATAGACTAACTTGTATTTTGCTACTAGATGTTTTTATAGGAGATGAGCGTAAACCCCATTACCTTTAGGTGATGGGTAGTTCACGCATTACCTTTGCATTTTTATGGCTTGAGCCTCTTAATAAGCTTGAAACAATAAGCTCCCATTTACACCCATACTACGTGATAAATAAAATATAGGAAACCCCTAGTTATTTTGAATTACCCAAGATATCAAATGCATTCTTGCCTTTTCTTTTAAACTCACTTGTCTACTTTCTTCAACCTCTCTATCAGTGTCGGAATATTAGCCTGCTGTTTCTTCATAGTATCTATCTGCTATATATTCCGCTGACTCTGCCCACAGACCGTTTTCTGTTTCCTGCAACGTCTTATATGTTTCCGATTTATAGAAACGTAATACAGCTTCTTCAAAACTGATTTGAAAATGTCCCTGTAATAATTTCACTACATCTCTGATCTGTATACATACATTCATTGTAATGTCTTTTCCGTTAAAACTATATATTTTCTCTGGCATAAGAAATCCTCCTGACCGGTTTTAGATATTCTAAAGCTTTTTCCGTGTGAAATGATACCTGATTATTTACTTTACTATATCGCAATCTCTCCACTGCCTCTTTCGCAGTAAGTATATTAGCAATATATAATTGTACAGTTTCCATGGTATTATCATCTGCTACAGGACCAATCACCACATCATACTCATGCTGCAGACCACCTTTACTTCTATTCAATTTAATAAATTCTAACCATTCTTCATTCAATGTATCAAAACGTTTTACTCGTAATGCAGCTACTTCTTCAAATACAAATTCATACACATAATACCTGTTCTTCCTTTCTCTTAAAGAAAGTCGATATGCCCATTCTTTCGATTGAGAACGCAAAACGGTCGTATAAAATCCTTTTCCAAAATCACGACGATTATGTGATTTTTTTAAATCTATTTTATCAAAATCAGAACATGTGTCATGGTAAACCACTAATTCTCTTGAATCCTCTGCTATCACTTTTTCCACATATTCCATGACTTCTTCAAAACTAATTTGATGAAGATATTCATGCTGAATCAGTATCTTCTCAAAAACCTGATTTTTGTGAAATAATTCGGCTACTTCATCACCGGTAAGATCATATTTTTCTGCATACTTTTCCATTACCTCAATGGACAACATCTCACAATCTGTCTGCACGCTCACCCTTCATCCCCCATTTCTAATTATTTTGTTTAGTATACCACAATCTGATATCTTGTTTCTATGATTAAAAAAACGATTAACTCCTTTACTCTCCACAATCATCATTTTCCAGATTATACTCCATGATTATTCTATCCACAACTTCTTCCGGTGACTTGTTATTAACAAATACACGATTGTGTATCCCTATCTTAGCATTAACCATTCCGTACCAATCTAGATCCTCTTGAATTTCTTTCATATAATAATCTTTATTCGCATTTTTGTAATTATCATCGGTATAGATGTCGTCATTTTCATCACTAAATATAAGCCTCGAAAAAATATTCTCTGGAGTATCGTACAACTCAATCAGCAAATTATCATCCGAAATAATGCTTGTTTTAAAGTTTTCAATATAAGAAATAGGTGAAATTGCAAAGACAAGGTCTTCTTCCGTTTCAATAACCTTCTTGATAATACTCCCTCGTTTCTGATCTCTCCATCGTAAATTCTCAGTGTTGACAAATTCCTCAAGAGATATTTTCAAGCGATTTTTCACTTCTTCATCTAAGTCGACAAACTTAATATCTAATCGTTCAGCAAGTAATTTCCCCACAGTTGTTTTTCCAACATTAGAAATTCCAAATAAACATATCTTCATTCCTCTGCCCCCTTACTGATATTATGCCTTTTATTAATAAAGCGTTCAATACTATTATCTCATTCTAATAGCAATAATATATTTTCCTAGCCTTAAGAAGAAAAAAGAGCGGTTTAATCCGCTCTTATGCTTCAAGTGTGTCCTTGTATTCTAGATATTCATCGAATGTAGATAGACGGTCAATTGTACCTTCTGCAGTGAATTCGATAATTCTATTCGCAATTGTCTGAACAAACTGGTGGTCATGACAAGTAAATAGAATATTTTCTGGGAAACGCATTAAACCTTGGTTTAATGCCTGGATAGATTCTAGATCAAGATGGTTTGTAGGTTCATCAAAAATTAATACATTTGCATCATGCATCATCATTTTAGCAAGCATACATCTTACCTTTTCTCCTCCTGATAAAACATTCGCTTTCTTTAATGCTTCATCACCAGAGAATAACATTCTACCTAACCATCCTCTTAGTTCCTGTTCATACATACTACCATCAGTAAACTGTCTTAACCAGTCTAATAAAGATAATTCACAATCATTAAAGAATGCTGAATTATCTTTAGGGAAGTATGACTGAGTAGTCGTAATACCCCACTTATAAGAACCTTCAAAGTCTTTGTCTTCTCCCATGATGATCTTAAAGAATGCTTCTGTTGCTTTATCGTCTCCTACAAAAGCAACCTTTTCATTTGGAAGAATAGAGAAAGAAACATTATTAATAAGAGTTTCTCCATCTACTACCTTAGTAAGGTTTTCTACATTTAATACAATGTTTCCCACTTCTCTACCTGGTTTAAAACCAATGAATGGGTATCTTCTTAGTGATGGTTTCATATCTGCCATTTCTAAGTTATCTAATAGTTTCTTACGAGAAGTAGCCTGTTTTGCTTTAGAAGCATTGGCACTGAAACGTGCAATGAATTCTTCTAATTCCTTCTTTTTAGCTTCTGCTTTCTTATTCTGATCTTTCATCTGCTGGATCTGCATCTGAGAATATTCATACCAGAAGTCATAGTTACCTACATATAGCTGAATACGGCTGTAATCAATATCAGCAATATGTGTACATACTTTATTTAAGAAATAACGGTCATGTGATACTACAATGACTGTGTTCTTAAAGTTTAATAGGAAGTTTTCTAACCATCTGATACTCTTTAGGTCTAGATGGTTGGTAGGTTCGTCTAGTAAAAGAATATCAGGGTTTCCAAATAAAGCCTGGGCTAATAATACTTTGACTTTCTGGTTACCATCTAAGTCTCTCATATACATATCATGGTATTCTGTTGTAATACCTAAACCATTTAACATGATTTCAGCATCACTTTCAGCATTCCAGCCATCCATGTCTGCGAACTCACCTTCAAGTTCTCCTAGTCTTATACCATCTTCATCATTAAAATCAGCTTTAGCATATAGCTTCTCTTTTTCCTGCATGATTTCAAATAATCTCTTATTACCCATGATAACTGTTTCTACTACTTTGTTGTCATCATAAGCAAAGTGGTCCTGTTTTAAAACAGATAATCTCTTATTAGGTTCAATAATTACTTCACCTTTGTTTGGTTCTATTTCACCTGATACTATTTTTAAGAATGTGGATTTACCAGCACCATTTGCACCAATAATCCCATAACAATTTCCTTCAGTAAATTTTACTGATACATCTTCAAATAAAGCGCGATCTCCGTATCTGAGTGATACATTATGTGTTGATATCATAGTCTACATTTCCTTTCGTACAGAGATGTATTATGCCATATTTAGTTGATTATGTCTAGTAAAATTGAGATATAGTGATAGATAGAAATAGTAGTACTGTTATATAGAGAATGGAGATACTAAAAAGACTATATATAGTGATTTTAGTACTAAGATTACTATATGTAGTAAATAGAGAGTCTAAGATTACTATATGCATTAGATAGAGGAACTGATAAATATAAGAAAAACCTGATTGTGTGGACAATCAAGAATTGTGTAAGCATGTCAAATGAGATTAATCAAATCTACATAATGCTTAGATAAACCAACTAATGGAGATTTGCATAAAGGTAAGGATTGCTTATTATTCCTTGTTTACCTTATTCGTTCTTTCTTCGTAACTATCTTTGTAATGAGATAGTCCTTTGTATTGCCATTCATCATTGAATGATGCATTGATTTGTTCATTATAAGTATGAATTGGTTTTGAAGAGAGTTGTTCAAATATCATTTGAGCAATACATAAATTCTTAGATATTCTAAATGTATCTGGAGAAATGTTGTCCATCCTAATATAGATAGGTGTTTTGTGTCCTGGATTATATACTGGTGATACGATGGTAATACCTTTTCTTATTAGTGAGTTCTTATTTTCTACTCTTATTAATAAATCTGTAGGAACACTTATTTCTTCAATACATTTAACCATAATAGCTTCTTTAGGTTTTAAATCATATTCACCTAGATTACCATGTTCAGTAATGATTTCAGATATATGAATATCATAAGAAATAGGTTTTACATTTTCTTCATCATATCCATTAATGAATATTTCTTTACTTCTTTCAATTATGTCTTTGTCTACTAGTATCATAGATATTATTCCCCTCTCATTTATATGGGTTAATAATACCACTCTGATAGAAATAAGACAAATCACTGTATATAAAAAAACAGGAAATTCATCCTGTTCAAAGTATAAGAATTACAGGTTTTATCCTGGTCGCCAGGCTCATATATCTATTAGATATATACTCGGACGAGATTGTTTTTAAGACTATCTCTTGTCTACAGTTTATCTCCTAACTGCAAGGCTCATATATCTTGTCGATATATACTCGGACGATGTTATTTTGAATTCTACCTCTTGAATTCGACTTTTTACGGTGCCTGTACACCGAGAACATTACTGTTCCATTCTTTATCTATAAGATATCACAGATTAGTGAGTTGTCAATGAAACTAATCAGTTAAGATAGAGTTTAATAATAATTCTTTTTTCTCTTTAAGAAAGGTATTGGCTAGAGTCTCATAGAATGTATTAAGCGAAACATACTTATAACTATCTAATTTAATTAGTAAATATCAATAATGAGAAAGGTAATCTTTAAGTTTATTTTTTTCTTTCTTAAATTGCTCATATTCTCTATCTATCGATGATTTTAAAAATTTTTCAAACTCTTTATCATTCATTTTATCTGTATCTATTCCTTTTTCAGCATAAACAAAATCCATAATAAGTTTAAATATTTCTTCCTTGTACAAATAAGGTATTGTATTTCTTTCTAACTTTTTCATACAACGTTTCATATTCACATTATACATATTGTTTCTCATTATACTCTTTTTTGGTCTAGATAATTCTAATTTGTAAATAGAATCTACTATTTTTTCATCTAATTCTGACATAAATCTATTTATTTCATCATCACAACTATGTCCTAATATCATTAATAATCTTTTCTGTACTTTCTTAAATTCTTCATCAGATAATTCTTTTCCTTTTGGCAAAGGAATTCTTTTAATTATTAGTGGTATCAAATTAAAAAAGCTAAAATACAACTGCATAACCACTAAATGTTCCTTTACCTTTGTATCGAGCCATAATTTGTGATTCATAATTTGATTCTCAAAGTTATGAAAAAATTTTTCAAATAAATTTGGATTAGAAAATATTTTTGCATATTGCATGACTCCATCGTATGGTATGGGTAATCCATATTTATCTAATACTTCATCAAATATATAATCAAACTTATTGTTATTATTTATATTTATTTCCTCTTTTATTAAATTTTGTTCTAAAAAATGCAATATTGTTTGCTCACTGTTTATCCTTTTTTCTACGATAACACCTGCTATCCTTGTTCTTTCTTCCTTCTTTTTAAGAAATGTTGATGTAAAAAACGCAACAATTAATCCACAAACTAAAGTATTGATAACTGTAAATATATTATTCCACATAAATTTAGGCATAGAATTTATAATTGCTTTCATCTATTTCTCCCTTCTATATTATATTTTATATAAAATATAAGCAATCATTTTACCAAATAGTAAAGCCATTCTTTTAATGGCCTTTTTAATTGAATATCCGTCTTAGAAATCCCAGTGCTATTTTGTCTACCATCATACTTAATAAGTGTTTCTCCTTGAATACCACTTACCAATTCAAACTGCATAACAATATTGGGAATCCCCTCTGGAACATATGAACATATAGTAATTTCTGTACTAGCAGGTACATATTCTACTTTTCCAACTTCTTCATCAATACTATAACAGGTAAAATCATTATTCCAATTTACTTTAAAAGTTTTAAGCCATCTTACATTTTGACTAAATTTAGCAACAATTACTTCTGCCCCAGCTAAATCAATATCATAATCATCATAATTTTATTTTATATCCACTGATAAGTCTAAATCTGGATATTTTGAGTCCTTAAATAAAGTCCAAACTCTTTATCCTTTAAATATTCTTGTAAATAAAAAACAACTCCTAAGGAATTAAAATTTAGGAAACCCCTAGTTATTTTAAATTACCGAAAAATCAATATGATTGAAACCATATTGATTTTTCATAGGTTGTATAGATTGCTTTTAAGACATTTTTGATTGTTTTTACGACACTTGATGATAGTCCTTTATTAAGTAATTTCATCAAATATTCTTTGATAATATTTATATTTAACTGTTCCTATGAATTATGATCAAAGAAACTTATTAAACAATTATCTCATATTTATCATATGCAGATGGTTTTACATCTTCTTTCTTACTTCTTAACCACTCAAAACATAATGTTTGACTATTAAGCAATGTGTTGTCACTTCACTTTAAATCAATAATCATAGTCGTTTAGATTATATTTTCTAAAAAAATCAACATATTGCTTGCATTGATTTTCTAATACTTTTATTTCTTCATCATTAAAATTTAATTTTTCAAATTTGATGTCAAGACCCTTATAATCATCTTCTAATCTTCTCTTTTCAGCAAAATACACAACTTTTCTAAATATTAAAAATGCCTCTCTTTGATCTAAATCTTCATTTAAATTTTCTTTAAAATATTCATAGATTTTTTTGGAATCAAAATAATCTTTATCTTCAACTTTTTTACATATACCCGTTCCAAATATATAATATTGGTTATTGATACAATATAAAAAAGGATATTGTTTAAATAATTTTTCAATATAATTCATAACTTACACCTCATCATCTCAATCTTTTAATGTGATTATAAATCTGATCAAATTTCCTGTTTGATACATGATATATTCTAGAGCGTCTTTACTTGATTTATCATTATGCTTTGCATAACCATTATTAAAAGATGTACAACTTTGTAAAAGTATTTCGCTCTTTTTAAGTAAATTGTTGCTTTAGGTTATCTTATTCAGCAAAAACCCCATAGCGTAATATGCTTCCTTAAGTGAAATAGGCATAGGCGTGGCTGTTGCCATTTCATCTTTGAAAGCCTCAGTATCCATCATCATTCTTAGAATCTTAGATGCCATTTCCTTTCTCTTGAATGTATACTCAGCCTGATTCTTAAGAAGCAGGAAATCTAGATAACCTTGTATGTATCTGGTTCCAACACTTCTTGTTGTCTGTATCATTGAGCTTACTTCTGTCATCATCTCATTGACAGCTCCTAATGATTTACCATCATCAGTAAGACATCTCTTCTCTAAAGGAGATGTTTTAATCTTATTGTTTACTGCTTCAAGATAGTTGGCAAACTATTGTATGCTTGCCTTTGAATCTGATATGAACTCTTCTACATCTTAAAAGTATTGTTTATTCGTTTTATATTTATCGAATGACTCACTTCCTAAACCTGATACCTGCATCATCATATGATCATCTTCTCTATAGCACAGACAATGGCAACCTTGTGATAAGATATCCCTCTATATGCAGCTTGTTCACCTCTTTTGTTTGAGTATCTAAGCATATTTTGAGGACGTGTTCCATTTTTGTTGATACTTTTATACTGTGTATCTATTTCAACTTCACCAGATAATTACTGATGACCCATGATTTCAGATGCTGCAGGATAAAGTTTATGACGCATATAGAAACAGGTTGTCTTGCTTGTCCCCAAGACTTGAGCCTCACCCTCTAGAGGCATTTTATATAGTTCCAGTTCAATGAAGCGAAGCCACTGGTCCAAAGTAAAATGAGACCAGTAGAATAAGGTGTTGGTTCTATCACTAAAAGACTTATGACAGTCAAGACAGATATATCTCTAATGTTCGTTCTTATCTTTTCCATTCTTCTTGAAATGAAATGAACCACATATAGGGCATGCCTTATGAGATGGATCAATGTCTTCATCATCCTGTTCATATAATGATTTGATAAGCTTGTTTACATAATCCTTATCCTTAGATTTTAAATAGTTTTCTACCTGATTTTCAGTTATCATAGCACTCACTTGACCTTTTAAAATCATTTTACAACTATTCGATAAAGGATGATTTGAGTTAGTTGGCTATAAAGTAGAAAATTAAGTGTTAAGCTAAATTTAATAATCTAGTAGCAACATTTTTCATAAACTTAAGAATCAAAAATATTTTTTTGATCTATTCAAAACGTTTATTATTTTATTCCGGGGAAAAAGTCATATCGCCTGTTGTTTTCCTATCTGTATAATATTGTCCATGTATTTCCTCTGGATTTTCAATACAAAGCAAAGCAGTTCCATAATGTATTGCACTTCTATCTCTCACTTTTGCTTTTGGAACATTTAGATAACAATATGTAAGTTGCCATTCATCTTCTATTTTTTCTATTGAAGACAAAATTGATTTACTTCTACTTTCTCCCGTTATAAAAACAACATTAACAGATAGTAAAGTTTGTTTTATTTCAAGTGTTGCTTCCCTTTCAATTCCATCATAAGTTGATACCAATATACCTTTATATCTTTTCTTTAAAACTGGAGTTTTTTCAAGTGGATCATATTTCCATAATATTTTTTCATAAGCAAGCATGAATAGTGCAGTAATTGAAATTGCTTCTCCTGTATACCCATATAAGTCATATATTGTAAAATCTGTAATTGTTTTCGTACCAGAAATAAAACATCTTATACAAAACATAATCATAGTTATCCAAACAACTTTTTTTGTGAATTTACTCTGGGGTTCTGTCATACTTCCTCCTAAATGTCATATTCATAAAATTGATATAATCTGTCTACAAATTTCTCATAATTTTTAATTTCCATCTTAGTTGGACATAAATTCTTAATCCCATTTGCTTCCTTATACGATGAAAATTCGTCTTTATGTTTATACAAATATTCAACAATTTCTCCAAATTCAAATCTATATGTACTATATTTCATAGGTTTAACACCGTCTAATGATTTTGGTAAGCCTTTGAATACCTTCTTTAGTAATAGAACGATATAACCAGCAACAAAACCATATAGTAATGCACCTAAGAAACCAGGAGTAGCCGCTACTTTAGCTGCACTAGGATCTAAGAATGTCGCACCAGATTTAGCAAGTAAACCACCTGCAAAACCTACAGCTAAACCAGGACGGTCAGCAATAGACATAGCGATAAATCCAGAAAGGATTGGTAACATCATACCAAATGATACGTTACCCATGTTATTAAACCAAGCTGCTAGAGGAGTAGAAGAACCAAACTTAGCCCCTGCACTCTTATCATCTACTAAGAATGAGATTGCAATCATGATACCACCAGCAACAACGAATGGTAACATATGACTCACACCATTCATTAAGTGCTTATAGAAGCTTCTACCAGCACTTTCACTTGATACTGCTTCTTTTGCATCAGCACTTGCATGATAGATAGGTGCTTCACCATTTTTAATCTTATTAATTAATTCTTCAGGATGACGGATTCCTTCAGTGACAGGAACGATTAATACTGGCTTACCATCAAAACGAGCCATTTCTACGTTCTTATCTGCTGCAACGATAATACCATCACATGCTTTAATTTCTTCTGCAGTTAAGGCATTTCCGATCCCTTCAGAACCATTTGTTTCTGCCTTTAATGGATAACCAAGCTTTTCACCTGCTTTAGTTAAGTTTTCTGCAGCCATGAAAGTATGCGCAATACCTGTAGGACATGCAGTAACAGCTAATACTTTATATCCAGTAGTGACTGGAGCTTCTGCTTCTTTTGCTTCTTCAGCATCTTTTTCTGCTTCCTTCTTATCGATCATGCTTAAGAATTCTTCTGGAGTCTTCGCATTTAATAAGTCTTTACGGAAACCTTCATCCATTAATAATGCGGATAATTTAGCTAATGCCTGTAAATGAGTGCTTCCTCCATCAGCTGGAGCTGCAATCATAAAGAGTAAGTGAGCAGGCTGACCATCTAATGATTCATAATCAACACCATCAGGCACAGTCATAGCTGCTAACCCTGGTGCTTTAACTGCAGCCACCTGAGCATGAGGAATCGCTATTCCTTCACCAATACCAGTAGAAGTCAATGCTTCACGGGCTAAAATACCTTCTTTGTATGCACCCTTGTCTGAGATCTTACCAGTTGCACACATTAAATCAATAAGCTTGTTGATTGCTTCATCTTTTGAACCGACTGAGACATTGAGTTCAATGCCCTTTAAGTCCAATAACTCAGTAATTTTCATATTGTTTATTCTCCCTTTAATTGTGCGAGACATTCATCAATGAAGTCTCTTTTCGCAAGTGAATATGAGAATGCTGTTGCTCCACCACATGCAGTACCAAGTGCTAAAGCTTCATCATAATCTCCATTATTTAAATAACCAGCCACAAAACCAGCTACCATAGAATCACCAGCACCTACAGAGTTCTTTACTGTGCCCTTACATACACCTAAACGATGTGTATTACCATTTTCATCTACTAATAAAGAACCATCACCAGCTAGTGAAATCAATACATTACGAGCACCCATTTCCTGTAGCTTATTTGCATACATGACTAGATCCTCTTCAGTTTCTAACTTAACATTAAAGATTTCTTCAATTTCATGATTATTAGGCTTAATCAAGAATGGATGATAAGCTAATACATTAACTAATAGTTGTCCAGTTGCATCTACTACAAACAAGATACCCTTGTCCTGTAATCTTTCTAGAATTTCTTCATAGATTGTAGGACTAATGCATTTAGGAATAGAACCAGAAAGAACTAATACATCACCTTCTTTTAATGTATCAAGTTTTTTGAATAACTTTTCTACATCTTCATCAGTGATTTGAGGTCCCATACCATTGATTTCTGTCTCTTCATCACTACGCATCTTTACATTAATACGTGACATACCTTTTTCTACCTTAATGAAATCAGTCTTGATATCATACTCACTCTTAGCACGACGTACAATTTCATCACCAGTAAAACCAGCCACAAAACCTAAAGCCTCAGATTCATAACCTAACTCTTTAAGAATTGCAGAAACATTAATGCCCTTACCTCCACAGAAGATATGTTCTTCACATACTCTGTTGACTAATCCCTGTTGGAAATGATCAACTGTAATAACATAATCTAATGCAGGATTAAAAGTAATTGTGTAAATCATTTACATGGTCTCCTTTTCTGTAAAAATCTTTTTATTACAGTGCTATTATATGATGTAAAGGGTTTCTTTGTCAATAGATTTCATGTAAATAATTTACTTTGTATAATGCTAAAAAAGTATGACAATTAGATGTAAAAACATCTTTGTCATACTTTTTGTGGTATCGATACCTATAATAGTATATTATCTCTTATCTACCGCAAACATCTCTTCACACTGGATCATAGATTTATGTGCATTCTCTACCATCACTGTTAAGAATAAGAATATAATCTCTATAACAGTCATTGCAGAAACTCTAGAAAAACAGAACTCATCAAGAAAAAGTTTTTCTCTTGTTGCAGTAGTAATATGATATTGTACTTCTTCTCCGATGGCAGAATGAGCACTATTAGTAATACCTAAAGTCTTAGCCCCATTCTTATTAGCAATCTTAACTGCCTCTAATACTTTATCTGATTCACCAGAGTTACTAATCGCGATTAGTACATCTCCTTTACCTAAAGTAAAAGAATAAGATAACTGTGTTTCCCATATAGTGCCTGCAGTTGTCGGTATACCTAATTCATTAAATTTAAAAGCTGCATCAACGGCTACAGGAATCGTATTTCCTACCGCTACCACCTGTACTCTAGAAGCATCTTTAATACACTCTAAAACCTCTTTAAATTCATCTGTGTTAATAAGATTCACTGTTTGTTTGAGTTCAGTGATCTTATTCGCAAGAATATTCTGTAATGATTGTGGTATATCCTCTAATGATATTTCATTAGATACTTCACCACTCTTATGTGTATCCACTAATTCCTGTGCTAAAGAGATCTTTAACTGGGCAAATCCCTTTAAACCTACCTTACGACAAAATCTAGATACAGATGCAATAGATACATCACTTGTTTCTGCAAGTTCAGATACAGTCATATCTACGACTTCTTTTGGATTATTCAATATATACTTCGCAATCTTCTTTTCAGCATCAAATAACTGATCATATAACACAGTAATATTATCTAATACACTTTCCATTTTTTATTCTCCTTCCATAATGAAATTCCTTACATCATCATGTTAACATGAAAAAAATGTTTTCACAAACAAATAGAGAAAATGTGAGGGACATAGATATATACCACTCATTTTTGATGCATCCTAGCAATAATTTGTATCTGTTATCTTTTTGACATTGATCATATCATTATTCAGTATTGTGATCAGATTGCTTCTTGTCATCATTGATAAGAACGCAAAAAAAATAACTACCTCGTTCTCTGGTAAAGTTGGGGTAGTTATTCTCTATACTTAAATCCAAGGACAACCGCTTACTGGCTGTTCCTCTTTTCGTCTCCATTATAATTTATAATCAAACTAAAGTCAATATATACATCTTTTTAGGATTAATCTATATATACATCTGTTTGAAGCTTCTGAATGAGAAAAAAGAAAAAGCAGACTTTCGTCTGCTTACTCTACAGTGAATTCTTCACCCTTCAACATTTTCTTAATATACTGCTTATTCTGTTCTACACTATTTTCATCAGGAATAGGGTAATAAAGTTTTGTATCAGGCATATAATATCCACCCTTCATCATAATACCATTACCTGCTACCATAGAAGACTGGAATGACCATGAAGCATTGGTATTAAGCTGATCATTCGCAATTCTAGCCATTTCGTCCATCGGCATATCAGTCACAAATGTACCTTCAATAGATTTTAAGATATCAGTATAATGAGTAAGGATTGCTGGACTTGCCATCTTTCTAATAATAGCCTGTAAAACTGCCTGCTGGTTCTGTGCTCTATGACGATCACCAGTAGTATAGGCATGTCTTTCTCTAGAAAAGGCTAGAGCCATCTGACCATTCATATGGTTCCATCCTTCTTTAATAGGCTGTCCATTCCATGCAGACAAGTCTTTATCTGAATAAACATCAACACCACCAAGGGCATCTACTACTTCTACTAATGATTCAAAGTTAACTCTTGCATAATAGCTAATATCTACATCTAAGAAGTTTTCTACTGTCTTAACTGTATTTTGTGTACCTGTTAAACCAGAATGTGTAAGTTTATCTTTCTGAGAAGCATCTGCTAAAGTCACATAAGCATCTCTAGGAATACTAGTCAATAATACTTTATGTTCAGGAACATTAATAGTCATTAAGATATTCACATCACTACGTGATACTTCCTGTACACTGCCACGAGAATCAATACCAGAAATATATACACAGAAAGGATCCTTTAATATATCTAATGTCTTTTCTTCTTTAATCTTATTGTATGCTTTAAACTTTGTTGTCCAGATGACTCTTGTATCTTTATCAAAGTTCTTTTTATAGTCTGTGACTAGATCTCTAGAACCTTCATTAATAAGTATTGCATCTACCTTTTTATCATATAATGCATCTACAATCGCTTCTACACCATATAACTCACTCACACCATAGTTAGTAACTTTCTTACTTAAACGATTCAATGCTTCATTTATTTTAGTTCCATTAGGATTATATCCTACTGTCTTCTTTAAGAGATCATTCATCTTTTTATATTTACTATTTTTTCTAACTACGAGTGAATATGTTACATAATCATATTCGCTAGTCACTTTATTGTAGGCTGCTTTACCAGACTGGATAAAGATACATCCTATAATTAAGAATATACTAATAATAATAGAAATAATCTTACCTGCAAGAGGTCTTTTCTGTACCTTTCTAGATACGATAGGTCCTGGTTTTGCGACTAAATAGACAAGTAGTGCAAGTACTGCCAAGAAAGAACCTATCACTATCAAATAACGCATAGGTAAAACTTTCAAAAATATGATACTAATCATAAGTATGATGCTTAATACTATCTGAACACCAATAATAAAACGATGATCAGTCATAAACCCCAATTTCTTCTTCATCTTTTATATCTCCCATTCATAAAACAACACGAATATACATATTTCGAAAAAATATTATAAAAACGTGGCTATACATACATAGTATAGCACATAATCTTAATATTTGTAAGAATATCAGCTAGTTAAATCATTATTTGTTACAAATTTACATTTTTTGTGACATATATATATTGCATTTTAACACTTATATAAAAAAGAAGAACCTCCAATGAGGTTCTTCCTAAAAACATTAAGCTTCTTTCTTCTTTAATAATACATAACCTAATAATGAGATCATTGAGAAGAATGCGAATACTCCACCCATAGTAGTATCACCAGTTGTTGGTTTAGTACTTGGTTTTACTTCTGGTTTAGTTGTTTCTTCTGGTTTAGAAGGAGTAGTAGGTTTTTCTTCAGGAATACTTGGTGTAATAACTGGTAACTTTTCTAATGCTTCCATAGCTTTTCTTAAGTCTTCAGTTAATGCATCTACTTCTTCCTGAGTTAATTCATTTTTATTTTCTAATGCTTTTTCAGTGGCTTCAATGACGTCTAATAAGTTCTTATAGCTCTTTTCTGTATATAACTTACTATCAGTCTTCTTAGCCTGATCAAGTAATAGATCAAGTTCAGCTGTATGACCACGAGTCACAAGCTTCTTAGAAGCTTCTTCTAACTTATGAGTTAAAGCTTCAATTTCAGCACTTGTATGTTCAGCCTTTAACTCTTCTTTGATTTCATTTAATACAAGTTCAAAGTCTTTCCAGCTAGATGCTGTATAGTCTTCTTCCTTATAAGAAGCTATCTTATTTTCTAATGCTTTTATTTCTGTATCAGTTGCTTTAAGAACTAAGTTCTTTCTTGCATCCTGTAATGCCTTATAAGCATCTTCTACTTCAGTGACAGTTGCATCTTCTTTATTTAAGATGTCTTCCGCATTCTTTAATGCTTCATTGAATGAATTTACTGTAGAAGTTAAGTAAATAGAATTATCTAGAGGCTTTAAGTTATTAGAATCGATATAGTTTCTAAGTTCCTGTTTACTCATAGATGCCTTAGTTACAAGTCCTGCTTTAGCCTGACGTAATGATTCAATCATTGTATTGACTTCATCTTCAGTCGCATCTTTATTAGTCACTAGTCTCTTTGCTTCTACTAATACTCTTTCTAATGCGTTATAGCTTTCTTCTGTATAGTCATCTTTAGAAAGCTTTTCAATATCTTTAATTTCTTTTTCGAGAGCTTTTAAGTCACCACGTACTACTAATGCATCATAAGAGGCTTTAAGTTCAGCTTTTGCAGCTTCTAAGGCATCCTTTTCACCCATCTGAGTGTTATATACTTCTAATGCTTTAGTTCTTGCTGTACTATATGCTTTATAACTTGTTGCAGTGTACTTATCTTCATCTACATGTAAAGAGTCAATGTAGTTCTTTAAGTCCTTAGCACATTCACTCTTATATTCATCATCAGTTAATGTAATAATTTCAGAAATAGTAGGACTATGGTTTTCTTCCCATTCAAACTTTAACTTATATACATTACCATGAGGGATATAGAATTCATTTAAAGATTTTCTTAAAGTACCTAACTGTACCCATTCTTTATCTTCTTCAGGTACATTTCTAGTTGTTACTTCTTTGTCAATAAGTGCATATACCTTTGCATTGCTGATTTCACCCTTCTGGATCATATTTAATTTCTTTACATCAAGCTTATCAGAAAGAGTATAAGTGATATAACCTGCTTTATTTGATCCTGGTTTATAAGCTGTTAAAAGGTCACCATCAATCATATACTGAGGTTTATAGCCTTTTGCTTCTTTGACATTAGAATCAAATGTAGGGTCATTATCTTCAGGTGCATATTCTCCATCATTAATCATGATTTCGTTGAATACAACAGCTCTAGAATTGTTAGATGCTGTAAATAGGATTCTTAAGTAACGTGCTGGTACATGTTCTGCAGTACCTGATACATATACTTTGTTTGGATATGTACTAGATGCTTTATATCCTGCATCAGAATCGATACACTGAACATCTTTATCTCCAATATTTTCAACACCATCACCAATTGTCACAACATCTGTCCAGTTTTCTAAATCACTAGAAACACTAATCACAGCATCTCTAATATAGTTCTTTGCAGTATCCTGACAATACATGGCAATTTTATCAATATTTCTCATCTGACCTAAGTCATAGATAATATACTGACCCTTTTGTGGAAGGTCACCAAATTCAGTTGTAGAATCAATGTTGCCATCAAATGCAGCTCCATTGTTTCTAGAATCTTCTGCAACACCCCAAGAAGGGTTAACAGTCATAGTTGTCTTATATAAGTATGGTGCTGTGATTTCTGTAGAATGTACCACAAACTTGTTAATAGTTAACTTCACATCAGAACTCTTCTTATTGATTAAACGTACATAACGTGCATCTGGAAGATTCTTGTTTAAGTCTTTCACTTCTACCCAATCATGTGCATTTACTGAAGCTTCTAATACAACTTCACCACTATAATCAAGTTCTAACTGTTTTAAATCTTTGACTCTTGATAACTTCACACCTACATACTGTTTAGGTGCTAAAGTCATTTCTTTTGTATACACTAAAGCAGTCTGGTCTAGTGTACTCTTAGAATGTAACTTATAGTCTGTATTTGTATAAACAGCCTTGTCATCATATTCATTGACTACATCAGTATGGTTGAATGTCTTTACCTTCCACCAATAACCTGCTGTATTACTTGAAAGATGTAATTCAAGGTTTCTTACACGAATTGCCTTAGCTGTAATATCCTGATCTTCTACATTTAAATGAACTGTATCATCACCAGCATATTCTTTTAATGTCTTCCAGTTAGTACCATCAACACTATATTCTAATGCATATCTAGTGAGCTTATCAGTACCACTGTCCTGTACAAAGTTGATAGTACCTAGCTTCTTAGGATTATTGAATGTAAGAGTCACTGCAGCATCTACTGGAATATAATCCTTGATTTCTCCTGCTTTATATGGAGATTCAGCAAAATGCGCATATGTAGATTCATTATCATCTAATAAGTTATCTAATGAACCACCCTTTACACCAATCTTAGTCATAGATAATGTACCCTTATCAGTGCTTGTAGAAGGAGTAGTCGTTGGGTTAACTAAGATATCTCTTACACCTAACCAAGTATTACTCTTATCTTCAGTCGCAATCATACGGATACCCTTAACACCCTTAAGGTTAAGGTCAGTTAATTCTACATTGTTTGGTAATTCATAGATTGTTTCATTTACATCAGTCCAGTTCTTACCATCAGTAGTATACTGTACTTTCGCTTTTAAGAATGTATCTCTAGGGTTAGAGTTCGCACCCATTCTAAAGATGACATGGTTTACATCAATTGCCTTAGAATACTTGATACCTACATAAGTACCTGCAGAAATAGTATTAGGGCTCTTGTAAACTAATTCTGTAGAAGCATTACCATCAAAGATGTTATCTTCTTTACCATCTGGAGTATCTTCACGGTTAGTGATATATTTCGCAATCTGTTTATCTGGATTAACGATCGTAGATACGACTTCAGATAAATAAGAATCCAATGATTTAATAAATGGAACGATATGCTGTACACCTACTTCAGCATATTCTAAATGATCCACATAGTGGAAACCATAAGACTTGCTCTTTTCAAAAGCAGCCTGTGCACTTGCATAATAGTCCCAGATAGAAGAATTATCTTCTTCATTCTGTGCAGCTTTAATACCTTTAATATAGTTTAAAGCAGCATTTGTTGTATCATCCCAGCAGTTTAACCAGTAAACAATCTGAGACTTGATTCTTTCATTACCGCTTTCACGATATACTTTAGATGCATTCTGTAATACTGTGAAGGCATTGATCATTTCATCAAATTCTTCATCAGAGATCTTTTCACCCTTAGTAAGCTTAGTCTTGAATGCATTAAGTTTATCTTTTAATTCTACAGATTCTTCTAAGCGAGTCACTCTGCTATCCATGTTCTGGTTGATCATATGTTTAGATAATTCTCTTAAAGCAGTTGATGCTTCAGTTTCTTCATAACCATTATGATCTACATATTTGAATGATGCATTATAGCACTTATTTGCTTCTTCTTCAGTCTGCCAGATATTCCATGAATAACATGCATTACCGAATATTGCGACTTTACTTGGTTCTGACTGCTGCATTGGGTTTAATACAATACCCTGTATCTTAGAAGGATCAACACCTGGATGAAGGAATGTTGTATAACCACCCATGATTAAGTGTTTCTTAGAGTTATCAGTACATGGCCAGTTAATCCACATATAAGGACCACGACCTGCAGTATCAGTGAATGAAGAAGTAAAGTTATTAGTTACTTCACCCCATACACGTCCACCAGTCATAATAATCTGTACGTTTTCAGGGAAGTCACGATAGTAAGACTGACCCCATCCCATATATTCCTGAGTACAGAATGGTAATGTAAGCTTTAAGCCAGGGTAAGAAGGCTGTAATTCTTTAAGCCAGTTAGACATATCTGTCAATGTTCTTGTATAATTGGCACCACCTACGTTACCAGCATCGTCTGCAAGAATTGCAATCTGACGAACACCAGCATCAATAACCTGTTTAAACTTAGCCTGCATAACCTTTAAGTCAGCATAATAGTTTGCTTCAGAGTTATAACGAATAGCGTGATTCATATAAGGATGTAAGGCAAATACGAAACGGCATTTAGACTTGTTTCCAGCCTCAGCAAGTGGTTTGATCTTTGTATTGATTTCTTCTTCTGTATAAAGGTCACGCCACTTAGCGTTATGCTTTGGATCATCTTTAGGAGCATAGAAATAAGAGTTAAGCTTATAATAGCCTCCCCATTCCATCAATTTACAACGATCTTCTGTTGACCATGGATTACCATAATAACCTTCAATAAATCCACGGCTTGCAACATCCGCATAGTCTTCGATAGAGAAGTTTCTAATTGTTTTCCCCTCTACCTGTTTAAAAATGTGATATAAGCTTGTAAGTCCATAAAAAGCAGCATCTGTATCTTTACCTAAGATAGAAATAGTGCCTTTATCAGACTTCAAAGCATAAGAATCAAGTTTATCAAATAAACCTGCTGAAGTTGTTCCAAACTGTGAATCTACATATTGTTTAGAACCCTTCACACCAACAAGAATGTTTGTCTTTCCAGCTTTCTTTTCACTAGAAACACTTGCATTCATGCCTTTTAATGCAAGAACTTCATTCAGTCTTGCTTTTGTGTCTTCATCAATACCATCTTCATAGACAACATTGACCTGACTTGTCATTTCATAATCCCCATCACTATAATTCATAGAATGTGGATTAGGATAGACTTCATACCCTGTATCAGCTTTTACAGTCACTGGAAAAGCTGATACACAGCCTAATGCAACAAGAAAACTTACTGCATAAGTAATGACTTTCTTTCCTTTCATCATGTTCTCCTTTCTTTTATATTTTGTCTCATTTCATGCTCCTAGTTGATGAAATGAGTATTCAAACATGGATTTTTACAAAAAATAAAGACCAAATAAAGTATGACAAAAAAATGTATGTCATAATCTTTATTTGGTCTTGCCTGCTTAGAGTAACAATCCACATTGACTCAATCAGTATAACAGTATCTTTTATATTACGCAAGCGTTTTCATATCTTATTTTATGATATTTTCAGACGTTTGAAGTCAGCAGAACATGAAATTGATAATTTAATCATACCAATAACTAATATTTTATTATGAAATTGTGATAATTGATAACTTATCCCGCCTTATAGATTTCTATGATATAATACAGGCATGGAACATCCGTATACGGTAGGTGGTTATCCTTGGTCGTCATGACGAAGGTACGCAACCCTTCGAAAGCTTCTCTTCAGTTGCGAACGGAGGTGATGCACAATGACAATGTATGAAGTAATCATGATTATGTTAGCATTCTTAACATTGATCGTTTCTTTACTAACACTTGTTGTCAAAATGCTTCTTATTATCATTGATAAGAACGCAAAAAAATAACTACCTCGCTCTCGGCAAAAGTTTGAGGTAATTATTTCAAACATACAAATCCAAGGGCAACCGCTTACTGGTTGTTCCTTCTTTCATATTCATTATAGTTTACGCTAAAATCAAAGTCAACATGCATCTTTTTATAGTATTACTGCATGACACGTTTAATATGTATACATAAAAATGTCTGTTCATCCGGTGATAAATCATATTTATATTTCTCTTTAATATGTTTCACAATACGGTTGATACACATTGAGAGTCTTAAGTTCTCTTTTAATAGTTGTCTAATGTCTTCTGTTGTATCTTTAAGGTTTATTTCCTGCCCTGTAAAGATACGTTCAGCTAAGTATTTTAAATGCGTAGAGAGTCTTGCATAACTGAGTGACTGAGGAGAAATAGTCACCTTCATACTATTTTCAATAATACCGATAATATCAGCCACAAAGCTTAATATCTTAGTCGCATTATGGGTATTATTGTCCATTGAGAAGTTCACTAAATGCAAGGCTATATAGTTAGCTTCTTCTAGATCTAATGTAATACCTGTTTTCTTCTTAATATAGCTTAATGCCCATAAACCTATTTCATATTCATTCTTATAAAGAATACTTACATCTCCAAGTACGACATAAGGGATTCTAATATTCTCCTGCTTACGTTTTAAGGCAAAAGAGATATGATCTGTCATAGTGAGGAATATTTCCCCATAATAGCGTGATTTAAGCTTCTTAATTGCTCGAGAGACAATCTTATCAGTAATCTCATAACAATCAGGAGAGATATCATCTTCTCTTTCTAATCTTTTATGAGGGTCTTCTTTAAACATATATGTCTTTTCTATTTTAGTGGAATCAACACTATCCCCTACCTTCTTCTGGAATCCTATTCCTGAACCTGTTAGGATAATATCTCCTAATTCTGGTGAGATAGCCGCAATGGAATTGTTGTTGAAGATCTTAATAATTCTCATAATAGTCCCCTTTACATCAAAATATCATTCATTGCATCCGCAATGAATTGGGCATTGGTGCCTACTAATATCTGTACATTATGGTTACCTGCAATTGTGACATGTTCATAGCCTAATTGAGATATTTCGTCTTTATTAATAGAATGTATGTCATTTATTTCTACTCTTAAACGTGTAATACAGGCATCTGCAGATATACAATTACTTCTACCACCAAGAGCTTCCACAAAACAAATAGCCAGATCATCATAATCAAATGATTGTTTTGTACTAACTTCTTCTGTCATACGTCCTGGTGTCATGAGATTAAAATGAAGAATCATCGTTCTAAATATAATATAATAGAGCACACCACAGATGACTCCTAAAAGGATCAAATAGTTTGCCTGATAGGAGAATGGTGCCTTAAAACTCAATATATAGTCTATAAGACCAGCTGAGAAGCTAAAACCAGCGAGCCAGTGGAATGATGCAGCTATAAACATCATAATTCCTGTCATGACTGCATGGGCGATATATAAACTAGGTGCTAAAAACATAAAAGAAAACTCTAATGGTTCTGTAATACCTGTTAGAAAGGATGCAAGAGCAGCTGAAAACATCAATGCGCCTACTTTCTTTTTCTTATCTGGTGAGGCACATTGATAGATTGCCAGTGCGCCTGCTGGTAAACCAAACATCATGACAGGATAGAATCCTGCCTGATACATACCAGTAACACCTTTAATACCTCCTGATACCGTACCCCAGAAGCGTCCAATATCATTAATACCCGCAATATTAAACCAGAAGACAGAATTAAGGGCATGATGTAATCCTGTTGGTATAAGAAGTCTATTAAAGAATCCATATAAACCAGCGCTGATTGGTCCTAAACCTGCCATCCATGTTCCAAACTGAATAAATGCTTCATAAAGCATCGGCCAGACATACATGAAAACACCAGCAAATAAAAGTGTAATCATTCCTGAGATAATAGGAATGAATCTATCACCACTAAAGAAGGATAAAGGTCCTGGCATTTCTATATGATTGAACTTCTTATAACAGAAAGCGACAATCAAACCTACCATAATCCCTATAAACGCATTATCCGTCTCTGCAAAGGCAATAGAGACTTCACTTATATGCATTCCTGAAATAAGAGAAATACCCTCTGGAGAGAGTATTTTAGTAATCATAAGATAATTGGTGACTGCTGATAAAGCCAATGATGCATTCTTCTTATCCGTCATACCGATTGCGATTGCAATCGCAAAAAGGATAGGAAGATAATCTATGACTACACCACCCGATAATATAAGAAAAGCCGCAAATGGATTATTGACACCCCATCCGATAGGATCAATCCAATAGCCAATACCCTTTAATAATGCAGCCAGAGGCATAATAGTCACCGGAAGCATCAGGGATTTACCTAATTTCTGTAAAAATTTCATAAATAAATCCTTTCGTTTGTCATAGGCGGAAACCCACTGCCTTTAGGCGGTGGGAGGAGCCTCGTAAATCGTTATCTATTAGACCTGACTTTCAATATATTTTTACATAGTTGCTGATGACACTTCTCCAATGCTACAAGCAAAATAACCATCTGACCAAAATACTTTTTCCTTCCAATACTGTTTTGATAAGACCGAACTATACTTATGCCATAAGTGGTATGTTGTTTCCTGCTTTACAATTTTGACAATATCGCAAACTCTATCTGCTGTATCGTAACTTAATAAGAAATGTATATGGTCTTTGTCAGTTTCTATCGCAATAATTTCGTAGCCACGAGTTTTAGCTATATGGAGAATTTTTTGTTTAACATCATCAGCGATAGAATCTTTGAGTAATTGTTTACGGTATTTGGTTACTAGAACTATATGTACTTTAAGGCTGTATTCTCGTCTGTTATGACGATTGTATCTATTGTTCACAGTTCACCTCAAAATATAGATATTTCACTATAATTTAGATATAATATATAGTGAAATATCTATGAAAGGAGTGCATCTATGGAACAGATGACTATTACAGCTAAAATTCAAATAATCGCAGCTGAAACAGATAAGTTTTTGCTTGATGAAACTATGTCTGTTTATCGTAATGCCTGTAATTATGTTTCAGACTATGTATTCCGCACTCACGACTTAAAGCAGTTTTCACTTAATAAAGCTTTGTATTCTACTTTACGAGAAAAGTTTAACCTTAAATCGCAGATGGCTCAGTCTGTTTTGAAGACTGTTATCGCCAGATATAAGACCATTCTTGAAAATCAGAATGAGTGGATTAAACCATCGTTCAAAAAGCCTCAGTACGACCTGGTTTGGAACAGAGATTATTCCTTAACACAAAACCGTTTTTCAATCAATACGCTTAATGGTCGTGTGAAATTATCTTATTTTGCAGATGGAATGTCTAAGTATTTCGATCATACGATTTACAAGTTTGGTACTGCCAAACTTGTAAGTAAGCATAGTAAATACTATCTGCATATACCAGTTACCTATGAGATTGAAGAAAGTAATATTTCTGACATCTGCAACGTTGTAGGTATTGACAGAGGTATTAACTTTGTTTTTGCAACTTATGACAGCAAACATAAGTCTGGATTTGTTAGTGGCAAAGCTATTAAACAGAAACGTGCTAACTATTCCAAGCTTCGTAAGGAACTCCAAATGCGACATACGCCATCCTCAAGACGAAGACTAAAAGCTATCGGTCAGCGAG
>OGZO01000031.1_pt1 | contig 64427 bp, 81 predicted proteins | sample 1576721 | NCBI WGS metagenome assembly OGZO01 (sample SAMEA3541516, study PRJEB24748) | human gut metagenome | biome: human gut; feature: human-associated habitat; material: faeces | place: China | collected 2012 | reverse complement strand
CCGTATGGCCGCCGTCTCCACCGGTATGGGGCATCAGGGCATCGTCCCGGCCAGGGGCGCAGGGACGAGGTGGCTGACAGGGACGCGGCTCCCTGTGGGGGGCTTGGGGCGTATCCATAAAAAGATCGTCCAGGGGCTGTCCGGAGCGGAAGGGAGGCGCGAAATCGTCCCGGTAGGGGGGACGGGGGCGGCGGCCTTCCACGGCATCCTCCACCGTTTTTTCCAGACGGGTGCGGCCGCCCGTGACCAGCACCACCAGCAGGGGCGGCACGGGCACGCCCAGCCAGACCAGGTGCCCGATGATGGAGGCGCAGTCCGTCAGTACCAGATAAGCCATGAAAACGTCCGTCACCGGCAGGGCAAAGCCCAGGGCACGGCGCAGGGAAATATCCACGCCCACGGCCATGAGCAGGAAGAAAAAGTAGCAGCTGTAGCGCACCAGGCCGTGATGCAGGCCCCGGCACAGGCTTTTGCCCCGTTTGCAGTGGACGATGATACGGGTCAGCATCTCGCCCATGACGCTGGCCAGCAGGACGCCGAACAGCACATGATCGATGCCCAGGGCCGTCAGGATGGCGGCCAGGGCCGTGCCCAGGGCCACCTTGCCCGGCCACAGTTCCAGCAGCCGGTCGCAGTAGTAGTGGATGGCGTGCAGCCAGTTGATGTCATTCACCTATATCCTCCAGATGGTCATAAAAGTCGCGCAGGGCCGCCTTGTCGGCTTCCTGTGCCCGGTGGCGGGCCGTCACCTCGTTGACGTAGCCCACGAAATGCAGGGCCGCCCGCAGGCGGCCCTCTTCGTCCGTAGCGTCCTTGATGGCCTCATAGACCGGCACCGGGGACGGCAGGTGCGGGCCTTCCCGCAGCAGGCTGGCCGGTGGCCGGATCGGCTCCGGGCGATACGGTCCGCAGCAGCCGGTCAAGTTCATCCCAGCGCAGAGCAGCAGGCAGGCCGTCATCCTGTGCCAGATGTTCCAGGGCATGACGTGTGTCCTCCTCTTGGCGTTGTGCGGCGGCGTGCAGACGGTCGCGCAGGTCCACGGCGGCACGGGTGGCGGCGCTCTCCTGCCGGGAAAGGGCCGCCGCCCGCTCCGCCTCGTCGGCCCGCCGGTCCGCATCCCGCCACAAATGCCAGAGCAGGAGGCAGACCAGCAGGGAGCAGCCCAAGGCCAGTACGGACAGCCGGGGCAGTCCAGGCATCATTCACCGCCCAGCATGGCGCGGTAGCCGTTAGCCCGCTTGTCGGGCTTACGGATAGCGACAGCGCCTTCACCGGCTGCCTTGCCGTGTGGCGAATTGCTGTCTTTATCCGTAGCTTCCTGCGTCGCAACGGCTAAAGCCATGCAGGTGTCGAAACAGCGCTGTGTGCGGGCCTGCCAGCCACGGCCATAGACGGGCCAGCCCGGCCGCGTCTTGTAGTAGTACAGGCGCTCGGCGGCCTGTGCCCGCAGCAGGTCGCCCAGCCTGCCTTCACGTTCCAGATGACGGATTGCCGTCAGAGTGGCCGGGCCGATCTTGCCGTCCACGGCGATGCCCAGGCCGCAGGCATTGACGGCCCGTTGCAGGATGCGGGGGGCAGCGCCGGGACCGATGTTGTACAGGGTGTCGGCATGGGCCAGAGCCAGGGCGTCGGGCAGCGCGTCGCACTTGCCGGGCCGCCAGTAGCGGTCCCGGTAAATGACCAGGGCATCGGCCTCTTCCATCATCCGCACGTCAAGCGCGGTAATCTTCCCGTCGCCGTTTTTGTCCGGGATGGTCCCCAGGTTGAAGTTCAAGGCCACACCGTATTTGGTGGGGCCTCCGGGGTCGCGAGGATCGTTGGTGTACGTCTCGCCGCCCTCCTCATCCATCGTGAAGTGGAAGGACCGCATCAGGGGGCTTTCTTTGAGCATGTGGCTCTCCTTGCTTCAGCCGTTGCGACGAAGGAAGCTACGGCTGAAGACAGTAATATGTTACACGGCAGGACAGGCAACGAAGGCGCTGTCGCTATCCGTAAGCCCGCTGGCGCGGGCAACGGCTACCGTGGGTTTCGGCGGCCCTGAAAAAGCAAGGCCCCGTGCCGCCACTATGTGGCGACACGGGGCTGCAAAAAAGGTCGAAGGTGTTCAGCGGTTAATAACTGGAGTATTTTTTAACAGAATTTCTCATGACTTCTTCTAATGCCTTTAAGTCCCGCATGACCTCCCCAAACTTATCATTATATTGTATTATTATTTCTTTTTTTATTTTACATGTTTCTTGTGGGGTTATTTTCTTATTTAATTTATTATAATTTGTAAGAAATATTATATACATATCGGTATATTCTACTGATATTTTCTTAACGAGAACAGCTTCCTCAAGGCTACATAATACTGATAACAATGCGCAACTTTTTTGAACATTTTTATAATTTGTTTTTAGTATTTCAAGGTTTTTTCTGATTCCGGCAAGCGTCATATTTGATAAATCAATCTCTTGTAAGGCTAAGAAATAAAAGTTTGAATATTCATCTATTTTTTTCTCAAAAATTTGTCTATTCCTATTATTGTATTCTGAAATATATGCCCCATGTAATGTTGATTTGCTCGCATACCATGTTCCAAGAAATGCCATAATAGAACATAAGATAGCGCATAATATTTGTATACTACATTGCAGCATAGTATCTTTTTGCATATGATTATACCTTTAACATCAACCCGATATTATCTTTACAATTTTTCGGCCCAAATGGTGTAGATACCGTCGATGATCGCGGCTGTGAACTGATAGCCTTTGGCTGTGAATGTGGTCTTTTCTCCCCGGAACAGGGCCGAGTTTTCCAAGGTCATAGTTTGCAGGAACTGCCCCACCTTTTTCTTGTCCCTGTCGAACTTTGGGATGCACAGGCCCGCCGCCGTCAGGGCACTGTAGGATATATCATTGATGAATTGCATCCTGCGTCCGTCCTCGCTGGGGATGCGCTCGTCCTTGCTGACGAAGAACTGTATCCGGTTGACCTTTTGGGCTCCGGCCTCATGTCCGGCAGCAACAGCCGTGGTGGGGCTCAGGCTGTACCAAGTAGCGGCGGGGTCTTCTTTGGCCAGCTGGGGCGACCAGTCCCCCCGATTGAGCGTATTCTGATAGACGAGTTTGTCTTCAATATTGTCCAAGGTCAGGCCGTTGATCTGCCCGGCGGCAAAGGCGGTCACTGCCCAGCACACTACTAGGGCCAGCGTCAGAAAAAGTTTTTTCATGTTGTCCCCCTTGAAGTTTGGGGTAAGCCTACAGGAAGGAATGGGATAAAAAAAGCCCTTTATATTGTAAGAGATGACTAGGTATGCTATACAGCTTTCAGTAAGATGAGAGAACACACTCCTCTATTTTATGGACAGTAAGATGGAAGATTTTTTTAGTAATCCTTGGGTTACAGGTATTTTAGGCGGAATAATTAGTGGTATTATTGTTTACTTTATAACAAATTTTATTTCTGAAAAACGTCAAAATAAAGAATATAAGCAAAAGGTTGCTTCAGCAAATCGAGATGTAATCTATTTAATTCGTACATGTATTCCAGATGGCATTATGCCAGATAAAGTTTTAATTAATATGCTAATAGATTCAGTTGCTAGAAAATATTCTATCAATAAAGTTGATATGCTTAATATAAATCAGATATATTCAGATATATCAAGGGAGATAATGGACTCATACTTTATTGTTACAGAGAAGAAAATGGAATTGTGCAATATGGTTATTGATAATGCTAATTCAAATGATATAGTGCAAGACTGTAAAACAGATACAGACAGTGCTAAAAAAGATCAGATAAAAAATGAACACAAACAATTATCAAAAGACACAAAAGAAATAAACCTTATTGTTTCAATTATATTGTCTATTTCAGTTACATTTGTAATAGTATTTTCAAAAGGCGGAATTCTAGAAAGCCTAGCTCCACTTGATGATATCGTCATTAGACTTTTTCGTACAATGAGTGCTATAATTTTTATTTTAATTATCTTAACTGTACTTATTGTGTTTTTCAAAATAAAAGAAAATATAAAAAAGAACAAATAATAAAAGATCCCCACATGATGTGGGGATCTTTTATCATATTAAGCTACCTTGTTGTAACACTTGAGATAACTTATCAGTCGGCGACGGCTTTTTGAAGATGCTCCATACATGCCGCTCCGTGATGTGGTAACGCAGGGCCAGGCATTGCACGATGCGCCGTTCCGTCAGGCCTTCCCTGGCCAGCTGCTGCCGGTCTTTCAGCAGGGCCGCGTCGCGGGCACGCAGCAGGACAGGCTTGCAGTTGGGTACATAGAGCGGGGTCACGGCATAGTGCCGGGCCAGTATCTGCGCGGCCTCCGGGCCGATGCGCCGGGACAGATCCGCCAGCATCTGCTGCCCGGCCTCCCGTGCGCCCACGGGCAGGCGCAGGGTCAGGCCGCCGAAGTTCTCCACCAGTTGCAGAGTGGCGGGCAGGCCGATCAGCCGGGCGATGGCCTGCACGGCGGCGGGCAGCAAGGAAATATCCAGACTGCGCAGGGACGGCAGAAAAGCCTCCGTCGTGCGCATGGCGTCGAAGTAGTCCGCCGTGGTGATGTTCGTATCCTGCATAATAAACTCCATTTATTGCATTTTGCTTTGACCTATGCATCCTCCCGCCTCTGCTGGCGTACCAGGGCCGCCACGCAGGCCGTCAGCTGGGCGCGGCTGGCCGTGCGCAGGCGGGCCGTGTCCCGTGTCTGGCGACGGATGATGGCGTCCGCATAGGACAGGGGGCGCTCCAGCGAGGCGCACAAGGCCGTGATCTTGGCGTGCAGGGGGCGCAGTTCCTGCGGGATGTTGCGCGGGCGCGGGGTCCAACCCTTGGCCCGCAGCTCGGCCAGCATGGCTTTCAGCTGGGGCACGGTGCAGCGGGCGGCACTGTCCATCCCGGTGACGGACTGGAGCAGGGAGCGGTAGGTGGTATCATCCAGGCCCAGGTCTTTCTGGGCGATCTTGACGCTGGCGATGAGGCCCGCGCGCAGTTTGCTTTCCGTCATCGTTTCCCTCCTTGGGCATGGCGTCCCACTGCGGCATTAAGGGCATCCAGCATCACGTCGGCCATGGCCCTGGTCTTCTTCATCCCCCGTCCGCCGTGGAACAGGACGCAGACGGGACTCCCGTCCCGAGTGTCACGGATGACCCATGCGCCGCCCACGGTGGTCAGCAGGACAAAACGTTGCTGTTCCATAGATATTCCTTCGGCTGCTCGTCAGGCCCGGCGCGCCGCCGCCGGACGACGCCCCGCGAGGGGGCGTTTCGCGCTATTTCTTCAAGCAAAGGTTCAGCTTTTCGCTGGGGGCGAAGACAACCACCCGGCGGGCGGGGATGGTCACGGCCTCGCCGGTGCGGGGATTGCGTCCCATGCGGGCGGCACGATCCTTTGTTTTGAGCTTGCCCAGGCCGGGCAGGGGCACCTCGCCGCCTGCCGTCAGTTCCTGGGCGGCCACGTCCTTGAGGGCCTGGAACACGGCCTCCACGTCCGCCTGACACAGAGAGCGGCCCAGATGGATACGGCTCCGTTCCGTCACGTTCCTGACCAGATCTTCCTTCGTCATGTTTTCACCTCCTACAGAGCGGCCATATCCAGCGGAATGGCCACATATTTGCCGTGGGCGTCGCGCTCGTACACGCGCACATACGCCTTGCTGTCCAGGATTTGCAGGCTGTCGCCGATGGCCTGCATGGCCCGCTGCCAGCGGTCGTCTTCGATCTTGTGGCGGCGCAGGCCCAGGATGGCGTTGGTGTTGATGCGGCCTTCCTTGTTGATCTGGAAAGCGGCCTCCACGATGACCCGCAAGGGGGAGGGGCTGTCGCGGCTCCATTCCTCCAGGCATTCGTCGATAAGGGCCTTGGCCGCCCGCAGCCCCTCGTCGAAGCCGATGCTCTCATTGTACTGGCGTTTGATGCGGTAACGGCCGTCAAAGGACTGGAGCGTGATATTGCCCTTGTCCCCGCCCAGCTTCGCGCCGTAACGTTCGGCGGACAGTTCCACGAAGGCGGCGATGTCGCCCATCAGCTCCAGCTTGAGCGCCTTGAGCTCCCGCTGCATGGCCTTGACCTTGGCCACCTTTTCCCGCACCAGCTCGTCGCGGGCCTTGTCGATCTCCTTGATCTGCTCCACGGGGATCAGGCAGCCGCGCGCGTCTTCCCAATAGCCGTCGGGGATGGTGATTTGTTCCATGTCGTTTCTCCTTGTTTAACCGGGGAAATGGGGGTTGTTAGGCAGGTCATGCACAGGGAAGCGCGGCAATGTCCCGGCCCCTGCGGGCGGCAGCAGTTCCTGTTCCAGATGGCGGGCCTGCGCGGCATGCGCCCGAAGATTTTCCTGCAACATACGCAGGAAGGCCCGCTGTTCCTCGCTGACCTGCCCGGCCAGCACGTCGATACTGGCGGCGCACGATTCGATGTCCTGACTCAACATGTCGTTTCCTACGTGAAATTTTGGCAGTTCCGGCACTCCCGCCACTGGCGGAGCGCGTAGGGGTTGGATGTGGGCATGGGGGCCGCGCGCCGTTCGGCGCATATGTCCTGCCCCCAGGGGCCGCCGTAGACCGGGCAGGGGCTGGCCAGCACGCGCAGGATGCGTTCCTCCATGCGGGCCGTGCTGCCCGGATATTTGTCATGGTAGACCAGGGACAGGCTGGCCCTGGCCACGCCCAGGCGGCGGGCCGTGGCGGCCACTCCGTGGGCGGCTATGGCCTCGTGCAGCAGACGGCGGGCTTCCTCACGCATGGGCGGCCTCCAGGGGATAGGCCTTGCCCGTGTTGCGGTCGGTGACGCATTTTTCCGCCCGGTTGTAGGCCGGGGCCAGGGGGCCGGTGTTGGCCTCGGACCGCAGGAAATAGGCCCGGGTGCGGGCCGTCCGGCCCAGGATGTTCGCCCGGAACAGGGCACGGCAGTAATTGCGCAGGTTGTCCCCGGCATTGCCCTCGTCGCCGTCGCAGATGGTCTGCATCAGGCTGTCCACGGTGAAGTGGTCGGCCATGCGCATGACGCTCCAGGCACGCTGCCGCAGGGTGCGTCCGGCGCTGGTGGCATTGCGCCCGGCCCGCTGGCAAGGGATGAAGCCGCCGGTCTCCAGCAGGGTCTTGCCGGTGCGGGTCAGGCCATGCATGCCGTCTTCCGTATGGATCAGCCCCTTGTGCCGCAGGCAGCGGCAGGCCGCCATGACGCCGGGGGTACGGGCGTCCAGCCGGGCCGCCAGCTGCCGGGTGAGCAGGGGAGCGGTGGTCAGCTCGCGCAGGATTCGTTCGGCCAGTTGCATGGTCTACCTCGCTTTCACGGTCTTGGCCGTGCGGCTCTGCCAGTCATGGGTCAGCGCCACGCCCGCGAACTGCGGCACGTCCAGCTGGCCGGAAAGGCCGTTGGTGGCGGCGATGCGCTCGATATTGGCCAGGATGTTCAGCACTTCGCGCATGCGTCCGCCGGACAGGCGCAGCACCTCGGCCGTCATGCCGGGCGAGAGCTGGTAGTCGCACAGCTGCTTGCAGGCCAGCGCCACGTCCGCCGCCGAGCAGGGGCCGAACTCCACCACCTGCGCGATGCGGCTGCTGATCTGCTTGTGCCGGGCAATGGAGCGCTGGATCTGTTCCATGCCTATGAGGATGACCGTCACCTCGGCCCGGTCGGAGAAGTCGCGCACCTTTTCCAGCACGGCGGCATTGGACGACAGGGTGAACTCGGCCTCGTCGATGATGATGGGGCACTGACGTTCCACCAGCACGCGCAGGCAGCGCTCGAACAGGGCCTGCGCCGTGCCGCGCCCGTCGATGTTCAGGGCCTTGCACAGCTCCACCAGAAAATATTTGGGCGTCCAGTCCACGTTGGCGCGCAGATACACGGCCCCGGCTTCCTCGGCCCAGCGGTAGACGATGTGCGACTTGCCGTAGCCCGGCTGGCCATGCACCAGCATCATGCCCGCCTCGGCGGCCCCGCGCTGCTCCACGGCTTTCACACCGGCGGCGAAACGGGCGTAGTTTTCTGTTTTGACGAAGGCTTTTTTCATTCCATCCTCCTAGGCTATGCCCTCGGCGGCATAGAGGTCTTTCAGATCGGCGTATTCCTCGCCCCGGCGGTAGTCGCGCAGCCAGGCGCTGTCGGCATCCGTCCGGGCATCGGGGTTGTGCATGAGCCAGCGGTAGCGCTCATGCGTACAGGCAAAGAGGGGCCGGACCGGTACGGGTTCCGGCGTGGGCGTCACGTCCGTGATGGTGATGGTCTCCACGGCGGCGGCCGGGGCCAGAGCCGGGGCCGTGCTGTCGGCACAGCTGACGGTAGTGGCCGTGTCCGGCCCGTTGTCCCTGCTTTCCGGCAGGACGATGGTCGCGCCGGGGGCCACACGTTGCAGCTTGGCGTCCAGCCGCTTGACCTGTGCCCGTGCCCGCTTCTCGCGGGCGGCTTCCACGCGGCTCTGCTCGAAATAGGGGCGCGAGTTGCCTTCCAGCGTGGCCTCGCAGATGGGCCGTCCGTCCAGCGTCCAGCACCAGACGCGCCCGGCATCCCAGATGTCGTACCGGACTTCCACGGCCTCCCCATGGAACTCCGCCAGCTCAGGCGCGTAGTAGCGGCCGGAGTAGAATTGCAGCCAGCCGTTGCGGGTGACGCGGCGCGCGCCCGGCATGAACAGCTCGGCCTCCATGCCCTGCGGCACGCGCACCGGTGTGAAGCCCCGCGCCGTGAAGGTCTGCCAGTATTCCTCCGGGCTGTAGTGGCGCAGGCGGCCCTGCGCGTCCCGGTAGCGGGGAAGTCCCCGGTGCGGCGTGGTGTTGTATTCCTCCACACGGGCCAGGATGTGGCGCTTGAACTCTTCCCAGCTGGGCAGCACGGCCCGCTTGCCCGCCTTGAGGGCGGCCCGCGAGAGCTTGAAATTGCGGTGGGCCGCGTCCCCGTCCATGAGCGCGCCGGTATAGCTGGTCAGCCCCTGCGCCGCCCGTACCCAGAGCGTCTTGACCGCTCGTTCCATAAGGCCCTTGCCCTGCGGGCGGCCCGGTATGGCATTGGTGGGCGTGATCCCCAGACGGGTCATCATGCCCGTGCGGTCGTCCAGCAACAGACGGTTGACGTAGCCCGGCCCGCCATCGCTGTAGAACAGGGCCGGGACGCCGCCGTAACAGCAGGCCATGCGCAGGGCGTCCAGCACGGTCAGGGCGCTTTCGGACAGGGCCACGGAGATGCCCACGCAGCGGCGCGTGGCCACGTCCAGGATGGCCGTGATTTCCGGCTTGAAGGGCTGGCCGTGGTCAGGGTGCAGCACCTCCGCGTCAAAGGTGGTGCCGTCCGCCGTATAAACATCGGTGGGCCACAGCTCCGAGGTGTCGCGGCGCTGGTAGGGGCGCAGCTTCAACAGGGCATTGCCCGTTGCCCGTCCGGCTTCGCGCTCAGGCTGGCTCATCTTGGCCAGCAGGCGGCGGCAGGCATGGACGCTGGGCGGCAGTTCGCCGCGCTGGCGCATGGCCCGGCACAGCTCGGCGTGGGCCAGCGCCACGGTGGGGTGCTGCGGTTTCTGGTAATGGAAAAGAAATTCGGAGGCCCACGCGGGGGCCTTGGCTGCCGTGCGCTTGGGCGCAAGGGCCGCCTCGCCGCCAGCCAGATAATCGGCATACCAGCGATAAAGCGTGCGCGTGGTCAGGCTTTCACCACGTCGGCGGGCAAAGGCCACGGCCAGCTGTTCCGTGAGGACGGGCGACAGCTCGCCCATCCGGGACGACGTGACCAGGTGCGCCACGGCGGCCTTTTTGCCTACCAGAGGCGCGATGCGGTCCAGCTCGCGGCAGAAGGCCAGACGGGCCGTCACGATGGCACGTTCCCTGTCGGAGAGGGCCGGACCGTTCCCGGCGGTGCCAATAGGGGCGCAAATATTGCTGCCAATAGAAGCGCAAGCCGCGCTTTTCTCTGTGATGGCAGCAGGTTGGCGCAGCAGCGCCGAGGCCAGCCTGTCCCGTATCTCCGCAGGCATGGAGGACACCACCCACAACTTGCCGCCGCCCCGGCCAGCACGGGGCAGGGCCTGCCAGCCCTCACGCTTGGCGCGCAGCTGTATCCAGCGGTCAGAGACGCCCAGCAGGCGGGCCAGGTCTTGCGCGCTGTAGGTGGTTTCGATGGGGGCCACGGCAAATCGTCCTTCTACTGGTCAAGAATGCGGGGATCACAAAGATATTTTTCCGGCGCGCCGTGGGCACGCAGCCAGTCCAGTACGGTGGGGCTGTGCAGTTTTCCCGACAGCGTCCGGTACACGGCCACATCGGAGATGCCCAGCTGCCGGGCCAGTGCCGCGCCGCTCAGGCCCTGTGCGTCCAGCACTTCCTGCAAACGGCGGCGGTAGGTGGCACGTTTGGCCCCCAGGGCCATCTTTTGGGCATAGGTCAGGCTCATAGCTCGTCCTCCAGCTTGCGCAGCTGTCTTTTCATCTTCTTTTGCTGGATCAGGGTGCGGGCGTATTCCGCCAGCTTGCGGTCTTCCTCGGTCATGATGTCCATGCCTACGCAGCGCAGCATGACCCGCAGCGGCTCCGCGTTGCGCGCCGCCGCGCAGAAGGCCAGCAGCGCCAGGATGGACGGCGGGTGCGAGGAATCCGAGGGCGAGAGCATCTTGTCCAGCGTCGCCTTGCTGAAGGCCGCCGCGTTGCCCTTGGTCAGCTTCACGCCCGCCAGTACGGCCAGCTCATTCATCATGTCCGGCAGCGCCTTGCGGCCGTCACAGCCCGGAGCTTTGGCGGCCTCGCGCATGGCGGCCTTGATGGCCGGGATGGCCCCCGCCAGCGAGGCGTAACCGTCAAAAAGGGATGCTTGTTTCATGCTGTCCTCTGCTGTCCGTCGGTGGGAGAAGCACGACGTGCCTATGCGGTACAGGCAGTCGCGGCCCCAGTTCCGGCAACGACGGAGGCGTCGCTGCCGGTCAGGGAGATTGCCTATCTGATGGTGTTGATAGCCCGGCAAATTTCAGCCTCGCGACGGTCGAGATTGCGGCAGGCGATGCCATTCCCGGCCCAGCAGCGGCTTATGTTCATTGTGTGCTGGATGGCGGAGAGTTCTTCATACAGGGCTTCGAGACAGTCGTGCTTTTCACTGGAGGTCATGCTGGTGTCCTTTTCCGTCCGGTGTGGGGCTTGAGGTGGAAGGGCCAGTCCATTTTCAACGTCCACCGAGACGTTGACCGGGAGGCCGCCGGGCGTTAGTTTGTTTTTGACTTAGAAACCTAACTGCCACTCGTTTCTTTTACAGTCTAAGGCTTAAAGTTTCAAGAAAAATTTTCAATTCGGAGTTAAAAAATTCCTCCACTTGTAACGTCTTAAATTTAAAAAGAAAACGCGTGGTGTAAACTTCGGCCTTCAATTCGGAGTTTCACATGACAAGTGCGAACACTTTTGATGCCGTTATGGGGCGTCTTCTGACTGCTTCAAACAGCAGGAACGATTCGGAACTGGCCCGGGCCTTGGGCATCACGCCCCAGTCGGTCAGCGGCGCGCGCAAACGGGGAGAGGTCCCACCCGCCTGGATTCAGTCTTACGCTGAAAAAACAGGGGTCTGTTCTGACTGGCTCTTCTTTGGGCGCGGCCCCATGCGTCTGGACGAAACGCCCCCGGCCCCACAGTCGGAAGCATCCGCTCCGTGCGACGTGGACCTGATCCTGATTCCGATGGTCGAGGCCCGGCTCTCGGCGGGCCAGGGAAGCCTGCAAACGGACGGCAACAGTGAGCGATCCTATGCTTTCCGTTCGGACTTCCTGCACAGGAAGGGGAACCCGGACAACATGGTGCTCATGCGGGTGTCCGGTGATTCCATGCAGCCGGAGATATTGAACAATGATGTAGTATTGCTGGACCAGTCGAAGACGGACATTCTTCCTGGCCGTATCTATGCGGTGGGGTTCGAGGAGGCGATCTACCTCAAACGGGTGGACATGCTGCCCGGCAAGGTCATCCTGAAAAGCGCCAATCCGGCATATCCGCCTGTGGAGCTGGATATCCGCGATCAGCAGCGCGATGCCTTCCGCGTCATCGGACAGGTCCTCTGGAGCGGTCGGGAATACTGATAGAAAGCTGTTCGCCAGCTGCCAATAAAAGCGCAAAAACGCGCGAACGTGTGCAGAAATGATGCACGTTCGCGCGTTTTCTTTTTTGGGCCTCTGCGCCCGAAATTCCTTGACCTTCGCGGCCTTACGCTCAGGTGACGGCCTTGGTCCCCGCTGCCAATATTATCGCTCCCCTAGTGCTGCGAATAAGTTTACGTGTGAGCTGTCACGCAACTTGAGAATTTCCGTCACGAAACTTGAGAACGGCGCTCGACACTTTTCCGCAGTTGGCACAGTCATTGCTTAGAAATTTGCCGGAACAAAAAAGGGCGTGGATACCGTGTCGAAAATGACACATCCACGCCCTTTTTTTCTTTTTTTTGCTTACTGCCCCAGCTTGTTTTTACCCACGGCGGGTTCAAACGTGGCCACGCGCTGGTCCTGCGGACGGGCGCGGGGGCGTTCTCCCCTGGCCAGGCGGGCCACACACGCTGTCAGCAGGCGCACCCCCATAGGTGCCAGCTCCCTTCGCCACAGCTCCGCAGCCGTTTCTCCAGGCAGGACATGACACCAGTCTTGGGCTTCGATGGGGCCAGTATCCGCCCCGTCGTCCATCCAGTATGCCGTCCCCCCGGCCACGGGTTCGTGCATGGCCAGAGTCCAGCGGATGGCGTCGCGCCCCCGGTGCCGGGGCAGAAGCGACGGGTGATACGCCAGAATCCCCAAGCCGCACCGGGCGCGCACCACAGCGGGCAGGTACCTTTGACAGTAGGCGGCCACGCCAAGATCGCACGGGGGCACGTCTTCCAGCGAGAATACCGGGATACCGCACAGCCTGGCCTCTTCCTCAAGCCTGTCCCCGCTCGTGTCTGGACACACTCCGCCCACGGTCACGCGGGGCAGCAGCGAGAGCTGTCGCAGCACTTCAACGGCCAGCCACTTTTGCCCGAAAATCACGACACGCATGTGGCCCCTCCGATATACCGGAACCCCTGCACGGCCCGAAAATGGCCGCCATACCCATAAGAAACCCCAAGGCTCCCTTGAGCCCCGGACTTCTCCCGCGACCGGGCTATGGACCGGGCACTTCTGGCTTTGTTCTCGCCGTAGAGCCTGGCGCTTACTTGCGTCCATAAGGGGGAGCGTCGCAGAGCCGCACACATGCCCGGATGCGACGTGTGGAACAGTGTCGGCATCGGCTTGCCATAGCGGTTCTGGCCGTCACGCCACATCTGGCAGATAGTGTTGAGAAAGCGCATACCTACGCCAGCTCCCTGCCACTCAGGCATGACTACCAGGCGGCAGGCCCGTGCCTCCACAAAGCCCTGCCGGGTACTAACCGCCACATGGGCCACGGGTTGGCCGTCCACAAAGCCCACATAGTTGGTGGCCGCGATCATGTGCGGCAGCTTTAGATAGTGATGCGGCTCAAAATACGGCCACCATTCCCAGCCTGTTTGCCGGATTTCCAGCTCGAAGCGGGGACGTTGAAGACACCCCCGTGTCCACCGAAAGCCGTCGCCGCCGGTGTCGAAAATCCAGTCCGGGGCCAGCCAGTCGATGATGTCGTAGTGGCACGAAAGCAGGACAACCTGCCCGCCGGTACGCCGCCAGGCCTTGGCAAAGGCAGTCGCTCCGATCTTGGCAATCTGCCGGTCCACGACGCTGGTGAACTCGTCCACAACGGCGCGTTCCGGGGCCTCACAAATCAGACGGGCCAGCGAGGCCCGGAACCGCTCTCCCGTACTCAGTACATGGTAAGGACGTAGCCAGGCGGGCACATCTCCAAGCCCCACAGCGGACAGGGCACCCGTAACGGCCTGCCAGTTTCCGCCTCCATCCTCTGGGGAAATGGCGTCGATGATGGGCCTGTCCTTGGGCCAGCCTTCGGCCCCACGCAGGGCTTTTTCCCCCCAGATACGGGAACCAATGCTGGACTTGCCGGAACCGGAAGGCCCAACGACCAGGCCAATCTGCCACGGCTCCGCATCGGGGCCATCGATGGGCAGGTCCGCGTCGAGGTCGAAACCAATACCGTCGGCATTGAAAAGGGAGCGCACCAGGGCGGCGCGGTAGGAATCGAAGGTCGGTGCGGGATAGTGGATGGCAATTTTCATACGCGCACCACCCGGCACTTGTAGCCTTCGGCCTTGAGGCGTTCATACACGGCCTTGTGGTCGGCCTCGTCCTTGCACATAACAATGACGCCGAATTTTTCCTTGTACTTGAAGCCGTTAACCCCCAGCATGGGCCGGGGCTCCTTGGACGTTGTCTGGTCCATAACAGGATTCCTTGCGGCCTTCTGGTGGCTCTGTGTTGGGGCACACGGCCCTCACGGTATAGAATGTCCCGCAACGGGGACACTTGAACTGCATGATCTCAACCTTGCCCCGCCCCAAAAGTTTGTTGCAGCGCGGGCATCTGACGTCTGAAAGTTTCTCCTGATTCATGGCGCTAAAATCGTTGCACCCCAACGAAAATCTGTCTATCGTGCCTCTTGTCTCGTCCAGAGACGACACGACAGGCGGATACTCTGCAAGCGGCTGCCTTCCGCTTGTGGGGCCGTGGTGCGACGTTAGGCCGTCGCGCCGGTGGGGGCGTTGCTGCGCCCCCGCCACTGTCAGGCTCTACTATGCGGGAACGCGCCGCTCCCTGCCCGGAAACAGCGCGTTCCATGCACATTATTTTCCCAGCCCCGGTCCCGCCGAAATGGCTTTCTTGAGCTGTTTCCACTTGATATGTTGGTATGTTTTCAGTAACATAGACGGATCGGAGTGCCCCATTATCTCGGCAACGGCTTTGATGTCGGCGTCATATTCCAGGGCGCTTGTCGGGAAGGCGTGTCGCAAGCTGTAGGGCGTTATGACACGGGAAATTCCCGCTGCCTTCCGTGCCGCGTGCCACGCATGGCCGATACACATGACCTTTTTCCCCTGCCAATGGATAACCCACGGGCAGTCTATTTTTGCGTCCTCTGCCCACCACCTACGCAGTTCCGGTAAAACGTCATCCCGCACAGGAATCAGGCGGGATTCCGCGCGTGCGCCTTTCCGGGCGTTAGGCATGCGGATGATTCCCGCGTCCAGATCGACGTCTTCCCAGCGCAATTTGAACAGCTCCGAGGGGCCGATGCGCGGCCCGGCCATCATGCCCAGCGTGATGACGCGCGCCACATGATACGCAGCCACGTCGCGCATGCGCCTGGCCTCGGCCAATGTGGGTGGCATGACCCGCCGTGCCCTGGGCCGGGGAAAGCGTACCCCTTCCAGCGGATTGCTGGCCAGTCTGCCTGTACCGACACCTCAGCGCAGTATCGTGAGCAGCAGCTTCGCCCGGAGAACGGCCGTTGCCAGGGATACCCCCAGCTGCCGCTGTCCCTCCATAAACTCGCTGATGTGCTGGGGCTTGAGCCTCCGGGCCTGCCACCCTCCGACCAAGCGCAGCACCGGCCGGATGTGGTAGCGCCCGCTTTTTTGTGTCACTGGGTGGGTACAATGCACTGTGAAATAGGCATCCGCCAGCTCCTTGACGGTGATTCCTTTTGCCATGCGAACCTCCTGTTATATGGTCCGCACGACTTTTTACCCTGTGCATCCTACTGTCAAAACCTACAGCCGCCTTTCCATATCCTGCCGCATGGCTTCCAGCCGCCGCACCATCTCGGCCGCGTCCTTCCGGGACATATCGCCGCGCCGCTCCTCAAGCCGAATCCACCAGGGGGTTGCATAGCAGTGTCGTGTCTGGACACGGCCTCCCGCTGTGGCCACTAGGCCCCGGCAGACGCCGGGCAGCCAGTTGGCCGGGCGCAGCAGGCCGCGCAGGCCTTCGTCGTTCCATGCCTGGCCGACATGGGCCAGCCAGTCCCGCGCCATGACCTTCAGACCACGCCAGAAGCGGGGCTGGACAAAAACGCAGCTCTCGGCCTCGATGCGGCCGCCATGATGTGCCCAGCCGGCAAAAGACCGCACGTCGAACCGTCCCGGCTCCCCCCAGTTGCGGATCAGACAGTCGCGCAGGATAACCCGCATGCCGGACTGTACTTCCGGGCCGCGCCTTCCGAAGTCCTCAAGGATACAGCCCTCAAAGATGACTACCTTGCCGCGCTCCACCGCCAGCTTGTCCGCATCTCCTGAACCGCAGAGGATGAGCTTGGCCGCACCCCGGATGACGCATCGCCGAAAGATGGCGCGGCTGCCCCAGGTGATGCCTGCCGCCTCGTCCAGCCGCTCCAATGGGCAGGCGGACAGATCGATGATGCTGTCCTCCACCAGCCAGGACTGCCCGTCGCTGATTCCCAGGCCGTGCCCGCCAGCGTCCGGAGCGGTGATACGCTGTCCAGCGACCTTATACGTCATAGCTCACGTCCACGGACTGCACAGCCTCCACGCTGTCTGCCGCGTCCACAGCGGCCAGCAGCTCGTCACGGCGGGCGGCGTGCCGTTCCTGGATAAATGCCAGACCTTCCGCGTCATCCACGGCAAAAAGGGCCGCACCCACTGCTACGTCCTGCGAGGTGGGCATGGCGGCAGGCATAGTGAGGGAGGCGGCCAACGCGGCGTCGTAGCCGGACAGCACCTCGGCAGTTTTGGCCTCCTTGGCATCGGGGAGTGCGCGGGCGGCGGCTTCCTCGGCGGCCTTTTCCTCACGGCGTGTTTTCTCCTTCCGCCACAGGGCCACATACGGCGCGACCTGTTCGTCGTAGTCCGCAACGGTCAGGGGCTGGTTGGGACCGCCCGTCCACTCCGTATGGCCCGCGTCATCGCGCCATTGCAGGGCATGCAATCCGTCAGGGGCCTGGAAATCAAAAACCAGGGCTACCCCGTCGCAAATAATCAGCTTATCGGCGGGGACAACCGTAACAGTCGTAACAGTGGACATGGGAGCAACCTCCAAAATGGTTGGGAATTGAGGGGATAGCATGACCCGTTCCGGGTATCTGCCAAGGGTACAGGACAGGTCCGTTCACCTCATCACGCCGGGCCTTGATCTGTTCCGCTCTGGCCAGAATTTCTTCTTCTGTGATCTCCCGCAGACCATGCGGGCTATGTTCAAACCACATCATACATAATAGCCTCCGGTTATTTGTTTTTTAGGGAAAATGTCGGTCTTGCTGGCACTGTTGGGGAGACCACCCTGTCCACAGAGCAAATGCCAAGACACACGCACACGTTTGGTATAGGGACGTATGGCTCTTCAGCGGAGGCGAAGGGCAATACTTCAGGCACTCAAACCACAAACCCCACCGGCGGCTCCCAGCCCCACGCCCATCCGCTTGAGGGGGCTACAGATCAAGCCGACAACTTGTCGCCATTTCTCTCCTTTCACATGGTCATGCGCACCGCATGACCATGTGAAAGCTATGAAAAGGTGGCAGATTTGCAGTCGCCTCTACGCTTCCGGTCAACGGGTGAGTATGGGCCTGCCCCCCGCCAGCATTACCGGTGTTTGCGGTGGTGGTATTTTGCCAGAACATGGGTGAACCGCTTGCATATCCACAGTCGCGGCTTGCGCTACGGAAAGTATAATTATGTCCATGCGTTGGCATCTGCTCAATGGACAGGGAGGTCTCCCCAACAGTGCCAGCAAGACCACCCCCCAGCCCGCAAACCCACGGAGGATGCCCCTATGCCACCCTGACCACCATCTCAAACGAAAGGAACGGCGGCAGGCTGTCGGCCTGATCCGTAGCCCCCTCAAACGGATGGGCATGGGGCTGGGAACCCCCTGTGGCTTGTGTTGAGTAGGAACTTCCAGAATCGCTATTAGAGCCGTTCAGGCTTCCACCGCCAAACTTTTGCCCCCATCTCCTTCCTGTTGGGTGTACATGCTCCGGCATTTGCTCTGTGGACAAGGTCGTTTCGCCGACAGTACCAGCAAGACCACCCCCCAGCCCGCAAACCCACGGAGGACGCCCCTATGCCACCCTGACCACCATCTCAAACGAGAGGAACGGCGGCAGGTTGTCGGCTTGCTCCGTACCCCCTTCAAACGGATGGCCGTGGGGCTGGGAACCGCCCGTAGTAGATGTACTTCCGGCCTTGGTATTAACCCATTGACGATAGCGAGTCCCTTCACCGTTATATTCTGTCGGCACATTAATTCCGTGCCCATGTGTTGGTATCTGCTCAATAGACAGGGTCGTTTCGCCGACAGTGCCAGCAAGACCACCCCCCAGCCCGCAAACCCACGGAGGACGCTCCTATGCCACCCTGACCACCATCTCAAACGAGAGGAACGGGGGCAGGCTGTCGGCCTGGTTCGTGTCCCCCTCAAGCGGATGGGTGTGGGGCTTTGAGCCGCCTGTCGCATCAGTAGGCTGCCCGTCTTTCGGCGGTTTGCAGTCATTACCATCATTTGTGCCGTGCCAGCCATTCCAGCTAATGATCTTGCGATAACCATGCGTATGGCTTGGCATTTGCTCTGTGGACAGCGTCGTTTCGCCGACAGTGCCAGCAAGACCGTGTTCGTGGGTCTCGGACCCGCCAGCAGAGCCAGCCGGATGGGCTTCGGATGCGCCCAAAACGACACGCCCTCTCATGTCGGGCACGGTACCGCCGTGGCCATCTTCCCCGCCGTCACAGAGCACCCAGTTTTCACGCGGTTCCGTCTCTCCGGGCATAATGGCGCGGCGGCCGTCGGAACCGCCAAACTTCACGCCGTCAACGGCGATGGGGACGCGCATGGGGAAAATGTCCCACGGGTTGATCTTGGCTACCGTTTCCTGCAGAGCCTCGATTTGCTTCTTCAGGGCGGCGATGGCGTTGTCATGACCGGAATCCGCCTGGGAACGGGCTTTTTCCTCCTGGGAGAGGGCTTCCGCCAGGTTCTTGCCCTGGGATTGCATGGCGTTTGCCAATGTCGTGTCGGCCTCGGCCAGTGCCGCAACGGCGGCGTCCGATTTTTCCGCGAACCGGTCCAGGGCCTGCAGGCTTTTCCGAATACGCGGGCAGTCCTCACGCAGCGTATTGCGTGGGTGCGGCAGGGGCAGGGACAGATGGGGGGTCGTTTCGTCGTAAGCCATACGGTCCTCGCTACTTCACGGCCAGCATGCGGATATTGCGGACACGGGGACGGGCCGTGGCCGTGCCCGACAGCTCGATCTTGGCCTTGACCATATCGCCGCCGGAAAGGGCCAGCTCGTAGCGGAACTCCACCAGCCCGTCGCCCTGGTTCACGGTCCCGGCTTTGGTCATCTCCTGCCATTCCCCCTCATCCTCGCGCATTTTGGGCGTCACGGCGGCCCCGGCGGGAATGATGGCGTCAAAGATCAGAACGCCCTTGGCCGCACCGGAAGACGTGATGCTGCGGGTGCAGTAATCGGCGGTCGCCCCTACCTTGCCGCACACCAGCATGGTGCCGGGATACAGCACGGGGGATGCGGTGGCGTCTCCGGAGAGGGAAGCCTTCACGCTGAAGCGCCCGGTCTGGCCCTTGGCAAAGTTCACGGCCTGACCTTCAGCCATGCTGGCGGTCGTACCATCCGGCAAGTCCACGGCATACTGGACAGAGGTCTTGGCCGTAGGCAGGTCGGACAGGCCGAACAGGAGCATGTCCGTGGCCTCCTCTTCCGTATCCACACTGCCCAGGTCGATTTCCTGCGCCTGGGCGCTGGTGAAATCAGCTTTCAGCAAGCGGAAGGCCATGTCCTTGTCCTGGTGGGCAGTCCAGGTACTGGCATTGGACGACGAGAGCATGACGCCGATGGTATAGGGCTGGCTGGTGACATAGCTCTTGCGCAGTTCGTCGTATTCTCCCAGCACGGCAATGGCCAGGGAGGTCTCGGCGTCGTCGCACAGCACGACGAGCGCATATTCCACATTGGCCGACAGGGCCACCGGCGCATCGAACAGCACGCGCGTATGCCCCCCGCCGGTGACCACCATGTCGGCCCTGGCGATGTGTGCTTCCGCGAACACCACGCGCGTGGGAACGCCGTTGACCACCTCGCGGATCTGGACCTGGGCATCACCGCCCGCCGCCGTGAAATAGAGGTCCACACCGGCAAGCTGCATGGCCTCTTCGGCAACAAATGTCTGCGCCAGAGGGTCGACCCATACGGTCGTCACCTGTTTGACCTGCCGCAGGGTCTGCACGGTCAGCGTACCTTGTCCCACGAACACGGCCTGTCCCTGTCGACTATGCGCGGACACGACGACAGTTTTTGCCCCGGCGGGCACATTGGGCGGGATGGTGAACACGCCACGCGCCACACCGTTTTCGTCCGCCGTAATCGTACCCGGTTCCCCTTCGGCGGTGCGACACTCCATGACCATGCCGTCAAAGGTCACCTCATGGACAGTTTCCCCCGGCTCCAAGTCCCGCGCCTCAAAGGCCACGTCGATCTCGCGCAGGAACTCCAACGCGCTGGACTGGCTGGACAGGGTCTCGGTGGTGGTCTTGGTCTCCGTACCGACGACCTTGTGGAAATACCCGTCCTTGCTGACGTCGAATTTTTCCGTCACAGGGCTGGCCCAGGTGGTGTCGTATTCCGTCCAGCGGTCGATGCTGGGCGTCAGGGTGACGCGCGCGGGCATGGGGTCAAAAGCGGAATAGGGATTCACCCGCATGGAATTGGTCCGCAGGGTCTGGGCAAGAGCCACCACGGGCACATACGAGCGGGATTTCGGTACGCTGATGTCCCTGGACAGCATGTAGGCCGACGCGGCAATGGGCAGACACAGCTCCCCGCCAACAATGGCGGCCGTCTGGCTGACGCCCTGGTCACGCATGCTGTCATCCAGCAGCGGGTCGACAAACATGCCGACACGCGCGCCGTCTTCCCGCGTGGTGGCATCGGCTTCAAGGCGCTGCCTGGCCACTTCGGCCATGACGTAATCCAGGCGGGCATTGATGGCCTGAATGTCGGCAAACGGCACCACACGCACCCCGTCATTGACGACAGCAGGAGCGCCGCGCCATGCCTGGGTGACGCTGGCCAGCGCCAGCATGGTGGCCGGGACAGCCGGGGACTTGGGGGCCAGCTCGTTGCCGACGCCCTGTACCCACTCGAACGCACCGTCCTGGGTAACACACAGGCGGTCGATACGCGGCAGGGCCTGCTCGTAGGTCACAAGGACGTTGCTGTCGCGCACGGCGTTTTTGACGCTGAAACCGTCGGCGTCCACGTCATCCGGCACCTGCTGTGTCATGACCGTATATTTGACCTGGTAGGACGACCCCGTGGCGGGCTCGTTACCCGCCGGGGACCAGTCGATCTTGTCCCCGTTCTTGGTGTAGTCGTCTCCGGACACATAGACGGTGTCCCCCTGCTTGACCTCCAGCAGGGCCACTACCGACGTATCGGGCAGGGCGTCCTCGCAGCCCGCGTAGCTGCCGTGTGTCAGCTCCACGCTTTTCTCGACGATGACGTTGACCTTTTTCACGGCATGGATGGGCGGATGAGCCACAGTGATGCGCTGGCTTTCCGTGCCGTCGCCCACATGGACTTCCGTGTCGATGGTGCGCAGGTCCGGACGCGCCGGGTAGGACAGGCGGCGGGATGTGGGCACCTCCACCCCGTAACCGTACACACGGCACCGGCCTTCAGACAGGTTGTATATCTGAGCGTCGTCGGTCTGCTCGGCAAAGCGCAGCAGCATCCCCTCAGCCACATAGCCGCTGCCGCCTGTACTGTCGCGGTCATAGCGGGCGATGCCCTGGGTAAAACTGTCCTGGTTCGGCGGCTGTTCCTTTGCCCGCACGACGCCATTGTCCACAGTGTGGACGGGTACAAAGCGCCCGGACCCGCCATCCGTATCAAAACCCCACAGCGCCTCGACCTTGAGCCGCCATGCGCCCGCTTCGCCTTCGCCATCACAGCCCTGCGCCGGGTTGCGCAGCGCGGGATCTTCATTCTCGCTGATGACGGTAAGCACCAGACGGATGCCCACCGTCACCGTGCCGGACGTGGGTATCACGAAACTGGCCGGGGGAACCCCGCGCACCTTGCCCGCCAGATAGATGGCCCCGGCCTGCGCAGTGACCTGCCCGGTGGAGGCGTCCACGGAAATCTGCGCGTCGCGAATAATGTCGCCGTCGGCAAACAGGGCGTCGCCAAGGCCCCTGGCATGTTCAAAAAAAAGTTCCTGCAGGTCGTTGAGTTCACGGCCCTGAAGCACATATCCGTCGCGGAAGAGGATGCTTTCAAAGGATTTTTCCGGGTCGTGCAGGTTGTAGTAGTTATCCGGGGTGGAAGGCAGCTCAAACAGGCCGCCCATGATTTTCTTGCCCATGTGATGCTCCTTAGATGGCCTGGACCAGCTCGATGCCGATCTTGCGGTTGGGGCTGCGGGTGATGGGTTCGTCGAGGATCTGCGCGGCAAACAGGCGTCCCGCGTTCACGATTTCGTCAGGACGGAAATAGAGCTGGCCGGCTGGGCAGTCCGGGGAGACCTCCGTATCCATGAAAACGCCGACCTCGCGCAACGTGGCGGTGGGGGCGTCGCTGTAGTCAAAGTCCGCGCGCAGGTACAAGTAGGCCGTCGGCTCGGCACTGTAGGCGTAGCGTTTGGTGACCACCTCAACGGTCCCCTCCTCGGTAACGCGCTTCTCGACAGGGACCACGATGGAGCCGTTATCGTCGGGCGTCACAAATCCCACCACAGAGGGCTTGCGGCGACCCACCTCGTTGACCAGGGCCGTGGCCTTGACCAGTGACGGCCATTCAAGGGGGTCCATACTGTCCCAGGCCTCGTCGCCCAGACCCCACGCGATATGCAGCGGGCGTGCGGCAATGGCGACAGCCATCGCGATACGCCCCTGTTCGGTAACGGTAGATTGCATTTATTCCTCCGTGATGGATATTCCCATATAGGCATGGATGGTGTCCCAGGCGGCATCATTCCAGCCGCCTTCCTCTTCCCATGTCCCGGCATTAAGCCAGGGAGAGTGCCCGACCTGGACCATTGTTTCCGATCCCCAGCACTGACCGGGCACGGCTCCGGGGAAGGCCAGTTCCCCCATGCTCCGGCGTTCCGCCTCATAGGCCCACAAACACACGGGCGTGCGCACGGGACCATGATTGCCAAGACGCAGGTTCCCCAGCCTGTTGACGCCGCGCGCCAGCACGATACGACGCACGCCCCCCAGCCGTTCATTGATACCGGACAGGCGGGACAGGCCCGTTTCCAGCTGGCTGCGTGCCGTATGGCGGATGCCGAGTTCAAACGGCGGGATGTAGCGGGTAAAGCCCTCCCAGCGTTCCCAGGGGCGGTCGTCCCAGCTCCCGTCATTCCAGGAGGCGGAAAAGTACACGTCCTCGCCGCTGCCAATGCTGACCACCTCGGACATGACAAAGGGATTGCGGCGGATGAACGTGTCAGAGAGCCGGGACACGCTCAGCACAAAATTGTTGACGCGGCGCGGCCCATACAGGGTCAGCAGCTCCGTCAGGCCCCAGAGCGGAGAACCATCCAGCAGGGGCGGGCCGAACAGGCTGATCTTGACGCCAAAGGCGATGACCACGTCGCCGTCTCCGACGCCGGGGTCCGTGGTCCCGCTCCAGAACGACAGGATGCCGCTGCCCAGCTTGGGGCCTATACCGGGGATGATGGGCCGCCGGTCGTTGGTGTCGTTGTAGATACGGAAAAAGAAACTGCGTGCCGGTTTGTATTCCTGGATCAGCCAAACTAGGTGCGCAAGGCTGTCGAGCTGGGCTTGCTGATCCCCGTAATGAGGCGGCGTTTCCAGCCGCACCATGAACTCCGCCCAGCGCGTGGGCGCAAACTGGCGCATATTCTCGATGGCTTCGACGTGGTAACCGTAGGCTGCCAGAATCTCCGGCAGGCCCTGCTGCTTGCCCCCCAGCATGTGCCAGCGCCAGGCATTGACGACACGGGTGCGGAACTGTGCGTCGCTTTCCACGGGGCTGCGCACCAGGCCCCGGCTTGCCCCGAAGGCGGACACAAGCCCCGGCTCGCAGAGAGCCGGGAACCACTGCCGCCGGAAATACACGACATCATCCCGCGTCTCGTCCAGCGCATGGGCCATGCCCCGGACGAGACCCTGCAGGGGGCCGGGGGCATGGATCAAAGGCCATGCCAGGATGTCATGAAAATATTTCCAGAACTCGGACACGGTTACGCTTCCTCGGCCCTGACGGCGCGCAGGGCAAGGCTTTCAAGGCGGGCCACGCCATCGGCGGGCACGACCAGCACGTCCTGTGTCGGGCTGGTCCAGGTCACACGCTTGACGCCTGCGACCGCCATGACCGTATGCGTCAGCAGGTCGAGCGTCAGGTCCTGCCCGATCTGCAGGGCCGTCACGTCAGCCAGGGGGCTGGTCTCCGCGAACAGGGCACGCAGACGGTTCTCCGCCTGGGTCGTTATGGCGTCCGGATCGCCATCGGTGTATTCCAGCACGCCGTCTATGGTGGCGGCTATGGGGACAGGCCCCTTGACCAGCCAGTCGTCGTTTATGGGCACGTTGGGGGCCACGGCCTCCCGGACTTTCTGCAACAACGCTTCGGTGGGCAGCACGTCCGCACCGCGCACGACAATGTCCACGGTGCCCTGGCCGCGCGGATGCCGGTCCAGGATGGAAACAGAAGCTACCCCCGGCACGGACAGCGCCCAGGCCATGTAGGCGAACTTGGTGCAGCCGTTGTTTGCTTGCCATTGCAAGGCATAGCGCCGTTGCAGGCTGGCGTCCGTTTCTTCGTCGGCCCCCTCGCTGACCAGCCAGTCCGCCGGGTTGCTCACCCCGGCAACGCCCGTTACGGGGGTCACCAGCTCGCATATCTGTCCGACGGATGCATTGGCCGCTGCGCCGTAGTCCTCCGCCTCGACTTCCACATCCACATGGTCCGCCCCGGCAGGCAGGACAGCGGTTGCGACCGTGCTGTATCGAAAAATACGGCCCGTGCCGTCCGGCAGGGTGCGCACGATGCGCCCGGCAGGGATGGTGATGTTTGTGTCCTGACCGGTCTCCACGGCGCGGGCAAAGCGCACTTTCCCCCGCGCCTTGGTCGCCGGGCGGCGGGTCACGTCCACCCCGGCGGCGTGCATGTCCAGCCATTCCCCCGTTGCCCCGTCTGGGCTGACCTGCTGCAGCAGACGTTGCAACAGGCTGTAGATCTGCCAGTAGCCCCAGCAAAAAATTTCCAGCAGGCCACGAACCACGCCCTTGTTCAGGTTCAGGCGCACGGGCAGATAACCGTGGGTGGCGAGGCTGTCCTGTGCCGTCTCCACATAACCGAATACGGAGGCCCGGACGTCCTCAATCGTCCGGGAAACACGGGGTAAAACTGTCTGTTCGCGGGTCGGCATCTTTCACTACCAGTTCCATCGTCAGCTTGTTGATCTGCAGGACCAGGGACATCGGCGTGTCATCTTCCAGGAAGCGCCAGCGTGCCAGCGCCGTGATGGACCGTGCGTCCCAGGCCGTGACCGTGCAGCGCACGGACCCTACGGCAACGCGGGGGTCTTCCTCCACACGCATGACGACCTCGGATTCCAGGGCCGCCCTGTTCGCCGTCGTGGATTCTTCCAGGATCCAGTCATGGATCAGGGAGCCGAATTGCCGGTCATAAAACAACTTGCCAAGGCGGGTGAACATGCGCAGGCGGATGTCTTGCACCCCCGTGTCCACACCGTCGGTCAAAACCAGCTCGCCGTTGGCGGCCACGCGGGCTTGCCCGTTGGCGTCAAGGGCGATATCCTGCCCCCATAGGTCCGTAGTCGTGCTGCTCATGGGAAAATACTGGCATAAAAAAGAGAAGCGCGCCCGGAAAGGACGCGCTCCATGCGAAGGGAAAAAGGAGGAATAATGGGAGAGATGGTAAAACAAGAGCCTTGCCAATGTCATATTGAAAAAATTTCAGAAAAATCTGTAACCTGCGGAGACAAAGTATTAACAACGAAGGATACTGAAAGAAAAACATTTACGGGGGAAGCGGCCCTCATTGTAGCAAATGAGGAAGCGGCGGTTATGCGACGTGAGTCGCAAGCAAGATGTGAAGGTATAAAGACTATTGCAAAGGGAGTAGTCTTCTTAGGAGTGGCCGTTGGAACTGCCTGTGCTTTAGGTCCTTTTCTAAATAACTCCCCCACTCCGGCTTCCGGCAAAACTGTTGCCACTGACGCGAAGATTTCCGGTAATGACAACATCCCCGGTAATGGTGGCGGGACCGTGTAAGCTGTAGCTTCCTTCATGCTCTCGATGGTCCCGTTCGTGAACCGTACCTAAGCCGCCTCCGGCTCCGCGTGCGGTTTCGTTGCCCTCCTTGACGATTTCCGGTGCACGGAGGGTCAGCGTTTCCCCGGCCTCGATGATAACTTTCTTCCCCGCCTGGATGATCGCGTTATCCCCGGCCTTGACCGTCCAGCTTTTCCCCGCTTCCGTCCGCACATCCTGCGGCGTCAGCGTCACGATCCGCTTTTCCTTGTCAATGCGGATTTCCACGCCATTCTCAAGTTGAATGACAAACTCGTTCAGCTCTGCATGGGGGGCATTCATGCCGCCACCCCAACGAATGTTGGAGATATACGGGTAGTTCGGATCGCCGTCATAATAGGCCAAGTCGCACAGCACCCCTGAAACGGGCGGGCAGACAACGCCCCGATCTGGGCCGCCCCACAGTACGGGCAGGGCCACACGCGGCACGACCGGCTCCTTTGGGTCCGGGCTTTCATCGTTCCGGAGCGGCTGCACGTCCGTAAAGTATTCTCCATTACAGGCATATACGGCCACGATACGGGCCTTTCTGGTGATGCGGTAATAATGCCGCAGATTGGGCATGGCCAGCTCAACAATCTTGCGGATCATGCCCACGACATCCCGTTTTCCCTGTTGCTCGTCCATTTCCGTTCCTCGTTCGCCTTCATGCCCGGCGGGCAAAGCCCGACCGGGCGCTCCCTCGTCTCTCCATGCGGCGCACGCGCCGTGCCTCCGGCGGTATGCGGTGTTCAGCTCCAGCCAACGTCTTTCCCGTAGGTAATTACGGTGCGGTTGCCGCTTTCCTGAAACGTATGCACTACGTCCAATGCCCGCACGGTGGCATCCAGGCTGCGCCGGGCGTCGCGGATATGCACCAGACGGCTGTGCGTTAATCCCGGCAGCGGCACAGACACCAGAACCCCTGTTCCGCCATCGGCCTGCGGCGGCGTATGTGACAGCAGATTTTCCGCCGTAGCCACGCTGTACACATCGCCGGGTTCGTTCCCGTCGCTCCAGGTCAGTCCGGACGCGCCCAGCCAAAGAGCATGGCGGCTCATGTCATGACCGAAGCTGCGCTCCAGCGTATAGGCCAGCTGGCGCACGGCCCGCGCCACGGATACCCCGGAAAAGACCTGGTACGGCAACACGTCGCCCGGCACGTCCACTGCGCCCACGGCAAGCCCGGTGCGGGCCAGCAGCCGCCGGGCCACGACGTCAGCTGGCTCCCGGTAAAAAGATTCCGTCACGTCCGTGGTGGTCAGCACCTTTTCACGCCCAACGGCATGCACCGTCACGGCATCGGCGCTGCTGCTGTCGGCGCGGGGCTGGTCGATGCCTTCCACGGTCCCCTCCCATTCCTGCCAGAAGCCAGTCTCGCCCCGGTATCCCCAGCGCACGGCGACCGCCTGCCCCGTGGCCAGCACAGCGCGGGCTTCCCCCTCCGGGTCCGGCACGATAATGGTTGCCCGGCTGACAACGGCCCGCCGCCGGAAGACCAGCTCAAGAAACGGACTGCGCAACACTTCCAGCGGCCCCACATTGCAGCGGACGTTCAGGCCCTCGATCATGACAGGTCCCCGCCGATGACTTCTTCAGGCTCTTCCGCCCTGGCTGCGGCTGCGGCTTTTTCCTCCGCTTTTTGGGCCAGCTCGCCGGGTGTGGGGGTCTTGGCCTGCGCCTGTTCCTGGCGCACGATGGGCGGATTATGCTCCACAAAGGATAACGACGCGCGTATCTCGTCGGTCTGGGTCGTCTCCGCCGAATCCAGACGCGAGAACACCACACGGCGCACACCTCGCGCGAGAAGGTGCCGGTTGGTCACGGTAAAAATGGAGGGGTTGGCTTTCCCATCCGTTTTCTTGAACCATCCGTTTAAGGATTCCAGCTTGTCGTAACAGGTCCCGGCTCCGTCCGTCGTCAGGTAAAGGGTCAGGCTGATGTCCGCGTCTTCCCAGCCCTGCGGCGTCTTTTTCTTGCCGCTGGCCTTGTCCACGCTCTGCTCGTCGAATCGCACCTTGCCGCTTACCCGCAGGTCGGACAGAATGCCGGGCAGCTCCTCGCCGTCGATACGCACGACGCCGTCTTCAAATGTCAGAAGTTTTACACTCATGCCATATTTTCTCCCATTTCCGTGGCCGCCGCCTGCAGGTCAGCGAAGAAGTCCTGCGCGTCCTTGACGTTGGGGAGGGTAATGTTGGCGATATGCAGCGTCCAGGATTGCGGGGCGGCGGCACGGTCTCCGGCGGCCCTCGCCCGACGTTCCTGTTCCTCGGCCAGATCAGCGGGCATACCGGGTACGTCGGGGACAACAGGCTGCTCGCCGGTGGCGGGCACGGGCACATCCGTGGTCTTCCACAATCCGTCCCACCAGCTGCCTATGCTTTCTTTCAGGCTGCCCAGCTTGCCGGACAGGGTGGCGTACAGACCGGGGAAGCCCGCGTTCATGCCCTCGCCCAGCGTGGACATGAGCCGCGCTCCGGACAACGTCAGCGTGGACAGGGGGCCTTCCTTGGCGTCAGAGAACGGCAGCAGATTGCGCAGGCTGGCCAGGGCATCGGAAAACGTCTGCTTGAGGCTTTCCACCTTGGACAGGATGCCTTCCTTGAAGGTGTCCAGAAGGCGTGCCCCTGACTCGAAAAGGTCGATACCGGCCAGCCATTCCGTTGCCTGTGCCCACGCATTGCGCAGCCAGTCCCCAATGCGGAAAAGGTCTGCAAAAGCCATGAGCGACGCGCAAAAATTGTCCCAGACGCTTTGTGCCATTTCTGCGGCGGTGGCCCAGTCGCCGGTCAATACGGCACCAAGCCAGCGGAATGCCGCGATCAGGCTTTCGATGCCGCGTACCAGATTGGCAATGACCGTCGCCAGCCCTTCCAGTATCCAGCTCAAAAAGCCGCCCAAGACCTCTCCCAGCCCTCGCGCTTCGGACGCGGCGCTCGTGACCTCAAAGCCGAAAGCCTCGCCCACGACCTTCCCAACAAAGTCGAACAGGTCACCTATCTTGAGAATGGCCGGTATCAGGACCGCCACCGCACCGTCAAAATTCAGGCCCTCCCAGATACCCGCAAAAAATTCTTTGATGCGGTACACGGCACGGCCAACGGTCACAACCAGCCGCTCCAGACCGGCGGCCCGGATGTCCCTAGCCAGCTCTCCCCGGATCTCGAACGTGCTTCCCTTGAGGCTCTCGAAGATGGCCGTCACGCCCCGAACCACGAGGGAAATGTTCCGCCCCCAGCGGTTCAGGGTCGTGGCGATCCCGCCAAAATTTTTCTTGTACGCCACATAAAGCAGGCCCACGGCGGCAATCAGCGCCCACACGGGCCAGCCCAGCGCCAGCAGGGCCATCCTGATACCGGTCAGGGTCGTGGAGACCACGGGGGCGGCTTTCGATACCGCCCACATCCCGGCGCTGAAAGCCGTCACGGCCAGCACAGCGGCGGCCAGTCCTCCGGCCAGGGTCAGGATGACCTGGCCGACGCGGGTTTCCGCCACCCAGCGCAGGGCGTCGGCCATCGCTCCCAGGGCCTTGGCTCCGGCGGTGATGGCGGGCAAAAAGGCATTGCCCACGGCAATGGCCAAATTTGTCAGCTTGTTGGACAGGAGCTGCAGCGCGTTTTCCGTGGTTTTGCTGCGTGTGTCGAACTCCGCCTGCATGGAACCGGCATAGTTCGCCTTATTGCCCACAAGCTCGAACGCCTGGGACAGGTTCCCCATGTTCTTCAGCAACGGCGCGATGGCCCCCAGGGATTCCTGGCCGAACATCTCCGTCAGCAGGGACATTTGCAGTTCTTTAGGCTTGTCCGCCAATGCCTGCAGGACCTTGAAAATGGTCCCCTGGGCATCCCGCTGCATGTCTTTGGCCATCTGGGTGGCCGAAAAACCCAGGGACCGGAACGCGGCGGCCTGGTTCTTGCTCATTGCCGTGCCCTTGACCAGGGTCGTCGTGAAACTCTTGAGCGCCGTCGCCGCCACTTCCGGGCTTGCCCCGGCGGAAAGGAACGCCGCGCCCAGCGCCGCCACCTGCGTTTCCGCCAGTCCACAGCTCATGGCCGCCGCGCCCACGCGCTGGATGACCTCACCCAGCGCGGGAGCCGTGGCATTCATGTTGTTTGAAAGATGGTTCACGGCATCGGCCAGGGCATAGGTCTGCGGCAGGCTCAGGGCCATACCGGCCCGCCAGTCGGCCATCATCTTGCCCGCCTGGTCTCCGGTCAGGTCGAAGGCGACGCCCATCTTGGCGGCCTGCTCGGCAAACTCGGTCAGGTCTTCCTTGGCCACGCCGGATTGCCCGGCGGCTGCTATGATGGCCGCGATGCCGTCCGCCGCCATCGGGATGCGCCCGGCCATGTCCATGACCGTTTTGTTCATTTCCCGGAACTCGGCGGCGGTGTCGAAGTTTACCACCTTGGCCACATCGGCCATCGCGCTTTCAAATCTCATGGCCTTGCTGGCCGCCATACCGAAAGCCCCGACCAGGAGTCCGGCGGCCACCGCCGCCGGACCCATAGCCAATGCAAGGTTGCCCAGGCGTTCCCCCAGACCCGCAGTCGCGGCGTTGGCCACGTTCATGGATCGCGTAATGCGACCCAAGGGACCGGAGATCATGTCCACCAGGGACAGGGTGGCGAATACGGAGAAAACTTCCATGCTCAAACCTTGCGGGTTCCCAGGATGCTGCGGGACAGGGCCTCAAAAAAGCGTCGTTCCATCCAGACGGCCTGACGCACCTGACACGCCCACTCATCCAGATCTTCCGACGGCTGAAGGTGGAGCCAGTGCAGGATAAGGGCATCGCCCTGGGCGTAGCCGTCCGGGGCCTCTAGTTTCCCAGATCGGCGGCAATGCCCACGGCGCGGATCAGGGCGGTGGAGAAGGTGGTGGCAATGCCGGGATACTCTTCCAGAGCCTCGGTAAGCCGCTCCTTGTCATCGGGATGGATAGTGGCCAGCAGCAGGTTGCGGGCCGCCTGGGTGGGATTTTTCCCGGCCACGTCCTGCAGGCGCTTGATTTCCATTTTCGTGGGTTTGGCAAAGCGAAGGGACAGCTCGACTTCCCTGTCTTCCCATTTGTCGGTGAAGGTCAGATCGAACGGGGCATATTTGCGGGTGGGTTGGGTGTCGCTCATGGTATGCGCTCCTTTGTGTGGTTTTCTGGGGGAAATTCCCTTCCGCATACCGTAGGCCCAAAACAAAGAGCGCGCCCGTACTGGACGCGCTCCATGCGAACAAAAAGCCGCTTCCCTACAGGGTATAGCCGCTCCAGTCCTTTTTGGCGGGCACACCGTTGTACAGGATGGGGGACAGGATGGTGAACTCGCAGGTCATGGGGCTGGCGTTATCATCCCCCTGCGCGGCGCCCCCGCCGCTGAACTTGGTGATCTTGCAGTTTTTCAGGGTATCCGTGACCGTACCCATATCGTTATTGGCATAGGAGACCACGATGGTAAACGGCGCATGGTCATAAATGCCCCCGCCGTCAACGGTCAGCTCTTTCTTGAGCTTTTCCCATTCATCCCTGTCCAGGACCATGCTGCCGCTGGCCTCGTAGTTTCCCCGGCCATAGGACCTGGGGATGCTGCCCCTTCCATAGCGGGCCGTAACTTCCTGCCCGTCCTCGTATTTGATCTCGGTAATCCCCGCCGCCTCTCCGTGCGGCAGGGTCACCGTGATGTCTTCCCAATCGTAGGCTCGTCCATTGACAGACATACTGCCTCCCGTTACGCCGCCACGCTGTAGCGTTCGATGCGCGGGTCGAAGTTGGAACCCGCATAGGTGTAGCGGTTGTACAGCTTGATTTCCCGGATAATCGGGATGCCGACAAGCGTGATTTCCACCGCCACGCCGTTGTTCACAATATCCTGCCCGGAGGGGATTTCCACCACATAGGAGGCCAGCTCTCCGGCCGTGGTCATGGCATCCAGGGCATTTTCCAGATTGGCCTTCAGATAGGCGAGACCACTTTCACTATCCGGACGCAGGGGGTCTCCGGCCTCGTCATACATGCTTTTGAGGGCAGCGATGCGCGTCAGGCGCACGGCCTTGAAGACGGTACGCAGCACTTCCTCATAGCGAAAGTCGGAGGTATCCTCGGCCAGGGTGCGCGAATCGCCCCAGTAGGCTCCCTCCAGCCCCGCGTATTTTTTGGCCGTCTGGAATCCATTGCTTTCCAGGGTCGGCTGGACAGCCTCCCAGCCGTCCGGAAGGGTAAGCTGCGATATGGGGCCGTCCTTAACGCGGCCCGTGGCCCGCTGTACGGGTATGGCCATCACACGTCCGGACTGCAGGCCACCGGCATTGCGCAGGCGGGATGCTCCCGCCGTATCCACGATCTCGCCATACTGGCAGCAGACGGTCACGAACCGGCCCGCCACCCCCTGCCGCTCCGCCAGCAGGGCCGCCACATAGGCGTTCAGGTCTTCCCCGTCAAACGGCAGGCGGGCCTCCAGCTTGAAATAGGTGGGGCGCTGCTGGTTCCACAGCTCGTAGGCCTTGGCTTGGGCGGCCATCCAGTCCACCGAGTCAGAAGGGCCGACGATATGCACGAACTCCACATCATAGAGGGCCAGCGGGCTTTCCAGGGCATCCAGGACATCCACGATGGACGGGGCGGGGGGCAGCAGCCGGCAGGTATAGGTGGTCCCCGCCACGAACTCCCCTTCGGGGAAGGTCAGTTTGACACCATAATCGGCCAGCTCGTGGAGGCCGTCCACGGGGATGGTGCGGATGGCCGCGAACGTATCCCCACCGTCCACAGAGAGCTGGAACGTCCCCTCGTTCCTGGCACCGCTTTTCACGATACGCACCACCAGCTCCCCCCCGTCTAGAACCCCAGAATCCAGTTCCGACACCTCCGGCAGCGGACTGGATTCATCCCCCACCCGGACCACAGGGCCAACGGGACAGCGCACAGCGAAGGTGTAGGTCGCGCCCTCGTCCAGGCTCGCGTCATCGGGGAAAATCAGGGTAGCTCCCGTGGGTTCCTCCCCGGAGCTGATGGGGTTCTGCGTGGCGGAGGGGACGGGTTCCGCAAACGTTTTGCCGCCGTCCGTGCTGATTTCCAGCGTGGCGGTGCCAATGGTGCCCGCCGTGGCCACCCTGACCACCACATCGGCATTGAGCGCCGGATAACCGGAGAGGGTGGCCCCGGCCTTGCCACCGTTCACAGACAGGCCGGAGATATAGCCCCCAGGCTGCCCCTGTACGGGGACGGCCACAACGTATGGGGCCTGTCCCCCCGTGGTCAGCATGTCACGCACGCGGTCCACAAGCGGCCCCGTGCCCAGCATGGCGGCAAGGTCCGTGCGTTTGCCGATCAGATAGGCCTTGCCCACAATGCCCTTGGAGCAAACACCGGCCACCAGGGCTTTGCCGTCAACCCCACCGGTAACGATCCCGGACGTGCCGTCGATCAAATATTGCAATACGTCGCCCATAGCAACATGACTCCTTCTCTAGCGGTTTGCTGTCGCCATCCGTAAGCGGGCAACGCCCGCTAACGGCTGCCGCGCCTACCTCGCACGACCGCCGCCGAGACGGCGGGCCTTGAGCTTGTCAAGCGCGCTCTTGTAGGCCGCGTCAGTCACCCGTTTACCGGCTTCCCAGCCCATCATGCGGCACAAGGCGGCCTCCATCCAGGACGGGACGCGGTGGCGGTCAGCCAGCACGGCCAGGTCCACCAGGTTTTCCCCGTCGGCGGGTTCCCGCGAGGCCGTGACCGCCGCTTTCTGGGGCGCTGTCGCCACATTTTCTTGCGGAACAGGGGCCGCTTCCCGTACTTCCGACGCTTTCGCCTCGCCATGCGCTCCCTCCTGGCCGCTGTTTTCCATACCCGACGCCGTCTGATTCTCGTCGACCGGCGTAGCGGGGGTGGCCTGTTCGTCGTTCTGCTTTTTCGTCGCCATAATAGATGACTCCTATCCGAGTTTCGGTTTGATGGTGAACGTCGGGATCAAGACTTCCGCCTCCTTGCCAGTTATTCTCCAGGTAAAGGAAATCACAAAAAGGCGATTCACCCGCGTAAATACCTCGATGACCTGATGCCCGACACGCTTGTCCGGAGAGCGTCTAAACGTCGCCTGTTGTGCCCGAACCCTGACCCAGTTTCCCCGGCTGTCATTGCCGCCACGCGGCAGGGCCGCCGCAAAGGCAAGGCTGAACGCTTCCAGCCAGGGGCGGTCATCGGCCAGGACATTGGCATTGACCGTTTGCACCACCTCGTACAGCTCGCGGGTACGCTCCTGTTGCAATGCCGTGCGGCGCACACCCAGCACACGGCCCGTGCGCGTGTATTTTTCCGGCAGAAACTGCAGCTCGATGCGCGGGCGCTGAAGGGTCAGGTTGTCTTTCTTGACCATGTCGATGACCCGGCCTTCCGGCAGTCCGGCATCCAGCGCGGCCTGCGTTATGACCCCTGTGGCAAATGTCTGCATGCCGACCCCTATACCTTGAAGATCCCGGCCAGAAAGTCAGCCATAGCGGCCCGCACGTCATCCAGGTCACTCTCAGAAACCCCAAGATACGGACGGGCCGGGATAGTCACCTTGTCGACGGCCCTGGTCGTGCCGTCGTGCCCCTTGAACACCAGCTTCTTGGCTTTCTTGGGTACGATGACCCCACCAAGCTGGTGGATACGGGCATACGGCAGGTTGCTGCCCACCATGACCTTGTCGGGGGTCGCCGCGTAATCGATGGAATCCCGCAGTCTGGCGGTATCCGTAAGCGTCTGCCCGCCGGAAGCAGCGGCACGTCCGGATTGAGGCCATTTTTGCCCGTCCGGGGCTTCCTCGTCGCGGAATCGCTGCCGTGTGCCGGATACCAGCCCCTCGCCGATAGACTCCATAAGCGCCTGGGTATGGGCCAGAGAATGGGTGGCCTTTCCCAGCGCCTTGTCCAGACCTTTCCAGTTCAGTGCCGCTCCGCTTTTTGCCGCCATAGCGCCTTCCTACAGGCCCCGCAGGTCAAAAAAGCGAACGGGGGCGATTACGGCCACGCTGGCCTCTTCCCTGTCGGGATTGGCCTCTTCCAGCGGCAGCTTTTGCTTGCCGGAAGCGATGTCTTCCAGGAGGTCCGTGCAATATTTCCACTGTTTTTGGAGGGGCAGCCATTCATTGTCGCTGCTGGCTTCCGTATCCACCAGGGACGTGATGGCCTCCACCACACGGTAGGCGCTGATGACGGCGGCGATGTATCGCACCAGCTCCGGCACATACGGCCAGGGCTGCGGATACCGGTACGAAAGCGCGTCCCCGATCTCTCCGGACACGGCTTCGATGGTCCTGTCCACGAGGCCGGGGTTCTGCTGCTCGCATGCCTCCACATAGGCGGCGTGCAACAGGTCCACGATATGACTACGACGGCACAGCAGCATGGAGACCCCTTTTTTTCGCGTTTTGGACTAGTTTTAGACTAGTCTGATTTATTTTCTCCGGGCACTGCCCGCCCCAAGAGGAAAAAGCCCTCTCAGGACGGGCAGGCGTCCCGCCCTTTAATCCACGACCACGGCCTTGCAGGACGCACGCGACGGGCGCGCCGGAAGGGGCTTGGCCTGGCCGATAAGCATGATGCCGCTGTCGTCCTGACGGGCCACCGGCACGATATGCAGCGGCGTGGCCGCATTGTTGGCCGAAATGGAGTCAATGGCGCAGTACCAGACCTTGCCCGGCTGGTTGGTGGCCACGGCCAGCAGTACCTTGGGGTTGAGCTTGGGCAGCCATTCCGTTTCGTCTTGCGGGTTGGGATAGGTCTCGTCCATGAAACGGATGGTGTAGCCACCCACCACAACACGCCCCTGCTCCAGGGACACACGGTAGGGCTTGGTTTCGACCGTGGACACATACTGTTCCACAATGCCCAGCAGGACGGCCACCACGTCGGACCCGGCCCAAAATTCCACGTTGCCGCCCAGACCCCCCTTTTTCACCTCCAGCTCCATGTCGCGAAGGAGCTTGTAGACGTCGGGCAGCTTAGAGTCCGCCGTCAGCTTCGCGGCGGGTTCATAGGTAAGCAGCTGGCCATAATCGACCTCGTAGGTCTCCTGGTGCCCGCCCTCCAGTTCCACGGGCCAGGTCAGCTTGCCTGTGGAGGCGACCACCGCGCACATGGCTTCCGTGGTATCGCGTACCGTGCGGCGTATCTGGTCGATCTTGCGGGTACGCCATGCCGTCACGGCGGCCTGATCGCCGAAGATGACCCGCAGGTCGTTCAGCTCCGACGCGGTCACCGGGATTTTTACCTTGACCGGCAGAGGGGCGATAAATTCCATGCTGGCCGTTTCGCCCTTGAGGGCAACAGGCGTACCGTCACGGCGAACCACAGGCACGGTCTGCACCACGGATACCAGCTCGGAGACGCCGATCAGAGGCAGCGGATGCGTGGGCCTGTCTTTGAACAGGGTATCCATGATGGTGGTTTCCAGCGGCGTGAGCAGTTTCATGGACGCGGCGATAGCCTGCGGTGTGAACAGCCCTTTGAGTTGCGCAAGCATAGTGATTCCTTGTTGTTAGACGGTTAGACGGCAAAGACGCCGTGGCGCGCCAGGGCAGCGATCTGCCCGCCCGTGGGGGGTACGCCGTCGCCGGTCTTCAGCACCCGCGTTTTGACCGTTCCGTGGACAACGGCGGCCACGCTTTTTTCTCCGCTCTCCCCGGTGGGGTCGCACGGCAGGTCTACGACGGCGCACGGCTCGGAAGCGTCCACGGCCAGGGCCGGTTCATAGGTCACATCCGCCACGGCCAGAGTAACGGTCACGGTATCTCCGCTGGCCGGTTCACCGGTCAGGGACACGCCGTATTCCGTGATGGTGGCCGGGTTGTCGCCCAGCTTCCACTGGCTGTCGTAGCTGAAGGTGTAGGCACCGGGAACATTGTTCACCTTGGCGGCCAAGGTCTCCGGCGTCACGCTGGCGGCGGTGACGCCGGTGTTCTCCGCGCCGACCACGGCGGTCGCGCCGTAAACGTCGACCGCTTTCAGCAGCAGGCCGACGTCCAGCTTTTCGGCTACGGAGGCGGCAAGGGGCAGGTAATGAATGACCGCAGGGTGGTCATCCGTGGCGGCGCGTTCGCCGCCAAACGTGTATTTGCCGAGAAAGCCCTCGTTCATGGCTCCTCCTACATTTTGCTGACCATGTCGTCGGGGGTCCATTCGGGCTGGTCATTACCCGCATGGCCCGGAGGCGTCGAAAATTCCGCAAAACGCTGGTCCCTGGGCCGTGCTTCCAGCTCCCGCAGGTAGCGTTCTTCCAGGCTGATGGTCTCGCTCTTGCCGCCGGGGGCGGCAAAGTCCACACTGCCCCCCTGGCTGGCCAGGGCCGCAGCGAAGGTCAACACCTTTTCCTTGTCGGCGGGCTTCACCTTGCCGTCCTTCACCAGATTGGACACGCGGGCTTCCCGGCGTTCCCCCTCCACCTGTTCACGGTATGCGGCAAAGTCGGCGCTGGCCTTTTCGGCCTTTTTTTCAGCTTCGGTTTTGGAGGTCTCGGCCTGTTCCTTTTCTTGCTGGCTGGTCTCGGCCTTTTTTTTGAGCGAGGCATTTTCAGTTTTCAGGGCCTCGATCTGGGCCTGCAGCTGGCCTACCTGCCGCTGCAATTCTTCCGTTGTCATGGTGTCTCCTTGGGGTGTGGCCGCGAAGTCCACGGTTATGACGTCGTCGCCGTCGGAAAATTCCACTGCCCGCAGGCCGTCGATGGCGGGCTGCGCTGCGCCCAGCAGGGCCACATGACGCAGCGTCACACGGTCCGGCATGAGGCTCATGCTCACATGCCGGTAATGGCCGGCACCCACGAGAGCGCGTACCTGTTCCGGCACCTGGGCAAATTGCGCCAGCAGCCTGCCGCCCTCACGTTTCAGGCGTTGCGCCCAGCCGAACGCCGGGGCCGCATCCGTCTGCGGGTGGCCGAATACCAGCGGAGCATCCCGTTTTTGCGGATCGTAGGCGCTGGCGATGGCGTCCAGGTCCTTTTCCGTAAACGTCTGCTGCCGCCCGGCGCTGTCCGTGAAGGTGCCCGTGCGGGCTATCTCGATCCATTTGTCCATAAAAAAAGCCCCTGTTTCTCCGTCACTATGACAGGGAAACAGGGGCTTCGCCCGGAAAGGGCGCGTACTATGCGAGGATTTTAGAGGCTTGCCTTTCGGAACATATCCCAGCGGGGCATCTTGATGGCGATACGCCGGACTTCCTCCCGGCTCGCGAGCTGGTCAAGCCATTCCTGCGGGATGCCGTCCAAGCCATAGACCAGTCCGGCCAAGGCCCCTACGACGGCACCCGTGGTGTCCGTATCCTCACCGAGGTTGACGGCACGCAGAACGGCCTCCCGGTAACTGTCCGTCGTCAGGAGGCACCAGAAGGCGGCCTCCAGGGTATCGATGACAAAACCGCTGCTATGGATCGCCTCTTCCGGCAAGGTACTGATGTCGTCCCCAAGGATCCGGTCGAACTTGGCCAGCGTTGCCTTGCTGATGAAAGGCACGCCGCGTGAGAAGTCTTCCCGCAACTCGGTGTAGGCCGCCTTCGGCTTTCGTCCCATGCGCAGCTTGTTCAGCATTTCAACATAGATATAGCAGGCGGCCACGGACCATTCGTGGGCGTGCGTGATGGATGATACATCCCGGACGATACGGAAGCGTTCCTCCGCGTTTCTGATGCCGAACATATAAAAGGCCAGCGGCGCAATCCGCATGAGGGAACCGTTGCCGTTGTCCTTTTCACCCGTCCCCCCGGCCTTCTCTGGGGCAATACCGCTCTTCAGCCGCTTGATGGCCTGCGCCGTGGCATTGCCTACGTCAAAAACCTTGCCGTGCGGGGTATAAGCGGCATTATCATACCAGTCGACGAATCCCCAGGCGACATCGGACAATTCGCAGGCGTCGGGCAACAAGTTATCTGCCAGTGCCAACGTCAGGGAGGTGTCATCGGACCATGTGCCGGGCGGCTGGTTGTGCGTACCGTATCCTTGCATTCCGGTCACATGAAAGGTGCCGCGCTTTTTGAACTCCACAGGCACGCCGAGGGCGTCGCCGACAGCCAGGCCAAGAATCAGGGCCTGGGGCCTGTCGTCCACCTTTTCGTAAAACTCGCATTCCGCGCCATCCCAAAGAACATCGTTGGGCTTGCGCTCCGGGTCTTCATACATCTCGCAGGTGTCCGTACTTGCCCGATCCAACTGTGTCCCGTCACTGGTAACGGTTGCCCTGAACTTGCAGGTTGCGCAGGCCACGGCATTGGGGTGCTGCACCGTCCATATTTCGTCTTCCCATCTGGGTCGCTTGTTGCTCATAGCCTTCCCACCCTATATCTGCTCGACGACTTCCATCTCGAAAGTCAGCTGTCCGTGTATATCCTTCTCCACTTTCGTAATTCTAAACGTGGTCCCGCGCTGGATGATAGTTTCATCCTCATAGCCAAAGTCTGTCTGCGGCTTTTTTCCGTCCCATTTCCGTTTGTGTCCATATCCGTAGTGACTGAACGGCTCGGCATACATCATCTTTGTACCCTTGGGGCAATAAATGCGAAAAATATAGCCGCCGAACCCCTGCCCCTTGGCACTTCCGCATGATGTGAAGGCATGCTCGGTTTTAGGCGTCTTTTTCAGCTCTGCTTCCAATTTCTTTGGCGACCATTTTTCCAATGCCTCTATTGGAACGCCAAGAAAGCTGGCCGCACCTTCCGCCGTCTCGATGCCGCGCTGCAGCCATATATCCCGGTCATAGGTCGACTTGTCGATAAGGTCGGTCATGTGCTTGATGGCGGCTCCGCGCCCCTCGTTGTTCAGGTCGACCTTTCCCACGCCCTTGAAGTTCCCCCAGAACCGGTCATGGCCGCGAAGAGGACGATTGAACCCGCCAGAGCCGCGCGTATACGAATAAATGGCGTCTTTTTGGGCCTTGGTCGCCTTGCGCCATACCTCACCGCATCGCTCTCGTAAAACGCTGTCGGCTTCCTCCGCCGTTTGCGCCCAAACAGCGGCAGCCTTCCGCTCCTCGGAATAGGGATTAGGATTTTCCTTACCACCGTTTTTGAGCTTGGACAAGGACTGTTGAATATTTTTTTGCTTCTCTTGCAAAGCATATAGCTTTTGCCCTTGCGCATCGAACTCTTCCAGGTCCTGCAGCAATCCTTTGAACTTTGCGACATCCTCCGGCGTCAGGTTTCCAAGGGCAAGTTTGTCCTTAAAATAGGCGGACTTTGCCAGTATGCTGCCGGACTTTGCCTTCCAGTCCGTCGTGGTGACATCCGTCTGCCATATCCCGCTGTAGGTCTTTACGGGGAAATCACCGATCTGCTGCTCCAGTTTTTTCAGCTGGTTTTTTAGCTTCTTCTGGGCAGCCTGCTTTTTCTTTTTTTCGAGCAGGGCCTGCAGCTCTGCCTTTTTCTCTTCCAGACCGGAAACGGCCTGCGGGTCATTGCCCGCCTTGATGAGTTCATCGATGGAAGCAATGTCCGCCTCCAGTTTTTTCTGTGTCACCGGTTCTTTTTTCGGTACCGGCGGGGCCGTGCCCTCAAGGCCGTGTTTTTTCAGGTTCAGCCCGGATTCAGCCCAGTCCTTGCCGGGATTGTTCCGAAAACCCTTGTCCGGGCCGGGAAAATGGACAAAGTATTCCATCCCGGTCTTGGGATCAGTCCAGACCCCTGCCTGGGGCATTTCCTTTTCCACCGGAAGGCCCAGCGTATCGACCTGGCGTTGTGACAGGGTACGCACGCCACAGCGGCAGCGGAAACCGTTGGGAGGGTAATGCGTCGCCCAGAACTCGTGGTCCGCCGGATAAACCTTTCCGTCCAGGATGGCATGCGAGGGGCGCACCCGCCGGTCCATGACGGCCAGGTACTGCCAATAAGGGCGGGATGCCCTTACCGCCTGCATTTTTTTGTAACGCCCGGCGGCATAGGCCGTTTGCAGATTGGTACGGAAGATGTTTTCGATCCGGTAATCGTGCCAGCCCTGCGTCTGGATGGCGGTCATGATCCTGGCCTTGAAATCCGCCAGCGTCTCCCCGTTCTTCAGGGCGTCTTCCAGGCCATCGCTCACCAGCTGGACAAGGTCATGATGCGCCAGACCGGTAACATAGAAAGCCCGGTGCTTGGCGCTTTCCCCCAGCGCCTGCGCCTCGGCATCCGTGAGCTTGGCCCGCCATTTCCAGAACTCGACGGCCGCGTCAGGGGGTACCCCCTCGGCGATAACCTCCGGGGCTGGCAGGTCAAAAGGCTTTTTCTTAGGCATTGCCGTCCTCCGCCTCTTCGGCGGCCACGGCCGTAGCGCCGTATCCCGCCGCAGCCGTCATGGCGCGGGCCAGAAAACTCTCCAGCGCGTCCGGTGTCATGGACGGAGCCAGCAATTCCACCAGGGCATCCTGCAGATCGTCATAGCTGGCGGCCTTGCGGACGGCATTCTCAACTCTCGTGACAAATTCGGCGCTGGCCTTGAGCGCCCCCGGCAGCATTTTGGCAATGGCCGTATCGAGGGTGGCCTGCGCCTTTTCCGCCAGCGGCTTTCGCCCGGACGGGGCCGCAGCGCTGCTGTCGCCATCCGTAGCTTTCTTCGTCGCAACGGCTGCCGCGAAGTTTGCTATGCCCTCCGGTTGCGGGGCGTCTACGGTAAACTCGCTTTCCTTGAGGCCGTAATTTTCCTTGAAATGCTCCGCCGTAAAACGCACGCCGATCTCGACCAGCTTCTTGTCCAGATCGGCCCGCGTATTCAGGTCTTCGGGCTCGTCATAAGCGGCCAGCGGGGCCAGCACGCCAGGCCCGGCGTTGACCTGGGCATACAGCCATGCGATCTCGTTCCAGGCGTCCACGACCATCGCCTTGTCGGCATCGGCCAGGTCTTCCGCCACGGAACGGTGGGTCTCCGCAGCGGCCAGGCTGTTGGCCCCTTCCATCTCTACCGTTAGGGTCTGCCCCATGAGAATCTTGCTGATGGCTCTGTCCTGCCTGGCAAGGAAGTCCTCATGCAGCGCTCCCTGCGTCTGTCCGGCGCTCTCCAGCTTCACATTGGCCCCGTGCGGGATGACGGCCACGGCGTCCTGCACCATGCGGGCAAGATCCCGCGCCATATCCTGCTTTTCCAGTCGTTCGGCCTTGGCCGGGGCCTCGCCTACCACCCACGGCAAACCGTGCCGCTCCACAAATTTGGCATAAAAACGCAGTCCGCCGCGCTTGAAGGCCACGGGCCAGAGGCAACGGGACAGCAGGCGCAGACCATAGGGATTGTCGTAGGTGGCATGGTGCTGGACAAAGACGAACTTCCCCGCTGGCAGCGGCACCGGCTGTGCGGCGATACCACCGTAGACCCCCACGAAGGTCGGGCGGTTTTCGTTATCAAAGCGGAACCAGCGGGGAGGCCGGGGCACAATGTCCACAAGGTGCCACCAGTTGTCACCGGGCCTCCAGATCAGTTCCAGCGGGATGAAACCGAAGAAAGGAGCGTCCAGGATGCCGGAAATGACGGTGCGCAGGTTGGTCCGCTCCAGGTCCCGTACAAAACGGCGGTACAGCTCCTCGGCTTCTGGGGTGGCCGTGCCGCCGTCCGGCGCTCCCGCCCGAAGCGTGAAGTCCGGGCAGTTGAGCACGCGGTTTTTTCGGGATAGCATGGCCGTTGTCACCTGGTCGTCCGCCGCCAGGTCCTCCAGCACGGTGGCGTCTTCGCCCCGCTTGCGTAGCACCGGATCGGGGTCCGGCAAGGTATTCAGCCACCCTTCCAGCTCGCCCAGGGTGACGCCCGCATTCTGGCGTGTGGCCAGCTCCGTGGCCAGCTCCGCAGTGCTGAAAGAAAAAAATGTGCCGTCCGGCAAAAAAAGCCCGTCCGCCATAGCAAAAGACCTCCATTTTCCCGTCATGGTGACAGAAAAACGGAGGTCCTGCCCGGAAAGGGCGCGGGGAGTGCAAAATCATTTTAAAAGGAAAATCTAATGCTTTTGGAATATTTATCTAACGAGTATCCATATTATATTCTATTTTGTGTTCTTTTGATTGTAATTGGCTATATAGCAACCATTACTAGGCTACACAATATTTCAAATGATATATCATTTTCTAATGATTTTAGAAGCATACTTTCTGCATATATAGATAGCAGCTTTAAAGATGTAGAAAAATATAATCAGTTATTATATAAATCATATAAGATGCAAACTATGCTTGGCACATTTGGTATTTTACACAACTATAGGCCTCAGTATGAAAATATTACTATAAATCAATGTGAAATAATCTCAAACTTGATTCCAGAAATAAACAGAATTTACTACAGCTATAATCACTATCCATATGAAATTATTTCAATAATTGACGGTTCGATAGTAAGGTATCTAGGATACCTAGATGAAAAAGAGAAAAATATTAAATCAAAACTAATCAATCCATTTAAAATGTTCTCTATTGGCTTGTCTCTAATTTTAAATATCCCTCTTTATGTATGTAAATCACTCGGACTAATACCCTATTCCTTATATAGCAATATAAAAAATAGCCCCTTATATCAACCAATAGCATTTATTATTGCATTACTTGGAATATTGTCTGATGCTATAACTGTATCTCAAGGTGGAGTTTCTTTTATAGAAAGTATATTTAAATTTATAAAATAAATTAACTATATTACTATTTACATATTTCCCCGCATATGGGACACGTCCGTGGAAAGGCCCCCGTTTTCCCGTCATAGTGACAGGAAAACGGAGGCCTTATTTAGACAGATTGTAGGATGTGCAGAGCGATTACGCCTCTTCCCCGGCGCGGGTCAGCAGGTCTTTCAGCAGTTCCGTGATGATGAGCAGGCCCGTCCAGCCGTCTTCATTGGGGCGGCAGGCATCGTCCGCCGCGCCGAAGGCGCTGACGCTGGCCCCCAGAAAGGCCGTGATATAACGGGCATCTTCTAGCGCATTGCTTGGGGACAGGTCGTCGGTGTTCATGCGTCCATCCCCTTGTCGTCGTCCAAGGCCAGCAGATTGCCCTGCACGGGCCGGGTGGGAAGGCGGCTTTCCAGCAAGCCCAGCTCCCGTGCCTGGTTCATCAGGCCGTAGGCCGCGCTCTTGCGCAAGCCCAGAAGCAGGCAGATTTCCTTTATGGTCAGCCCCATGCCCATGTAACGCTGCACCTTGAGCAGCTTGTCCTTGCGGGCGGGACGCAGGGCCATGCCCAGGGCCACCCCTTCGGCCCTGCCCCTGGCTTCCGCTGCCTTGACGTCCGGCAGGGCCGAAGCCCGGCCCGCGTCATAGCCTTCTCGATAGCCGGATTCACGGACAGCTTCCCTTGAAGGCTCTCCAGGCTCACCAAGAGCAGCCATATCCCGCAAACGCGCTTCCATTGCATTGAATGCTTCAATATAGCGCAACTTCCATATGATGGCGGCTTTGCCCGTCATCCCCATCACCAGAAGGGATAGAGCATCGCGGGTGAGAAGATAGGCCTTTTCCTTACGGCTTGCGCCATTGGGGCCGGGAATGATCTTGAACGTCAGCCCAAAATTGGGCTCACGAAATGATTTCGGCAGGATAGAACACAATCTATCAACGTCACGCAGGACATGGCTGTGCCGCCGCTGGAAATGTCGGGCTACTTCCGTGGACAAAACTGCGGGCATTGAGCCGATGGAAAGGAAATGAATTTCATCTCGATCATTGACGCCAAACGAGACTTGAGATACCGAAGTTTCAGCCATAGCACACCTCCCCTAAGGTGGGTTGTGGTTAGGCCCGGCTCGGTGGTAACGACACCTTGCCGGGCTGTTTTATTATGGGCGTAAAATTGCGCTCATGTTCATTTTTCCTTGCGCCAGTTGGGAAAAAGTTTCTCAAGAGCTTCTAAAAGTAACTCCTTGATGGTTTTTCCCTCCTTTGCCGCCAAAATCTTGAGCTGGCGGTGTTCCTCTTCCGTGACTGGAAAATTTACATGTTTTCTCTGCATTCAACCTCCCTGTTCTGCATTGTTAGCAACGCAACAACGCAGCGTCAAGAAAAATTTTCACGCAAGTTGAGAATGGGAATTGCGGCGGGCCGCGGAAAACCGTAGGTTGAGGGAAAGGGGGGATTATGGGTAATCTTATATCCACCATTTTGGGCTACTTTCGGCCACATCAAGAACAAGCGAAGGAAAGGACGTTAACGATGTATAGAACATACTTTAAAAAATGGTTATGGCTTCTAGTTATTGCAGTGCTAATTCCATTAATAACTCTTCTTTTACTGCCTGAAAAAATTACTCTTGAACGATGCTATCATATGTTTACTATATGGATGTTGATTTTTGGATTAATATCTAGTTCATATGAGTTTATGTCAAACTCTTTAGCGTATAAGGAGTTCAAAAAAAGGGAAAATGCTGAACGCTTCTCAAGAGCATATGATGATGAATACCTTAGGGTAGCACGTGAATTTACAAGAGAGCAACGAAAAAACAGAGAAAAAATATCCAATAATGATTTATTAGAGAATATTAATAACAATAATGAACTATATATATCATTAATCCATACTTTTAATTTTTGGGAGCGTGTAGCTTTATCAATAAAAATGGATACATCCGATGAAGACTATCTGTTTGCTTTCTTTTCAGATATCTATATAGAACAATATAAGTGTTTTGAAGTTTGGATTGATAGCGTACTTCAAAAGCAAAATAAACTGGGATATGAACAGCTTAAATTCCTATATTCAAGATGGAGCAATAAAAAAAATGAGAAGTAAAAGTGACTATATTCACTCTCTCTTTCACTCCCACCCCCGCATATTCATCCCCGGCAAGGCCACGCCCGCATAATCCCACGGCTCCGCGCTGCCCAGTTCCTTGCGGGCATCCAGCATCATGGCGCAGGCCACCGCGCTGTCGCCGTGTCGCCCGCCGGTTTTGTCCTTTGTCCGCTGCTCAGGCACACGGGCCACGCCCTTGACCACGCGCAGGCTGCGGAAATCCGAAAGGATGCCCGCGTCCCTGGGCAGGAACAGCGTTCTGTCTTCTATCCCGGCCTTCAAGAGCGGCATGGTCTCCCTGTACCAGGCTTCGGAGATCATGACCTCCCGGACCTGTTCCGGCCCGTATTGCTGCCGGGCTGATTCCGCCAGGGCGCTGCCGTTGCCCCGTGCGTCCAGGGAGACCCCGGCAAAGCGTGGCAAGGCGTCCAGGATGGCGAACAGGATTTGCTGCTGGGTACGGTGCGGGCAGTTGCGCAGCTCAAGGACGAAAGGCGGCACAAGGCGCAAATCCCGCTCTTCCGTGGCAGGCCAGAAAACGGAAAGGTCGCCGCTGCGTCCGAAGTCCACGCCGCAGAAATGCGCCTGGTCAACCGGCAGGCTGGCCAGCAGCGGCGCAAGATGCTCCGCGATCCAGCCCCTGGTGTATGTCTCGGCCACGGGCAGCGGCCAGTCCACAAAGTCGTCGGCTGGTGGCGTCCAGGTCAGCACCGGCGCGTCCCCCATGCAGGCTTCGATCATGGTCGCGGTCAGGTAGGCACCGCTGGAGCGGTTGGGGATGCAGAACAGTTCCTCGTCGGCCCCGTCGCCGTAGTCCGCGATGATACCGGCCCGCCATGCCTCCTCGGCCTCCCGTGACCAGACACGGGGGGGATTGGCACGCTTGCAGATGGTCTTGAACAAGCCGTCGGCAATGGCGTCGTCCAGGGTGGTACGGTGCAGGCTGTACTTGCGCTCCCCGGAGCGGATCTCCTTGAGCAGCTCGTTGAAAGGGTTTTCTTCCCCGTTGTGCGTGGACAGGATGGAGACACTGCCGCCCCACATAAGCAGGGCAAAGGCCGCCTTCATAAGCTCCGGCAAATCGTCCACAAAGGCAGCCTCGTCGATGATGACGCGCCCCTGTTTGGAACGAAGGGAGCGGGCTTCGGAAGGCAGGCCCCACACATTGAAGCCGGAGGCAAAGCGTATGCGGTAGACGGTGATGTCCCTGTCCTCATCACGCAGGACGATTTCCTCGGACTTTTCCGCCAGCACATTGAGCGTCTTGGCCCAGAAGGCGCAGTCACGGATGAAGGTCTGGGTCATTTCCTTGTTGTAGGAAAGGTAAAAGGTATCTTGCCCCCCGGCTTCCCGGCTTTTGGCCGCTTCCATGACGGACTGGAACGCCTCGCAGTACGAGGCCCCGATACGACGGCTCTTTTCCCAGACGCGCACGCGGGCCGTGTCCGCCACCCAGCGACGCTGGTAGGGCAAGAGGATATTGGCCACGCTCATTTATTCCCCCGTGATACCCAGCGCCTGATAGATGTCCTGGGCCATATTGCCGGACAAGCCGCGCTTTCTGCTCTCTTCCGCTTCGGATTCCTTGGGCAGGCTGGTCTCCAGTTCCGCCACCAGATCAAGGCAGCGTTTTATATCCTGGACAGTGGCCGTGCTGATTTTTTCGGGATCGGCAAGGGCCGTGCCCAGCTTGCGCTCCACGGCCTCGCGCAAGGCGGCAACGGCATCCGCCCGTGTGACGATCTTGCGCCGGGCCAGGCTGGCGGCGTGGGGAATCTTTCCGGCGGTGGCCAGCTCCTGCCGCTTCAAGGCAAGCGATTCCAGACTGGACACGGCAAAGGCCATCGAGGCGGCTTCCTTGGCATCGGTCGTGGCCAGGAGCTGTTCAAGGGCCTTCTGTCGACCCTTGATGATGTTGACGCGGATCTCGCTTTCCGCCTGTGCGATCTCTTCCCGGCGACGCGCCCAGGCGTATTTTTGTCCCCAGCTTTTGAGCGTGGTCGCCGAGACGCCCGTGGCCTCGGCCACGGCGGCATAACTCAGGCGGTCGACGCAGTAGAGTTCCTGCGCCCGCCACAGGACATCTGTCGGGTATTCCCTGCCCATAGCGTGCCCCTAGAGGCCCAGGTTGCGTTCCAGGACCTCGATCTTGCGAATCACGCCCCGCAGCTCCTGCACGCGCTCGTTGATCTTGATGCCCAGGGCCATGACGTATTCACCGTCGATGTCTTCCGGCTCACCCACCAGGGGCAGCGCATGGCGGATGGAATCACAATGGCTGGTGATTTCCGCAGCGATGATTTTACGCCGGGTCCGCAGTTCTTCCCGCTGGCCCATTTCTTCCAGTCGGCTCATCTGTTCCTCGCTTCTATTATGGTGGATAGGTGCTCCATTGCCCGTGTGTTGTTGACGACCAGCGTCTGGAGCGTGTCGTTCATGCGCTCGTAATTTTTTACCAGCGTGAGGCTCTCCCGGTAAAATTCCGCCGTTTCTTCGTGCTTTTCGCTTACTTCCCGCAGGATGGCCTCATGCTTTTCACTGACGGTGCGCAGGCCCTCCTGGGTATCCTTCCGATACGCCGCCAGCACCCGCTCGATGCGCTTGCCATGCCGGTAATCCAGGATGAACACCAGTGCCACGGCCATCGCGGGAATGGAGGCAAGGAACAGGAGGATGCCGGGAACCCCCAGCGCGAACAGCGATTCTATCAGCGGCAATGCAGCCGTGAGGGCGGCGTTCAATTCATTTCCCATGATTTCCTCGCGCCTGATAACAGCGCAGGGCGGCGTCCAGACCTCCAATATAGGCTCTGAGGGCGTCGTCCCGCGCCAGCAGGCGAGCTACGTTTTCAGGACTGTCCAGCGGCTCCGTCGCGTCCAGTTTCGCCAGGACGGGGGCGTCCGGGGCCGGGCAGTCAGGCAAGTTGAGAATGGGCGGGACAGATGCCTGACGGCCACAGCCGCTACAGAGGACGATTGAGACGAGCAACAGCACGACGGCGTGTTTCATCGTCCACTACCCTGACTTGTTCGGCGGTAGTCCTGGCACGGGGCTTGGCCTGCCGCACGATGGCGTCACGTTCCGCCGCATCCCGCTGCGCCTGCGCCTCCCGCGCCAGGCAGCGCCGGGTATTTTCTGCCTGGGCCTCGGCGTCCGCCCGGTATACCTCAGCCGTCGCTTTCCAGTGATCCCGTTCAGTGGCCGTGGCGGCATGATGCAGCCTTTCCGTGTCCAGCGCGCCCTTGGTAAGCAAGAGTGCATAGGAAACAGCCACCAGCGCAAACACGGTCCCTATACCGATCAGCCGGAGCATCATGTCCGTGCCTCCTCTTCAATGCCCCGTCCCCAGCCGGCCTTGATATACGCCCGCTGCCGCTCCTTCAGGATGCGGCGTGGATACTGGCGGTTTTCGGCAAAGGCGGCCCGTCCGCGTCCGGAGTTCACGTTTTCCACGGAGTCAAACCACACCCGGTCATCCAGACCCAGGGCACGCGCCTTTTTGCGGTCGCGGTTCACCCAGCCCAGTCCTCCGTTGTACGCGGACAGGGTAAAGGCCATGCGTTCAAAGTCGTCATGACCGGCCACACGGTCCCACAGCCATTTGTCATAGACACAGAGCGCCCGCAGGCTCCAGCCGGGATTGAACGGCGCGGGCTTGCCTGTTTCCGGTGCCACGGAGGGCAGCCAGCGGGCCGTGGCGGGCATGACCTGCGCCAGCCCCTGCGCCCCCGCATGCGATACGGTATCGTTGCGCCACCAGCTTTCGGTGTGGACCTGCGCCGCAAAGACGGCCACCGGTGCGTCCAGGCCCCAGGTGGCGTGGGCTGCCCGGACAAGCGTTGCCCGGTACTGCTGCGCCGCGCGGGGGATTGTCACGTCAGCGGCTGCGTTACAGGTTCCTGCCCCAATAATACCGAGAATAACGGCGAGCATGACGCCAATGGCGAACCAAAACCCGGCGCGAACGTACTGCATCCCACGGAGGGTCTCGGCATGGATGGTCCGCAGGAAACACATGGCGACCTTTCTGACCGTTCGCATGGCGGCGGCCAGCGTCTCACGGCCCCACATGTTTACAGCCCCAGCGCCACGGCGATGACAAAAGCCGCGATAATGACGGCCCGGCGGAGCATGGTCGCACAGAACGGACGAAAGTAGCCTGTGGCAATGGGAAAGTCCGGCTGACCGTCATCCCCCGTGGCTTCCGGGTCTTCCCGCCAGTCCTTGTCCAGATAGGAAGACGGCAGCGCATAGGGAAACGCCAGAAAGTCAAAGACCATGCCCGCGATGGCCGCCACCACGACCAGGGCCAGCTTGTAGGCCACCACCGGCCCCTGGGCGGGAGAAAAGAACAGCAGGGCCGACAGCAGGACGATACCGCACAGGATGAACAGGGCCAGAAGATACCGGGGATTACAAAGAAATTTCATTGTCACGTCACTCCATCCGCGCCGGGTTGATGGCCCCGCCGGGAATAGGCCCCGGCGGGTCAAAAGGAGAGCGGCGGACCGGCGCGAAAACGGCCCGCCATGACCAACATGCCATGACGGGCCGCCATGCGCCCGGAAAGGACGCGAACAGTGCGAACTTTTTTACTCGTCAAAGTCCCCGCGCAGCTCTTTTACTTCCTTGGATCTGACGCGCACGGGGTTCTCCTTGAGCCGGACAAGTTTGCCTTCCGCAATATAGTCGTAGATGGTCCGCTCGGAAACATTCAGGCAGTAGGCGGCCTGCCGGACGTTCAGCAGGTCATGCCGGTCGACCATCTCCTGCGGGGTCAGCGTGTACGGCCTGACGGGGGGAACGCCGGGGTAGCGGATAGGCAGGGGAAGCGGGAAGCCGGCAGGACGTTTCAGCGTGCAGTGGTCCGCGCATCCGATGCAGCAAAAAACGTCGTCGCGTACAAACCAGAAAGGCTTGCGTCGCCCGCGCAGGAAATGGGGACAGCCCAGCCTCTCGTAAACGCTGCGGTCAGGTTCGGCATCATACGGACGCCAGCCCTCACGGGTCAGCGTCACAATCTCCTGTATGCGTGTTCTGGACATATCAACCCCCTAAAACAGCCTGGAAAAAAGTTCCTTCCCTTCGCGTTCCGTCTGGGCGCGGCACGCTGCGCACTCTCTCCGGTCCAGGCGGCGGCAATGGGCACAGCGTACCTCCTGCAGGACCGCTGTCAGGTCTTCACTTGTCACTCGTGGCATGGGGACAGCCGTATTTCTTTCGGGGGTAGCTCCGGACAAGGCCGCCCGAATTTTTGCCACCTGCGTGTCGATTCTGCCCGGATACGTTCCGGCCAGCACCATATACACCGTGGCCCGCTTCAACTCAGGGTGCGCACGGCAAAAGGCGTGGACGGACACATACGACGTAAGAATCCTCGCCCGGAGGCTGCTAACATCGCTATTCACCGCCCCCGCCTTCGGCTTTTTGCCTTTTCTCGAAAGCTCTTTCCCTGCGCTGCAGGTCAGACAACAGGGTGGAAATCTGTTCCCCGTTCTGCATCCAGACGAACAGCTCCACACCAAAGGCCCGCTTACAGCGAGTGTTCAGACTGGTCATGGAATAGCCCAGCTTGCGCCAGATAGCCAGGATTTGCCGTTTCTCGAAGGCAAAGGGCATGGAATCCGTGATCTCGATCCAGTCCGGCCTGCCATGTGCCGTCACGCGGCGGTTATGGCTCCTGGCGGGCGCGGTATAGGTCACCCCGTGGCTTTCGGCAAAAAGTTGCACCAGCCGGGACAGCTGGTGGATGGTCATGTCCTTGCGGCTTTCCACCCCGAACTCGGACCGCAGCAGAGCGCGGAAGGCCTCCTCGTCCATGTTAGGGAGCTGTTTGCGGGCGATCTCGACCTTGCGGTACAGGCCCAGGCGCATTGTGTGCTTATCCACGGCCACGACGTTGCTCCTTGGCTATGGTGACATCATCCACGGGAACAAATTGCACTTTTCCGTCCAGGCTTACCCCCACAAGCCAGATACCTTCATATCCCAGCACGGGCGGCGTTCTGGTCCAGGTCCCGTAATAGTGGGGCCAGCCGTCTACCTCCCGGCGGACGGTAACACGCGAGGGATAGGGAATATCTGGGGCCGGGGCCGGGGGCTCCAGGTTACAGAAGGCGTATTGCGCCGCAAGGCGGGCCAGACCGTCCTGGTCAAAAAAACGTGGTCTGCCGTCATCCGTATCCAGCCAGCGCCGGGCAAGGCGTACCCGATAGCAGCCTTCCGGCCCGCCGTGTAGCGGAGCCGGAGAAAGCTCCATCTTAACGCGCGTTTCCCCGGCGCGAACACTGACGGACCCCGAAAATTTCCTTTTATCCTGTACCACGACTTACCCCCGGCGGACCTTGGCCAGCAGCAGGGCATTCAGCTTGCGGGCCAACCGCAGACGCTCGGCCTTCTCCCCTAGATCACACTCGGCTTTGGCTACGGCCTTGCGCAACTCCAGAAGCTCCGCTTCATATTTTTCACGGGCTAACATGGCGTCGGCCTGACCGGCGTCGGCCAACAGGTCGCCAATATACTCCAAGCGAACCTTGCCATCTTTTTTCACCCGTACCTGACCACGCTCGGTTACGGTCAGTATCACGCCCGTGGGGCTTTTGACCTCGCCGCGACGGTTGATGCCATAGCCCGGAAATGCCGGTATCGTGTAGAATGTCTCCATATCCTGCCTCACCCGTGCTTTACCCGGTCGGCTTCTTCCGCCCGTTTGGCATTGTTGAAGCGGTCCAAAGTTCCGACCAGGTACCCTGTAATCCGGCGCACCCGCTCAAATTTGATACCCTCGCCGACATACACCACACCACCCCGCACTACTTGCGGGAGTTTGGGCTTCACTTCCGTCATTCCATCATCTCATGGCTGCTCGTCAGGCCGGAACCGCCACGCCCCGGCGACGGCCCCGCGTGGGGGCGTTTCGCATTACTTCAAGGCTTCTTTCAGCGCCGATCCGGGAACAAACACGGTCCGCCGTCCGGCCGAGATGAACACCGGCTCACCGGTACGCGGATTTCTCCCCTGGCGCGCCGCCGTCGTGCGCACCTTCAGCTTTCCCAGCCCCGTCAACGGGACTTCACCGCCGCCCAGCAACTCTGCGGCAGCCACATCGCCCATCGCCGCCAGCGTGGCCTCCACCATGACGGCGGTCACGTCCCTGTCGGGATGGGCCGCACGCAGGGAGTCCGTCACGGCTTTGAGAAATTCATACTTCGTCATACGTTGCTCCTTTCTATTTGATGAGGTTACGGGTCACGGCCTCTACCGTCTCTCGTGGGTAGCCGCTTCGCAGCAGAATGGAGCGGGCCTCGCGGGCAATGTCGGCGCTGATCCGCCTGCGCTCATGCTTTCCCGCATTCTTCCAGTCCGTGCGTGATGCCAGTTCCGGCAAATCTTCCGGGATCGCGGAGGACCGACAAAGAAGGACTTCCGCGAACCGCATCCCCAGCGTCTCCAGTTCTTTCTTGGTCAGCTTGTACGCCATTTGCCTCCCTACCCGTTGTCGGGCACGTCCTCCTTGCTGATTTCAATGAAGAACGTGTCGCTTTGTTGCCGCTTAAGGCCGACCAGCTCCAGCCGTTCATCCGGCCAGCCCATCGCCGCATCCTTGTTGATTTCCTCCTTGACGCGGATACCATCGGTCAGATGATACTGGTGCAGGCGCTCCAGCGTCATTTCAGCCGTCACACCGCGCAGCTGGACGATCTTCGTGGAGGCCCGGAAGCCGATAACCCCGAAGCCCATGTCCAGACTTTTGTTTTTCGCGAACAGGTCCTGCCGGTTCAGCTTGGCAAAGACCGCCACGGCGTCCGAGAGTTCCTTGCGCCGGGCCTGCAGCGGCCCGGCAAGCTGACTGGCCTTGGACTTGGCCGCATCGACGGCTTCCTGCATGTCGTTTTCGATGGTGGAGAGCTTGCGGTCCAGTGCGGCCATTTCCGCCAGCGCTCCTTCGCACTGCGCGCGGTCCGCTATGATGTAGGGGTTAGGCTTGATGCGGGCCATTACCGTTCCTCCCCCGCCATACCGACGGCAATCAGACCGGATAACTTGACGTTTTGAGCTATCAGCCGCAGGTCGGCTTGGGGAAGGAGGATTTCCACCCTTTCGGTGCGTAGCTCCATCTGCCCGTTGGGCAAGCCATTTTCCAACGCCCGCGCCTGCTCGGCTGCGGCGGACAGATTTCCGCAGCAACGCGATACCAGTGCCTTCAGTTCTTTGTCCTGGATGCGCGCCGCGACGCCTTCAAGCACAACGCCAATGGACGTGAGTTCCTCTTCCAGCATGACTATTCCTCCGTTATCTCGTTGTTTTCATTCATCGGGCGGCTAAACCGTGCCTGCAGGACGTTGCAGGCTTCCAGGATGCCGTGCGCCGTTTTTTTGGCGTAAGGGTCCGCACAGAGCATGAGCCGTGCGATGGTGGCCGCCGCCGCGCGTTCTTTTTGAAACGGGTCTGTTTCCCTGTAGGGCGGGTAAGGGGTCTCCGGTGTCATGTCCGCCTTGTTCGTTGCGCGGTAGGTAACGGCGCGTTTTTCATTGTGGCCAACGCGCTGGATATACCCCTGATCTTCCAGCCATGCCGCGTAGCGTAGGACTTGCGTGTAATCCACCCTCACCATGAGGGCGCATTCTTTGAGGCACCAGCCCGGCTTTGCCTTGCGGACAAAACGCCAGATGGCCGGAAGACTACGGCTTTCGCGGGGGCGATATTTGAAGTTGTAGGTGTAGGCTCCGGGACGAACCTTGATGACTTCCCCCATACGGGCCATGTCGTTGATACGATTACGCAGACGCGCCTTATCCCCCTCCTTCGTGAGACCGAGGGCCTCAAACAGCATGGCATGGCTGATTTCCTGTCCGCCCTTTCCAAAGTTGCGCAGGGCAAACCGGATGGCTTCGCTGGTCAGCTCTTTCATATTTCCTCCTATTTGCGCCGCCACGAGCGGGCGGAAAAAGCCGTGTCCAGCATCTTCTGGTCCACGGCAAAGCTCCCGGAGGCCTTGGCGGAACGCTCCAGCAAGAGGCACATGTTGCGTACCAGCCGGAAGTCGCCTTCCGTCTTCTGGGCGATCTCCGTGGACAGGCTCAACGGAAGGTCCAGACCTGCGGCCTGCTGGGCGTACAAGGCGATTTCCGCAGGGCTGACCGGGCCGAACTCCACCTCATAGGCGATGCGCGACCAGATACGGCGGCGTTCATGGAGCAGGCCGAAAATCCCTTCCTCCCCGATGAGGACAACGGGCGCACCCGTCATCTCATGGATGTCCCGCAGGTCTTCGATACGGTCGATGCGCAGGCGGTCGGCCTCGTCGATAAAGATGGGCTTGGGTTCGGCCTCCAGAAGCTGCACCACAAGCTCCTTGCAGCGGTTGCCCGTATGCCGGGGCATGTCCATATTCTTGCCGCGCACCTCAAACAACAGGCGCTGCAGAAAAGCGGTCTGGCTCCAGCCCTGCCAGACGCGGACGTAGGCCCCGCCCCGCTGGTAGTGATAGCGGTCAGCCGCAACGCTCTTGCCGCGTCCGGCCTGCCCGTAGGCAAGGACAAACCCGGATAGCATCCTGTCCGCACCGGCCACCTCGTCCACCGCGCTGTCAAAGCGGATCATGGCGTCGGTCTCGATGATAACTTCGCGCATTGTTTTCTCCTCTAGGCTGACTGAACGGCCTGCCCGCGCTGGCGTGTGTACATGTCACGCAGCGCGTCGTAGCGCCGCTTCAGGTAGCGTTCATATTCGGGGGTGGCTTCATAGCCTTCCATCCATGCGGCATCGGCTGGCACCAGCTCCACGCCCCGCTCATATCGGGTCGAGAACAGGTAGGCGTAGCGTTCCTGCGAGTCCTTCCATCGCTTGAGGTCGGATGGCGTGTAGCCCGGAGCGGCGTCCATCGCCTTGCGGGCGGCTTCTTTGGCAGCCGCAAGAGCTGCTTCCGCTTCCGGCGTGACCACCGGGGCCTTCGGCAGGGGGATGACACGCGGTGTGGCCACACGCGGCGTCTCCGCCGTGAGGGCAGTCATGCGTGCCCGCGTTTCCGGCAGAACGACGTCCTGCAACAGGCTGCGCATGGTCGCCGCGCTGCTCTTTTCCTGCCGCTTCTTGAGTTCCAGAGCGGCGCGCAGCTCGGCTTCCTGTTCCGGGGTGCCGAGGATGGCGGCGGCCGGGTGCAGGCCATACGCGATGCCGTGGCGTTCCCGGTCCAGTGCCCGGCAGATGAAATCCCCGTCCAGCGTGTAGACAAGGACGGAATCCGGGCTGAAATGCTCGTCATACCGCACGAGTACCGGGTGACGCCGGGACGCCAGCCGTTCATGCCAGAACAGGCGGCCATTGAGCCGGAAACCGTCCTTCGTGATGGTGCGGACCTCTTTCTGCATCATGAGCAGGGTCAGACGCTGCTCGTCCTGGGGGGAAAGTCCCTCACCGCGTCCGTCCTGAAAGACCTGCGCGGGCGTCTTGCCATGCAGGTGGGTACGGAGCTGCGGCCTGTTCTCGTACTCGGCGAACCAGCGGGCGACCTGCGCATGGGTCTCTTCCAGCGTCAGGGGACGGCCGCCGAGCTTGTCATACAGGCGACGGTGCAGCTCCTCCCCGCGCTTCATGCGTGCGGGCTTGTGGGCAATATCGTTGCCCGTGTACGAAGGCATCCACACTTCCAGTTCGTGCATGGTGCCGAAAAAGCGTTCAATGGGCTTGGACTGGCCGTGATACGGCCACGCATGGATGACCTCGCAACCTAGGTCGCGGTACAGGCCAAGGAAACCGGCCTGTTCAAAGTCAGGCGGAAGGCCCGGCCGTTGTCCAGATAGACGACACGGGGGAACTTCCCCAGCATGATGCAGGTCCGACGGAACGCGGCGGAAATGCTGGCCGTGTTTTCCGTGGGCATGATCTCCCAGCCCAGCGGGTGATTGCTGGCACCGTCGTAGAACAACACGAGGGTCATGCGTTTGGCCTTCCCCGTTTCAGGGTTCAGCGTCTCGAAATTGAGCGTATGGCCGTCGGCGATGACGACATCCCCCACACCGACAAGGCTCCAGTCGCGCAGCAGGGAGATGGCGCACTTGTCGTTCCATGCCTTTTTTCCTTCCCGGAACAGCGTCCACTCGTCGAAGCACTCCGACGTGTACCGGGTCACGAAACGGCGGATCGTCGGCTCGGAGGGGATATACAGCCCCTCGGCCATGAACTTTTTCTGCACTTCCCGGACGCACTGGCTGACGTTGGGCGCGTTGGGGTTGAGGATATGGCCGAGAATGACCATCTGGTGGCGCTCGGTCAGCGCGGTGCGCCCACGGTGGGCGACGCCGCGCTTGTCCGCCAGAGCCAGCACACTGCCTGCACGTTCCTGCTCCAGCTTCCACCGTTCCAGCGTCTGCCATGACACCGGCCCGACTTCCTCAAGGAGCTTGGGCCATGCCCCCGCCTTGTAGGCGGTGACGAAGGCATCCTTTTGTGCTCTGGTGGCACCGAACTTGCGCTGCCAGGCGAGGTACTGGCGGACGAGGTCCGCCTTGGCCAGAGCCTTGTAACGACGGCTATCGTCCATGATGGCCGTGGTCGTGGTCATAGGAAGGACAGAGCGGCGTTCGGAGCATACAGCGGCGGCGTGCTTTTCCTCTGCCGTGCGTATGGCCAGCCGCGTTTCTTCCGGCATGGAAGCAACAAGCCACTCCTTGCCACCGCCACGACCGGCACGCTTGCGGAACTGCCAAGCCTCACGCTCGGCCCGGAGGAATACGCTACGTGTCGTCGAGTAGCAGAGGGCCTCGGCAAGTTCTCTCGTCGTATATGCTTCCTTGAGCGCCATACTTCCCCCTAAGCCGCATTTTCCGTGCGACGGGGATCGAACAGCAGGCGTTCGGGGACGCCAAGGGTCCGCAGGGCGTTCAAGACACGGGGGCTATGCCGGTAGCCGTTCATCGTTGCGGATACCGTTTGCCGCGTGACCCCTGCCACCACCGCGACGTCTACAAAATTCTTGCCCTTACTATCGAGGATGCGCTGGATTTCACGCTTGGAATCAGCGCGCCTCCGTCCGTAAGGCTGCAACTTGCTCATGGATTCCCTCCAGCCGGGTTGAATACTGACATTGCGAAAACGGGAGCGGCCTGCTATGGCTTACTTGTCGCGTAACTTGTCAACCGCCCGTGGTTTTATTTAGGCCATTTTAGACCGAGCAGTCAATGAAAAACCGGTATAAAGTTTAGAAAAAGGCAATTTTTTGCTTTTTCTAATTAAAATCAATGTGTTATGGTAAAAAATCCGGTATAATGTTCGGTATAAACTTCGGGCGAAGGAAGTTTATACTATGAAGGACCTTGCCTCACGGCTGAAGATCGTGCGTGGGAAGCGTAGCGCGAAGGAATTTGCTGCGCTGATGGGCTGTAGCATGCAAACGATATACCGCTATGAGTGGGGGGACCGCGTTCCCGATGAACGTTTTCTTCAAGAGCTGGCAGAAAAAACTGGGACATCCCTAGACTGGCTTAAAGGAGATGTTTTAGACCGCGTTATACCGGAAGAATCCCCCCTTCCCAAAAAAGCCTCTCTTTCGGCGAAGCAATACCGCATGGATCTGGAAGCTCGTTTGGAAAAAACGGAGCTAAGGGTGGAATCCTTGGAGAACGAGCGTAGGGAGCTGGCCGCAGAAAATCGCAGGCTCTATCAGGAGAAGGAAGACGTGCTGCGAGAAAATGGTCTGCTGCGGGAAAAGATCGCGCGCCTGGAAGGGGAACTCAGCAGAGGCCCTTCTCTTTTTGACGAGCATCACAATACCCGCCCCAGTGAAGATGGCCCCTCCGTCCCAGGGTGTAAGTCCCTGCGCCGCAGTGGGTAGAGTCCGCTGCGCCGCAGTGGGTAGAGTTCCCTGCGGCTCCCCCCAAAAAAAGGCCACGGATGTGTCATAATCGGCACTCCGTGGCTTTTTTTCATTCTCATCTTGCGTGACGGCCTATCCCAAAAGCCCCACGCCATTCTCAAACCTTTCTGACGCGCCATTTTTCGGCTCTGTCAAGCGCCAGACCCGCGTCAGTCAAGGAAAAGTCAACCATTCGTCAGGCTCCCCCCGCTATATTCCCCATTCTCATCTATCGTGACCCCCTATATCCAAACAGCAAGGGCGTGGGGGTGTCATTTAGACATCCCCACGCCCTTGCTGTTTGCTGATCCAGCTTGTTTTTAGCCAATAATGGAAGGCTCAAACAAGACACACGGGACTTGGGCTGACGCGAAGACATTACCCCTTCCAAAACGAATCAGCCCCTGCCGTCTGCTGTCCACCCACAGCCTTGTTTGCCATCATTCCTGTTGCATGCTGCTGACGGGTGCGCACGCGTGTCAGCCAAGTAGCTCTTAAAAAGTCCTCACGCGGGGCCCCAAAATGCAGAAGACAACAAAAAAGCGGTCAGCCTGTTACAGCTAACCGCTTGTTTTTGTTGTGGTGCGCCCGAAGAGATTCGAACTCCTGGCCTACAGGTTCGTAGCCTGTTGCTCTATCCAGCTGAGCTACGAGCGCGTCGTGAAAAGCTATGTATAGCAATCGCCCTGCCCTGTCAAACATTTTTGCGTAAAAAAATCAATTTTTATGCAGCCGCTCTTATCGGCCGTCCCGCTTTCGATGGGACCGCATGGCAGCCCAGGCCCCTTTCCCCACACTTTATGCCGCCATAGGAACACCGTCTGACGACGCAGGCTAGCTGCCGGATGTTACCGCAAAAGCCGGGAACAGAATCAGCCTGTGGAAATGCTCGTGAGCCCCTGGAACACGAACTGCCCAGCGACCTGGTCCCACCGATTGCGACAGTTCAAAAAAACTGGCCCCCTTTGGGCTGAGAGGCGGCCCCCCTTCCCCCCTCACGGACACAGGTAGTACGCGGCAAGGGCCACATACCGCTTGCAGCATAAAAAAACGGGCTCCAGCTTCGCTGGAACCCGTCTGTTTTTTTATGGTCGGGATGGCGCGATTTGAACGCGCGGCCTCAGCGTCCCGAACGCTGCGCTCTAGCCAAACTGAGCCACATCCCGTTGCAAGAGAGGACATTACACCGAAGGCCTGCCGTATGCAAGCTTTTTTTTCAAAAAAATTTTTCTCCGCTCATGTCAGGTGGTATCCGTTCCTGCCCGGCGGAGTCCCGGACATGGCGGTACATGTTTTGCGCATATCGGGCAATTAGGCTTTGACTTTATGAAAAAAGGGGCTAAAACGCACATACCGGTTCGTCTGCCCGGTAAAAATTTTTTTGAGGTTGCTTTATGTCGAACACAGGTTCCACGGACAATTTTGGCTACGGCCAGGAGCTGAAGCGCGAACTCAGCTTCAAGGACGTATTTGTTTACGGTATGCTGTTCATGGTGGTCATCGCCCCCATGTCCATATATGGCTACATTTCCAAAGACAGCCATATGATGGCGCCCTTTGTCTACTTTGTGGGCATCTGCGCCATGTTCTTCACGGCCCTGAGCTACATGAAGATGAGTAACCGCTTCCCCATCGCGGGCTCTGTCTACGCCTATGTGCAGCGCGGCCTGAACCACCATGTGGGCTTCATCGCCGGCTGGCTCATCCTGCTGGACTATGTGTTCGTGCCCGCCCTGCTCTATCTGATGACCGCCAACTGGTGTGTGGAACTCTTCCCGGCCACCCCCCGCTGGATGTGGGTCATCGTGTTCGTGGGCATCAATACCCTCATCAACGTCCGCGGCATCACCTATACCGCTCGTGCCGACTGGATCATGTTCTATGTGGAAGCCGTGGTCCTGGCCCTGTTCATCGGCTTCGGCCTCAACTACGTCCTTGGTGAAGGCGGCGGCACCGGCCAGCTGGTCATGGATCCCCTGTACCGCCCCGGCGAGATGAACCTGCAGTTCATCGGCCTGGCCTGCACCATCGCCTGCCTCTCCTTCCTGGGCTTTGACGGCATCTCCACCCTGGCCGAAGAGACCCACCGCCCCGAAGTGACCATCGGCCGCGCCACCATGGCCGCCCTGCTCTGCATCGGTTTCCTGTTCATGCTCCAGACCTATGTGGCCACCATCATCCAGCCCGACATGAGCAAGATGAACCCCGACACGGCCTTCTTCGACGCTGCCGAGCTCGCCGCCGGTGACTGGTTCCGCAAGGTCCTGCTGGTGGTCAACATCCTGGCCGTGGGCATCGCCAATACCATGAACGCCCAGGCCGCCACCTCCCGCGTGCTGTACGGCATGTCCCGCGACAACGTGCTGCCCGGCGTCTCCGGCCTGTTCCGCAAGGTGCATCCCCGCTTCCAGACCCCCTACATCGCCACCATCGCCGTGGGTATCTTCTCCATCCTGGTGGCCGAGCTCTCCACCGTGGAAGACCTGGCCCGCCTGGTGAACTTCGGCGCCCTGACCTCCTTCATCCTGCTGAACCTCGCCGTGTACAATTTCTTCTGGCGTCGTGAAAAGATGCGCGGCGGCAAGGCCCTGCTCAACTATGTGATCTGCCCCTTCTGCGGCGTGCTCATCCTCGGTTATGTGTGGCTCTCCTTCGACAGCATGACCCAGATCGTGGGCTTCAGCTGGCTGGTCATCGGCCTGGTCATCGGCTACGTCAAAAGCAAGGGCTACAAGGTCGTCCCCGAAGCCTTCCGCAAGAGCGATATGGTGTAACCTTCATTGCAGGAGTTGAATCATGCAGTACTTTGACAAGGTCGTTTATACCTTCAGTGCCGACAACGAACCCACCGGCACCATCGATTCCGGCGAGATCGTCATCTTCCGCACCCAGGACTGCTTCAGCAACCAGATGCATTCCGAAAGCCAGCTGGTGACCAGCTGCGACTACAGCAAGATGAACCCCGCCACCGGCCCGCTGTTCGTGCGCGACGCCCAGCCCGGCGACGTCATCAAGGTGGAACTGCTGGACGTGCAGTGCGACACCATCGGTACCACCACCACCCTGCCCAAGATCGGCCCCCTCTGGGACAAGTGCGAGACCCGCACCAAGCGCATCCCCATCGAGAACGGCAAGGCCGTCTTCAATGACGTGACCTTCCCCATCAATCCCATGATCGGCGTCATCGGCGTGGCCCCCGAAAAGGGCAAGAGCGTGCCTTGCGGCTACCCCGGCAGCCACGGCGGCAACCTGGACTGCAAGCTGATGGTCAAGGGCAACACCGCCTACTTCCCCGTGCGCGTGGAAGGTGGTCTGGTGCAGATGGGCGACATGCACGCCGTCATGGGTGACAGCGAACTGTGCGGCACCGGTCTGGAGATCAACGGTACCGTCATCGCCCGCGTGAGCGTCATCAAGAACTGCCCGCTGGAATGGCCCGTGCTGGAGACCGCCGACACCTGGTACACCATGGCCAGCGCCGCCGGCTATGAAGAAGCCCTGCGCCACGCCAGCGTGCAGATGCAGGGCCTGGTGGCTGCCGCTACCGGCTGGGATGCCACCGACGCCTACCTGTACATGTCCCTGCGCGGCGACCTGGAAATCTGCCAGGCCTGCAAGCCCTGCGAAGTGGACCTCATCGTGCGCCTGGGCGTGCCCAAGGCCGACATGAAGCGTCCCCTGGTTGGCTAGCAGCTGACCGTCCGACACGACGATACTGAAAAAGGCTGTCCGCATCCTGCGGGCAGCCTTTTTTCGTGTCCTTTTGCCTAAGAAACAGAAGACGCTATTTTTTCCTGTCGTGCCGGGAAAGCCGCTCCAGCAGGCGGTCGTAATAGGTGTCGTCATCAAGGTTCAGGGGACGCTGATGCTTCATGCGGGCCTGCAGGATCATGAACCGCAGTTTCTGCATCTGGCGCACGCGCTCCTGCTCGTCCTCGCAATGTTCCAGCATGTCGGCCAGATTGCTGATCTCCTTGCGCTCGGCCAGTTCCGGCGGCACACAGCCTGCGTTGCGCAGCACCTTGTAGGCCATGCGCAGCTCCGGGGGAACATGGCTGTCGTCTTCCAGTTCCAGCGGTTTGCCCCGGCCGGGAAGGTCATCAAAATCGCCCTTGGCCATGGATTCTTCGATACGGCGCTCGGCAATGGACTGGATGACGGACCAGGGACTGACCTCAGACATGTTTTTCCTCCGTATCGGGAGCATCGGCCCAGAGCTTTTTCCACTCCATGATCAGCTTGAGGGCCGCCAGCGGCGAGAGCTCCTCGGGATCCAGGTCCCGCAGCAGCAGGACCAGCGGATGCGGCCCGGCGGCCGGTGCGGCAGGGATGTCGATGGGCAAAGACGGGGGCTCCTCGCGGGCGACCCGCTTTTCCATGCCGGGAAGGGCCAGCGTCTCCGTCTGGGGCGACATGCGCTTTCCCTCGCCCCGGCTTTGCTCCAGTTCCGCCAGGATGGCCCGTGCCCGCTGCACCACCGGCGCAGGAACGCCTGCCAGGCGGGCCACCTCCACGCCATAGCTGCGGTCCGCAGGGCCGGGCACCAGCTTGTGCAGGAAGAGGATGTCGCCCCCGTATTCCCGGATGGCGATATTCATGGTGAACACGCCGGGCACGCGTTTTTCCAGCGCCGTCAGCTCGTGATAATGGGTGGCGAACAGGGTGCGCACTTCGCCATGCGCCCGGGCCGCCAGATCTTCCACCACGGCCCAGGCCAGGGCAACACCGTCATAGGTGCTGGTGCCGCGCCCGATCTCGTCCAGGATGACCAGGCTGCGCTTGGTGGCCTGCCTCAGGATACGGGCCGTCTCCATCATCTCGACCATGAAGGTGCTCTGCCCCTGGGCCAGATTGTCCGAAGCGCCCACACGCGAGAACAGCCTGTCCACCAGCCCCAGGCGCGCCCGTGTGGCCGGGACCATGGAACCGGTCTGCGCCAGCAGGCAGATGATGGCCACCTGCCGCAGCACCGTGGACTTGCCCGCCATGTTGGGGCCGGTGAGCAGGCACAGGCGGCGCCGGGCATCCAGCGTGATATTGTTGGGCACGAAATTGGCCGCGCCTATCATGGCCTCCACCACCGGGTGGCGGCCTTCCTCGATGAAAATGTCGGCACTGCCGTCCAGTTCGGGACGGCACCAGCCGTTGCGGCGCCCCACCTCGGCAAGGCTCTGCCAGTAGTCCAGATGGGCGATGACGTCCGCCATGTGCAGGATGCGCTCCCGCTGCTGGGCCATAAAGGTGCGCAGATCCTGATAGAGCTGATATTCCAGCGTCTTGCGTTTTTCGGAAGCAGAAAGGAGAGCTTCTTCCAGCTCCTTGAGGGCGGGCGTGGTGAAGCGTTCGGCATTGGCCAGGGTCTGGCGGCGGATGAAATGTTCCGGCACCGGCCCGCTGTGCGCGGCCTTGCTCAATTCGTAATAATAGCCGAAGACCCGGTTGAACCCCAGCTTGAGCTTGGCGATGCCGGTCTCCTGCTGTTCGCGGGCCAGCTCTTCCTGCAGCTTCTGCTCGCCGTGTTCCACCAGATCCAGCAGACGGTCCAGCTCGGCATTGTACCCGGCCTTGAACAGGCCGCCGTCCGTGATGACTACCGGCGGGCTGTCCACCAGCGCGCTGCGCAGCAGATGGGCACAATCGGCCAGATCGTCCCAGCCCTTGAGCAACTCATGGATGACACGGGGCGCGTCCTCCCCGTTCTCCTGCCCGGGC
>OGZO01000030.1_pt1 | contig 64698 bp, 49 predicted proteins | sample 1576721 | NCBI WGS metagenome assembly OGZO01 (sample SAMEA3541516, study PRJEB24748) | human gut metagenome | biome: human gut; feature: human-associated habitat; material: faeces | place: China | collected 2012 | reverse complement strand
ACTCACGATCGTGATGGTCGTGCCGCGCGCGATGGCCGCGATGCTCTCCTTGAGATACACGCGGAAGATGATCTCAAGCGGGCTCGAGCCCATCGAGAGCGCCGCCTCGATAAGGCCGCCGTCGAGCTCGGCGAGCGCACTTTCGACCTGACGGGTGAAAAACGGCACTGAGCCGAACACCAGCGGCACGATCGCGCCGCGCACATAGAGCACCGTGCCGACCAGCGCGCGCGTGATGGGCATGACCCACGTCAGTAGGATGATAAACGGGATAGAGCGGAACAGGCTCACGAGCTTGTCGAGAATTTGGTAGACGACCTTGTTCTCCAAAATGCCGTTCGGCTTTGTCACCGTAAGCACCACACCGAGCAGAAGCCCGAATACGAACGAGATGAGGCCCGACCAGAGCACCATGAGCATCGTGTCGCCGAGGGCCTTATAAAAGTCCGGCAGCTTGCTTGCAAGGTTCGGGGCAATGTTAACGATCAGCTCTTGCATCTTTGATGACCTCCACTCCGACATTTTTTTCGATCAGGTATTCGATCGCTTTCGTGATCTGCTTTCTCTCGCCGCTGATGATGGCGACCGTTCCGCCGATGGGGGAATCCTGCACGATGGTGATATCGGCGAAAATGATGTTGAGCGAGACGTTGAACATCTGCGACACGGCGGAGATGATCGGCTCGTTGACGTTGCGCTGAACATAGGACAGGCGGACGATGAGCTCGCCGGGCTGGAGACGCGTGACGGGGGAATCCTCGGCGATGAGCGCTTCGACCTTCTGGAGGTTCGAGGTCGTGTGGATGAAGCTCTTCGTGATGTCCTGCTTGGGCTCAGCGAAGACCGTGAAGACCTCGCCCTGCTCGACGACGCGGCCGTATTCCATGACGGCGACGCGGTCACAGATCTCCTTGACGACAGCCATCTCGTGCGTGATGAGCACGATCGTGATGCCGAGCGTTTCGTTGAGGTGCTTGAGAAGGTGCAATCTTGTGGGTGGACTGAGTGTTGCCGCTTTCGCCATCATTGCTGGTGTCCCGATGTTCGAGGATAATCGGCGTATCGAGGTCTTTCCGTTCGATGGTAACGGTGTTGATGGTTGGCATATTGTCATCATCCGGCTTTTCCAGCACGGTTGTAGCCAAAAAGTCAGTGTCTGCCTTGCTGAAGTTTGCCAGCAGGGAAGTCTTAACGGCATAAACCGTATCACTGTCTGCCAGAGCGAAATAGTTGCAGCTTGCACCGGAAACGCTGCCGCCGATGCGGAACGCAAAGGTCGTTCCATCATCGAACTGCATGCTGACTTGTGTGGCATCCTTACCCAGCCCGAACTTGTCGAGGTCGGTTGCATGTTCTTCGACGCACTGGTCAGCCTGTAAGCTGGCGGTGTTGTTGGCAAGTGTTCCAAGCAAGGAATCATTGGTGGGAATATCCTCCCAGCCAGAAATGCGGAACGTTGCCGATTCGGTTTCTGTAGTCGTAGCAGTCGCTCTTCTGGATGGAGCTTTCCAGGCTCTGCAGCTTGCGGATCTCGTCGGCAAAGAGGGTCTCGTTCATCTCCACCTGGACTTCCAGGGTATCCAGGTTGTTCACGCGGTCCACGATGATCTGATAGTTGGGGCTCAGGTTCTGGTTTTCCATGAGCAGGGCTTCGATCTGCTGCGGGAACACGTTGACGCCGCGGATGATGAGCATGTCGTCGCTGCGGCCCCGGATGCGGGTCAGGCGCACATGGGTACGTCCGCAGCGGCAGGGGGTGTAATCCAGGCTGGTCAGGTCGCGGGTGCGGTAGCGGATCAGCGGGATGCCTTCCTTGGTGAGCGTGGTGATGACCAGTTCGCCCACTTCGCCCTCGGGAAGCTGTTCGCCGGTGACGGGATCGATGATCTCGGGCAGGAAGTGGTCTTCCCACAGGTGCATGCCGCACTTGGATTCCAGGCATTCCATGGCCACGCCGGGGCCCATGACTTCGGAAAGGCCGTAGATGTTCAGGGCGTTGATGCCCATTTTCCGCTCGATGTCCTGGCGCATCTCTTCGGTCCAGGGCTCGGCACCGAACACGCCGGTACGCAGGGGCAGGTCACGGAAGTCGATGCCCACTTCCTGGCCGGCTTCCCACAGGTGCAGGGCGTAGGAGGGCGTACAGCACAGGGCCGTGGCGCCGAAGTCGCGCAGCAGGTAGGCCTGGCGACGCGTGGCGCCGCCCGAGGCCGGGACCACCGTGGCACCGATGCGCTCGGCACCGCCGTGGGCGCCCAGACCGCCGGTGAACAGGCCGTAGCCGTAGGCCACATGCACGATGTCCGTCTGGTTGACGCCGGCGGCGGACAGGCTGCGGCCGGCCAGTTCGGCCCAGTTGTGCAGGTCGCGGGCGGTATAGCCCACCACCACGGCCTTGCCGGTGGTGCCGCTGGAGGCGTGCAGGCGGACGATGTTGTCACGCGGCACGGCGAAAAGACCGAAGGGATAGTAATTGCGCAGGTCCTGCTTTTCGGTGAAGGGCAGGTTCTTCAGATCGGCCAGGCTCTTGATGTCGCCGGGCTTGATACCGCTCTCGTCGAAGCGTTTGCGGTAGAAAGGCACATTGGCATAGACACGGGAGCAAAGGTCCTGCAGACGGCGCAATTGCAGGGCTTCGATATCTTCGCGGGGCAGCGTTTCCTTGTCGATATTGAAAATCACGGCGTTTCTCCTTGAAATCCTGAGTAGTCTATGGATGACGCAAAAGTCCCCCAAGGTCAAGATATCTGCTTGAAAAACATGGATAACATATTGCAATGCAATGTCTTTTTTTATGCTAGGAACAATGCGCCGGGCCATCCCCGGGCCGGGCGGGATTGTTGCCCTCGGGTACGCTTTGAGGTATGGGAGGGACATGCAAAACCTTATCTCTACCCCCAAGAAATATTCGGAACTGCCTACGGCGGAAAAAATGGCCGTCATCAAGGCGTGGCTTGAGGAACACAAGGCTGTCGACGTGGCCGAGATCGACCTGGCCGGCCAGGGTGCCTTCACGGACGCCCTGCTGGTGGTCAGCGCCACCTCCGTGCGTCATGCCCAGAGCCTGGCGGACGGCGTCTCCGCCCTGTGCCATGAACAGAACTACGAATACCTGCGCATGGAAGGCTACAACACCGGCCAGTGGATCCTGGTGGACTGCAACGACATCGTGGTCAACATCTTCCAGCAGTCCGTGCGTGACCTTTATCAGCTGGAGAACCTGTGGGGCGCGGCTGCCGCTGCCCTCAACAAGGAGCCCCGTGCATGACCCCCACCCTGTTGCTCATCCTTGACGGCTGGGGCCTGACGGAAAAAGGGGAAGGCAATGCCCCCTGGGTGGCAGCCACGCCCCATCTGGATGACCTGATGGCGCGCTGCCCCCACAGCCGCCTTGCCGCCTCCGGGCGCGAAGTGGGCCTGCCTGCCGGCTATATGGGCAACTCCGAGGTGGGACACCTCAATATCGGTGCGGGACGCATCGTCTATCAGGACATGACGCGCATCGACGTGGCCCTTGAGGACGGCTCCCTGTTCCACAACCCCGTGCTGCAGGACGTGCTGGAAAAAACACGCCGCAGCGGCGGCCGTCTGCATCTGGCGGGCCTGCTCTCCGACGGCGGTGTGCACAGCCACATCAACCATCTGGTGGCCCTGTGCGCCATGGCTTTCGCCGCCGGTGTGCCGGTGCGCATCCACTGCTTCATGGACGGGCGCGATACCCCGCCCCAGAGCGGCGCCTCCTATGTGCGCAGCCTGCTGGAACAGATCGTCTCCATGAAGGACGTGCGTGTGGCCAGCCTGGCGGGGCGCTTTTATGCCATGGACCGCGACAAGCGCTGGGAGCGCGTGTCCGAGGTCTGGGATCTCATGGTCCACGGCAAGGGCCGCAAAGCCACGGATGCCGTGCAGGCTGTGGAAGATTCCTATGCCGAGGGCGTCAGCGACGAATTCATCAAGCCCGTGCTGCTGGAAGGCGAGGATGCCTCCACCCTGCAGGACGGCGACGGCCTGTTCTTCTACAATTTCCGCGCCGACCGCATGCGCGAGCTTTCCCAGGCCTTCGTAGACGCGGACTTCACCGCTTTCGAGCGGGGCAGGGTGCCGCAGCTGGCTGCCGTGGCTTCCATGACGGCCTACGACGCCCACTTCCCCCTGCCGGTGGCCTTCCCCAAGGAATCCGTGACCATGGGCCTTGGCGAAGTCGTTTCGCAGCAGGGCATGCACCAGCTGCGTCTGGCCGAAACGGAAAAATACGCGCACGTCACCTATTTCTTCAACGGCGGTGTGGAAGAGCCCCTGCCGCTGGAAGACCGCATCCTCGTGCCTTCGCCGCGCGAGGTGCAGACTTATGACCAGAAACCGGCCATGAGCGCCCGCGAGGTCACGGACAAGTTCGTGGAAGCCTGGCAGAGCGGCCAGTACGACCTGGTGGTCTGCAACCTGGCCAACGGCGATATGGTGGGTCATACGGGCGTGCTCTCCGCCGCCGTGGAAGCCTGCACGGTGGTGGATGAATGCGTGGGCCGCATGGTGGCTGCCGTGGAGGCCCGCAAGGGCCGTATGCTGCTCATCGCCGACCACGGCAACTGCGAAGTCATGAAGGACGGAGAGGGCAAGCCCCAGACCGCCCATACCACCAATCCCGTGCCCTGCATCCTGCTGGATGCCTCCGGCAAGGAATGGCGCCTGCACGACGGCAAGCTGGCCGATGTGGCCCCGACCCTGCTGCGCATGTGGGGCATCGCCCAGCCCGAGGCCATGACCGGGACGCCGCTGGTGGAGGAAGCCCATGTCCGGTAGCCAGAAACCTTTGGAGCCTGTGGCTCCTGACGGCATGGAGCTGCTGTTCTTCTACCGCTGCCCCCACTGCCTGCGCCATGTACCGCTGGTCAACCCGGTGGAGCCGCGCAATGTGCGCTGCGACGGCTGCGGCAAGCAGTTCCCCATCATCCCGGTGGACGAGCACGGCCTGCATTATGTGCGCATCATGCTGGCCAACGGCAAGGCCGCTGCCAATCCCGACTATCTGTAAGCGTCGCCATACGGCCGGAGGAAAGTCCTCCGGCCGTTTTCTCTGCCGCGATGCTTTTTTCTCCACGCTACCAAATATACCGAGCAAACGACATGAAGATCTGTCCCGTCATCTTGTGCGGGGGCGCCGGTACACGCCTGTGGCCCCTGTCCCGTCGCAAGTATCCCAAGCAATTCATGGATCTGGGCGGCCATACGCTGTTCGAGGACACGCTGCAGCGTCTTGCGGCCGTGCCCGGACTGGCCGCGCCCGTGGTCATCTGCAATGAAGAGCAGCGCTTTCTTGCCGCCGCAGCCCTGCAGCATCAGGGACTGAACGGCCGGATCCTGCTGGAACCGGAACCGCGCAATACGGCACCGGCCATCGCCGCTGCCGCGCTGGCCGTGACGGCCGCCTGTGACGTGGAAGACGGTGATCCTGTCCTGCTGGTCCTGCCTTCGGACCATGTGCTGGAGGATCTGCCGGCTTTTGCCGCTGCCGTCACACAGGCTGCGGAGTGTGCCCGCGAAGGGGCCCTGGTCACCTTCGGGGTCACGCCGGACCGCCCCGAGACCGGTTACGGCTACATCGAAAAGGGCGATGCCCTGGCTTCCGGTTTCGCGGTCCGCCGTTTCGTGGAAAAGCCCGCGCAGGAGGCTGCCGAGGCCATGCTGGCGCAGGGCGGCTATTTCTGGAACAGCGGCATGTTCGTGTTTCGCGCCTCCCAGTATCTGGCCGAGCTGGAAGCGCAGGCTCCGGCCATCATGGCCGCGGTGCGCAAGGCCTGGGCCCTGCGCCGGGCCGATTATGACTTCATCCGCCTGCATCGGGAATCTTTTGCCCACTGCCCTTCTGATTCGGTGGACTATGCCCTGATGGAGAAAAGCGCGCATGTGGCCATGGTGCCGCTGCCGTGCCGCTGGAGCGATCTGGGATCCTGGGAAGCCATCTACGAAAACAGCACGCAGGATGCGGAAGGTAATGCCTGCGTGGGCGATGTGATGGCCCAGGACAGCCGGGGATGCTACATCCATGCCGGAAGCCGCCTGGTGACGACGCTGGGCGTGAAGGATCTTGTGGTGGTGGAGACCGGCGACGCCGTCCTGGTGGCCGACAGGGCCCGCAGCCAGGAGGTCAAGACCCTGGTGGCCCGTCTTGCCGCCCAGGACCGGCACGAGCAGGAGATGCATCTGCGTGTATATCGTCCCTGGGGCTGGTATGAGACCCTGGCCCTGGGCGAGCGCTTCCAGGTCAAGCGGATCCAGGTCAATCCCGGAGCCGCGCTTTCCCTGCAGCGTCACCGGCACCGGGCCGAGCACTGGGTCGTCATCGCCGGGGAAGGTCTGGTGCGCGTGGGGGACGAAGAGATGCACCTGCATGTGGACCAGTCGGTCTACATCCCCCAGAAGACCATGCATCGGCTGAGCAACGCTTCGGCACAGCCGCTGGAGATCGTGGAAGTCCAGACCGGTGATTACCTGGGCGAAGACGATATCGAGCGTTTTGACGACCGTTACGGGCGTGAATGAGCCTGAGATGGCCTGAGGCCATCACCAGATACCAAGGCTGCGGGAGATTTCCCGCGGCCTTTTTTATTTTGGGGGTCAGCCTGGTGAGCGTCACGACGCGAAACGAAATGGCGGACGATTTGGGGGATGGCCCAGGGACAGGCAGCAGGCAAACGTCCCCGATAACGTCTCGCAGTCCTTCAGAGCCCGTCTGATATACGACGCAGCCAGATGGATGAAACAAATCTTGCTTTACAATCATCCTGACGTTTTTTCTGGTGCCACAGGGCGATCGTCGGATACAGGGCAGGCCCGGGAAAAACTTTTTTGGCGAGGAGGGGGCGCGAGGGGGCACTGCTTTTGTTCGCAAAAGGGGGGCCTCCTCGTTTGCAGGGAAAAATGGGCGCAGACGGATGCGCCGCAGCTCTCCTGTCTTCTACAGGCATAAAAAAGGGGGGAGCATCGCTGCTCCCCCCAAAGATGACACATGGTCGAAGATTACTCTTCGTCGCCTTCCCACTTGATGAAGCCGGGATTGACGTTGACCATGGCGTTGACGATCAGTTCCACCAGGCCGCCGTAGGCGAAGCTGTTCTTGGTGTACAGATCGCTGTGTTCCAGCATTTCGCGGATCTGGCCCTTGCAGTTGGAGCAGGGAGCGCAGATGTACTTCTTGGTCTCGGGGCCAAGGCAGTCCTTGAAGGCCTGGGCGATCTGCCACATCTTTTTGCGGCCGGAGATGTTGCCGCGCCATTCGTCGATGTTCTGACGGGTCATGATGGCGAAGCCGGAACCGCCGCCGCAGCAGTAGTTTTCCACGCCGTGGCAGGGCATTTCGCGGAACTGGGGGGCGATCTTGTGCAGGATGTCGCGCTGGGGCTGCACGATACCCATCAGACGCACGGCATTGCAGGGGTCATGCAGGGTCACGGGGAAGTTGTTGCGCGAGGGATCCAGCTTCAGGCGGCCGGACATGACGATGTCACGCAGGGTCACATAGCAGGATTCACGGGGCACCTGGTATTCGTAGGGGATGACGCGGTCGGCGATGACGGTCATGGCCTTGTGGGCGTGGCCGCATTCACCGATGACGATCTTCTTGGCGCCCAGTTCCTTGGCGGCCTGCATGTGCTGCAGGGCGATACGGGCGGTCTGGACGTCGTTGTAGAACACGCCGTAGTTCACGCCGTCATAGGCCACAGCCTTGCTGGACAGGGTCCAGGACAGGCCGGCTTCCTGGAAGATCAGGGAGAAGCTGGCGATGTTTTCGGGCCAGGCCATGACTTCGCCGGCGTTGTGGATCAGCAGGATGTCGGCGCCCTTCACGTCGAAGGGGGTGTGGATGCCCACGCCGGTGATCTCGGTGTAGTCCTCGTCGATGAACTCCACGTTTTCTTTCACCACGTCGGGGGTCATGCCGGTGGAGGAGCCCACCTTCATCTGGTTGATGGTGCCCTTTTCGTGCAGTTCGCGGGGCGAGAAGCCCAGTTCCTGGCTGAACAGTTTGCGGATCTCACGGGCGATGAGGCCGTTGTCCACACCGATGGGGCAGGTCTGGGCGCAGCGACGGCAAAGGTTGCAGCGGTAGGCCAGTTCGCCCAGACGGGCAACGGTCTTCCAGTTCAGGCCCATGTCACCGTAACGCCATTTGGCCAGAGGCTCTTTCTTCACATACTGCTTGTAGATGCGGCGGAAGATTTCAGAGCGGTAGTTGGGACGGTACATCTCGTTGTGGCCGGACATCTCGTACAGATGGCAGGCATCGGAACAGGAGTTGCATTGGGCGCAGTAGTCCATGCTGGTTTCCAGCATGGGCAGGAAGGTCCAGTTGTTCTCCTTGCTGAACAGCTTGCGCATGCCGTCCAGGAAACGGTTGACCAGCTCTTCTTCTTCCTGGGGGGTCTGGGGCTTGGGGATGTTCAGCACACAGACTTCGTCCAGGATGCAGGCCACTTTGGCCTTCTGTTCGTCGCTGACGGGGCGCCAGGGCATCTTGACGAGGTCAAGGCCTTCCACATCGGGGATGTCCTTGAGGTCGATGCTGACCATCTGGCCTTCGGCCGTGGAAATATCAGTCAAACGCAGCGTATCTTTCATGATGTACTCCCTAGTCCTTCTTGGGGGATTCGGTAGCGATGTCGAGCCAGGTCTTGGTGCCCTGACCGTTGATGTGGTCGGCGGCCCAGCTCACCTTGAACTGCAGGGCCTGCTTCATCTTCTCGTTGTTCTTCTGGCTGAAATCGGTGGGGGTGTCGCCCCAGCGGATGTCATGGTAGGTGAAGTACTTGAAGATCAGGTGGCCCATGTGGGTCATGGGGATCCAGATCAGCACGAAGAAGCCGAACAGCATGTGGATCACGAAAGTGGTGCTGTTGATGTCGGCAAAGTTGAAGGTGAGCAGGTTGTAGATGAAGTCACCGGACATGCGGGCAAAGGAGGGGTTGAAGGCCCAGGCCACCAGACCCACCAGGGCGAAGACGATGAACACGCCCAGGTTGAAGAAGTGTTCGGGGGTGGTGTACTTGCGCAGGCCTTCGTCGTGCAGACGACGGCAGATCAGGCCGATGCCGCCACCGATGATGCCGAACATGCCCAGCAGGCTGATGGCATTGATGACGTTGTGCACGAAGGTCAGGAAGCCGCCGTCGGGGTTCATGCCGAACAGGCGCAGGAAGGCAGCCACGACCAGGATGATGGTGCCGTCTATCAGCATGTACAGACCAAAGTGGAAGGGATAGGTGCGGAACCACAGCTTGAGGTTATGGGTGAAGGTGGCGTGCAGGAAGAGCACTTCTTCCAGCAGGGCCTTGATGTCGCCCATGTGGTCGATGTGGCGGGGCTTGGTCCACCAGTCGGTCTCTTCCATGAAGCTGCCGCCGTAGGAGCCTTTGGGGCCTTCATGCGGCACGGGGTAGAGCTCCCAGCGGGCGTGCAGGGGGCTGGCAGCCAGGTAGCCTTTCACCTTGATGGCGGCAGTCGCCACAAAGCCGATTACTGCAAGGTAGGCCAGGATGTAGAACAGAGTTGTCATGCGTTTTCTCCCATGAGTCGAGATGCCTGCGGCATCGTGGTTTCTGCGCATGGCCGAGCCAGATCCGGTCATGAGCAAGAGGTGCAGCGCACCAGGAACCAACCTCTCCAGAACAATGCGCCGGGATCCGGCGGGTCGGATCATGCCGGGGCACGACCTGTCGCCGCCTGGTCTCAGGCGCGGAACAATTCCTGCCTTCTACCGTAAAATGCAAGAAATGCAAAGATGGCACGCAGATTCCCAAAATACTCCGACCTGGCTATGTTTTCTTGTTTATATAATTATTTTAATATGTTGTATTAAACGAAGCCATGCTTTGCGCGTATGAAAAATTTTTTGACCTCCTTTTCACAACACGGCGGCTCCGGCGGAGGGGGGAGCGTCTTTGCCAGCAGGTCCTCCCGGCTTTTGCCGGAAGGTCTCGTTTTTCTCTTATCAGGAATTAATCACAAAAAGAAAGGAGGGAAGGGCCTTCCTGCATTTTGTTACCTTCGGAGGCATGCAGCCGCAGGCAGATGGCGGCTGCGGAGGGGGCGGCGCTGCGGCGCGAGAGCATGTCCGGGCGAGGGCCGCCCGGGCAAACAGCCATAAAAAAAGGGCGGCCGCCATATGACGGTCGCCCTGATGTTCAGCGGAAGGAAGGCCTACTGGCCCAGATCCACCAGCACGGGATTCTCTTCCAGATCTTCCAGGAACTTGTCCGGACGTTCCTTCTGATCGGGCACGGTGATGTCGCCGTGGACATACTCGCGATAGCCCGTACCGGCCGGGATGAGACGGCCCACGATGACGTTTTCCTTGAGGCCGCGCAGGTAGTCCATCTTGCCCTTGAGGGAAGCCTCGGTGAGCACCTTGGTGGTTTCCTGGAAGGAAGCCGCCGAGATGAAGGACGAGGTGGTCAGCGAGGCCTGGGTGATGCCCAGCACCAGCGGTTCGGCGGTGGCGGGCTGACGGCCTTCGGCGATGGCCTTGTGGTTCTCGGCCTTGAACTCGGCCTTGTCCACCTGTTCGCCCACCAGGAAGCTGGTGCCGCCGGAATCCAGCACGGTGACCTTCTTGAGCATCTGGCGCACGATGACTTCGATGTGCTTGTCGTCGATGCCCACGCCCTGGAAGCGGTACACTTCCTGGATCTCGTCCACGAGGTAGCGGGCCAGGTACTTTTCACCGCGGGTGCGCAGGATGTCGTGCAGTTCGGGCGAACCTTCGGTCAGCGGATCGCCGGCTTCCACGAAGTCGCCGTCGGCCACGGTGATGTGCTTGCCCTTGGGCACCAGGTATTCCTTGGAATCACCGATCTCGGGGGTCACCACCAGCTTGCGCTTGCCCTTGGATTCGCCGGCGTAGGACACGGTACCGGAGATCTCGGAGACCACGGCCATGTCCTTGGGCTTGCGGACTTCGAAGAGCTCGGCCACGCGGGGAAGACCACCCACGATGTCCTTGGTCTTGGAAGTTTCGCGGGGCTTACGGGCGATGATGTCACCGGCCTGGATGGCCTCGCCGTCCTTGACCATGATGATGGAGCCCACGGGCAGGCTGTACACGGCGGACGCCACGCTGTGCGGACGCTGCTTGACGTTGCCGTTCTCATCGCAGACCGAGATGGACGGACGGTAGTTGGTGGTACGGTATTCCATGATGGTCAGGGAGGCCTGACGCGTCACGTCGTCCACCTTTTCCTGCACGGTCTTGCCGTCCACGATGTCGGTGAAGCGGATGATGCCCTCTTCTTCGGACACGAAGGGTTCGTTGAAGGGGTCCCACTCGGCCAGCACGGTGCCCTTGGTCACTTTCTGACCGTCGGTCACATGCAGACGGGCGCCGTTGGGCAGGATGTACTTTTCACGTTCGCGGCCCTGCGGATCCACGATGGTCAGCTGGCCGCTCTTGCCCAGCACCAGCTGGATGCCGTCACGGTTGGTAACGGCGCGCACGCGGTTGAGGATGACGCGACCGGTGTTCTGGGCTTCGAACTTGTTCTTTTCAATGGTGCTGGATGCGGTACCACCGATGTGGAAGGTACGCATGGTCAGCTGGGTGCCGGGTTCACCGATGGACTGGGCGGCGATGATGCCCACGGTCTCGCCGGTGTTGACCAGGTGCCCGCGGGCCAGGTCGCGGCCGTAGCACAGGGCGCAGATGCCTCGCTCGGCCTGGCAGGTGAGGGGCGAACGCACCGTGATGGAGCTCACGCCGTGTTCACGCAGCACAGCGGCCTCGGCTTCGTCGATGAGGGTGTTCTCGGGCAGCAGCACCTTTTCCGCGTCTTCGGGATCGTAGACGGGGTAGAGCAGCACACGGCCCATGGCACGTTCCCACACCGGGGTCTTGATGTCGCCGCCTTCGCGCAGGTGGGTCAGCTCGATGCCGTCCACCGTGCCGCAGTCGTGTTCGGAGACGATCACGTCCTGCACCACGTCCACCAGACGACGGGTCAGGTAACCGGAGTTGGCCGTCTTCAGGGCGGTGTCGGCCAGACCCTTACGGGCACCGTGGGTGGAGGTGAAGTACTGCAGCACCGACAGACCTTCGCGGAAGGACGAGGTGATGGGCGTTTCGATGATTTCACCGGAAGGCTTGGCCATCAGACCGCGCATACCGGCCAGCTGACGCATCTGGTCCTGGTTGCCTCGGGCACCGGAGGTGGACATCATGAAGATGGAGTTGAAGCTCTGGTTCTTCTCTTCACGGCCGGTCTTGGGATCCTTCAGGATATCGTAAGAGATCTCCTTGATCATTTCCGTGGAGACGTCCTGGGTGGCCTTGGTCCACACATCGACGACCTTGTTGTACTTTTCGGTACGGGTGATGATACCGTCGCGGTACTGGCGTTCGATGTCGTCCACCTCGGCCTGGGAAGCGGCCAGGATGTCCTTCTTGCGGGCCGGGATGATGAGGTCCTTCACACCGATACTGACACCGGCGCGGGTAGCGAACTCATAACCCATGTTCTTCAGATTGTCGCAGAGGATGACCGTGGCCTTGATGCCGCACTGGCGGTAGCAGTTTTCCACCAGCTTGGCGATCATCTTCTTGGTCAGCACCAGGTTGACGTTCTCGAAGGACATTTCCTTGGGCAGGATGTTGCTCACCAGCACGCGGCCGGGCGTGGTGCGGTAGGTCTTGCCATCGGGCATGCGCACGTTGATGCGGGCGTGCAGGGACACGGCATCGGCATCATAGGCGGCTTCCACTTCCCAAGGACCGCAGAAGGTCATGCCTTCGCCCTTCTCGAAGCTGCGCTCGGAGGTCATGTAGTACAGACCCAGAACGATGTCCTGGGAAGGCACGATGACGGGACCGCCGTTGGCGGGCGAGAGGATGTTGTTGGTGCTCATCATGAGCACGCGGCATTCGATCTGCGCTTCCACGGAAAGCGGGATGTGCACGGCCATCTGGTCACCGTCGAAGTCGGCGTTGTAGGCCGAGCAGACCAGGGGATGCAGACGGATGGCCTTGCCTTCCACCAGCAGGGGCTCAAAGGCCTGGATACCCAGACGGTGCAGGGTAGGGGCACGGTTGAGCATGATGGGGTATTCGCGCACCACTTCCGAGAGGATGTCCCAGACCACCAGCTCTTCACGCTCCACCATCTTCTTGGCGCTCTTGATGGTGGAGGCATAACCGCGCTTTTCCAGCTCCGAGTAGATGAAGGGCTTGAACAGCTCCAGGGCCATCTTCTTGGGCAGGCCGCACTGGTGCAGCTTGAGGTAAGGACCCACGGTAATAACGGAACGACCGGAGTAGTCCACGCGCTTGCCCAGCAGGTTCTGACGGAAGCGGCCCTGCTTGCCCTTGATCATGTCGGACAGGGACTTGAGCGGACGACCGTTGGTACCGGCGATGGCGCGACCGCGGCGGCCGTTGTCGAACAGGGCGTCCACGGCTTCCTGCAGCATGCGCTTTTCGTTGCGGATGATGATGTCGGGAGCGCCCAGTTCGATGAGGCGCTTCAGACGGTTGTTGCGGTTGATGACGCGGCGGTACAGGTCGTTGAGGTCGGAGGTGGCGAAACGGCCGCCGTCCAGGGGCACCAGGGGACGCAGCTCCGGCGGGATGACGGGAATGACTTCCATGATCATCCATTCGGGCTTGTTGTTGGACTCCAGGAAGGCCTCGACGATCTTCAGGCGCTTGGTGAGCTTCTTCTTTTTGGTCTGGCTCTTGGTGGTCTCGCTTTCTTCGCGCAGTTCGGTGCGCAGCTTTTCCAGATCCAGCTCTTCCAGAAGGGAGCGCACGGCTTCGGCGCCCATGCCCACGGTCAGGGCGTCTTCGGTGCCGTAGTGGTCCAGGATCTGCAGGTACTGGTCTTCAGAAATGACCTGGCGGCGCTGCAGATTGGTCTGGCCGGGATCGAGCACGATGTAGGAATCGAAGTACAGGACCTTTTCCAGATCGGCCATGGTCATGTCGAGCAGGGTGCCGATCTTGGAAGGCAGGGTCTTGAGGAACCAGATGTGGGCCACGGGCGCGGCCAGTTCGATGTGGCCCATGCGCTCGCGACGCACCTTGGAGGCAATGACTTCAACGCCGCACTTTTCGCAGACGATGCCGCGGTGCTTCATGCGCTTGTACTTGCCGCAGTTGCACTCGTAGTCCTTCACGGGGCCGAAGATCTTGGCGCAGAACAGGCCGTCGCGCTCCGGCTTGAAGGTACGGTAGTTGATGGTTTCCGGTTTCTTGACCTCACCGTAGGACCATTCGCGGATGGCTTCGGGCGAGGCGATGGAAATCTGGATGGCTTTCAGGTTGCGGATGTTGGTCACATTGGCCGACGTGCCGCGTGCAGTGAAGAGATCGTCCAGGCTCATATATCTACCTTGCTTGTCAAAAGCTCGTTACAGTCGTTGTGGCGTATGGTTGACGCTCCGTCCCGGGGAATGGCGCTGCCGGGCACCGCGCGGTGGCGTGATGCCCGGCGCATCCATGAATTACTCCTCGGGTTCCTGGTCGCGCATGAAGCCGATACGCTTGGGCTTTTTCTTGCCGTCTTCCTGATGCAGGGTCACGTCGAGGCCCAGGCTCATGAGTTCCTTGACCAGAACGTTGAAGGATTCGGGCAGACCGGCTTCCAGGAAGTTGTCGCCCTTGACGATCTTCTCGTACATCTTCACACGTCCGGTCACGTCGTCGGACTTGACGGTGAGGAATTCCTGCAGGAGATAGGCGGCGCCGTAGGCTTCCAGAGCCCAGACTTCCATTTCACCCAGACGCTGGCCACCGAACTGCGCCTTACCGCCCAGCGGCTGCTGGGTGACCAGGCTGTAGGGGCCGGTGGAGCGGGCGTGGATCTTTTCGTCGACCAGGTGGTGCAGCTTCAGGATGTACATGACACCGGTGGTCACGCGGTTCTTGAAGGGCACGCCGGTACGGCCGTCGTACAGGATGGTCTTGCCGTCGCTGTCCTTGCCGGCCTTTTCCATCCAGCCCCAGATCTCTTCTTCGGTGGCGCCGTCGAAGACCGGGGTCTTGGTCACGATGCCGTTGCGCAGCTTCTTGACCGAGGCGATGAACTCTTCGTCATCCATCTTGTCCACCAGCTCGCTGATGGCCGGGGAATCGAAGACGTCCTTGACCTCGTCACGCACCACCTGCAGGGCCGCGCCGGAATCCAGCAGTTCGGCCAGCTGGCGGCCAAGTTCCTTGGCGCCCCAGCCCAGGTGGGTTTCCATGATCTGGCCGATGTTCATTCGCGAAGGCACGCCCAGGGGGTTGAGCACGATGTCCACGGGGCGACCGTCGGCGAAGAAGGGCATGTCTTCTTCGGGCAGGATGCAGGAGACCACACCCTTGTTACCGTGACGGCCGGCCATCTTGTCGCCCACCGAGAGCTTACGCTTGATGGCGATGTGGACCTTGACCATCTTGATGACGCCGGGAGGCAGATCGTCCCCTTCGGTGACCTTCTCGCGCTTGGAGTCATAGATGGCGTGCAGGTAATCCACCTGATGGTCGTAGTCCTTGAGCTGGTCGGCCACGATGTCGTTGACTTCCTTGCTCTCGAACAGGCCCTGCAGCTTCTTCACCGGGATGGCGTCCAGCTGCTCGCGGGTCAGGGCGACACCGGCTGCCACCAGCACTTCGCCCTTCTTGTTGCCGGGGACGCTGACGGCGGTCAGCTTGCCCAGCACATGGGGGGCCAGCACTTCGCGGGTGCGGTTGCCCAGAGCGCGCATGTGATCGGATTCCTTCTGATCCAGCACGGCGGTGTCGTGGGCCTCGATGGCCAGGGTGCGATCGTCCTTTTCACCGGAACGACGGTTGAACACCTTGACGTCGATGACCGTACCTTCCACTCCCGGGGGCACCTTGAGGGAGGTGTTCTTCACGTCGCGGGCCTTCTCGCCGAAGATGGCGCGCAACAGCTTTTCTTCCGGGGTCAGCTGGGTCTCGCCCTTGGGGGTGATCTTGCCGACCAGGATGTCGTCAGGCTTCACGGCCGCGCCGATGCGGATGATGCCGCTGTCGTCCAGGTTGCGCAGCATGTCTTCGCTGACGTTGGGGATGTCGCGGGTGATCTCTTCGGGTCCGAGCTTGGTGTCGCGGGCCACCACTTCGAATTCTTCGATGTGGATGGAGGTGAAGATGTCCTCTTTCACGGTACGTTCGGAAATGAGGATGGAGTCTTCGTAGTTGTAACCGCACCAGGGCATGAAGGCCACCACCAGGTTCTTGCCCAGAGCCAGCTGGCCTTCGTCGATGCCGGGACCGTCAGCGAGGATCTCGCCCTTCTTGAACACCTGACCGGGGTAGCAGGTGGGCTTCTGACCAAAGCAGGAGTTCTGGTTGGACTTGTGGAACTTCAGCAGGTCATAGGCGCGCACGCCGCCCTGTTTCTTGTACAGGTCGCCTTCGTAGGAGACCACGATGCGGTCGGCGTCGGCGTATTCCACCTTGCCGTCGGCCTGGGCCACGATGCAGGCGCCGGAGTCGCGGGCCACGTCGATTTCCATGCCGGTGCCCACCAGGGGCTTTTCGCTGCGCAGCAGCGGCACGGCCTGGCGCTGCATGTTGGAACCCATGAGGGCGCGGTTGGCGTCGTCGTGTTCCAGGAAGGGGATGAGCGCGGCCGAGATGGAGACCATCTGGCTGGGCGAGATGTCCATGAGGGTCACCTCGTCACGGGAGCGCATTTCCACTTCGCCCTTGACGCGCACGGTCACGAACTCGTCCAGGAAGTTGCCGTCGGCGTCCACGCGGGCGTTGGCCTGGGCCACCACCTGGTCGCCTTCGCGGGAAGCGTCCAGATGCACGATCTCGTCAGTCATGCGGCCATTGCGCACCACGCGGTACGGGGTCTCGATGAAACCGAAGTCGTTGACCTTGGCGAAGGTGGTCAGCGACACGATCAGACCGATGTTGGGACCTTCGGGCGTTTCGATGGGGCAGATGCGGCCATAGTGGGAGGTGTGCACGTCGCGCACTTCGAAGCCGGCACGCTCACGGGTCAGACCGCCGGGGCCCAGGGCCGACAGACGGCGCTTGTGGGTCACTTCGGACAGGGAGTTGGTCTGGTCCATGAACTGCGACAGCTGGGAAGTACCGAAGAACTCCTTGAGCACCGCGGCCACAGGCTTGGGATTGATCAGGTCGTGGGGCATGAGCGTGGAGATCTCCTGGATGCTCATGCGTTCCTTGATGGCGCGCTCCATGCGCACCAGACCGATGCGGTACTGGTTCTCCACCAGTTCGCCCACCAGGCGCACGCGGCGATTGCCCAGATGGTCGATATCGTCGGCCGGACCGTGGCTGTCCTTCAACTGCACCAGCACCTTGATGGCGGTGAGGATGTCGTTGTCGGTCAGGGTACGGGAATCTTCGGTGTCGGGCAGGCCCAGGCGCTGGTTGAGCTTGTAACGGCCCACCGGCGACAGGTCATAATAATCCGGGCTGCGGAACAGGTTGTCGAAGAAGCTGGCGGCGATCTCGGCGGTCGGCGGGCTGGAAGGACGCAGACGACGGTAGATCTCTTCCTGAGCCTTTTCCTGATCGGGGATGCGGTCCTGCATCAGGGTGTCGCGGATGGAGGAAGAGGTGTCGGTGCCCTTGGTGTGCAGCACGGCGATACGCTCGATGCCGGCTTCGCGCATGCGCTCCAGCAGGCCGGGAGTGATCTCGTCGGCGGCTTCGGCCAGCACTTCGCCACTGCCGGGAGCGATGACGTCTTCGGCCAGGAACATGCCGTCCAGGGTGTCGGGACGCACTTCGATGGCCTTGATGCCCGCTTCACAGACCTGACGCCAGCCACGCTTGGTGATGGGCTTGCCGGCCTTGATGAGCACGGTGCCGTCTTCGGTGGCGATGTCGGAGTAGGCGTTGTCCTTGCGGTACAGGGACTTTTCCACTTCCCACATCAGGGTGTTGTGCGGCTTCAGCAGGTAGTGCTCGCGGGTGTAGAAGTACTCCAGGATGTCCATCTTGCTCATGCCCATGGCCTTGAACAGGATGGTGGCGGGCATCTTGCGGCGACGGTCGATGCGGACATACAGGATGTCCTTGTGGTCGAAGTCGAAGTCCAGCCAGGAGCCACGCATGGGTATGACTCGGCAGGAGTAGAGCACCTTGCGGCTGGTGTGGGTCTTGCCGCCGTCGTGTTCAAAGATGATGCCGGGAGAACGCTGCAGCTGGTTGACGATGACGCGCTCGGTGCCGTTGATGATGAACGTGCCCTTTTCCGTCATCAGGGGCAGGGTGCCAAAGTAGATGCCCTGTTCCTTGATGTCGCGGATGGTGCGGTTGCCCGTGGCTTCATCGGTGTCATAGACCACCAGGCGCACCTTGATGTGCACCGGGGCTTCGTAGGTCAGGCCCTTGGAGATGCACTCGGCCTGGTCGTACTTGGGCTCGCGGATTTCGTAGCTGACGAATTCCAGGCTGGCGGTCTTGTTGAAATCTTCGATGGGGAAGACGGTGTGGAACACGCCTTCCAGACCTTCCTCCTTATTTCGATCGGCTTCGGCAACGCCTTCCTGCAGGAACTTGCTGTAGGAGTCGATCTGAAGATTGAGGAGGTGCGGAATGGGGAGAGTAACGTTGATTTTGCCGAACTGTTTGGTAAGCTGGCCCATGCGATACCTCAAGGTAGGTAGCGGTTGCGCTTCGGCTGCCGGCGTTGCACCGGAACGTCCGGTCGGCATTCTGCCCGTGCAGACCGCTGTGGACAGACTGCCAAAACGCCAGTCATGCCGCGATCCGAAGCGTACAATCTATATCTCTCAGTGGGATCCGGTTTTCACAACGCGCAAAAAGGACAAACGACACTTCCCCGCGTTGCCGGCAGGGGTTAGGCCGCTTGTCTTGAAAGAAAAGGCTATGCGCGTCGGGCGTTATCTACCAGAAAAACCAGATACTTCTCCCACAACAGTTTTGGAACGAAGAGACATACCGCAAAAGCATGGTTTTTGCAAGCACTTTTTCCGCAGCCCGGAAGCGCCCCGGAAGGGAGAGGGGGCGAGGGCGGGACGGCTGCCGTGAGCAGCCTGGGCAGTATCTACCATGCCTGTGCCGCCGGGGCAACGCCGAAAAAAAGAAACTCCGTCTTTTTTGTATGGAAAAAGACGGAGCGTCAATGAAAAAAAGCAGGCTGCATCAAAAAGACACAAAAGGGAACCCGCAGGCTACCGGCCGCCTGTGGGCAGGCAATAAAAAAGGCGGGGTTTGCACCCCGCCTTCAAAAAGATCGGAAAAACCGAACTTACTTCACTTCGACAACAGCGCCGGCTTCGGTCAGCTGCTTCTTGGCTTCTTCGGCTTCTTCCTTGCTCACGCCTTCCTTCAGGGTGGAGGGGCAGCCGTCGACCTTTTCCTTGGCTTCCTTCAGGCCCAGGCTGGTCAGAGCGCGCACGACCTTGATGACGCCGATCTTGTTGGCGCCGGCTTCCTTCAGAATAACGTCGAATTCGGTCTTTTCTTCGGCAGCGGCAGCGGCGCCACCGTCAGCGGGGGCGGCCATCACCATGGCAGCGGCGGGAGCGGCAGCGGACACGCCGAACTTTTCTTCCAGTTCCTTGATGAATTCGGACAGTTCCAGGACGGTCATGTTGGAGATGAACTCAACAACCTGTTCTTTGGTCACGGACATGGTAAACTCCTAGCTCTTTGGCTAAAATTTGGTTGATTGCTTTTCTTGCTGCGAAAGCCTTAGGCGGCTTCGCCCTTCTTTTCTTCGATGGCCTTAAGCGCATAGAGCAGGCCGCGGAGAACGTTGGCGAACAGCGAAACAAAATTGGTGGGCACGGCGTTCATGGTGCCGAGCAGCTGACCAAGGAGCTGTTCCTTGGACGGCAGCTTGGCCAGGGCTTCAACCTGTTCGGCAGACATTTCCTTGCCTTCCAGGCTGCCGCAGCGCAGCTGGAACAGCTTGCTCTGCTTAGCAAAATCACTCAACGCCTTGGCCACCGCCACGGGGTCATCGAAACCAAGGGCAATGGCGCTGTTGTCGTGGAACTTGTCCTTGACAACGTCATGCGTGCCACCGGTAAAAGCGATACGGGCCAACGTGTTCTTGACGACGTAGAATTCGCCGCCAGCCTTGCGCAGGTTCACACGGAGGTTCGTCAGCTCTTCCACCGTCATGCCCTTGAACTCGGTCAGCACCGCAAAAGAAGCACGATCGGCATTCGCTTTGATCGCTTCAATGACGGCTGCTTTTTCAGACCTGGTCACGTGATACCTCTCACGTTCGGGGTTGCCGGGTGGAATGCCGAGCCAAAGATAAGTCTGGACAGGTGGATTAAAGGCCTTGCGGCCTGCCTGCCGTCTTCGACTCGAATTCCCTTGCCTTAGCCAGTAAATTCAAATGCGGGGATTGCTATTACTGCAATCCCCGCACGATGTCAACTAAAAAATGGGCTTAGCCTTCCAGGAATTTTTTCACCTGGGACATATCGATCTTGAAGCCGGGGCCCATGGTGGTGGACACAGCCATGGAGAGCATGTAGGTGCCCTTGGCGCCGGAGGGCTTCAGACGATTCACGGTTTCCAGCAGGGCCTTAAGGTTGCCCAGGATCTTTTCGGGACCGAAGGAAACCTTGCCCAGAGGAGCGTGCAGAACACCGGCCTTGTCGACCTTGAAGTCCACGCGACCGGCCTTCAGTTCGTTGACGGCCTTGGTCACGTCGAAGGTAACGGAACCGGTCTTGGCGTTGGGCATCAGGCCGCGGGGGCCGAGCAGACGGCCGATCTGGCCCACCAGAGCCATGACGTCAGGGGTGGCGACGGCGGCGTCGAAGTCCAGCCAGCCTTCCTTGACCTTGGCCACCAGGTCTTCAGCACCCACGAAGTCGGCGCCGGCGGCGGTGGCTTCGGCCTGCTTTTCACCCTTACAGAAAACGGCCACGCGAACGGTCTTGCCCAGGCCGTGAGGCAGGGTCACAGCGCCGCGCACCATCTGGTCGGAGTACTTGGGGTCAACACCCAGGCGGATGGCCACGTCGACGGTTTCGTCGAACTTGGCGAAGGAAGCGCCCAGGGATTTGCTCACAGCGTCTTCAACGCTCAGGCGTTCCTGCAGGTTCACGCCTTCGAGAGCTTTGCGAAAATTTTTGCCATGCTTGGGCATGTCTTTATCCTTTCGTTTTATCTCCTGCCACACATGGACTGCTCCAGGTCTGGCAGTACAATTGATCAACGAGGGGCAGCCAGGCTGCCGTCATCCGGTAAACCGGTCCCTACTTGATTTCGATGCCCATGCTGCGGGCGGTGCCGGCGATGGACTTCACAGCGGACTCAAGGGTGGCGGCGTTGAGATCGGGCAGCTTCAGCTTGGCGATTTCTTCCACCTGGGCCATGGTCAGGCTGCCAACCTTGTTACGGTTGGGTTCACCGGAGCCCTTTTCGATCTTGGCGGCCTTCATGATCAGCACCGCGGCCGGGGGGGTCTTGGTGATGAAGGTGAAGGAGCGGTCAGCGTAGACCGTGATGACCACAGGGATGATCATGCCCTTCTGGTCCTGGGTACGGGCATTGAATTCCTTGCAGAAGCCCATGATGTTCAGGCCATGCTGACCCAGGGCGGGACCCACCGGCGGGGAGGGGTTGGCGGCGCCGGCCGGAATCTGCAGTTTGATTTTGGCAACTTCTTTTTTGGCCATGATGTTCTATCCTTATGACTGGAACAGCGCCCTGCGGCGCTGCTCCGATGCTAGCCCTTGGAAACCTGCACGAAATCCAGTTCCACCGGGGTTTGTCTTCCGAAGATGGAAACGGATACGCGCAGCTTGCCCTTTTCGTAGTTGACATCGTCCACGACGCCATTGAAGCCCTCGAAGGGGCCCTCGATAACCCGAACGTCGTCGCCGCGTTCGAAGTTGAACTTGGGCCGGGGGGTCTCCTGGCGACTTTCCATCAGCGAGAGGATGCGCGCGGCGTCACTTTCGCTCATGGGAGTGGGGCGGTTTTTACCCCCCACAAAACCGGTGACCTTGGGGATGGACTGCACCAGATGGCAGGAAAGATCCGTCATAATCATGCGGATCATCACATAGCCGGGGTAGAATTTGCGGGTACTGGTGCGAGGCTGCGAGCCGTTCTTGGAAGGTTCGATGACCTTTTCGGTAGGCACGACCACTTCCTGGATGAGGCCATTGTCCTCGCCGGAATCCATCATCGCCTTAATGGTCTTCTGCACGCGCTGCTCGAAACCGGAGTAGGTGTGCACGATGTACCAGCGAGACTTCTTCCCCAGTTCGGAGTTCTCGTCGATAACGGGAGTGTTCATATGTGCCTTCAGGAGAGGATGCTCTTGATGATGGCCGAAAGCCCCAGATCCACGAGGCCAAGCACGATCGCCATGACGGCAACAAAGCCCAGAACCGCAAACGTCGCTTTGCGCGTTTCCTTGAGCGTAGGCCACGTAACCTTACGCAGTTCGCCGCGAGAATCTTCGATATATTGCGCCAGGCGGGAGATGGGGTTGGGGGTCTGTTCGGTCTTGGAGTCGGCTTGCGCGGATTTCTTTACCATGGTGCTTCCCACAAGATAAAAAATGGCAGGGCAGGAGGGATTCGAACCCCCAACTTGCGGTTTTGGAGACCGCCGCTCTAGCCGTTAGAGCTACTGCCCTGCGTACCGTCAGGGGGGAGGGGTGCTCCCCCCTGCGGAAGTATTGTTACCTGGTTTCTCTGTGAAGCGTGTGCTTCTTGTCCCAGGGACAATATTTTTTCATTTCCAGACGCCCGGTGGTGTTCTTCTTGTTCTTCCGGGTGCTGTAGTTGCGACGCTTGCACTCAGTGCAGGCAAGGATGATATTCACTCTCATGGTACTACTCGATGATTTCGGTCACCACGCCGGAGCCCACGGTACGGCCACCTTCACGGATGGCGAAGCGCAGACCGGCTTCCATGGCGATGGGGGCGATCAGTTCCACCAGGAACTGGCTGTTATCGCCAGGCATGACCATTTCCACACCTTCGGGCAGGTTGATCACACCGGTGATGTCGGTGGTACGGAAGTAGAACTGAGGACGATAGCCGGAGAAGAACGGGGTGTGACGGCCACCTTCTTCCTTGGACAGGACGTACACTTCAGCCTTGAACTTCTTGTGGGGCGTGATGGACTTGGGAGCAGCGAGCACCTGGCCGCGTTCCACTTCGTCACGCTTGGTGCCGCGCAGCAGCACACCGATGTTGTCACCAGCTTCGCCCTGGTCCAGCAGCTTGCGGAACATTTCCACGCCGGTGCAGGTGGTCTGGGCGGTGGGCTTGATACCCACGATTTCCACCACATCGCCGACCTTGATGATGCCGCGTTCCACACGACCGGTCACCACGGTACCGCGGCCGGAGATGGAGAACACGTCTTCGATGGGCATCAGGAAGGGCTTGTCGATGTCGCGTTCGGGATCGGGGATGAAGTCGTCGCAGGCCTGCAGCAGGTCGATGATGCACTTGGCTTCAGGGGCGTCGGCGCTTTCGCATTCCAGGGCCTTCAGGGCGGAGCCGCGGATGACGGGCACGTCATCACCGGGGAAGTCGTAGGAAGACAGCAGTTCGCGCACTTCCAGTTCCACCAGTTCCAGCAGTTCTTCGTCGTCCACCAGGTCGCACTTGTTCAGGAACACGACCAGCTGGGGCACACCCACCTGACGGGCGAGCAGGATGTGCTCACGGGTCTGGGGCATGGGGCCGTCGGTGGCGGCCACCACCAGGATGCCGCCGTCCATCTGGGCGGCGCCGGTGATCATGTTCTTGATGTAGTCGGCGTGGCCGGGGCAGTCCACGTGAGCGTAGTGACGCTTGTCGGTTTCATATTCCACGTGGGCGGTGGCGATGGTGATGCCGCGTTCCTTTTCTTCGGGAGCCTTGTCGATCTCGTCGTAAGAAACGAAGCTGCCTTCGCCCTTCAGACCGGCGATCTTGGTGATGGCGGCGGTCAGAGTGGTCTTACCATGGTCGATGTGGCCGATGGTACCAATGTTAACGTGGGGCTTTTTGCGTTCGTATTTTTCCTTGCCCATTGTACGTCTCCCTGAGGATAAAATTTGTTGCGGTTACTGTACTTTCAACCTTGAGCATGGTTTCGAACGCCTGCTCCCGGTTTCTTGCCACTGCCCGCATAAGTCCCTGTGTTGTTGCCCAGGGAACGTGCTTTGACAGGAAAAAGGATGACTGGAAGGGAAAAATGCAGGAATGGAGCGGGAAACGGGATTCGAACCCGCAACCCTCAGCTTGGAAGGCTGATGCTCTAGCCGTTGAGCTATTCCCGCATCCTCGATGCGCGTTGTTTTGCAGGTCAGCGAACTGACCCCCGGGTTTCGGCATGGCCCGGTACTGCACCGTAGTTCCCGACAGTCTACCTGTCTCCTACAGCCAAGGCAGTTGTTAGCATGTGCCACACTTCTTATTCAGAAGTGGTGGAGGGGGGTGGATTTGAACCACCGAAGTCTTACGACGACAGATTTACAGTCTGTTCCCTTTGGCCACTCGGGAACCCCTCCACTCTGAGTTGCAAGCGATGTTGGCTTGCAAGATTTTCAGTCTGGCGTGGGCTTGTCCGGCTTTGCTTCCGGTGCCCTGCTGCCCCGTTCGGCTTTCGCTTTCGTGAGGCATTCGTCAGCAGCAAGGATGTGTTTACGGAAAACCGGCCCCTTTGGCAAGCACTTTTTTGCATTTTTTCGATTTTTTTTCGTTAAAAAATAAAAGATAAATAAAAACAATATGTTATTGATATGCCTAAAAAGCCCGTTTTCCTTGCTTCAGGGGCTTTTATGGGCTTTTTCGATCAAGCGGGCTTTAAAAAGGGCCTGAAAAAGTTGTTTCAGCTCGTGCCGGATGCGTGTTTTGGGGACGTCAGGGAAGGTCTCGGCCAGCAGGGAAAGAGCCTCGTCACGTGAAAGGGGAGCGGAAAGCAGCTGCCAGACCACGGCTCCGGTGCCATCGAGACGAAAGATGTGGTTACCGTGGCTGTCCGTGAGGAAGATGCTTTGTCCTGCCTGCCGGCAACTCAGGCCCGGGCGCTGCTGCCACAGTGTCCTGCTGTCCCCCGCGTCGCCGACGGGCTCGGCTGCGGGAGGCCGGCCGGCTGAGGGACGAGCACAAGAGGCAGAAGAATCCGGCACGGGAGGAAAATCCGCGGGCAGGGGCGCAGCCGGGGGCAGTAAGGGCGCCTGCCGTGCGAGGAGTTCTGCGGCTTCATCCAGGTCATCATAGCGGAGGATGCGGCAGGGCAGGGCATCCAGCAGTTGCGAGCCCAGCCTGAGGACCTCCCGTGCACCGCCATCGGGGATCAGGAAACGGGCCAGCACGTTGTCCATGCCGGTGGCGGCAGAGGCGGGCAGAAGAACGGCCCGGCTGCCGGGCGTGCGTTCCAGCAGGATCACGGCATCCGGGGCGTGGCGTTCGCCCCAGGGCGCCAGATCGTCCGGGGAGGGAGCCAGATAGCCATAATGGCGATCACGTATGCCCGGACGCTCGTTCATGAAGCGTTTCAGGGCAGGGGAAGAGGGCGGGGGCAGGCGCAGGCGGGGAGCTACGCCGAAGGAAAAGATTTTTCCCCGGTGGAGGCCCAGCAGGTCGTCACCGAGCCCCCGGGCTGCACCGGCCATGAGACGGGCGACCAGCGTGCTTTTCCCGGCGCGGTTGTCGCCGCAGAAAAGCAGGGTGCGCCCATGCAGGCACACGGCCGCGGCATGGAGGGAGATCAGGCGGGGGCAGGCATGACAGCAGGCGGCCACCAGCTCGATGGCCAGGCTGCACAGCAGACAGGCCCGGGAGGGCTCGTAGCGGGGAGCGGGCAGCCAGGGAGAGCGCAGGCGATAGCCGCGCCCCTGTGGAGTGATGACCAGCAGGGGCGCAGTTTCGTGCAGGCCGGATGGCAGTATGCCGGAGATGGACGGGAGCCCCGCTGGTTGCGGGGCGTGCGGCCAGAGCCGGAAAAAAGCATCCAGTGCGGGCAGCAGGCCTTGGCAGTCATGCAGTCGCACGGCTCCCGGCACACCGGCAAAAAAGACGTCCTGGTGCGCCATGCCTAGTAGCGATCCGGCCGGAAGCCCCCCAGGGCGTCATTGAACGTGTCACGCAGGCGATCCCCGGCCTCACGATGCCAGCCTTCATTATAGCGGCCGTCGTAACGGTCGTCATAACGGTCACGGTAATCATAGTTGCGGGAGGGGCGGGAATGGCGACGCGAGGGACGGCTGCGGCGGCTGCGTCTGGAGTAGCGGCTGCGCCGGGAATAATGGCTGCCGTGGGAAGAACGTCTGCGCCGCCGGTGCGAGGGCCGGGAGTGGGCCTCGGCTTCATTGACGCAGAGCAGGACCGGCGTGGCATAGAGCAGGCCCGTGGCGACCAGACCGGCCAGGAAGGAACGGCGCTTGTTGCGGAGGCTGTCTTCGGAAGGGGCGGACGATTCTGTCTTCATAATGCCCTCCTGCCCGGGAGCGGGTCAGGTAAAAGTATCCTGAATAGCAGACGAAAAACGGTCTGTCGGAGATTGTGCCAGCAAAGCGGGGCCTTGCCAAGGGGGCTCCGCAAGTCTGACGGAGCCAGTCTGCTGCGTCAGGCATGAGCAAAGCGTCAGGGCGTGGCATGGCCGTACGCCCTATGTCGGCGTTTTTTTCGGCAGGGCATCGTCCGCCAAAGGATGCGGCTTTGCAGGGCATCCTTCCGGTCTGCTTCCATGTGCCGCTGCCGGCGGGTTGCCGGACATGTCGCGGTGGCCCCGCTGCGGACTGCGTCCCCGGCAGGCGCGTCACGGCACGGGGCAGCATGTTGTCAGCAGGCCTGTTGCCGGGTCCGGGCCAGAAAGGCGTCGGCCTTGTGGTATTCCGGCTCATCCAGCAGGCTGGTCACGGTAAAGACCAGCAGGGAGAGGCAGACGCCCAGGATCACCTGCAGGGCCGACTGCTGCTCCCAGAAGGCGGGCAAGGGCATCCCCAGGAAGATGGCCAGATTGTACAGGCAGTAGGCCAGGCCGCAGAGCATGGAGCACAGGGCGCCCCTGCTGGTGCCGCGCCGCCAGAAAAAGGCCAGGACAAGCGGTACGAACACGCCGGTGGTGATGATGTCCGAGGCTATCCAGGTGATCTCGAAGATGGAACGGATGCGCAGGGAGATGAGGATGCCCACGGCCACGATGACCAGCGTGGCCAGCCGGGACAGGCGCAAGCGGGTCTTTTCGTCGTAGCTGCCGGGGAGCAGGTCCATGACCAGGGTCATGGCGCCGGTGTTGATGAGGGAGTCCATGGTGGACATGATGGCCGCCGAGATGCCCACGAAGACCACCGCCGCCAGCAGGGGCGACATGGAGCTTTCCACCAGGGCGGTGACCACGCCGCCCTTGGGCAGGGTATCGAACAGGACGATGCCCGCCATGCCGGTAAGGACCACGATCAGGTACAGCGGGATGTAGACGAAGAAGCTCATGACCGTCATGCGCCGGGCGTCCCGCGTGTCGCGTGTGGCCGAGATGCGTTGCCAGACATTGGCCTGGATCATCCACGAGCAGCCGAAGGTGATGACGTACATCAGGTACTTGGGGGCGCCTGCGGTCAGGCTCATGAATTCCGGCCTGCCGCTGCGGGCCGCCGCCTCCGCGATGGGGCCCAGGCCGCCGCATTCCTGCATGGCCACCACGAAGACGGCCAGGGCGGACAGGAGCAGCAGCACGAACTGGATGATGTCCGTGAGCACCACGCCGCGAAAGCCCCCGAACATGGAATAGACCAGCACGATGAGCGTCCCGGCCAGCACGCCGCCCTCATAGCCCATGCCGAGGAAGGTCCCGAAAAAATCCCCCACGGCCACCATCTGCGAGGCAGCGGAGAACAGCATGAAAAACAGGATCATCAGCGCCAGCAGCCGTGCCACGGGACGGGAATAGCGGGCCTCCATCATGGCCCCCTGGGTCAGATAGCCCACGCTGCGGATGGCCCGTGCCCCCAGGCCCATGAGCAGGGTGGCCACCAGCACGGGCACGCCGTAGTACCAGAAGGCCCCCATGCCGTCGGCAAAGGCCAGATCCGCCGTGGACAGGGCCGAGCCCCCGCCCCACCATGAGGCGATGAAGGTGATGGACAGGGCCCAGAACGGCAGGCTGCGCCCGGCAAAGAAATAGTCTTCCACGTCGCTGTTCTTTTTTTCCTTGAGGACGACCAGCAGCAGGACGGCAAAATAGAGGACGAGCCCGATAAGGGAAGCGGTCTTGAGCATGGGGATTCCGCGAATGGCTGAAAGTGGCGGGACGTTGGGGATAAGGAATCAGCGGGCCAGATTGCGCAGGAGGCTGTCCAGCACAGCCATGCAGGCGGCCTGATCCGCGGGCGGGATGTCCTGCCAGAGCCTGTGGTGCAGTGCTGTGGAGATATCCGTCTGTACATGGCGCAGGGCCTCGCCTCTGTCGCTCAGGGACACGAGCTGCACCCGTGCGTCCTGCGGCGAGGGACGGCGCCGGCAGTAGCCGCGCTCCTGCAGGGTATCCACCAGGCCCGTGACCGTGTTTTTTTTGCGGCCTATGCGCCGGGCCAGCGTGCTCATGGGCTGGGGGGATTCCTCGAACAGGGCATGGAGCACGGCCCCGTGGGCGGGCAGCAGATCGGTGATGCCGCGCCGGGCAAGTTCGTCGCAGATATGCTGGTTGGCCTGCTCCCGGATACGAGAAAGCAGGTCGATGATGTCATCAGGTGAGGTGGCAGGCATGGGGCCTCCGTGCAGGAATTCGGGCGTTTTTAGTTCGTGGGCGAACTAATGTCAACGGAAGAAGGGCAGCCGTCAGAGCTGCCCGATGGAATGCATCCCTTTCTTTTCCATTTTATGGAACATACAAGCGGGACAACAGGCAAAACAAGGAGGTCCTCATGGATAGGAACAGGCCTGTGTTTCCCTGTCCGCATTGCGGTTCCCGCCACACGACGCTGAGCCGGACAAGCCTGTCTTTTTTGCCGGAATGGCTGCGCCGTCTGTTGCCCGTATCTGGGACCTGTCCTGCGCAGGGCAGGATCATCCTCGCTTGCAAGGATTGCGGGAAAAGGTTCGTCATATATATCATGTAGGGGGAGGGCCCTTGCCATGGCGACCATGTTTCCTGCTGATGTGACGTCGTTCCTGACGACCGGCGAAGAAGCAACGTACAGTTTTCTGCAACGCACGGCCCGGCCGGACGGCAAATTCCTGTGCTGGTACGCGCCGGACATCGAAGAGCGCGAGCCGGACTTCATCCTGCTGTCGCCCGATTGCGGCCTGGTGGTGCTGGAGGTCAAGGACTGGCTCATCGACCAGCTGCTGGAAGTGGACGGCAAAAGCGTGCTCCTGTCGGTCAACGGCCGGGAGGAACGGCGCAAGCAGCCTTTGGCCCAGGCGCGGGAATATGTGGGCAGCCTGCTTACCCTGTTGAACAAGCACGCGCCCCGCATGGCGGACGGCAAGCCTTTGCTGCCCTGTCCCGTCACCGGCGGGGCCGTGTTGCCGCACATCAGCCGTGAGGAATTCCGGGCGGCCGGTCTGGGCGAGGTCATGGAGGAGGGCCGGATCATCTTCTGGGATGAACTGCACGAGGAGTCCCCGCTGCGGCGGGATGCCTCGGGCCGCAGTTTCGCGTGCTGGCTCGCGGAGCATTTCCCGCCCCTGTTCCCTTTCCAGCTCTCGGGTTCCCAGATCGACTGGCTGCGGGCCCGGATCTTCCCCGTGGTGCGGCTGGAACTGCCCGTACGCGGCGGGACGCATGCCTCGGCCCAGGACGAGACCATCCGAGCTCTGGACCGCGACCAGGAAAATCTGGCACGCGGCATGGGCGCCGGGAAACAGCTCGTCATCGGGCCGTCCGGCAGCGGCAAGACGCTCATCCTGGCGCATCAGGCCTGGAACCTGCCGCGGGTGGACAAAAAGATCCGCCGTGTGCTGGTGACCTGCTTCAATCTGTCGCTGGTGGGCTACATTCGCCGCTTGCTGGCCCGCAAGGGCGCCAGCCTTGGCCCGGACGGGGTGGAGGTGGTGCCGTTTTACAGTGTTTGCGAACGTATCCTGGGCGAACCGCTGACCCATGCCGAGGAGAGCGAGTATTACAACATCATCGTGCAGGAGGTACAGGAGCGCCTGCAAGGGGAGCATCCGCTCAAAGGACACTGGGATGCCATCCTCGTGGATGAGGGGCAGGATTTTTCCCCGGAGATGGCGCACGTCCTGCTGGCCCTGCTGCCGCCGCATGGGGTGCTGACCGTGGCCCAGGATGAACAGCAATGCCTGTACCAGCCGGAGGACAGCGGCTGGGAAAAAATGGGCATCGCCGGTCTGCGGCTGCGCCGCCTGCAACGCCAGTACCGCAACACACGGGCCATCGCCCGGATGGCCTTGCGCCTGCTGCCGGAAGGTGAGCCCGTGCCGGAGCTGGCAGGGGCGGAAGGGGAAGCGCCCTGCTGGCTGCAAAGCGCCGATGCGCCTGCGCTGGTGCGCGACGTGGCGGATTCAGTGGCCACTCTGGTACGGGAGGGCGTGCCCATGAGCGAGATAGCGATCCTCTACGCCCATTCCCGCATGGAAGGGCTGGCGTCCAGCCTGCCGGAAAGCCTGCTGGAAGCGGTGGAGGCCCGGGGCGTCATGGCCCGCTGGGTGGCCCGGGATACGACCAGCAAGCGCTATTTCGACATCACCACGGACAGCGTCTGCATCTCCACCATCCACAGCGCCAAAGGTCTGGATTTTTCCCATGTCTTCCTGCTGGGCATGGATCGCCTCCAGCCGGAGAAGCCCCGCCAGCGGCGTCTGGCCTATGTGGGGATGACGCGCGCCCGGGAGCATCTGACGCTGGCTATTTGCGGCCGGGAAGGGCTCGTCCCCGTGCTGACAGCGGCAGAGTGCTAGCCGCTTGAGAGCCGTCTGCTGTCCTTCATATGCTGAGGGCAGGAGAGCCGGCCGGTGAAAAGCCCCCTGTGCGAAAGCCCTTGCCAAGCGGTCAGGATTCATCTAAAAGAGGAGAGATGCTGGTGTGGCTCAATCGGTAGAGCAGCTGATTTGTAATCTGCAGGTTATGGGTTCAAGTCCCTTCACCAGCTCCAGGAAAAAGCAAAAAGCCCTTACGGAAAACTCCGTGAGGGCTTTTTTGTTTTTTAGGCCAGCTTTCGGATACTCTTTTGCAGGGAGCTTCAAGTCATGTATCCGCAACGGAGCGTCATGACATGCGGGCTTGCAACTGCGCTCGAGCCTCCCCACTTCAATCACGCACCTGTGAGGGGTGCGACAGGCGCATCTTTTTCCCGCCGGAGCCGGGCAGGTAGTTTCAATCCACGCACCCGCGTGGGGTGCGACGCCTGTCGTGGATGCCTACCGGGGCCACGATGCTGGGGTTTCAATCCACGCACCCGCGTGGGGTGCGACATCGCGCCGGGCCTGTTCCAGCCCGTCCAGATGGCGTTTCAATCCACGCACCCGCGTGGGGTGCGACCACGGCACAGCACCAGCTCTATGCCCTGATCCGGGTTTCAATCCACGCACCCGCGTGGGGTGCGACGCTGCCAGGTCTCGCTGTCCACGGTGCCGGGGTTGTTTCAATCCACGCACCCGCGTGGGGTGCGACCTGATCCGCTTCATGCGCCGCATGGGCTTTATCGTGTTTCAATCCACGCACCCGCGTGGGGTGCGACGGCTGTTTACTCAATTCGGAGACCACGGTGCGGGAGTTTCAATCCACGCACCCGCGTGGGGTGCGACACCGCCCTGTGTAATGGCGTTGCACGGCCATAGCAGTTTCAATCCACGCACCCGCGTGGGGTGCGACATGGGCGCATACCTTCCTTCGTTATTTGACAATGGTTTCAATCCACGCACCCGCGTGGGGTGCGACCGCCTTGGGGTAAGGACTATTTTACCACTGCTTCGGTTTCAATCCACGCACCCGCGTGGGGTGCGACGATATATGGCTGCTACTTTGGATAAGGAAGGTCGTGTTTCAATCCACGCACCCGCGTGGGGTGCGACGCGATATTTTCCATCGTCGATTCGGGAGAAGTAGGTTTCAATCCACGCACCCGCGTGGGGTGCGACGAACGCAAACGAGAGTCCTTTCCGGCTGATGAAATGTTTCAATCCACGCACCCGCGTGGGGTGCGACGAGAACAACCGGTAATGCGACAAAGAGAACTTAGTTTCAATCCACGCACCCGCGTGGGGTGCGACCCTTCCAATATCTTGACCAATGTCGCGAAGGAAAGAGTTTCAATCCACGCACCCGCGTGGGGTGCGACCATCAAAAAGAGTTTGCCCAAAACGGCATACGTTGGTTTCAATCCACGCACCCGCGTGGGGTGCGACCACAGTTGGGTTCCGTTGATATTAACCAGCTCCGCGTTTCAATCCACGCACCCGCGTGGGGTGCGACACGATTTGCGAGCAATAGAGGATTTACGACATGCAGTTTCAATCCACGCACCCGCGTGGGGTGCGACCCAGCGCGTTGAGGTCACGCAGGATTATGTCCTCTCGTTTCAATCCACGCACCCGCGTGGGGTGCGACGGATTACGTCCTGCACTTCCAGGAGTGCCGTGCGGCTGTTTCAATCCACGCACCCGCGTGGGGTGCGACCACGCTGGCCACATAGCCGGTGATGGCCGTGACCTCGTTTCAATCCACGCACCCGCGTGGGGTGCGACTTGATGTCCACTCTTATCGACTATGCTCCCGTCGTGTTTCAATCCACGCACCCGCGTGGGGTGCGACGCAATCAAATAATGATGTAAACATAGGAGACTAAGTTTCAATCCACGCACCCGCGTGGGGTGCGACAAGATACACTCGCAAAGATATCACCGTGACGATGGTTTCAATCCACGCACCCGCGTGGGGTGCGACTACGTCCCTGCCGTGTGATGCGGATATTTGTGTAGTGTTTCAATCCACGCACCCGCGTGGGGTGCGACATCAATGCGTTCGTCCAGTCTGTCACTCCAGCAATAGTTTCAATCCACGCACCCGCGTGGGGTGCGACCATTTAAAGAAGTCATAGACTTCATAGCCACAGAGGTTTCAATCCACGCACCCGCGTGGGGTGCGACATAACGAGTGGTACAGAGACCAAGACCTTGAGACGGTTTCAATCCACGCACCCGCGTGGGGTGCGACGTGAGCATGCAGCGCATCACGCCGGACGCCAATGATGTTTCAATCCACGCACCCGCGTGGGGTGCGACGCCGCCTGCATCTGCATGCGGATGACCTGCCGGATGTTTCAATCCACGCACCCGCGTGGGGTGCGACGCGGCGAACGCAAACGACAGTTTTCTGGGGTACATGTTTCAATCCACGCACCCGCGTGGGGTGCGACCGCGCCTCTTCCTCGGCCAAGCGCCTGCAGGGCGTTTCAATCCACGCACCCGCGTGGGGTGCGACTTTTCCTTTTCCAGCTTTCTGCAGGGCGAAGAGTTTCAATCCACGCACCCGCGTGGGGTGCGACAGGCTTTCGTATCAGTACGTTGCCGGGTATGTTACGTTTCAATCCACGCACCCGCGTGGGGTGCGACCCGATCGAAGATCGTCAGCTCCCGATGTTGAAACGGTTTCAATCCACGCACCCGCGTGGGGTGCGACGACGGTTTTTGATCGTGTGCGCATGATGCTTGAGGTTTCAATCCACGCACCCGCGTGGGGTGCGACCCGAGGTAATTATGGCATACATCAACGAAAAAGGGCAGGTTTCAATCCACGCACCCGCGTGGGGTGCGACGCAGATGGGTTTTCAGTCAAGCCCACAACAAAACTGGTTTCAATCCACGCACCCGCGTGGGGTGCGACCGCGTGTTGTATGAGCTGTGCCGCATGGGTCTAGTGTTTCAATCCACGCACCCGCGTGGGGTGCGACATGTAGCGTCCGGAGCGGTCTGCCCCGTGTAGTTCAGTTTCAATCCACGCACCCGCGTGGGGTGCGACGGCCAGTGATGCCGGCTTTGAGTTGACGCGACGGGTTTCAATCCACGCACCCGCGTGGGGTGCGACGATACCGGGCCGTCGAGACATTGTTGCAAATTCGGGTTTCAATCCACGCACCCGCGTGGGGTGCGACCTTTACTTTGATAAGTTTGTTCCATATTCGCTGTTGTTTCAATCCACGCACCCGCGTGGGGTGCGACATCTGGGGCCGCGGTGGCATGGGTGCCCCCTGGGTTTCAATCCACGCACCCGCGTGGGGTGCGACGACGAATGGCGGACACGCATGGGGAAAGACCAGTGTTTCAATCCACGCACCCGCGTGGGGTGCGACCCGGCAACAGTCGCTGTTCCGCTTTTTATTTTATTTGTTTCAATCCACGCACCCGCGTGGGGTGCGACACAATGACGGCATCTACGCCATCAGCAACGAGGACGAAGTTTCAATCCACGCACCCGCGTGGGGTGCGACGCGGCCCCGGGAAAAAGGGCCGCCCCCAGGCAGGAGTTTCAATCCACGCACCCGCGTGGGGTGCGACTGGGCCGTTAGGAGGACGGGATGGAATACAAGGAAGTTTCAATCCACGCACCCGCGTGGGGTGCGACCAAAGCGCCGCCCACGGCGCCGCCCAGGGCCAAAGTTTCAATCCACGCACCCGCGTGGGGTGCGACGCGCCAGCGCCACCGGCAGCGTGGAAGTGGCCCAGTTTCAATCCACGCACCCGCGTGGGGTGCGACCGCAGGTGACACCGAAGGTGGTCACATGTCGAGGTTTCAATCCACGCACCCGCGTGGGGTGCGACCGACGGATGATGATACGGCTGGTATGCTCAGTTGGGTTTCAATCCACGCACCCGCGTGGGGTGCGACGGCGGGATGGCGAGTATTATTCCATCCTGACTGGTGTTTCAATCCACGCACCCGCGTGGGGTGCGACGGAAGCCACAGCCAAAGCAGGGGAGCCGGTGATTTGTTTCAATCCACGCACCCGCGTGGGGTGCGACAGTACCAACCATTTGCTTCTTCCATCTAGTGGTAGTGTTTCAATCCACGCACCCGCGTGGGGTGCGACTGTTTCCATGTTTTATCCAGTAGATTCCCGTGATTAGCAAATCCTTTTCGAGGATGAAAAAAGATTCAGGTCAAAGGCAGGACGTTTTTTCAAACTGGAAATATATTTTTTAATGATATCAATATATAACAGGCATCGATATCCTGCCGGGAAAAGACGCCCCATAGAGGTCCTCGATCAGAATATCAGCGGACCTTCCGGATCGTAGGCTGCCTTGACGCCGATATGCTCTATCTTGCTTCGCCAGTGGTTCCCCAAAAAATAGAAGCGCAAGCTGTCCCGTTCCGGGTCCATCTCGTCCAGGAGCTGCGCACGCAAGACCTGCCATTGGGCATTATCGAGCAGGCACTCAAAAACAGAAAACTGGACCCGCTGCCCCCAGCTGGTGCAAAGCCTGGCTATGCGGCGCAGCCTGCGTTTGCCTGCGGCATCCTGTGTATTCACGTCATAGCTGACAAGGACGACCATGATCACCTCACGACAAAGGGGGGATAGGCTTCCAGGTCATCACGAAGGGTCCTGGCCAGCAGGCGGGCCTGGATGAAAAAAACAAGGCCGACCGCCATGCGTTCATGGAGGAAGGGATGCTCCACGTCGTCCTTTTTTCTTTCCTGCCAGGCAACGATGACCTTTTTTCGGCTTTTTTCCTTCATGGTGACGGCTCCCGACGGTGCGCGGATGAAGTCCTTTGCCGTCAGCTGCTGTCGGTTGATGAGCGACAGGGCCAGCCTGTCCGCAAGATACGGACGAAATTCTTCCATGATGTCCAGCGCCAGGCTTGCCCGGCCGGGGCGTTCCCGATGGAGAAAGCCGACGGCCGGATCCAGGCCGACGCTTTCGCACGCGCTGCGGATATCATAGGCAAGCAGGGTATAGAGAAAGGAAAGGAGACAGTTCACCTCGTTCATGGGAGGGCGCCTGCTCCTTTGTTCAAAGACCATGCCCCCGGCACGGCATTGGGGACGGATGAGCAGATCGAAGGCTCCGAAGTATGTCCGGGCGGCATCGCCTTCCAGCCCTCGCAGGGTCTCCAGGTCGTCTTCCCGGCGGAGCTGCCTGAGGGTATGGCCCAGGGATTCGATGGCGGCGGACAGGGCCGGAAGAGGGGCGTTGCGCGCCTGTCGCATGAGTATGGTCCTGCAGTTGGCCACCTTGCCTATCAGGAAGGAGCGCGCAAGGTCGGCCGTCTGCCGGGGGCTGTCGGTCGCGCGGTACTGGGCCCGGCGCAAGAGCACGTTCCCCCTGGTCGGGCCCTGGACAGACGCCATGAAACGGCCGCTCTCGGAAAACCAGGAGACCGTGACGCCCAGTGCCGCACAATGTTCCAGAAGATACGGGCTGCAACTTACCCGGCCAAAGCAGGCGATGGACTGGAGTGTATGCAGTGGGATGGTCCCAAGGCGCTGTCCGTCATGGTGCAGCTCCACACATTCCCCCTGTTTGGAGAGCCAGGTATCCTGCGTGGTGACGAACAAGGTATTCAGATAGCGTTTCATCCCTCTTCCTCACACAGTTTGTCCAGATAGACGGAAACAGCAGGCGGCGAACCGGGCATGCAGCAGGCCGCAAGCGAGCAGGAAGAACAGACGGCGCTTTTTTGTGCGGAGGGCAGCCGGGCGCTTGCCAGCATCTCCCGCACGGCCGCGACGGTCCGCTCCGTTTTTTCCCGAAGCTCCGGGCTGAACCGCACCACCGTACGCCGGTGAGGCGTGCCGTAAAACAGGGCCCCTTCGGGGATGGACGTGGCAAACATCTCTTCCAGACACAGGGCTTGCCCGCAGAGCTGGATGCTGTCCGCCAGGCAGTCTCCATGGGGAGAGCCTTTTTTATATTCCACCGGGTAGGGCCGCCATCCTCGGCCGTCGCGGTGGAGCTCCACGGCATCAGATTTGCCGCGGAGCCCCAGCCGCGCGGAATGGAGCTCAAGGTCTGTGACGATCCTGACGCCGTCCCGCAGCCGGGTCTCCCCGCTGTGGACGGACTCGTGCAGCAGGCGTCCCGCGGCGGTGTGCTCGTTTTCCGTCCATATCTGTTCCATATGGATGAGCGCGCACTGCCGGGGACAGACCACATAATGCTGCAGGGCGGACAACAGGATGTCGTGCATGGCTACAGGCGTTCTTCCACACTGATGCCTTCAGGGCAGGTGCCTTCCAGCGTGACGGCATAATCCGCAAAGCCGCGGGCCGGGCCTTCACTGGTGCGGCGGCAGTGCACCATGTCGAAAAGCTTTTGTGCGGGCGCGTTGCCCATGCGTTTTTCATGCTTGAAGATGAACAGCTTGCGGGCGCCCATCTTGCCGCGTGCCGCTGAGCGGTCATGCTCGAACATGTTGCTGAGCGCCTCCCACAGCAGGTCCAGGTCGTCATCGGCAAAGCCGCTTTTTTCCGCCAGCGGGACGGAAACAAAGCCCTCCATCCGGTACAGGCCGTAAGGCACGATGAACTTGCGGCCCATGGTGCGCTCTTTTTCCAGGTCTTTTTCATTGGTCACGGCCATACGCGTGATGCTCACCTCGGCAGGGACGACGGGCTCCACGCTGCGGGCAAAGGTCAGCTGCACCGGGCCGCGTACCTGACCGCAGTTCACTTCCGTGCTCATGACAGCGCCGAAGGTACGGATGTCGAAAAAGTTCTCGCACATCCAGGCCGTGACGGCGCGGGCGTCGTCAGGCTTTTTGGGCAGCTTTTTGGATTCCGCCTTCAGCGACAGGGCCGTGTAGGCTTCCTGGTTCTTCTGGTTGAGCACGGCTTTTTCCTGCACATAGATCCGGTAGCCGGTGGCTCCTTCCTTGGCCAGCTCCACATAATTGCGCACCTTGCGCTTGAGGCAGACGTCCGTCACCAGCCCCAGGCCGGTCTCGGGATCGATGCGGGGCATGTTGCCGGCGTCGGGATCGCCGTTGGGGTTGCCGTTCTCCACGTCGAAGAAAAGCACGAAGTCATAACGGTTCGTGATGGCAGGCATGGCAGTTCTCCTTAGTTTTCGGCGTCGTCAGCCGTCTTTTTCTGATAGAGTGCGTTGTTCTGATGATAGTAGCCCAGCATGAAGCGGCCCTGATCCTCCAGCGAGAGCACAGGCGGAAAGACCGTCATGCCGTCCATGATCTCGCTTACCAGACGGGAAAAGCGGATGTCGTAGCCGGGATGCTGCTTGGCACTTTTGGAGATGTGGAACTGGGCCGTCTTCAGCAGCTGCGGGAACACCAGGCAGGGCCGCGTCGAGGCCGCGCCGATGTAGCGTTCCCGGAGCGACGCGTTCACGCTGCCCAGCGCGTCGGTCTGGGCTTTTTCCAGGACCGCGAACAGGCGGCCCAGCCGGTAACCCTTGTTCTGTTCTTCCTTGTCCAGTGACATGGTGGCTCCTTTTGCTGTCGTATCGCAAAGATGGGCCTTGATGAGCGCGGCCCGGTAATAGGTGACGTTCTTGTCCGCGTGGATGCGCTGCAGGGCGGCAGTGTACATGCTTTGCGGCCAGGCGCGCCCCAGCAGGATGCTGCGCAGCAGCTGCCCGCCGAGCAGGGGCGGGATGTTTTCGGATTTTTGCAAGGGGGCAAGGTCCCGCAGCAGCCGCCACAGGGCGGGGTGCTCCTCTTCGCCGGGGTAGCGGCGTTCGATGGCCAGGTCGCGATACCAGCGGCCGAAGCGTTGCAGCAGATTGCCGAAGGTGTCCGTCACCCAGAGACGGACGCCCAGCCGGGCGGCATTGGGGGCAAGTCCGAGTACGAAAAAGCGCACGCTGGTGTCGATACCGTCATCTTCGCTGACGGGGCGGCCGCAGGCCATGGCCGTCAGCAGGGAGCGGACCTTGTGCAGCAGGGCGCTGTCCTGCGTCTGCTCGGTGGCGTCGAGACCGTCGAACAGGGCCCCGAGCAGGGATTCCTCCGCGCAGGCCCTGTCCGTCCAGAAGACGATGCTGTCTTCCCCCAGGCGTACGACCTGTTTGTGCTCCTTTTGGAGCAGGTAGTTCAGGGCCGTGGTATAGCCGCGGGCCGCGCGCGGGCTGACAGGGGCATTTTCGCTTTGTTCCTTGCCGAAGGACTGGAACGAGTTGCAGGTGAACGAGATGAGACGGGCCCCCGAGGTCTGGGCGCCTATGACGCCTTTGATGACGGGATGCACTTTCAGGATGGGGCCTTCCCTGCCCGTGACGAGGCACTGGCCCTGCGGGCATTCCTGTCCGTCGAGATTGTCCAGCCAGATCCGCTGCAGGGCGGGGTGTTCGTGCAGGAAGCCCTCTTCGCCCTGGAGCCGGAAGACCAGGTTGCTGTCCAGAAGGGCCTGACGTTCCGGCAGGTTTTGGAGCATCTCCGGCTGCCAGCGGTCCAGAAAGGCCAGCAGGGCACGGGCGTGTCTGTCGTCCGCATCCTGCAGCAGTTTCCTGTGGAGGGCGTGGAAGGCTGCCGCGGTCTCCGGGCTGGGGCGTGTATCGTCCTTTCCGTCAACGCCCAGCACATACGCCGCGTCATCCCAGAGCATGTTCGGGAGCAGTTCCTTTTTCCGCCGCCGTGCCGCCGGGACGGACATCTTGCGCGGCTTGCCTTTACTGTCGCGCAGGTCGCGGACAGATCTCAGGCAGCCGTCTTCAGCGATGACCAGGGCAAAGGAGATCTCCGCGCTGCCCGTTGCCGGGCCTGCGTCCATGGCCGGTTCTTCGTGGAGGAAGCGGTCTTCGCCTTCAAGCTGGAAGACCAGGCGGCTGCCCAGCAGGGCCTGACGTTCGGGCAGGCTGTGGAGCATCTCCGGCCGCCAGTGATCCAAAAAGGCCAGCAGCGCTTTGGCGTGTCTGTCCGGGCAGGCATCGAAACGCTCATGATGCAGCGCCAGAAAGGCCTGTCGTTTTTCCGGGGAGGGGCAGGAATCGTCACGTCCGTCGATGCCGAGGACGTAGGAGGTCTTGTCCCACAGGAAGTTGGCGGCGACATTGCTCGATCGGCTGACCGCCGCCGGTACGAAACGGCGCAGCGGCTTGCCTTTGCTGTCGCGCAGGTCATGCACGCCTTTCAGGCTGCCGTCTTCGCCGATGACCAGGGCAAAGTGGATGGCTTCGGCGCTCATGCCTTCGGGCGGCATGCCGGACTGGGGATCCTGCGTCATGCGTTCGTAAAAACGGTACAGTTCTGTCAGATACATAGGGTTTCCCTTTTCCAGCGGGCCACGTCGATGATCCCCTGTTCCAGGCGCGGACGATAGAACAGGGGCTTCATGCCGTGGGCATAGTCGATGTCGTACAGCATATAGCCGAGATCGCGCGGCGCATCGTGGACCAGGCTGGAGGCGGGCATCGCATCCTCTTCTTCCAGAAGGGAAAAATAGGCGGGGAACTCACGGCAACCCAGACAAGGCTGCTGGAAGCACTCGCCATTCCGTGCGCGGCGCCGAAAGATGTCGATGTGCTTGCCTTCGTTGTCCGACGGGCCGGCTTTGTCCGTCAGCTCGAAATGGGCCTCGATGACGTAATCCACATGCCGCAGCAGCAGGGTGGCCCGTTGCTGGCGGCATTCGTCGGCGAACAGGTACAGGGGCGTGCCGTTCTTTGCCGCATTTTTGACGCTTTTCAGGCTGGGGCCCTTTTCCGAGACCTCGTTGCGCCGGATGCTGTCGAACACGATGGGGTTCAGGACGTGGATCCTGTCCACGAGCCAGCGTATGGCCGGTTTCCAGTGGATGGCTTCAAGGATGCCGCGCATCGCCGATGGCGTGGGGACATCATAGCTGCAGCGTTCCCCCTTGTTTTCCGGGCGGGTGAACAGGGCATAGTCGCCCCGGACCCGTAATCTGACTCCGATCATGGGAGCCTCCTTTCAGTTGCTGTCCTTGCCGGGATCTTCCCGGCCTGTCTGGCGGATCAGAAAACCAGATCTGCCGAGGAGATGCCGTCCGCCATCCGCACATCCAGTCCGGTGTCCTCCGCATAGCCCAGACCGCCGCTGAGCAGGTACACGCAGTCATGGAGGCACTCCAGCCGGCCGGCCTGTTCCATGGCTTCCCGTTCCCAGCGATAGACCTGGACGCTGTAGGATTGCAGCCTGCGGAACACCCGGGAGGGGAGGGCCTGCTCGTTGCGCAGGCAGGTGCGCAACTCTTCCGGGAGCTGGGATTCGATGACCACGCTATCCGTTTGAGATTCGATAAACTGGAATGTTCTGTCGATCTCCGCAAAATCCGCATCCAGCTTGGGGATGCGGTAAAAGCGCGGGTCCAGTGCGGCATTGGAGGAGGTGACGAGCTTCATCTTCCGGAGGATGGCGTGCTCATCGAGCAGTTCCGGGTGGCTGTACAGGGCCTGGAAATAACGCCGGATGGTCGCGGGCCCGAACAGGTCGTCCGCATCCTGGACAAGGGCACAGGCCTCGCGCCTGCGGTTCAGGTCGGCGGCCCGGAGGGGAACGGGCTGTTCGCCGTCAAAGACGCAGACCTGCCCAAGCTCCCGTTCTCCATGCCTGTTGCAGCGCCCGGCTGCCTGGGCAATGACATCGAGGCCGTTGCGTTCGCGATAGACCACGGGAAAGCTGATATCCACGCCGCACTCGATGAGCGAGGTGCTGATGACACGGCAGGGAAGGCCGCTGGCCAGCCTTTCCCGTATGGTCTGCAAGGTGCGGCTGCGGTGGCAGGGCGTCATGTACGCGCTGAGATGGAAAAGATCCTCGTTTTTGCCGCATCGCTCGAACAGCGCGCGGGCATGGCGCCGTGAATTCAGGATGCAGAGTACCTGGCGCTCCGCCAGCAGGCGTGCGCTCAGTTCCGCGTCGGTGAGCATGGGCTCAAAGGTCGTCCGCACGCGTTCAAAGATCCTGAACAGGGCCGGGAGGGTCGCTTCGGGCACCAGGCTGCGGACTTCGTCCGCTTCGAACCCGCAAGGCAGGGCCGTGGAGCGCAGCAGGGCCGGCTGGGTGGCCGTGCAGAGGACGATGCTTGTCCCGTAGTGCCCGGCAAGGCTGCGCAGGGCCTCCACGCAGGGGGCGACAAAGGGCACGGGGATCATCTGGGCTTCGTCGAGGATGACCACACTGCGGGCGATATTGTGCAGTTTGCGGCAGCGGGAAGGCTTGCAGGAAAACAGGGATTCGAAAAACTGGACGGACGTGGTGACGATGACGGCTGCTTCCCAGTTCTCCGTACTCAGCCGGTATTGCAGGCTGGCCGTACTTTCGTCATCGCCTTCGTCGGGATGGACGAAATTGCTGTGGTGTTCCAGCACCACCTCATCGCCGAGCGCCTCGCGGAATATTTGGGCGTTCTGCTCGATGATGCTGGTGTAGGGCACCACAAAGATGATGCGGCGCAGATCGTGCCGGATGGCGTGCCGTATGGCGAAAGACAGCGAGGAGAGCGTCTTGCCCCCTCCGGTCGGGACTGTGAGCGAGAACAGGCCGGGAGCGGCGGCCGCAGCCTGTTCGCACTGTTCGCGGATGAAGGAGCGGGCCAGGGCGATGGCCTTTTGGCGTTCACTGCTGCCGCAGGGCGCGGCCGCACCTGCCTCGAGTTCTTCCGGGGCCACACGGCTTGCGTGCAGGAATCCTTTGCGATGCAGATAGTCTTCCAGACGGGCGGCCAGCGGCGACAGGGCGGGGACCGCTGGCCGGAGCCGGTAGATGTCGGGGGTGCAGAAACGTTCCGTATCAAGATAGTCGGCATCCACAAGGCAGGAAAACAGCATGCGCAGGGCAAAGCAGATGCGGAAGGGATCAGGATGGCGTCCTTGCTTGCAGATGAGCGGGAGCATCTCCTGGTAGACGTCCATGGGAGAGGCCGGAAGCGGGATGGCCGCGGGGTCCCAGGAGGGGAGCTTTTGGATATTGCCGGGAGCAAGGCGGTGGTCGAGACCGGTACCGTATTCGGATCCGGCGTCGGGCAGGCCGCCGTGATGTCCGAGGATGGGATAGGCCAGAAAACGGGACAGCATGGTGCCCAGGGCGGCGGTCTGCCGGGATGGAGACGCTTCCCAGCGTTGCCCGAGCAGTACGGCCCCTGCTGTGGAATGATCGACACGTGGGCCGCCTTCCAGCCTGCGCTGGAATCCTTCTGTGGCTTTTCCGGCATCGTGGTGGGTACCCAGCGTCGCCCCTGTCCTGGCGGCTCCGAACAAGGAGGCAAAGTCCGCTGCCAGCCTGCCGACGTTTTCCAGATGCTCCTGCAAGGTCTGCCAGTCTTCTTTCGGATGGCCGGCGAGCGTATGCGCGTACAGCATGCGTCCCTCCCGAGAGTATGGAGAAATATATGTGTCTTTATTTTATTGTATCAGTTTATTTGTAATGGCTGCAATACGAACGCTGGAGAAAATCATGCCGGCTTTGTGATGTCTTGTTTTTCTTCTGTGATTCCAGATTATTGAAGGCTGTCGCGTTGTGTGTGTGAGGGGCTTGAAGGGCGTCGTGCGTCACTGCTGCGCCGACAGGCTGGAAAGATCGCTGGATCGTCTGTCCTGCGCATGACGAGAGGGAAAAAGTCCCGTCCCGCAGCTGCATCCGGCATAAAAAAGCCCGGCATGGAGCATTCCATACCGGGCGTGCCTTGCAGGCGGATGCCGTCAGCCCGTCAGGCCGCGGCGGGGAGGTCCTTGCCGATTAGGCAAAGAACATCTTGGACAGGGTCATGGGATCGATGTACTTGCCGTCCTTGTAGACGCGCATGTTGCCGGAGGCGATCTCGTCGATGAGGATGACCTTGCCGTCGGCGTCATAGCCGTATTCGAACTTGATGTCGTACAGGACCAGGCCCTTTTCCTTCAGGTCGTCGGCCACGATCTGGGTGATCTTCTGGGTCATGTCCTTGATGTCGTCGTACTGCTTGTCGGTCATCACGCCCAGGGCCACCAGGGCGTCCTTGGTGACCAGGGGGTCGCCCAGGGCGTCGTTCTTGAAGGTGGTTTCCACATAGGCGGGCAGGTCGGCACCTTCTTCGATGTAATCACCGTAACGGCGGATGAAGCTGCCCACGGCCTTGTGGCGGCAGATCACTTCCAGGCCCTTGCCGAAGGGCTTGGCAGGCAGGACTTCCATGGTGGTGTCGGCCAGGTTGGCGCTCACATAGTGGGTCTTGATGCCGGCGGCATTGATCTTTTCGAAGAAGTAGATGGACATGCGCAGGTTCACGTCGCCCACGCCGTCGATGGTCAGGCCCACGGAGTTCTCGCCGGGATCGAAAACGCCGTCCTTGCCGGTGCAGTCATCTTTGAACTTCAGCAGATAGTTGCCGTTTTCCAGGGCATAGACGTTCTTCGTTTTGCCAGTGTAGATGAGCTCCATTTTCGATACCTCCGTGAAGCTGTGGTGGGAGAAAAATTTTGTTTCGGCCCGGCAGGGCCGGTCAGAATCAAAAAATGTCCGGTATGCATATAATTATTATAGTGTGAAATCAAGCAGGGAATATGGGGGATATTTTTTACTGCATAAAGGCAATACATTAAGAAAAAGAGTGAGTAAATTTTTTATTTTTTATCTAATTTTATAAAAAAATCCTGTGCGATGGATGAAAAAAAATTCCATAAATGGCATTATTATGTAGTGTTACATTTGTTTTTTCTGTTTTTTGTTGCAGTATGTTGAAAGCATGATGGCTGCATCGGGACCACGCTTTGTTTCCCGTACGCTTTTTTCCCTGATGCATGGCCCTGCGGCTGCCTGCGAGGCCTTGAAAAAAAATGAAAAAAGTCCCCTGGCCACGATGGTCAGGGGACTTTTTGTTTCAGGCAGGGATCCTACTTGTTGTCAGCCAGGTTGGCCTGTTCGAATTCGTCCAGGGCCTTGCTCACGACCTTGGCCAGACCGATGAGGGCGATAAGGTTGGGGAAGGCCATGAGGCCGTTGAACATGTCGGCCAGTTCCCACACCAGGTTCACCTGCAGCAGGGAACCCATGACGATGAAGCACATCACCACCACGCGGTAGGGGGTCACGCCGCGGGTACCGAACAGGTACTTGACGTTCTGCTCACCGAAGAAATACCAGCCCACGATGGTGGAGAAGGCGAAGAACAGCAGGCAGATGGCCACGAACTTGATACCAAAGGCACCCAGACCGGTGGAGAAGGCCTTCTGGGTCAGGGCGATACCGGTGGTGGTACCGTCCAGAGCGCCGGTGACGAAGATGACCAGGGCGGTCATGTTGAGCACGACGAAGGTATCGATGAACACGCTGACGATACCCATCAGGCCCTGCTGGGCGGGGTACTGCACCTTGGCCACGGCATGGGCGTGAGGCGTGGAACCCATACCGGCTTCGTTGGAGAACAGGCCGCGGGCCACACCGTAACGGATGGCCTCCTTGACACCGGCACCGATGATGCCGCCGGTGGCGGCCGAAGGATCGAAGGCGCCCACAAAGATCATCTTGAAGGCGGGGATGATCTGGTCGGCATTGCTGAGGACCACGAACAGGCCGCCGATGACATACAGCAGGGCCATGAGGGGCACCATCTTTTCGGTCACGGCAGCGATGCGGCCGATGCCGCCGAAGAAGACGAAGGCACCGCAGGCGGCGATGATCAGGCCCATGACCAGGGGCGGCACGTCAAAAGCGGTCTTGAAGGCGTCGGCGATGGAGTTGGACTGCACCATGTTGCCGATGCAACCCAGGGCGATGATGATGGAGACCGAGAAGAACACGGCCAGCTTGTGGCTGCCGAGACCTTTGGAGATGTAGTAGGCGGGGCCGCCGGTGATGTGGCCGGCGTCGTCGCGGGTGCGGTAGACCTGGGCCAGCACGGCTTCGGCAAAGATGGTGGCCATGCCGAAGAAGGCGGCGATCCACATCCAGAAGATGGCGCCGGGACCACCCATGGCGATGGCGGTGGCGGCACCGGCCAGGTTGCCGGTACCCACCTGGGCGGCGATGGCGGTGGCCACGGACTGGAAGGAGCTCATGCCGTGCTTGTCGGCGCGCTTGCCCTTCAGGGAAAGGTCACCGAAGAGCATGCGCACGGCCTGTCCGAACTTGCGGACCTGGATGAACTTCAGCCGGATGGTGAAGTATATGCCCACACCACACAGCAGCGGGATAAGGCAGTACATGCCCCAGATGAAGCTGTTGATGTTGGAGACAAGTTTCGTCAATTCTTCCATGGTTTCCCCCTCAGGCTATCCGGCCTGCATGTCATCCGGCAGGAGAACCCCGTGTCCGTCCGTCGTCTGGCAAGGCATGTCGAATATGGAATGATGGTGTCATGTTCCCGGCAACCTTCGCGAGATTCATGTATGGATGAATGATCTGCATCCATACGGAGCCAAAAAAACAGCGCGTCCTTTTTTCGTTCCGGGGTGGGCCCGGTACGGATGCCGGTACGGTGGTGTCCGGCGGGCAGGGGCGCTGTCGCTGTTCGCTATGGTTGTCGTCGATTTATCTATGCATGTGCGACATTAAACCGTAACGCGGAAAATGTCCATGCCGGAATTGATTGGGAATCATTTCCCAAGCATCGCGTGGAGAGCAAAAAAATATGCGTGATGCCGGCTTGTTGGCTGCCGTTTCTGGAAAAAGTCCTGCCCCGGGATGAGCGGATGGGAGCGCCCTCGCTCTTGCGGTCCGGAGAGGGACATGCAGCCCGTCAGGGACGGGAAAGACCGGGATCAGGGGCCGGGAGGGCGCGTGCCCCGGTAGTGGCGGACGCCGCAAAAAAGATCGCCGTCAGGGGGAAGGCATGGCAGGGCAGGGAAGGAGAGGCGGACGAAAGGCGGACGGGGCTGGCGGATCCCGGTGATGGAAAAAATTGACCTGCATCCCCAAAAGGAAAATCAGCAAGGGAAAAAGAAAAAGGGACCGCACGGATGGCAGTCCCCAATGGCATCAGTCCTCGTCCCGGACGCTGCTGCGGCGTCTGCGGCGGGGCTTTTCTTCTTCCACTTCCTCGGGAAGGTCGGGCGTGGAGAGCTGTTCCCGGATGCGGTCGCGCTCTTCCCGGGGCTTGGCCACCAGGCGCAACTGCTTGACCAGCACCTTGCCGATGACCAGCACTTCTTCCACATCGGCCAGCTGTTCGAAGTCCGGGGCATCGGGGCTGAAATCTTCGGGAGCGTCCCGCAGTTCTCCAGAAGTCATCCTGAAAATATACATGACGTGCCTCCGTGGCAGCAGTTTTGAGTTTTTCGTATCCAGCTGGACAAAGGGCGACGTGCGCAACAGGGCCAGCCGTTCTTCCGTCATGGCGCGACAGGGGAAATGCCGGCAGGCCAGACAGGCCAGCAGGGGCCGCTGATGCCCCTTGAGCGGGCAGCGGATGGCTTTTTCCGTGGGGTCTGCGTATCTTCCCATGACGAACACCTTTGCCTTGCTATAGCAAAGAGTGCCTTCCGGGCCTAGCCGGGAAGAGGGAAATTTTTTCGCCGTGCCCGGCCTCGGCGCGCGCGACGTGCCCGGCGGAAGATACGGAGTGCCGGAGTGCTGCCCCGTCCTTTCCGTACAGGGTCGCTGCGGGGAGAGGAGCCGGAAAAATTTTATCAAGATGTGTGCAGCTCGCGGGCGGCACACATCGCAGGCCTCGCCGGCGGCGATGGCGTGTGCAGCAAGGGGAGCGGTGATGCCTCTTGGCAGTGCCCTGCCGATGCGGGAGGGCAGGGACGCCCGCTGCTGCTGGTTCCTCCGGCGGATCAGTCCCGGCGGGCCCAGGTGCAGCGGTCCAGACCGGCCAGATCCTGCTCGGTGCGGGGCGCGCCGTAACCGGCCTCCATCAGCAGACGGCGCACGGCCTCGCCCTGGCGGTAACCGTGTTCCATGGCGATAAGGCCGCCCGGTTTCAGGGCCTGCTGTCCGGAACGGATGACGGCGTGCAGGTGGCGCAGACCGTCCTGCTCGGAAAAGAGCGCGCTGTGCGGCTCGTGATGCAGTACTTCCGCCATGACCTCGTCTTCTTCCGCAGCGGCGATGTAGGGCGGATTACTGACCAGCACGTCCAGCCCCTGCGGCAACAGCGGCGGCGTGAACATGTCCCCCCGTACCAGGGCCAGACGGTCAGCGGCCTGCAGGCTGCTGATGTTGCGGGCCGCCACGGGCAGGGCCCCGGCGCTGTATTCCAGCAGCAGGCCCCGGCTGTGCGGCAGCTCCAGAGCCAGCGTGATGCCGATGCAGCCCGTGCCCGTGCCCAGATCCGCAAAGCGCACGTCCCCGTGCCCTTGGCATTCCCGCAGCACGATCTCCAGCAGCAGCTCGGTCTCCGGCCGGGGGATGAGGGTCTGCGGGCTGACCTCGAAATCGCGGCCGAAGAACTCGCGCCGCCCGGTGATGTGGGCCAGCGGTTCACCGGCGCAGCGGCGGGCGGTCAGGGCGCGGATGGCGGCGGCTGCATCGTCCGCCACAGGGGAGGGCATGGCCAGCATCAGGCCGATGCGGTCAAGGTGCAGCACATGGCCTGCCAGCAGGCGGGCCTCCAGCGCGGGGGCATCCGTGCCTGCGGCGTGCAGGTCGCGGGTCAGCGAGGTCAGCAGTTCCTGAAGGGTCATATCCTTGTCCTGTGTGCGGCTGGGCAAAGCAAAAAGGCCCGGGGCAACGCCATGTCGTCCCGGGCCATCCGCGTCACCGCCTTGCAGGGGCGACAGCGGCGTTATTTCTTTTCCGTGGCCGGAGCGGCTTTCCTGGCACGCGCGGCCGTCTTTTTGACGGGTTCGAAGGCCAGGGCCAGCACATCGTCATAAGTGTGCGCGGGGTGGACCTTGATCTTTTTCAGCAGTTCCTTGGGGACCTCTTCCAGATCCTTGACGTTCTGGCTGGGGATGATGACATGCTTGAGCCCGCGTGCCACCCCGGCCAGGATCTTTTCCTTGATGCCGCCCACGGGCAGCACCCGGCCCTGCAGGGTGATCTCGCCGGTCATGCAGGTATCGGCCCGCACGATGCGGCCGCTCAGGGCCGAGATCAGGGCCGAGGTCAGCGTGACACCGGCGGAGGGGCCGTCCTTGGGCACGGCACCGGCAGGCACATGGATGTGGATGTCCTGCGTATCGCTGAAGTCCGCGTCGATGCCCAGGCTGTCGGCCCGGCTGCGGATGTAGCTCATGGCGATGCGGGCGCTTTCCTTCATGACGTCGCCCAGCTGGCCCGTGAGCTGCAGGTTGCCCTTGCCCTTCATGCAGGCGCATTCGATGGTCAGCACCTCGCCGCCGGCCGGGGTCCAGGCCAGGCCCAGAGCCATGCCGGGCATGAGGCGCTTGTCCTTCTCGTCTTCGATGAAGCGCGGCGCGCCCAGCAGTTTTTCCACCATGGCGCTGTCCACGGTGAAACTGCCCTTCTTGCCTTCAGCACGCTGGCGGGCCAGCTTGCGGCAGATGGAGCCCAGCTCCCGTTCCAGGTTGCGCAGGCCGGCTTCGCGGGTATAGCCGCGGATGACGGCGGTAAGGGCGGTATCGTCCATGATGACGTCACCTTCACGCAGGCCGTTCTCCGTCACCTTCTTGGGCAGCAGGTGGCGTTTGGCGATCTCCACCTTTTCCTGCATGGTGTAGCCGGGCAGGCTGATGACCTCCATACGGTCGCGCAGGGGAGCCGGGATGGTCTCCAGATGGTTGGCCGTACACAGGAACATGACCTTGGAAAGGTCGAAGGGCACGTTCAGATAGTGGTCGCTGAAGGTATGGTTCTGTTCGGGGTCCAGCACTTCCAGCAGAGCGGACGAGGGGTCGCCCCGGAAATCGGAACCCAGCTTGTCCACTTCGTCCAGCACGATGACCGGGTTGCGGGTACCGGCCTGTTTGATGGCCTGGATGATGCGGCCGGGCATGGCGCCGATATAGGTGCGGCGGTGGCCGCGGATCTCGGCCTCGTCATGCATGCCGCCCAGGGACAGGCGCTGGAAATGACGGCCCAGGGCCCGCGCGATGGAGCGGCCCAGTGAGGTCTTGCCCACGCCTGGAGGGCCGGCGAAGCAGAGGATGGGCCCCTTGGACTGGGGATTGAGCTTGCGCACGCTGAGGAATTCCAGGATGCGGTCCTTGATCTTGTCCAGACCGTAGTGGTCCTCATCCAGGATGGCCTTGGCATGGGCGATGTCCAGACGGTCGCGGGAAAGCTTCTTCCACGGCAGTTCCACCAGCCAGTCCAGATAGGTGCGCACCACGTTGGCCTCGGAAGAATCGGCGTGCATGCCGGACAGGCGGCGCAATTGCTTGTCCGCTTCCTTGCGCACGTCCTTGGGCAGACCGGCCTTGTCCAGGGCCTTGCGCAGCTCGTCCAGCTCTTCTTCGCCTTCGGAGGCCGCATCGCCCAGTTCGTGACGGATGGCCTTGATCTGTTCGCGCAGGAAGTATTCCTTCTGCGCCTTGTCCATGCCTTCGCGGGCCGTGCTCTGGATGTGGGCCTGCATGGTGGCCACTTCCACCTCGCGTTCGAGCTGGATGTTGACCAGCATCAGGCGCTCCACGGGGTTCACGGCTTCGAGGATGCGCTGGGCCTCGGCGGTCTTCATGCGCAGGTTGGCGGCGATGAGGTCGGCCAGACGGCCCGGTTCCTCCACGCCCTGGAGCACGGCCAGGATGTCCGGGGAGGCCACGCCGCGCAGCTGGAGCACCTTTTCGCTCTGCTCACGGGCGGAGCGCAGCAGGGCTTCTATCTTGGCGTCGCGCGGGGGCGTCTCTTCCTGCAGGACGGTGATGCGGGCTTCCAGATAGGGCTCCACACGGTGGTAGCCTTCCACCTTGGCCCGGCTGGCGCCCTGCACCAGGATCTTGATGCGGCCGTCGGGCATCTTGAGCATGCGCATGACCTGCACCACCGTACCGGCAGTGTAGAGGTCGTTGGGGCCGGGATCTTCGGTGGATTCTTCCTTCTGGGTGCAGACCAGCAGGTGGCGGCCCTTCTTGAGGGCGGCTTCCACGGCTTTGACGGATTTTTCGCGACCGATGAACAGCGGCAGGATCATGTAGTTGAACACTACGACATCCCGAACGGGCAGCACCGGCAGCAGGTCGGAGATCTGCTGTTCGCCGGGGGCCGACGCCTGTTCGTCGCCGCTCGTCCCCTGGTCCTGTCCGGCGGCATCCACCGCCTGGCTCAGGGCATCCTGCAACTGGGACAGCATGTCCTCCAGCGGATGGTCGTTCTTTTTCTGATCAGACATATATACTCCCGGACTGCTTACAGGTGTCTGCACTGGCAGATGCTGTAGCAGCCATTATCGGTGACGATCACATGGTCCAGAAAACGCAGCCCCATGTTGACGGCCAGCTCCCGCACGGTATTGGTGAAGATGAGGTCGGGCTGGGAGGGCCGGGTCTGGCCGCCCGGATGGTTGTGCACCAGGATGATGCCGCTGGCCTTGTAGCGCAGGGCAGGCTCCAGTACATCGCGGGGCAGCAAAGGGACGCTTTCCACATTGCCCTGGCGCAGGCGTTCCCAGGCCACGAGGCGGTTGCCCGCATTGACCATGGCCAGCCAGCATTCTTCCTGCTGGCTGCCGGCCAGACGGGCCCGGGCCATCTCGGCCACGGCCTGGGGCGTTGCCACTTCCACCCCCTGCAACAGGGGCGCGGCCGCATGGCGGGCCAGCACTTCGCGCAGTACCTGCCACATGGAGAGCAGCCCGGGGCCGAAACCCGGCACGGCCAGCAGCTGTTCCGGCGGAGCGTCCAGCACGCCGCGGATATTATGGAAGCGCAGCAGCAGTTCCCGGGCCAGCGGTTTGGTATCCTTGCGCGGCTGCCCGTAGCCCAGCAACAGTTCCAGGATCTCATAATCGGCCACAGCCAGAGGTTCGCGAGCCAGTCGTTGACGCAGGCGGCTGCGGTGGCCGCTATGAGGAGAGGCAGAGGATACAGGCATTGCGGTCATAAGGTAAGATGCTTTTTGGCAAGCGCAAGGGGCAGAAAAGAGATTCATTGAGGGGAGGGGGACCCCTCATCTCTGCTATCGATGCCCGTAAGGCTCCTTCGTCGCTAACGGGCACGGCCTGCGGCCGCCTTCGGTCGTTGCCGGCGCGAGAGGTGTCCCCCTCCCTTCAAATTCCCCACCTCTCCCCAGTGCGCTTTACTGGAAGCCAAAGAGGACGCCCCGGGGAGCGTCCTCTTTGGCTGCGTGACCAGTCATACGTTCGGAAGGGCTGATGATGCAGGCCCTCAACTGCCTGTGGCAGAGAGCCCTGTGACTGTCGTCTGTGATTTTTGGGGATAGAGTGCGCCCGGAGAATTGCAGGCGCCGTGTCATATGTCTTCTTGGAAAGTACGGTCCTTTTGAGTCGAAGGTCTGACCGTCATGCAAAAATTTTCCGGAAGAAAGCGCGTTTGGGGGAGGATGGGGGCCCTTCCCCCAATAAAAGCGACACGGGCCGTGCCCGTTGCGACGGAGAAAGCTGCGGGCGACAGCGGAACAAGGGGGGCTTCCCCCAAAAAATCAGTGTGCTTTCAAAAATCCCTAGCGCCGGGCAGCGGCGAAGAGGGCCACAAGATCGGTGGCCAGCTTGTCCAGGCTTTGCTCAGGCGTGCAGCGGCCGCTCTTGATGGCCAGCTCGGCGTCCATGATCATGCCCAGGCAGCGGGCCAGGGCGGCGGGGCCCAGACGGCGTGCCAGCTGTTGCTTGGCGTTGGCTTCGGAGGGATGGAAGCGGACTTTCTCGCCCGCGCAGGCCTGCCAGAGCTGGCGGGACTCGCGGGCCAGCAGGGAGAGCAGGGGGAAGAGCAATCCTTCCACGTCCTTGCGGCCCCGGGCCAGCTCTTTCCAGACAGCGGCCAGGTTGCCGGCTTCCATATGGCGGATGCAGGCGAAGATATTGCATTCCGGGGCCCAGGAGCTGGTGGCCAGCATGTCCGTGGTGACGGACCAGGGCATGGCCTGCCCGTCATCCGCCGGGCGCAGGAGCAGGAGTTTTTCCAGTTCGTTCTCCACGGCCTGGGCATCGGGGGGCACGGAAGTGCAGAACTGTTCGAAGGCGTCGGCCTCGAAGGGGATGCCCAGGGCCTGGGCGCGGTCGCGGACATATTTCTTGATGCTGCGCTCGCTCAGGCCTTCGCTGCGCCAGATCCAGCCCTGCTGGTCGGCAAAGCCCAGGCAGCGCAGCTTGGCGATGTGGGCCGGGATCTTGGGCTGGCCTTTTTCCCAGGCCACTTCCAGGCAGAAGAAAGGCCAGCACTGTTCCGAGGGCCGGGCCAGGGCGGCGGAGATCTTTTTCCAGACCGCGGCGGGCCAGAGATGGGCCTGACGCACCACCAGCAAGCGCGGCGTGCCGAACAGCCCCTGGAGGGTGAGCTGTTCCCAGAAGCGCGGCGAAGGCTCCTCGTCCCCCCAGTGGACGTGCCGTTCCCAGCGGCCGCTGTCGCCCTGGGCGCTCACAAGGGCTTCCAGACGGGCCTGCAAAAGGCGGCTGTCCGGGCAGACGAGAAAGGAAAAACCGGGTCTGGGCATGGTACGTCCTGGGTTCGGGATGGAAAACGACGTTGCGGGGAAAAAAGGCGGACGGCATGTCCGGGCCTTCTTCCCCCGCAACGGTTCAGTTCGGTATTGCGGAGCGGGGCTCCCTGCGGGCTAGTTGGCCACCACGTTGACCAGCTTGCCGGGCACCACCACGACCTTGCGGATGGTCAGGCCGCTGGTGTGACGCTGCACGGCGGCGTCGGCCAGGGCCACTTCTTCCATCCGGGCCTTGTCGGCACCGGCGGGCACTTCGATGGTACCGCGCAGCTTGCCGTTGACCTGCAGGGCGATGGTGACGGTATCCTGCACCAGGGCGCTTTCCTCGCACACAGGCCAGGCTTCTTCCTGCAGGGAAGAGGTGTGGCCCATGCGCTGCCACAGTTCCTCGCACAGGTGCGGGGTGATGGGCGAGAGCAGGGTCAGCACCGTGGCCATGGCCGAAGAGAAGACGCGGTTCTCGGCGTCACTCTTGCCCAGCTTTTCACGGGACAGGTACATGGCGTTGACCAGTTCCATGACCGCGGAGATGGCGGTGTTGAACTGGAAGCGGTTGCCCATGTCCTCGGTGACCTTCTTGACCGTCAGATGCTCGCGGCGGCGCAGGTCGCGGGCTTCGGGCGTGGTCACGTCGTCGGCACCGGCGCCGCAGGCCTTGACCGCGGACAGGCGCTCGGCCTCGTCCATGAACAGACGCCAGACGCGGTGCAGGAAGCGCGAGGAGCCTTCGATGCCGCTGTCGGACCAGTCGAAGTCACGCTCCGGCGGCGCGGCGAAGAGGCAGAACAGACGCACGGTGTCCGCGCCGTACTTGGCGATCATGGCCGTGGGGTCCACCACATTGCCCTTGGACTTGGACATCTTGCTGCCGTCCTTGAGCACCATGCCCTGGGTGAGCAGGTTGGTGAAGGGCTCGTCCAGGCCTTCGGGGTAGAAGCCCAGGTCGCGCAGGACCTTGGTGAAGAAGCGGGCGTAGAGCAGGTGCAGGATGGCGTGTTCCACACCGCCGATGTACTGGTCCACGGGCAGCCAGTACTTGAGGGCGTCCATATCGAAGGCGCTCTCGGTATTGCGGGCGCCGGTGTAGCGGGCGAAGTACCAGGAGGACTCCACGAAGGTGTCCAGGGTATCGGTCTCGCGACGGGCCTCGCCACCGCAGACGGGGCAGGTGCAGCGCACGAAGGAGTCGGTCTCGGGCAGGGGAGAGCGGCCGTCTTCACGCACATGGGCATCCAGGGGCAGGAGCACGGGCAGGTTCTCTTCCTTCTCGGGCACCACGCCGCACTTGTCGCAGTAGATGACCGGGATGGGGGCGCCCCAGTAACGCTGGCGCGAGATGTTCCAGTCACGCAGGCGGAACTGCGTGGTGGCCTTGCCCTTGCCTTCCTTTTCCAGACGTTCGGCCACGGCCTTCTTGCCGTCGGTGTTGGGCATGCCGTCGAAGTCGCCGGAATTGACCATCACGCCTTCGGTGGTGAAGGCGGCTTCCATGGTGGCGGGGTCGAGGACCTCGCCTTCGGGGCTGATGACCACCTTGACGGGCAGGCCGTACTTGCGGGCGAATTCGAAGTCACGCTGGTCGTGGGCGGGCACGCCCATGACGGCGCCGGTACCGTAGTCGGCCAGGACGAAGTTGCCCAGCCACACGGGCACCTGCTGGCCGGTGAAGGGATGGATCACATAGGCGCCGGTGAAGATGCCTTCTTTTTCCAGATTGTCGGACTGGCGCTCCAGACGGTCCATGTTGCGGATGCGGGTCACGAAGGCGCGCACTTCGTCGGCCTTTTCGTAGCCTTCGATGAGCTTTTCCACCAGCGGATGTTCGGGGGCCAGGGTCAGGAAGGTCACGCCGAACACGGTGTCGGGACGGGTGGTGAAGACTTCCAGATGGTCGACGCCGTCCAGGGGAGCGGGCAGGCCGAAGCGCACGGCCGCACCGGTGGACTTGCCGATCCAGTTGCGCTGCATGGAGAGCACGCGGTCGGGCCAGCCGCCTTCCAGCTTCTGCAGGTCCTGCAGCAGTTCGTCACCATAGGCGGTGATGCGCAGGAACCACTGGGTCAGGTCCTTCTGTTCCACGTGGCTGTCGCAACGCCAGCACAGGCCGTCGATGACCTGTTCGTTGGCCAGCACGGTGTGGCAGGAGGGGCACCAGTTCTGGGGCGCCTTCTTGCGGTAGACCAGGCCCTTTTCCAGCAGGCGCAGGAAGAAGCTCTGCTCCCAGCGGTAGTACTCGGGGCGGCAGGTGGCCACTTCGCGGGACCAGTCATAGGAATAGCCCAGGCGGCGCAGCTGCGCGCGCATGTTGTCTATGTTGGCATAGGTCCACTTGGCCGGATGGGTGTTGTGCTTGATGGCGGCATTTTCCGCGGGCAGGCCGAAGGCGTCCCAGCCCATGGGATGCAGCACGTTGAAGCCCTGCATGCGCTTGCAGCGGGCCACCACGTCACCGATGGAATAGTTGCGCACATGGCCCATGTGGATGTTGCCCGAGGGGTAGGGGAACATCTCCAGCACGTAATACTTGGGTTTGTCGCTGTGATGGTCGCAGGCAAAGGCATCCTGCTGCTGCCAGCGCTCCTGCCATTTCTGTTCGATGTCCTGCGGGGAATAACGATCTTGCGTCATGACACTTGTCTGCTTTTAGTTGGTGGAATCCTCTCCGGCGGAGAGGGAACCCTTTTCCAGAGCCTTGGCGGCGGCGTCCAGAATACCGTTGACAAAACTGGTGGCGTTGTCTTCGCCGAACTGGCGGGTCAGCTCCAGGGCCTCGTTGATGGCGACCTTGGCGGGGACGTCCTGGCGGTACAGCAGTTCGTACATGGCCAGGCGCAGCAGGGTCAGCTCCACGCGACCCATGCGGTCCACGCGCCAGTTGCGCGAGAAGCGGCTGATGGTCTTGTCCAGTTCATCGCGCCTGCTCCACACGCCCTGCACCAGATCCCAGGCAAAACCGGAAGGCAGCTCGCCTTCTTCGGTCTCCTGATGGTCGGGGGACTGCAGGAAGGCGCGGCGCACGTCTTCCAGCGAGGTGGCGTCGGCGAAGGACAGCCCGTACAGAACCTGAAAAGCCTGGGCGCGTTCGCCCCGGCGGCTGGCGGATTTACCCTTGCTCATGGATTACAGCTGCTCCAGCACGCGGATGGTTTCCAGCATGGCGGCGGCAGCTTCCACGCCCTTGTTGCCGCCCTTGGAACCGGCGCGTTCGATGGCCTGCTCGATGCTGTCGCAGGTCAGCAGGCCGAAGCCGATGGGGGTCTTGTACTGCAGCATCACCTGGGCGATGCCCTTGCTGGCTTCGTTGCATACGTAGTCGAAATGGGGGGTGGCACCGCGGATCACGGCGCCCAGGGCCACGATGCCGTCATACTTGCCGCTGGCGGCCAGCTTCTGGCAGACCAGGGGCATCTCGAAAGCACCGGGGATGCGCACGATGGTGATGTTCTTGGCATCGAGGCCGTGGCGTTCCAGGTAGTCCAGGGCGCCGCCGGTCAGGCGGTCCACGATGAAGTCGTTGAAACGGGTGGCCAGGATGGCGATCTTGAGGCCTTTGGCATCAAGCATGCCGCTGATGGTAGTGGGATTGCTCATGGTCTGCTCCTAAAGAAAACCGTTTTGCAGTAAAAATTCCTTGTTGATGCCGCTGCTCTTCTGCGGCGTGGCGGGCCCGTCGGCCTGGCACCGCATGATGCGGCGCACGTACTTGCCGATGAGGTCCGTCTCCATGTTCACGCGGCTGCCCGGGCGCCAGTGCAGCATGGTGGTGCGTTTCTGGGTGTCCGGGATGACGTTGACGGTCAGGAAATCCTTGCCGCAGGCATTGATGGTCAGGCTGATGCCGTCCAGCGTGACGGAGCCTTTTTCGATGACTTCCGCCGCGAAGGCCGGCGGGAAGGCCAGCGTGCAGCGCAGGGAGGAACCGGCCTGTTCCACGGAACGCACCGTGGCCACGCAGTCCACATGGCCGCTGACCAGGTGCCCGCCCAGGCGGTCGCCCAGGGCCAGGGCCCGTTCCAGATTGACCAGGTCGCCCTTGCGCAGGTCGCCCAGGGTGGTGCGGGAAAGGCTCTCGCCCGAAGCATAGACAGTGAAGGTGGAACCGCTGTGCCGTTCCACGGACAGGCAGGCGCCGTTATGGGCGATGGACTCCCCGTCCACGATATTTTCCAGAGGGAAGAGGGGGCGCACTTCCATGCGGCACTCCTGGCCGCTGCGGCGCAGGCCCACGATCTCGCCCTGTCCCTGGATGATGCCGGTAAACATGGTCTACTCCTGAGGAATGGCCGGGCGCAGCTGCAGGTGGACGTCGCCGTCGCACAGGGAGGTGCGGCAGACGCGCAGGTCCAGGGCCTCGGCCATGGTGAGGGGGCTGCGGCCGTCGAACAGGGGCGCGGCCTCGTTGTCGCCCAGGATGCGCGGCGCCAGATGCAGCAGGAATTCGTCGGCAAAGCCCGCTTCCAGCAGGGAAAGGGCCAGATGCCCGCCGCCTTCGCAAAGCACGTAGGGGCAGTGCAGGTCCTCGTACAGCATGTGGAACATGGCCGGAAAGTCCGGGCAGCCGCGCTGCCCGGGGCCAAGGGCCAGCACGCGCACGCCCATCTGGCGCAGGGCGTGGGCCGCCGTGGAGGCCGCCGCCGCAGGCGAGCAGAGGAAGACCGCCTGATGGGGACGCTCCTTGAGCAGATGGATGTCGCCCGCGGGATTGGGCAGGCGCGAGGTCAGCACACAGGCCAGCGGCTGCTGTTCCACCGTCTCACCGGGGATGCGGGCCGTGAGGCAGGGGTTGTCGGCCCGGAAGGTGCCGCCGCCCACCAGCACGGCGCCCCCGGCACGGCCGATACCGGCACGCAGGCGATGCACCAGAGCGCGCGAACCTTCGCTGCTGACCCAGCGGGAGTGGCCGGTACGGGTGGCGATGCGCCCGTCCATGGTGGCGGCCATCTTGAGGATCACATAGGGGCGGCCCTGCTGCCAGGCCAGGAAGTCGGCCACCTGGTCGCGGCATTCCCGCTCGCAGACCGGGCCGATGACTTCCACACCGGCGGCACGCAGGCGTTCGGCACCGCCGGCCGCCTTGGGGGTGGGGTCGTACAGGCCGATGACCACGCGCTTGATGCCCGCGGCCAGCACGGCTTCGCTGCAGGGCGGGGTCTTGCCGTAATGGTTGCAGGGCTCCAGCGTGACCACCAGGGTGCACTGGGCGGGGTCGATGCCCTGACGCTGCGCGTCGCGCAGGCATTCCACCTCGGCGTGGGGCTGCCCGGCGGCATGGTGCCAGCCGCGCGCCACCACCTGACCGTCGCGCACCAGCACGGCACCCACCGTGGGATTGGGACAGGCGCTCCAGCGGCCGTTCTCGGCCAGGGCCAGGGCCTCACGCATGAAGGGGGCGAAAATGTTCTCAGACATGCTGCGGTCCTTTGAGCATGTCGGGCGAGAAGGGGATCTGCTCGAAGGTCACACCGGCCTCGCTGAGCATGGCCAGTCCCAGCTCGTCGGGATAATGCTCGCTGTACCAGATATGTTTGATGCCGCAATTGATGAGCATCTTGCTGCACATGGCGCAGGGGAAGGTGGTGCAGTACAGCTCCGCCCCGGCGATGCTCACGCCGTGCACGGCGGCCTGGATGATGACGTTCTGTTCGGCGTGCAGGCCGCGGCAGATCTCGTGGCGCTGCCCGGAAGGGATGCCCATCTGTTCGCGCAGGCAGCCCGTCTCCAGACAATGGCGCACGCCGGAGGGCGCACCGTTGTAACCGGTGGCCAGGATGTGCCTGTCCTTGACGGCGATGGCGCCCACCTTGCGGCGCAGGCAGGTGGAGCGCTCGCGCACCAGATAGGTGATGCTCATGAAATAATCGGGCCAGGGCATTCGTTGCATGACAGTACTCGCAATAAAAAGTTGGACTACCTTACACGCAGCCGGGGCAAAAGCCAAGCCCGCCGGTGGCAGGGACCACGGACGGAAAAGGCCGCCAGAGGCGGCCTTTCCAAAAGGGGGGCTTTCCGCAAGGCACCGTCAGCAGCAGCGACCGGCAGGTCGGGGCCGCCGGCAGGCGCGGCGGAAAAAAAGAGGGAGGGACCCCCATCCCGTACGGGGCGGGGCCTCCTCCCTCCTGTCGTGCATGGTTACCAGGTGAACAGGGGATAGGCGCGGGCGAATTCCTCCACGCGGCTGCGGATGGCGGCCAGGGAGGCAGGCTCGTTGCGCTTTTCGATGGCTTCCACGATGAAGGCCGCCACCTGGCGCATCTCGTCTTCCTTCATGCCGCGGGTGGTCAGGGCAGCGGTGCCCAGACGCACGCCGGAGGTCACGAAGGGCGAGCGGGTCTCGAAGGGGATGGTGTTCTTGTTGACCGTGATGCCGGCGGCATCGAGGGCATGTTCGGCATCCTTGCCGGTCACGTCCTTGTTGGTCAGGTCCACCAGCATGAGGTGGTTGTCCGTACCGCCGGACACCAGCCGGAAGTCCGCATCGGTCAGGCACTGGGCCAGCACGGCGGCGTTCTTGACGATCTGCTGGCTGTAGGTCTTGAAGCCGGGGCGCAGGGCCTCGCCAAAGGCCACGGCCTTGGCGGCGATGACGTGCATCAGCGGGCCGCCCTGGATGCCGGGGAAGATCTGGCTGTTGAGGCTCTTGCCGCGGGTCTCGTCGGAGAGGATCATGCCGCCGCGGGGACCGCGCAGGGTCTTGTGCGTGGTCGTGGTGGTGATGTGGGCGTACGGGATGGGGCTCTCGTGCAGACCGGCAGCCACCAGGCCCGCGATGTGGGCCATGTCCACCATGAGGACGGCACCCACTTCGTCGGCGATGGCGCGGAATCGGGCGAAGTCGATCTTGCGGGGATAGGCGCTGGCACCGGCCACGATGGCGGCGGGCTTGTGCTCACGGGCGATACGGGCCACTTCGTCATAGTCGATGCAGCCGGTCTCGCGGTTCACGCCGTAGAAAACGTTGTTGAACAGCTTGCCCGAGAAGTTGACGGGGCTGCCGTGGGTCAGATGGCCGCCGTGGCTCAGATCCATGCCCAGGATGGTGTCGCCGGGCTTGAGGAAGGAGAAGTAGGCGCCCATGTTGGCTTGGGAACCGGAGTGGGGCTGCACGTTGGCGTATTCGCAGCCAAAGATCTTCTTGGCGCGTTCGATGGCCAGGTTCTCGGCGATGTCCACGTATTCGCAGCCGCCGTAGTAGCGCTTGCCCGGATAGCCTTCGGCGTACTTGTGGGTCATCACGCTGCCCTGGGCCTCACGCACGGCCGGGGAAACAAAGTTTTCCGAAGCGATCAGTTCCAGTTTGGTGACCTGGCGCTGGGATTCCAGGATGATGGCCTGGGCCAGTTCCGGGTCCTGAAGCAAGATTTCATCCATTCTACCGCTCTCCCTTTGGGGCTAGTCGTTCCACTTCTTCAGGATCAGGCTGGCATTGGTGCCGCCGAAACCGAAGGAATTGCACATGGCGTATTCACAGGGGATATGGGCGGAACCGCCGGCCATGTAATCCAGATCGCAGTTGGGATCGGGATTTTCCAGATTGATGGTGCCGGGCAGCCAGCCGGTATGCAGGGCCATGGCGGTGAACACGCTCTCCACACCGCCCGCGGCACCCAGCAGGTGACCGGTCATGGACTTGGTGGCAGAGATCTTGATCTTGGAAGCGTGCTCGCCGAACACCAGTTTGATGCCCTTGGTCTCGGTCTTGTCGTTGAGCTGGGTGGAGGTGGCGTGGGCATTGATGTGCCCGATGGCCTCGGGGGCCAGACCGGCGTCGCGCAGGGCGTTCTGCATGGCGCGGGCCATGCCTTCGCCGGAATCGGCGGGAGCGGTCATGTGGAAAGCGTCGTCGGAAGCGCCGTAGCCCACCACTTCGGCGTAGATCTTGGCGCCGCGGGCCTTGGCGTGTTCCAGTTCTTCCAGCTGCAGCAGGCCGGCGCCTTCACCGATGACGAAACCGTCGCGGGCGCCGTCGAAGGGACGGGAGGCCTTGGCAGGCTCGTCATTGTAATGGCTGGAAAGGGCCTTCAGAGCCGTGAAGCCGGCCACGCCCAGAGGCGTCACCGTGGCTTCCACACCGCCGGTGATGGCCGTGCTGATGCGGCCCAGCAGGATCTCGCTGAAGGCGGTGCCGATGCCGTGGATGGCGGAAGCACAGGCGGTGGTGGTCACGATGTTGGGGCCTTTGGCGCCGGTGAAGATGGCGATCTGGCCGGGGCCCATGTTGGAGATGAGCATGGGGATCAGGAAGGGAGAAACCTTGCCGGGACCACCCTGCAGCAGCTTGGCGTGGTAAGTCTCGATGGTCTTCAGGCCACCCAGGCCGATGCCCAGGATGACGCCCACGTCGTAGGCGTTGTCGTCATTGATGACCAGGCCGGAGTCTTTGAGGAGCTGCTGGGCGGCCACCACGGCGAACTGGGTGAAGCGGTCCATGCGGCGGGCCTGTTTGGCCGGGATGAAATCTTCGGCAACGAAGTCTTTCACTTCGCCGGCAACGCGCGAGTCATAGTCGGTGGCATCGAAAAGGGTGATGGGGCCGATACCGGATTCGCCGGCAAGCAGGCGCTTCCAGGTAGTTTCAAGGTCATTGCCCAGAGGGGTGATGGCGGAAAGACCAGTGATGACAACGCGCGGACGACTCATGGATACTCCTTGGACAGGCGGGGGCTTGTGCCTGGAAAAAATACTCGTGTTGAGGCCGGAAGGGGAAAAACGCACCGGGCAAGCCCGGTGCGTTCCAATTTTCCGGCAGACAGGGAAAAACTTAGCCCTGCTTGCTTTCGATGTAGCTGATGGCGTCCTGCACCTTCAGGATCTTCTGGGCGTCGTCATCGGCGATTTCGATGTCGAATTCTTCTTCCATGGCCATGATCAGTTCGGTCAGGTCCAAGGAGTCAGCGCCCAGGTCTTCCACGAAGGAAGCTTCGGGCTTCACTTCTTCAGCGCTCACACCCAGCTGGTCCACGATGATTTTGGTCACTTTGGCTGCAACTTCAGACATGGTTATCCTCCAACTCGCTTTGTGTTTTCCGGTAGCGGGAGCGGCAGCGTGCGCGGCCGCAGTTTTTAGCAGTACATGCCGCCGTTGACGGCCAGCACCTGGCCGGTGATGTAGGCAGCCTTGTCCGAAGCCAGGAAGGCCACGGCATCGGCGATCTCCTGGGCGGTGCCCATGCGTTTCAGCGGGATGGCGGCTTCATAGGAGGCGCGCACATCGTCGCTCAGGGCGGCGGTCATGTCGGTTTCGATAAATCCGGGGGCCACGGCATTGACCGTGATCTGGCGCGCGGCCAGTTCCTTGGCGCAGGACTTGGTCAGACCCAGCAGGCCGGCCTTGGCGGCGCTGTAGTTGGCCTGTCCGGCGTTGCCCATCTGGCCCACGACGGAAGAGATGTTCACGATGCGGCCGTGACGGGCCTTGGTCATGATCTTGGCGGCTTCGCGGGTGCAGATGAAGGCACCGCGCAGGTTGATGGTGATGACGCGGTCGAAGTCATCGTCCTTCATGCGGACCAGGAAGCCGTCCTTGGTGATGCCGGCATTGTTGACCAGCACGGCCAGATTGACCTTGCCTTTGATATGTTCGGCAAAAAAGGCAGCCACGGCTTCGCCGTCGCCCACGTTGAGGGGCAGGGCCAGGGCACGGCCGCCGGCAGCCTCGATCTCCGCCACGGTCTTGTCGGCTTCTTCGGGACGGCTCACGTAGGTGAGGATGACCTGATAGCCGTCACGGGCCAGGGTCAGGGCAACGGCGCGACCGATGCCGCGGGAACCGCCGGTAACCAGCGCGGTAGGAGTGGTGGAATCAAGATTGCTCATGATGCTGCCTCAATGGATTTTATGATATAGCAGAAAGGGGCCGAGTTCAACGCCGCAGCAGCCTAGAACTGCAGCAGGGCCGCGCCCCAGGTCAGGCCGCTGCCGAAGGCGGTCACCAGCACACGGTCCCCGGCCTTGATGCGGCCCTGGGCCATGGCTTCCACCAGGGCCAGCGGCACGGAGGCGGAAGAGGTGTTGCCGTATTCGGCCACGTTGGTGAACACGTGATCCAGACCGATCTTCAGGCGGCTGCCCACGGCCTCGATGATGCGCATGTTGGCCTGGTGGGGCACGAAAAGATCGACGTCAGCGGCCGTGAGGCCGTTGCGCTCCAGCAGTTCCTGGCAGATGCCGGACATCTGGCGCACGGCATGCTTGTAGACTTCACGGCCCTGCATGGAGATGAAAAAGTCGTCGCCCACGGGATCGCCGGGCTTGTACCGGCAGCTGGTGCCGCCGCCCACGATGATGAGGTCGTGCAGGCTGCCGTCGCTCTTGCAGATGCTGTCCTGCACGCGGGCCAGGGCGTTCTCGGGATCGCTGTTCAGGATGCAGGCGCCGGCGCCGTCGCCGAAGAGCACGCAGGTGCTGCGGTCGCTCCAGTTGACGCGGCGGGTAAGGGCCTCGGTGCAGACGAAAAGGATCTGGGAAGCCGGATCCTGGCAGAGCAGGGCGTCCGCCAGATGCAGGCCGTACAGGAAGCCGGAGCAGGCGGAGCCGAAGTCGAAGGACATGGCCGGACCGGCACCGATGTTGCCGCCGATGATGCAGGAAAGCGAGGGGCTGAGATGGTCCGGCGTACAGGTGGCCGTGAGGATGTGGGTCAGCTTGGCAGCATCGAGACCGGCATCTTCCAGAGCCTTGCGGGCGGCATGGGTCCCGAGGTCGGAGGCATTCTCTTCCTGAGGCAGGCGGTGACGACGCTTGATGCCGGTACGGGTGGTGATCCACTCGTCGTTGGTCTCCACCAGTTTGCTCAGGTCATCGTTGGTCAGGACCTCGGCGGGAACGTAGCTGCTGAGGGCGTGCAGATAGCAGTTTGGCTTCATAGAAATACCCGTGGCTTAAATGGCGCGTGAGAAGCGGGTGAGTTCCTCGTTGGCCAGGATGGTTTCGGCAAGACGGTCGTTGGTGCCCTTGCGTACGAAGGTACCGGCCATCTTGATGGCGTTCTGCATGGCGCGGGCGCTGGAACGGCCGTGGCAGACGATGGCCAGGCCCTGCAGGCCCAGAAGGGGGGCGCCGCCGTATTCGGCGTAGTCGATGGTGGTGGCGAATTTTTTGAAGGCGCCCTTGGCCAGCATGCCGCCCAGGGCGGGCAGGAAACCGGAGGTGAACAGGCGCTTGAGCATGCGGACCAGGGCCGAGGCCAGGCCTTCGCTCATCTTGACCACCACGTTGCCCACAAAACCGTCGCAGACCACGACATCGATATCGCCCGTAAAGATGTCGCGGCCTTCGGCATTGCCCACGAAGTTGAGATTCTGGGCGAGTTTGAGCAGTTCGTAGGCTTCCTTGACCTGGCTGTTGCCCTTGCCTTCCTCTTCGCCGATGCTCAGCAGGCTGACACGCGGGGCCGCATAGCCCAG
>OGZO01000029.1_pt1 | contig 64796 bp, 67 predicted proteins | sample 1576721 | NCBI WGS metagenome assembly OGZO01 (sample SAMEA3541516, study PRJEB24748) | human gut metagenome | biome: human gut; feature: human-associated habitat; material: faeces | place: China | collected 2012 | reverse complement strand
GAAAAAGGGATATCCAGATAAGATGTGAACATCAGGCGCATCGCAGAGGGATGCGGATATCCAGGATCTGTGCATGGAATACCAGCAGGCTTGCCTGTGATGGGTCGGGAACAGTTGTCCGTGATCCAGGCAATCACAGTTTATGTACATTCCAGAATGGAAAAAGATATAACTGTGATCTTTCGGCGTCCTATAATATTGGAGCAAGATATTTTATACGGGAACTCTTAAAACCCCTTCCGGCAACGGAAAGGTCTTTGCTGGAGGCAAAAGTCCCTTCAGTAAAGCGTAGGATCTCATGTGTATATGCGGACTTAAGAGAACTATTTTCAGAAATGGAACTCTTAAGAGCAGCATAAACACAGGCAGATATACAGCGGATTACCTGCAGTGTGGGAACCTGCCATATCTGGCATGGAAAAAGCGCATGACTGCGCATATCCTAAGCTACAGGCGTATCCGCCGATATTTAGCCTTGTCGCTTAAAGCGACTGAGGAGCATGTGACTTTAGTCATGTGAGATCCACACAAGCTGTCGAAGAGTTGAATAAACAGCATTCACAGACTCAAGACACATGCTCACCTGTTGAAGCAGGTAATGATAATTCTGAATCGACCGAAGACACTGACATCCAAGAATAATGGTAACCATAATCATTGATATCTGCGTAAGCATTAAGCTAATTTTTAGACTTTTTATCTGCTTACGCAGATTTTCAATCTCTTCTTTTTGATCATCCACCTCAACTCGCCTCCTTCCAGTATTTATTCCTGTGCTGTCGTTTTACCTTGATTCTCTTTTTTCTCTTTCCTTTGGAAAATTTCTTCTTTTTCCCTGTAAAATGGTTAAAGTTATTTGACATACTCATTGACATTCCTCGCATTATTTCTTATTCTTTAAACATAAACGTTGTCATGCTATATACAGAAAGGGGAAACATACCATGTCTGATAGTTTTACTTGTCCATTTTGTAATCACGTCTTTCCAGTTATATCTTCTACTTATACCCTCTATGAAAATGCTTTTGAAATAAAAAACCCTAACGGTATAGGATATAACTTGGATACCAAATACAGTTTTCAAACTAAATTATACCGATGCCCCAACTGTGAAAAAGTAACAAGTTTTGCTGTTTTTAACGGATCTGAACTTTCAGATAATATAGTTCCTATTTATCCACAATCAATTGCCAAACACTTCCCCGAATATATTCCTTCTGCAATACGTCAAGATTATGAAGAAGCTTATGCTATTGTTCATTTAAGTCCAAAAGCTTCAGCAACACTTTCTCGTCGTTGTCTGCAAGGAATGATTCGTGATTTCTGGAAAGTATCCAAACGAACTCTTTCTGAAGAAATTGATACTATAAAAGATAAAATTCCAGTAGCACAATGGGCCGTACTAGATGGAATACGTCGCATTGGAAATATCGGAGCTCACATGGAAAAAGACATTAATCTTATCATCGACATTGAGCCTGATGAAGCTAATAAACTTTTAAAACTTATAGAGCTTCTGATTCAACAATGGTACATCGAACGTCATAACCAGCAACAACTATATGCCGATATTATTGGTATTGATCATTCCAAACAACACCAGCGCAAGAAAAAAGAGTAGACAACTATTCTTTTTTCTTCTTTATTGGATCATTTTCCGCTAATAGTTTTCCTTTAAAGTCCCAATACTGTGTTATCTCTCGGCACATATCTTCGGTTGTTCCTTCTCCTTTAAGCGCTTTCGTTTCTATAACTGATATCACTCTTGCAGAATTTGTCCCGCGTGGTCTTGCCATCTCTTCTCTACGCTCCTTTCTCTTTTTTGTCTGACTCGGTTGCAAATAAGTAGTCCAATGTCTTGTCTGGGAAAAAAGTGTTTTTTATTTTTACACACTCTTTTAATGAAATTGGACTTTTACCATTTAATTTAAAAGAAAACGTTGTTGGTGTAATTCCCAGCGACAATGCGATACTAGATTGCGTTATTTTTCCTCGTGCCATCTCTGCTTCTAAATTTGGAAACACTTTCTCACCTCTTTTTCTTGATTTTTCGTGATTACATTTTAAAGTATATACGAATTTTCGTGAATGTCAATATGCTTTTTCGATTTTTCGAGATTTTATGTTGATTCATTATATATTTATATTGATTTTTCGAGATTTTGGTGTTATTATCAATTTAGTTAAAGATTTGAAAAAGGAGGGGTAATCGTATATGCAAGAGCTTGAAGCCAATATTAAATCTCTTATTATAGAAAGGTATGGAAGTCTTAAGAAATTTTCTGAAACGATTGATATGCCTTGGACAACATTGGACAGTATTCTTAAACGAGGAATGGCAAATTCTAATATAACTAATGTATTAAAAATCACTCGTGAATTAGGTCTTGATGCGGAAAAGATAGTTGATGGAGAAATCGTTTTTTCAGGCGAGCAAGAGCCAACTACTATTGCTGCACATTTTGATGGAAGTGAATATACAGAGGATGAACTGGATGAGATCCGCCAGTTTGCAGAATTTGTTAAGAATAAAAGAAAATAAATGTGAAGGGAGTTTTTACTATGATGTATCCTTTTATGACACTCAATGATGATACTGAGATTACTCATTCTGAAATGAAACCAGACGGAAAAGTAAAGGTCTATATTGAAACTCCAGATGAAAAATATTGTTTTAAACATGCTACTTGTTGGCTTCCTGCTTATGAATGGGAAGACATCTTCCAGTATTCTGATGAGGAAATAGCCCGATTTGATGAGATCATTCATTCTATGGCACATCTGATCATGGAGTTCTCACAGGAAGGAGGCTTCGACAATGCCTCAAATTTTTAGATTTGGTGAGTATTGGATTTATTTCTGGACTAATGAAAGCAAGCCTCTCGAACCGGTTCATATTCATGTTTCCAAAGGAGCTCCTACTGCTAATGCAACCAAAATATGGATAACAAGCACAGGAAACTGTTTGCTCTGCAACAATAATTCACGTATTCCTAATCATACTCTTCGAAATATAATGCGTATGATCGAGGCTCGACACGAAGATGTAATTCGTGCATGGCTTAAATACTTTGACGAAATACATTACTTTTGTTAAATTATGGTTGTACAGATTTATGTACTTCCAAAATGATATACTCGAGCGGGAGGTGTTTACATGAACTACGAAGAACTACAGATTCATGCCTGCAAGGACGGTATAGAAATTATCGAATATCCTTTTAAGAGTAGCAATATCAAAGGATTATATTGCAATGGTACTGTTGCTCTCAACGAAGATATGACTCAGGTAGAAAAATCCTGTGTACTTGCAGAGGAAATCGGTCATCATTGCACCAGCTCCGGTGACATTCTGGATCAGACTGGTATCATGAACCACAAGCAGGAATATCGCGCACGGTTCTATGGATACAATCTCAAGATTGGATTAACCGGCCTGATCAGAGCATATGAAGCTGGGTGCAGGAATATTTTTGAGATGGCTGAATATCTGGATGCCACAGAAGAATATCTGAAAGAAGCTCTCTTATGTTATAAATCAAAATATGGCATATGTACTGCTGTTGACAATTACATAATTTACTTTGAACCATTCGCAGTAATGAAAATGATTGCAGCTGAATGATATAAGGTATACAGGGAGGAATTTTAAAATGAAAAAGAAATGGTATCTACAAACTTGGTTTATTGTTCTAATGTTCTTTTTTTCGCTTTTTGGCATTGCTTTTTGCACTCCAATTGGGCTAATAATACTTATTCTTGATATTATTTTAATAATACTTCAAGCCCAAAATAACAACAAATTATTATCCACATATGGCAAATATGATGATGTAGTCAAAAAAATTACTGAATTAGAGGAGCAATTTACAAATAAACAAAAGCAGCTGGAAATTGAATTTACAAATAAAAATACCAAATTAAATGACGAATATCAAAGCAAAGAAACTTCTTTACATAATTACTACAAAGAAATGCAAGATGATCTATCCAACAAATTTTCAGATCAAGAAGTCGAATACCAACAAAAGCTTGCTTCTTTAAAGCAAGAAATATCTAAGTTATCTTCAGAATCAAAGCAATTGAACAGCGACATACTTGTAGCACATTATAATTTTGCAGATTATGATGATTTTTTCTCTGAGGAATGTAAAAATAAGCTTACTCTTTTAAAAAATCAAGAACAAGATTTAATAAAATCTGGGGATGCATTCACCATTCATTTTGAGGATTCAAAAAAAGCTGTTAATGATAATAAGAAGCAAATTTTAAGATGCTTTCAAGCCGAATGTACTAACTTATTAACTAATTTATCTGTTAAAAATATTGATTCTGTACGATCAAGAATTTCCAAATCATTTGATAGTCTTAACTCCATATTCAAAATTGATGGAATTGCCCTTGCTCCTAAACTATTAGAATTAAAATTAGAAGAACTTAATTTAACATATACATTTCAGTTAAAACAACAACAAGAAAAAGAGCAACAGCGAGCCATTAAGGAACAAATGATTGAGGAAGAAAAGGTTCGTCGAGAAATTGAGCGACAAAAAGCAAAAATCGATAAAGATTGTACCCAGTTCAATAATGAAGTAAAGAAATTAATGAGCTATATGCAAAAAACTTCCAGTGATATCGAAAAGCAATTGTATATTGATAAAATCAAAGAACTCGAAGACAAACTACGCAACCTGGAAGCTGACAAGAAAACTGTACTTGAACGAGAAGCAAATGCAAAAGCAGGCTTTGTTTATGTTATTTCCAATATAGGTTCATTCGGAGAAAACATTTATAAAATCGGAATGACACGACGCCTTGAGCCAATGGATAGAATAAAAGAGCTCAGTAGTGCTTCTGTTCCTTTTGAATTTGATGTTCATGCTATGATTTTCTCCGACAATGCTCCAGAATTAGAATCTCTTTTGCATAAACATTTTGAAAAACAAAGTGTTAATCGTGTAAATCTTCGTAAAGAATTTTTCCACGTATCTCTTGATGAAATAGAAAAAGTTGTACATGACAATTTTAATGACATTGCTACCTTTACAAAAGTTCCCATTGCCAAAGAATATCGTCAGACTTTGTCATTAATTGAATCCGAATCTAATTAAATAAAAAACCGGTCCAGTGCTACCAACACTGAACCGGTTCAGATCTCCGAAGAGATGCTCGTTTTGCAAAGATATTGTATCATCTTCGGAACAGGCGCACAACCAGAACATTTGTGTGGCTGTTATTTTTGTACCCAAAATAAACAAAATCAAATAAGGAAGGTGATATTATGGCAACTGCCAAGAAACTCCCCTCTGGTTCCTGGAGGTGTCAGGTACTATCTCACACAGAAGAATATACCAAACCTGATGGAACTATAGGAAAAAGAAAAATCAGAAAATCTTTTACATGTGATAATCCCACTAAAAGAGGTAAGCGGATCTGTGAGCAGATGGCCGCTGAATGGGCCGCCAGTAAAGAGAATCACTCTCCTGTTGCTGAATCGCTTACATTCGGAGAAGCTCTGGAAGATTATATATCCTCACGAGAAAATATCTTATCTCCATGCACAATCAGAGATTACAGGGGAACACAGCGAAATTACATTCAATCACTTATGGGAATAAAGATTGATGCCATCACTCAGGAAGACATTCAAAAGGCAATTAACCTTGAGGCTGTCAAATTGTCCCCTAAAACCGTCCGCAACATCCATGGCTTAGTATCTGCCGTATTACGGGTATACAGGCCGTCCATGGCACTGAATACGGCCTTGCCTAAGAAGAAACGTATTCAATTATACATACCTTCTGATGAAGAAGTAAAAATTCTCATGAATACTGTAGAAGGAACAGAACTGGAAATCCCTGTTCTGCTTGCAGCCTTCGGTCCAATGAGACGAGGTGAGATCTGTGCCCTGGAACAATCAGACATTAACGGTAATATTGTTCATGTAAGTAAAAACATGGTCCGCACGATTGACAATCAATGGATCATTAAAGCACCGAAATCTTTTGCAGGTGACCGGTACATTGATTTTCCAGATGATGTGATTGAAAGGTTACCAAAACGTCCAGGAAGAATCGTTGATCTGAATCCCGGACAGCTTACTGACAAATTCGAAAAATGTTTAAGGAAATGCAATCTTCCTCATTTTCGTTTCCATGATCTCAGGCACTACTCAGCTTCTATTCTTCATGCTCTGGGAATCCCGGATGTTTATATCATGCAGCGTGGTGGATGGGGAAATGATGGAACGCTTAAAGCTGTTTACAGACATGCTCTGTCGGACAAAGCACAGGAAATGAATAAGCTTGCAAATGAACATTTTGAAGATTTGTTATCTGGTGGTTCTCACGAAGGTTCTCACAAAAAGAAAAAGCCTTGAAAATTCAAGGCTTTTGGTATGCCGCTGGCCGGACTCGAACCGGCACGGTTTCCCGCTTGATTTTGAGTCAAGTGCGTCTGCCAATTCCGCCACAGCGGCAAATGAACCGAAAAATATAATATCATAATTCTCAGTCCATTGCAAGCATTTTAGATAGAAATACAAATATTTTTATTTGTTTTTATTTATAAAGTCTGTCTTCATCTTCAAGTATTTTTTCATAAATCGGGAAACAGTCAAATGTCGCAAAATAATCTCTTGGAGTTTCCGCACGACGGATCATATCAAAAGTTCCATCTTCATGAAGAAGAATTTCTGCAGATTTCAGTTTGCCATTGTAGTTATATCCCATGGCAAATCCATGTGCACCTGTATCATGGATAACAAGAAGATCTCCCATATCAATCTTTGGAAGATAACGGTCAATTGCAAATTTATCATTATTCTCACAAAGAGAACCTGTAATATCATAAAGACGATCACATGGCTGATCTTCCTTGCCCATAACTGTAATATGATGATAAGCGCCATACATTGCCGGACGCATAAGGTTTACCGCACATGCATCTACACCGATGTATTCTTTGTGTGTATGTTTCTCATGAATTGCTTTTGTAACGAGGCATCCATAAGGTCCCATCATGAAACGCCCAAGTTCCGTATAGATAGCAACATCTCCCATTCCTGCCGGAACAAGAACCTCTTCGTATACTTTACGAACGCCCTCTCCAATCACACGAATGTCATTCGGTGTCTGGTCCGGTCTGTATGGAATACCAATTCCACCGGAAAGGTTAATAAATCCGATATGTGCTCCTGTTTCTTTCTGAAGCTTTACTGCAAGTTCAAACATGACTTTGGCGAGCATCGGATAATATTCATTCGTTACTGTATTGCTGGCAAGAAATGCATGAATACCGAAATTCTCTGCTCCTTTTGCTTTCAGAGTGCGAAATGCTTCAAAAATCTGCTCCGTTGTCATTCCATATTTAGCATCTCCAGGGTTATCCATAATATCATTGCTGATTTTAAAGACTCCGCCTGGATTATAACGGCAACTGATCGTCTTCGGAATATATCCGACCGCTTTTTCAACTGCTTTAATATGGGTAATATCATCCAGATTGATAATGCCACCGATTTCATTTGCATAACGGAATTCTGCTTCTGGTGTATCATTAGAAGAAAACATGATATCACCTTTTTTGCAGCCGATTGCTTTGGACAGCATCAGTTCTGTCATAGAAGAACAGTCACATCCACAGCCATATTCCTGAAGAATCTGAATCAAATACGGATTCGGAGTTGCTTTTACTGCAAAAAATTCTTTAAATCCTTTATTCCATGCAAAAGCTTCTTTCAATGCTTTTGCATTTTCGCGAATTCCTTTTTCGTCATAAAGATGAAAAGGTGTCGGATATTTTTCAGTGATTTCCTGAAGCTTTTCCAAAGTTACAAACGGCTTTTTTTTCATATTTTTATCTCCTCGTTATATTGGCATTATTTCACATGCTGGTGTGTAAACAGATGATCCTGGCAGTACTCATAATTACCATTGCATTTGGAACAGAAACGAAATTCCAGATTCGGATCATCCTTCTCTGTACGACCACAAATTGCACATTTATGTTTGGTAATGCCACCTGTTGCCGGATTTACTCTGCTCTGTGCCATTGCCTTCTTAAACTCTCTGCGTCGGTGTACCTCTTTAGGATTATACCGATGCATGTTTCTGTTACTGAAAAAGAACAGAACAAAATTCAAGAGAGATGCAAGGATCGGAACAGCCATAACCCACAGACCAACTCTTACATATGAAATCATATTATAAACAATGATTGCGCCATATACCCATGCCATCCATTTCATTTTGATCGGGATCACAAACCACAGAAGGATCTGCATATCCGGATAGCATGCCGCATAAGCAAGAAATACAGAAAGACTGACATAATAGGTCGTAAAAACACTTCCACCGATCATATAAGTCATTCCATCGATCACAACAAAACCACCTGTCACAAAATAAGTGATAAACGCTGCGATCAAAACAAAGAGAAGCCCGGAAAATATATACAATGTATACCGGAAGCTTCCCCAGGTACGCTCAAGAGAGGTACCGATCGGATAATAAAAGAACAGAATAGAAATCGCAAACAATAGGAAATTACCGGTGCTTGGTGGATAGATCACCCAGGTGACCAGACGCCAGATCTGTCCCTGCAGAATCTTGGAAACATCCAGACTCATCATACTGAGCAGCGATGGATTCATATAAGTGAGCAAATACCCTATCACATAACAGATAATAATATACACTGTCAGATTCTGTATTCCACCATGTCTTCCAAATTTGCGTTCCAGTTTATCGATCCAATTCATAAAATCACTTCTTCTCCTTTTTCAGTTAATAAGTACTGTTCGGAAAGATGAATACCTGCCTTATCAAAAATATTTCTTTTTTGACAGGAAAAGTGCTGCAATGATACTGGCCGCAATAGAGACCAGAATTACGATCAGAAATCCCCAAATCGTACTGGAGAAAGGCATTCCGGACGGTGCCAGGTTCATTCCATATGCACTAAAGATGATCGTCGGAATACTCATAACGATCGTGATCACAGACAAAATTTTCATAACATCATTCAGGTTATTGGATATAACAGATGCAAACGCATCCATCATACTCTGCAGGATACCGCTGTATATATTCGCCATCTCAATCGCCTGTGTATTCTCAATGATAACATCTTCAAGAAGTTCTGTATCTTCAGGATATTTCTTAATGCTCTCCAGCTTGATCAGCTTCTCAAGCACCGCTTCATTTGATCTCAGTGAAGTAGTAAAATACACCAGAGATTTTTCCAGTTCCAAAAGCTCGATCAGTTCCTGATTTCGCGGAGAAAAATGAAGTTTTTCCTCAACCTGTTCACTTTTCTTGTCAATAATACGCAGATAACGCAGATACATGCTGGAATTACGATACAGTATCTGAAGAATAAAACGTGTCTTCATATAAGTAAAGAAATTACGCACACGTCCCTCCATAAATCTGGTAAGAACCTGTGTATCTTCCAGACATATCGTAAAAATCATCTTATCTGTGACTATAATACCCAGCGGAATCGTACCATACCAGTCCTTGTCATTTCGTTCCTCGATCATAGGAACATCAACCAGGATCAGAGTGTAATTATCCTCCACCTCAATACGTGACCGTTCCTCCTCATCCAGAGGAGCTCTCAGATCATCGACCTCTATCTGAAACTGCTCGGATATCTCAAAGATTTCTGTTGCCGTAGGATTTGTAAGGGCAACCCAGCAGCCATCCTGAGGTTCCTGAATTTCATGAATTGCTCCGTCTGATGTACGAAACATCCTAACCACGATTACACTCCCCTTCCACTCTCATTTTAGGTCATATGGATATATTATAAAATGTGACAGGATTTTTGTCAATTCCAACGGAATTGTATTCACAAAAAATTTACTCAATTTATGTTTTAAAGTGGTATAGTGTAAATTGTAGACTTTCTTTATTTAATATGTTAAGATGGACTACAGTAATAAGGGAGGACTCAATAAGACTTATGAATAAATCCAGCTTTGGTACACATTTCACTGTAACTACCTGGGGGGAATCTCATGGAAAAGCGCTTGGTGCTGTTGTGGACGGCTGCCCGGCAGGACTTTCTCTCTGTGAAGAAGACATCCAAAAATTTCTCGACAGACGCAAACCCGGTCAGAGCCGCTACACAACTGCACGTAAAGAGGGCGATCTTGTCGAAATCCTTTCCGGCATTTTTGAGGGAAAAACTACCGGTACCCCAATTTCATTAATAGTCCGCAACACTGACCAGCGTTCCAGAGATTACGGCAATATTGCGCTTTCCTATCGTCCCGGACACGCAGATTATACTTTTGATGCCAAATACGGTTTTCGTGATTATCGAGGCGGCGGCCGCTCTTCCGGTCGGGAAACTATCGGGCGTGTGGCATCAGGTGCAATTGCCTCCAAAATTCTGGAAACTTTAGGGATTTCTTTCTGTACTTATACAAAATCCATCGGACCTGTTTCCATCAAAAAATTTGATTCAGAAGAAATCAACAATAATGCATTTTATATGCCAGATGCGGATGCCGCTGCCAGGGCAGGTGCATATCTGGAGAAATGTATGAAAAGCCAGGACAGTGCCGGTGGTGTTGTAGAGTGTCGTATCACAGGTGTCCCAGCAGGTCTTGGAAGCCCTGTCTTCGAAAAACTTGATGCAGTACTTGCCCAGGCAGTTATGTCTGTCGGTGCTGTTAAAGCTGTCGAAATCGGTGACGGTACAGAAGTTGCACATATGAACGGTTCCGATGATAATGATGGATTTCATTTTGAAAACGGGCAAATCAGCAAAACAAGCAATCACGCCGGTGGCATCATGGGTGGTATCAGTGATGGAAGCGAGATCATTCTCCGTGCTTATATCAAACCAACCCCTTCCATTAGCCAGCCACAGGAAACAACTACATGCAACGGCAAAAATATTTCTCTTGAAATTCATGGACGTCACGATCCAGTCATCGTACCAAGGGCAGTTGTCGTTATTGAATCTATGTGTGCGCTTGCAATTACAGATGCACTTTTTGCCAATATGACTTCCCGTCTGGACTATATTCAGAAATTTTACACAAAATAAATCAGACAGAGTCGCTTCTATAACGCAAAAAAGATCCTGCAGTCATAACTGCGGGATCTTTACATTTACAAATATATATGAGAAAAATCACTCCTGCTCATCTTCTGCATCAGCTAAAGGTTCGACAGCATCAAAGTCCTGTGGTACCGGCCACATATGAATACTGTTTGGAGTTTCAATTTTATGTGGTTTATCATTCATCACAATAATATTCTTCTCATAATCCACTTTGAATGTTGTGATTGTATTACTTGCATGGTTCGCAACAGCAATATGCTGATTGTCAGGGAAGATTACTATATCCTTCGGATAATCACCGCTGATCGGCAGAGTGAACTTTTTCTCCAGAAGTCCGGTTTCTGCATCAATCTCATACATGGAGACTGTGTTTTCACCAGCTGTTGTGCAGAAAAGATGTTTGCCATCAGGAGCAAGTGCCAGACCGGAAGCCGCATTGTGAATCGCATCCTTGTCATGTTGCTTACTCAATGTAGAAACACTCTGCAGAAGTTCAAATTCCGGATTGTTTCCACTTCCATCATAACTGTAAACTTTAATCTCATTACTTAATTCGAACAGAATATATGCATACTTTCCATCAGCACTGAAACGAATGATTCTTGGTCCACTCTCTCTCGGGCAGCGAAGAATATCTACTAATTCCAGTTTATGGCGTCTTTTGTTGATCCGATAGATCTTAACCTGATCAATTCCATTGTCAACTGCACAAAGATATTTATTATCCGGTGTCGGACGTACACAGTTTACATGTGGACGGAAGTTACGCTCTGCGACACTTCCAAGTCCTTTATGAAATACCCCATCCATAATACGGCCAAGACTTCCATCTTTATGTGTATGTACAACCGTTACTTTGCCATCGTGATATCCCGCAACATAAAGATAACGACCGTCCACATCTGTAGCAAGGAAACAGCCTCTCATGCCGTCAATTCCTACACTGTTAATTCGAACAAGGTCTCCGTTCTCGTCACGTTTGAATACCGCAACACCCTCGTCCTCAATAGAATACAGATACTTACCGTTTTTGGAAACTGCTGTGTGAGATGCATTGCTGACGTTAACTTCGCTTCGTTCGATCAGTTTACCATTCTCCACATCTACATCATAAACCTGAATGCCCTTGCTGGTACCATAAGTGTATGTACCCACATAGGCCACATATTTCTTGTTCCCCATTATACTGCCTCCTAAAATTCGATGAATATGTGCGAAAGCTCTATCCGCATTTGGTGTCCTAATTATAGCACAATTCATTTGCAAGAACAAGTTGACATTCTCTGTTGAATGTGTATTTTCTTACGTACTTTACATAAAGTAATTTCGGATCTTGGTAAGTGTATCTTCAAGTACTTCATCGGAATGCGCTGTTGAAAGGAACATTGCTTCAAATTGAGAAGGTGCCAGATGGATTCCCTGTTTCAGCATGGCTAGGAAATAATCTGCAAATGCTTTTGTATCAGAAGACTTGGCTGAAGTATAATCCACCACTTCTTCTTTTGCAAAAAACAGGCTTCCCAGAGAAGAAACATGATTTACATGATATTCACTTCCTGCCTCTTTCAGGATTTCTTCAATTCCTCCATACAGTTTCTGGCCTTTTTCTTCCAGCTCCTTATATACTTCCTGATGTTCATACAGATATTTCAGCTGTGTAAGTCCTGCTGCCATTGCAATCGGATTTCCACTTAAAGTACCAGCCTGATATACCGGACCTGCAGGAGAAACCATTTCCATGATTTCTCTTCTTCCGCCATATGCTCCCACCGGCATACCCGCACCTATGATCTTGCCGTAAGTCACCATATCCGGTGTTACGCCAAAATATTCAGCGGCACCGCCAAATGCCAGACGAAATCCTGTAATAACCTCATCAAAGATCAACAGTGTTCCATGCTGATCGCACAAAGTACGAAGGCCTTCCAGAAAACCTTTTTTCGGAGCAACCACACCCATGTTGGCAGCTACCGGTTCAACAATCACCGCTGCAACCTGTCCTTTTGCCTGCTCCAAAAGAGCTTTTACACTGTCAAGATCATTATAGACCGCGGTCATCGTATCCTGGGTACATCCCTTTGGTACACCGGCGCTGTCTGGTACCCCACTCGTCATCACACCAGAACCGGCACTTACCAGCAGCGCATCACTGTGTCCATGGTAACATCCGGCAAATTTAATGATTTTGTCCCTTCCTGTATAGCCTCTGGCTGCACGGATCGCACTCATAACTGCTTCTGTACCGGAATTTACCATACGTACCATTTCCACATGTGGAAGATGCTCACAGATAAATTCTGCCATTTCCACTTCAATCTCTGTAGCACATCCAAAGCTCAAGCCTTCCGCACATGCTTTTACCACTGCCTCCCGGATTTCTGGAAAATTATGTCCAAGGATCATTGGTCCCCAGGAGTCAATATAATCAACATAACAGTTATCATCTACATCATAAATATGGCATCCATCCGCACGTTTGATAAATCTCGGTGCCATTCCAATTGCACCATAAGCTCTTACCGGACTGTTAACCCCTCCCGGAATTCTTTTGACCGCCCGTTCAAATAATTCTTCTGATCTTCCCATTATCCAATTCTCCCTTCATCAATAAAACGTGCAAGTTCTTTTGCATAATAGGTAAGATATATATTCACACCTGCTCTGTATGCACTTGCTGCCATTTCGCAGACGATTTTTTCTTCATCGATCCAGCCCATTTTAGCGGCAGCCTTGACCATGGCATATTCACCGCTGACACTGTACGCTGCGATCGGTACATTGGTTGCTTTTGATACTTCTGAAACCATATCAAGATAAGACATTGCCGGCTTGATCATAATAATATCTGCACCTTCTTCAATATCTGTCAGTGCCTCTTTCATTCCTTCACGACGATTATGGTAATCCATCTGGTAACTTTTACGGTCTCCAAAAGATGGTGCAGAACCTGCCGCATCACGAAACGGGCCATAAAAAGCCGATGCATATTTGACTGCATAAGACATGATTGGTGTTTCTTTATGTCCTGCTTTATCCAAGCACTCACGGATTGCACGCACACGGCCATCCATCATATCGGAAGGCGCCACCATATCAGCACCTGCCTCTACATGAGAGAGTGCTGTCTTTGCAAGCAGATCTAACGTCGCATCATTTTCAACCTCATGTCCGCAGAGCACACCACAATGGCCATGAGAAGTATATTCACACATACATACATCTGTAATATAGTAAAGATCCGGGAACTGTCTTCTGGCCTCTCTCAGTGCTTTCTGAACAATTCCGTATTCATCATATGCGCCACTGCCCACTTCATCTTTATGATCTGGAATACCGAAAAGCATGATGCTGCTGACTCCTGCTTTCTGCAGACGTTCCAGTTCATATGGAAGACGATCCACACTGTAACGGTACTGTCCCTCCATAGACGGAATTTCCTCTTCAATTCCAGTACCTTCTTTTACAAAAAGCGGATAGATCAGCGATGATTTATCAATTCTTGTTTCTCTTACCATTTTACGTAATGTTTCACTTCCACGAAGTCTTCTTGGTCTCTGAATCAGATCCATTTTAATGCACCTCTTCCTTATTTGTTTACCTTATCTGTTTTTTATTTTAACAACCAGTTCTACAAGCGAATCAATGGTTGCTTTTTCTGACATATATGTCTGCATTCCATAATCGTCTGCCGCAGCTTTTGTCTGTTTTCCAATGCATGCCGCAGTAACTTTGGAGTAATCCAAAAGCCCGGTACTCTCTACAAATCCTTTTACAGTAGATGCGCTTGTAAATACTACACAATCTATGGAATCACTTTCAATTTCCCTGTCAATATGAATCAGACTGCTTTTCTCATATACTGTATCATAGGTTGGAATATCACTGACCTGTCCACCTTGTTCCTTAAGAATCTTTACAAGCTTCTGATTGCCTTTTCTCGCCCTCGGCAGGAGAATCTTCTCTCCTCCCTGAAGTTTCACTGCCAGTGCTTCGCCAAGTGATTCGCCATCATAAACTTCCGGAATCAGATCAACAAGAATGCCCCTGTCTTCCAGAACTTTTGCCGTGCCCTGACCGATTGCAGCAATCTGTGCTCCTGCCAGGCTGCGAATATCTTTATGTGCTTTTTTCAGCTCATCAAAAAAGATTTCCACTCCGGTCGGACTGGTAAATACGATCCACTGGTAAGAGGAAATTTCCTCAAATGCATGAACAAGTGTACTCTGATCTTCAAGCGGAACTGTTCGAATTGATGGAAGTTCCAGAACTTCCGCGCCCCTTCTGCGCAATTCCTCCGCGGTTCGTGAACTACGCCCCTTTGGACGGGTTACAAGAACTTTCCATCCTGCAAGAGGAAGTTTTTCATACCAGCCAAATTCATCTGCAAGTCTGCATACCTTTCCGACAACAATGATCGCCGGTGTTTCTATTCCCTGGCGGTCTACTTCCTCCTTCAGAGTTGCTACGGTTGCCACCACCCTCTTTTGATCTGCCGTAGTTCCCTTTTGGAGAACGGCCGCCGGCATAGCCGGATCCATTCCAGCTTCAAGTAAGCCAAAACAAATATCTGACAGTGCCGCAATACCCATCAGAAATACCAGAGTTCCCTTTGTATTGACCAGAGCTTTAAAATCTATATCGTATTCCTTTCCGGCACGTCTGTGTCCGGTAATAATATGCACAGAAGAGCAAAAATCCCTGTGCGTTACCGGAATTCCATTATATGCAGGAACTGCAATGGATGAAGTCACACCTGGAACGATTTCATAGGGAATACCATTTACTGTCAGAAGTTCCAGTTCTTCTCCACCCCTTCCAAAAAGAAACGGGTCTCCTCCTTTCAAGCGAACCACGCGCTGACCTTTCTGCGCTTCTTCAAGCAATACCTGATTGATCTGTTCCTGTGGCATCGTATGCTTATCAGCACGTTTTCCTACATCGATCAGACGAGCCGTGGTCGGCACTTTTGCAAGGACCCCCTGCCCCACCAGGCTGTCATATACCACGACCTCCGCCTGCTGAAGCACTTCCATACCTTTCAGTGTGAAAAGCCCGATATCACCCGGTCCGGCTCCCACAAGCCACACTTTTCCTTTTTTCATACTGGCTCTCCTCCTGTATATTTGTCGTTCTCCTGTTCTTCATGCTCACGCTTCATTCGTTCGGCCAGACACATACCCAGGCGGGCCGCTTCTGTCTTTGGTCCTCGGATACTGTCTTTAAAATATCTGCCATCTTTTTCCCTGTAATAAAGTCCTCGAAGAAACAGCTCCTCACCTTCCACAATACCAAATGCAGCAACCGGTGAGGAACAGCCTCCGTCCAGATATCTGACAAAAGCTCTTTCTGCAGTGCCTGCTATCCATGCATCCTCGTCCTTATATCCACTCAGATATTCATATTTCAGGCCTTTATGTCCCTGTACGGCAAGAATCCCCTGTCCGGCTGCCGGAAGAATCTCATCTGCTGAAAAATAACGATAAATTCTTTTTTCCAGGCCCAGACGCTTCAGGCCTGCTGCCGCAAGGATCAGCCCCGCATATTCTCCTGCATCCAGCTTACGCAGTCTTGTCTGAAGATTTCCCCTGATACTTTTCACTTTCATATCCGGATAAATTGTTTGCAGCTGCAAAGTGCGACGAAGACTGGAACAGCCCAGAGGTTTCAAAGGATCCAGGCTGGCTGCACCCTCCGGCAACACCAGAACATCTCTCGGATCCTCTCTTCTGGAAAAAGCAAGCAGTGGCAGGTCTTCCGGAACTTCCATCGGCATGTCTTTCAGACTGTGCACAGACAGCATTGTTCTGCCTTCCAGCAATGCCTTGTCCAGTTCTTTTACAAAAAGGCCTTTTCCGCCAACTTTGTCAAGTGTCCGGTCAAGGATTTTGTCTCCAGTTGTTTTCATTGTAAGAATTTCAACATCCAGTCCCGGATGCTGTTCTTTTATGTAATCACGTACCATCTCACTCTGTAAAACAGCAAGACGGCTCTCTCTACTTCCGATAATAACTTTATTCTTCGCTGTTGTCTGTATCATCTGATGCCTCCATTGCTTCCTGAATTGCCAAGCGGACTTTTTTGGCTCTGCTGTGATCCAGGCCACTGGCGGTAATTCCGATCACAACTTCATCTTTCATATAAATACCCGGGAAATAGAAATCGCATTTACTCTTATCGTCTGCAACATTGACATAAATTCCCTCTTCTTTACAGACGCGGTATATCTCATCGTTTAATTTCCAGTCGTTTGTAGCTGCGATCACCATATATGCCATATCAAAATCTGACCTTTTTACCGGACGTGTAATCAGATTGACATAACCGGTTTTGCCAAGTTCCTGCAGCTCCATAGTCGATTTCGGTGCAATTGCCGTAATATTTCTTGTAAACTGCAGCAATGTCCTTATTCTCCTGGTCGCAATATTTCCGCCACCAACTACAACAATCTTTTTATCGGACAGATCAATAAACATCGGAAAATATCGTTTATTCTTCATATACTTTCTCCAATCCTGCCACACATTCCAGAAAAGCTTCCTGATTCAGGCTGTCTCTGAGCCCGAAGATCATTTTATTGACAACTTTTCCTGCTGCGGTATCCACTGCCTCGAGAAGCTGCACTCTGTCTTCTTCCTGCATAGGTGTCTTTTTGAGTATCTTTTCAATACGGAGATTCAGATCCTGAACAGCCTCTGCCTTAATCTCCTGAATTCTCGGAATTACATCTCTTCCATCCAGCCACTGAAAAAATTCAGCCATCTGTTCTTCTACGATTGCAGCTGCCCTGACCAGACTCTCATTGGCTTCCGGTGACAGTTTTTCTGTATGGAAGCTGTCCATATCATAAAGCGTAATATTTTCTTTTCTGCCCAGAGATGGTTCAATGTCTCTCGGAACCGCAAGATCCAAAAGCAAAAGTGGCTTCCGGATCGTAATGTCCCGGAACAATTCTTCCCGCAAAGTAAAATTCGGGCTGGCGGTCGCACTGACTACAATATCGCAGTTTGGCAAAAAGTTCATGCGTTCTCCATAATGAATGCGGCTGCATCCTATCGGAATACTCACCATACCACTGCGGTACTGACGGACAGTTACCGTTACATTTGCCCCTGCATCCCGCAAAGTCTGCGCTGCAACTTTTCCCATTTCACCATTTCCGATCACCATGCAGATTTTTCCATGCATATCATATCCCTGCTCTTTCAGGTGACTGACCGCCTGATGGATAACCGATGGATTTCCATGTGCAAGTGGTGCTTCTGTCTTGATTTTCTTTCCGGCTGTAACAGCCATGCGAAAAAGGACTTCCAGTGTACTATCTGTCGTAAAATGTTCCCTTGCAAGGTTCAGTGCATCTTTAATCTGCGTCAAGATCTGATCTTCACCCAGAATCTGAGATTTCAGTCCTCCTGCCAGATAAAAAAGATGTTCTACAGCCTCACGGTCTGTTCTTGAAACAAAATAAGATTCATAAGAATCATCCTGTATATTTTTAAGCTGGCAAAGGCACTGGTAAAGAGAAAGTTTCTGGTCGTCTTCGTGGCTTGCCCAAATTTCAAGACGATTGCAAGTTGAAAGTATGATACAGCCATGGATTCCTGCTGTCTCTTTGAGTTTTTCCATTGCTTCACCGGCATTTTTCTTTGTAAACGCAAACAAAGCCCGGATATCTACGGGCGCTCTGTCATGATCGATGCCTATCATGGATATTGTCATGATATATAATTCTCCTTTGTTGATGTATGATACCCTTTCCTGAACGAAATCCACCCCTGTCTGAGGTGGATTTTCAGGAAAACATACTGTTTTTATGATAGACTTTTCATGCTGGATTGTCAATGGAATTGAATAGATTTACTCGACATTTTTAGTTGCGATGATGGCGACACCTGTATGCGCAATATCTTTAAGAATCACATCTCCGATATGCACAGGTGCAGAAACAGTAATATTTTTAAGTGAATGAATACAGTCAAAAATTTTATCTTTTGGAATATCGCTCTGTGTTTTGACAGATACCATATTTTCAACACCACCAGATACGTGAACGGTTGTTGTTACAATACGAGTCGGATCTGTTACCTCCTTCTTTCCATATATTGCACCTCTTTTACAGGTATTTCCTTCTACACTTAATACGGTTCCATTTTCTATTTTCACTGTAAGCGGGCAGCCCATTGGACAGCCAATGCATGTCAGATTTCTCGTCTCCATACTCTATGCCTCCTCAATTTTAAGTGTGATTTTATCTGCATATGGATATCCCAGCAGCTGTTCTTTTGTCAGTTTGATCTGTTCCATCTCACCAGGTGCCACTACCGGACGTTTTCTGTGGATAATTCTCTCTTTACCTAAATAACAGCTGATATAACAGTTTTTATATACTCCGCCGACGCGGAAACGAACTGTCAGCTCTTTTGCCATATGTTCTATGCGAATCACGGAAGGAACTGTATATCTTACTCCTGCTTCTGGCACCAAAAGTATTTCTCGTGCATCTTTATAGGATTCACCTGCATTCTCTTTTCTCCGAACATACATGGATGCATTCCGTCCGGCAGCTGCAGCCTCTTCCGATACAAAATCCACCAGATCATGAACATGAAGTACATTTCCACATGCAAAAACACCTTCCATGTTTGTTTCCAGGCTTTCATTTACCCTTGGGCCTGAAGTGACCGGATTCAGTTCAACTCCCATTCCACGCGAAATTTCATTTTCCGGAATCAAACCAACCGAAAGAAGCAGCGTATCACATTCATATTCTTCCTCTGTTCCAGGAATTGACTTACCTGACTTGTCTACTTCTGCAAGAGTAATACCCTCCACTCTTTCTTTTCCTTTTATATCGATTACAGTATGGCTAAGTTTCAGCGGAATTCCAAAATCATCCAAACACTGTACAATATTTCGCTTCAATCCGCCGGAATATGGCATCAGTTCTGCAACAACTTGTACTTCTGCACCTTCCAGAGTCATTCTTCTTGCCATGATCAGACCAATATCACCTGATCCAAGAATCACAACTTTGCGTCCTGGAAGATATCCCTCAATGTTAACAAGACGCTGTGCAGTTCCTGCCGAAAAAATGCCTGCCGGACGGTATCCCGGAATATTAAGTGCTCCCCGGGAACGTTCTCTGCATCCCATTGCAAGAATCACTGCTTTTGCCTGGATCTGAAACATTCCATCTTCACGGTTCATCGCTGTTATAACCTTGTCATCACTGATATCCATGACCATAGTGTGTAATTTATACTTTATTCCCAATTCAATAACCTGTGTGATAAAACGTCCAGCATATTCCGGTCCTGTCAGTTCTTTCTGAAATGTATGAAGACCAAATCCATTGTGAATACACTGATTCAGAATTCCTCCGAGTTCCTTGTCTCTTTCAAGAATCAAAATACTTTCTGTTCCATTCTTTCGTGCTGCAACAGCTGCCGACAATCCTGCCGGACCACCACCAATGATTACAATATCATATGTTTTCATTAGTTTCCCTCCTGAAATGAATCTTTATTTACACCTTCAATGATTCTGGAATCTCCGCCACATTTTGTAATTTTTCCAATTGGAGTTTCAAGTTCTCTCGCAAGAATTTCCATTGTTCTCGGTGAACAGAAGCCTGCCTGACATCGTCCCATGCCTGCTCTGGTACGTCGTTTGACACCATCAAGGGATCTGGCTCCAACAGGTCTTTTGATCGCATCAATAATTTCCCCTTCGCTTACCATTTCACATCGGCAAATAATATTTCCATAAGCCGGATTGCGACGAATATATTCGTTTCTCTCTTCAAGCGACATTGCATTCAGGTCAGCAATACCTTTTCTTGTTGATACAAAGTTTTCTTTTTCTTTCAGGTCATATTTTTTCTTAAGAATATCTGCAACCATTTCTCCGATTGCCGGTGCACTGGATAATCCCGGGGATTCAATTCCGGCACAGTCTATAAAATCTTTTTCCGTTTCTCCAATAATAAAATCATCTCCGTCTTCATGGGCTCGAAGACCTGCAAAAGATGTGATCACCTGTCTTGTCGGAATATTTCTGACGCTGTTGGAGGATTTGATAAATACCTGATCCAGCCCATCTCTTGTTGTATTTGTTCCTTCTTTATTTTCAATATCCTGTGCAGTTGGACCAATCAGCAGATTTCCATGAACAGTAGGCGTAACCAGAACACCTTTGCCAAATTTTCCCGGGAGTGCAAAAACTGTATGACTCACATGGCTGCCCACACTTTTGTCAAGGAGACAGTATTCACCTTTACGTGGTATAATATGAATTTTCTTTTCGCTGACCATATTATGAAAACGATCAGCATAGACTCCAGCTGCATTAATAATACATTTTGTTTCATAAGTACCACTGGTTGTTTCAATTTTCCAGTTTTCTGTACCAGAAGAAATCCGTGAAATGTTTAATACTTCTGTATCAAAACGAAACTCCACTCCATTGACACAGGCATTTTCCGCAAAAGCAATCGTCATATTAAACGGACACACAATTCCACCGGTTGGCGCGTACAGAGCTGCGTACACATTTTCAGACACATTTGGTTCCATCTCCAGCACTTCATCATGATTCAAAATCCGAAGCTTCTTTACCCCATTTGTAATTCCTTTTTCATAAAGCTTCTGTAGATTTGGATAGTCTTTTTCGTCCAGACATAGCACAAGTGAACCATTCCGTTTAAATGGAAAATCCAGTTTTTCAGCCAGTTCTCCAATCAGCAGATTTCCTCTTACATTTAATTTTGCTTTCAAAGTTCCCGGTTCTGCATCGTAACCGGCATGGATGATCGCACTGTTTGCTTTGGAAGTTCCACAACATACATCTTCCTCTCTTTCCAGTACACAGGTTTTTATCTGATAACGGGACAGTTCTCTTGCAACTGCCGTACCGGTAACTCCAGCACCAATAATGATCACATCATATTTTTCCATTTTTATTTTCCTCCTCATTGTTGAATTCTATATAAGAAAAAGCCCGACAAATAAACCCATGTATCATGGATCTAATGTCAGGCTCTCTTCTCTCATGCCATCATATATTTTTATTTTTGTAATCAGTTTTCTTCATCACGTGCCCATCCGTAGGCATATTTGACTGCTTTCTCCCATCCACGAATGCGTTTACTTCGCGCTTCATCTGTGATCTCTGGGATAAAGGTCTTATCAATTGCCCAATTCTGAAGGACTTCTTCCTTGCTGGTCCAGTATTTGACAGCAAGCCCTGCCAGATAAGCAGCACCCATGGCCGTTGTCTCTACGCATCGTGGACGATTGACCGGAGCGTTAATGATATCTGCCTGCGTCTGCATCAAAAAGTCATTCGCACTGGCTCCTCCATCTACCTTAAGTGAAGCCAGTTGAATACCGGAATCTGCTCTCATGGACTGCAGCACATCATTTACCTGATATGCAAGAGAGTCCAGCGTCGCACGGATGATGTGATATTTATTTACCCCACGGGTAATTCCAACGATCGTCCCCCTCGCATACTGATCCCAGTGTGGAGCTCCCAACCCGGTAAAAGCTGGCACAACATAACAACCATTTGTATCTTTGACTTTCTTTGCCATATATTCCGAATCCTCAGCAGAATCAATCAGACGCATTTCATCTCGAAGCCACTGGATTGCAGCTCCTGCAACAAAAATCGAACCTTCCAACGCATAATTCACTTTGCCATCCAGGCCCCAGGCAATTGTCGTAACCAGGCCATTTTCGGAAAAAACAGGTTTCTCACCCGTATTCATCAGAAGAAAGCAGCCGGTACCATATGTATTTTTTGCTTCGCCTGGCTGGAAACAAGTCTGTCCGAACAATGCAGACTGCTGGTCTCCTGCAGCTCCTGCAATCGGAATTGGTCCTCCCAGGAAAGAAGGATCTGCCGTACCATAAATACAACTGGACGGTTTTGGTGTCGGAAGCATAGATTTGGGGATATTCAGTTCTTCAAGTATTTCATCATCCCACTGCAGCGTATTGATATTAAACAACATTGTTCGGGATGCGTTGGAATAATCTGTAATATGTACTGCACCCTTGGTCAGTTTCCAGATCAGCCAGGTTTCGACTGTTCCGAAAAGAAGGTCTCCACGTTCTGCTTTTTCTCTGGCTCCCGGTACATTATCCAAAATCCATTTTACCTTAGTTGCTGAAAAATACGCATCGATCACCAGCCCGGTCTTCATACGGAATTTATCGGTGAGTCCCTTTGCTTTCAGAGAATCACAATACTCAGACGTCCTGCGGCACTGCCATACGATTGCATGATAGATTGGATCACCGGTGTTTTTATCCCAGACAATTGCGGTTTCACGCTGATTCGTAATACCAATTGCCGCAATATCGCGTGCCTCTGCTCCAATCATATTCATCGCTTCAACTGCTACACCAAGCATGCTTGCCCAGATTTCATCCGCATCATGCTCTACCCAGCCTGGCTTCGGAAAATACTGGTGAAATTCACGCTGTGCCACGCTGCACATTTCTCCTTTTTCGTTAAATAAGATACAACGATTGCTGGTTGTCCCCGCATCCAGCGCCATAATATATTTGTTCATATAAAAACCTCCCTTTTAAAAGTGTATTGGAATTACAAATTCCACACTTTATGATTGGTTGAAGAGACGGCTGTCGCTCCGGCAGTAAGAGCTCCCATCACGGATTCTTTGTCAGTGATCAGACCTCCGGCGATCACAGGCACTTTGATTTCAGCACACAGTCTATGTATAACTTTTGGCATTGCACCTGGAAGAACTTCAATGAAATCAGGATGTACACTGTGCTGCTGTGAAAGAATATTCTCGTATGCCATCGAATCCAAAAGGAAATAACGAAGTACCGTATACATAGAAAGTTCTCTGGCCTTTCGGACCAATGCCGGCTTTGTCGTAATGATTCCATCAGCTTCTGTATTATTCTTTAAAAATTCAACAGCAATTTCTCTCGTACTTAATCCTCCGATCAGGTCAACATGGATCATCGCAATCTTACCCGCTTCTTTAACCTTTTGTACAATGTCGGCAATAGAACAGATATCTCCAAATAAAATAAACACCACATGTATATCTGAAAGGCTGCAACACTTCTCCAGATCTTCCATATTTTTCACTGCTGCTATGATTGGGTTTTCTTCTACTGCCTCCCAGAATATACGTTCCATCTTAAGTTCCTTCCCCACTGTTCTTTGCAAAAAAAATGAGCACAAGTAAAACAGCGATCCACTGTTTCCAATATGCTCTCCTGTCTCGGCATGAATTATTTTTTATCTGAAATAAATATACCACAGATAATCAAAAAACACAATAAAAAAGAGGTTAAATCTTTTTTATTGTGTTTTTACAAAATTATCATTCTGTTTATTATACCGTTATGTATTATTATAATTTTTAATACACAAACCTATTAAGGAAGTACCCTTAAATTACCCAAAAGTTGTCCGTACAAACAACCTTCCTGTATGTTTCAAATCTAAACCATTTATTGTGTACCTCAGAGCGTTTCTCTACCGTAACCTCTTTTGCTTCCGCAAGGAATTTTTCAAGATCCGCTCTGCTCTTCACGAGCAATGCCATTCCTCTCTCATCTACAACCGGAAGTCCTACATAACGATAGTCTTCAATCTTCTGAATATCTTCCACCTTGCCATCGCGGATCAAAACTGCTGCGCCATCCTCTACAGAAAGAATATCAAAATATTCTGGATATTTGAAGCTGTCCCCAACAGCCGGCACTTCGTCACCGACATGATAAGTCTTCTTATCAGAACCAGCTTTGGACATCATCGCATTTTCAAGATTAAAATAAAATTCTTCAAATACATAACCACCGACTTTGATGTCATCTTTCTGGAAATATGGTTTCTCTCCGTCATTTTCTACTGTTTCAAGCACACCACAGGCAGATGTCATATGGCTTACGCGGTCGATCAGGATCATCTCGCCAAGTGTCTTGTGTTTCTTAAACTCGTCAAGAACGATCTTCTCAGCCAGTTCGATCTCACACAGAGCAATCTCATTTTTCTCAATATGATCTGCTGAGATATGTTCACCTGTATTGACATCGATTTTATATTTAATGCTACGGATGAATCCAGGAATTCTCTTGGTTCCCAGTTTGACCAGATACTCTTTTCCAAGTGTCAGCTTACTGTCATCCATCCAGAGAAGCGTTGCAGTAAAGCTTTTTGCTACGGAGAGCCGGGCCTGGTCAGTGAGTACGCAGCCTCGGCTGACATCTACTTCTTTATCAAGCTGGATCGTTACTGCCTGTCCTGTCACTGCTTCCTCTACGGAAGTACTTCCGTTCAGAAGAGATTTTACCGTTGCAGTCTCATTGCTTGGAAGTGTAGTGATAGTCTGTCCGACTTTGATCTTACCACTTTCAATCTGTCCCTGAAAACCACGGAATTCGTGGTTAGGACGGCAGACTCTCTGAACCGGCATGTAGAATCCTGCTTCGCTCTCTGTCTCTGTCACATCGACTGTTTCCAGATGATCCAAAAGTGTTTTGCCTGTATACCAAGGCATGTTCTCAGATTTTACAGTTACATTGTCTCCTTCTGTTGCACTGACCGGAATGATCACAACATCCTGAAGTCCAAGATTTTCTGAAAGTTCATTGATGTCTTTTACAATCTCATTGAATCTTTCTTCGCTGTAGCCTACAAGATCCATCTTGTTGACTGCAAATACAAAGTGATGGATTCCCATCAGGGCACAGATACGGCTGTGGCGTCTTGTCTGTACCAGAACACCCTGTTTTGCATCAACTAGGATGATTGCAAGCTGTGCAAAAGAAGCACCAACTGCCATGTTTCTTGTATATTCTTCATGTCCCGGTGTATCTGCAACGATGAAGCTTCTCTTATCTGTTGTAAAATAGCGATAGGCAACATCAATAGTGATGCCCTGTTCTCTCTCTGCCATCAGACCATCCAGAAGAAGTGAATAGTCGATCGCACCGCCTCTGGATCCTACCTTACTGTCAAGGATCAGGGCTTTTTCCTGGTCTGCATAAAGCAGCTTAGAATCGTAAAGTATATGTCCGATCAGTGTAGATTTTCCATCATCCACACTACCGCAGGTAATAAATTTCAGTAAACCACTCATCTAGAAGTACCCCTCTCTCTTTCTCTTTTCCATGCTGGCTGCACCGCCGTCAGAATCAATGATTCGGCTGGTTCTCTCAGATTCAACAGAACTTAATGTCTCGTCGATGATCGCATCAAGAGTATCTGCATCAGAAAGGATACCACCGGTCAGTGGATAACAGCCCAGGGTACGGAAACGGACTTTTTTCATTTCCGGTTTCTCGCCAGGTTTGAGACGCATACGGTCATCATCCACCATAATGATGTTTCCGTCACGATATACTACCGGACGCTCTTTTGCAAAGTAAAGAGGCACGATCGGAATATTTTCTCTTTTTATGTACTGCCAGATATCTTTTTCTGTCCAGTTGGAGATTGGGAAAACACGGATACTCTCGCCTTTGTTGATCTCTGTATTGTAAAGTTTCCACATCTCCGGTCTCTGGTTCTTCGGATCCCAGGCGTGGTTTTCATTACGGAAAGAAAAGATCCTCTCTTTGGCACGGCTCTTTTCCTCATCACGACGGCCGCCTCCGAATGCTGCGGTAAATCCGTATTTGTTGAGGGCCTGCTTCAGAGCCTGTGTTTTCATGATATCAGTATAAGCGGATCCGTTGTCAAATGGGTTGATTCCCTGCTTCACACCGTCCTCATTGATGTATTCCAGCATTTCGATTCCAAGATCTTTTGCTGTCTTGTCACGAAACTCGATCATTTCCTTGAATTTCCAGGTTGTATTTACATGTAAAAACGGGAAAGGTGGTTTTTCCGGATAAAAGGCTTTCAGTGCGAGATGAAGCATCACTGAGCTGTCTTTTCCAATGGAATAAAGCATAACAGGTTTTTCGCATTCTGCTGCCACTTCCCGGATAATATATATTGCTTCTGCTTCCAGTTCATCTAAATGTGATAATCCGCTCATAGTTCTACTCCTGTACTAATATTTATTGGAATTTCGCCGGTCAACGCTGATGACCAGTTCACTGCCGTCAGATCTGGTGATGTTCCAATTGAGGAGATCACCTTTCTGGGTAACATTCATGGTTCCACCCATACCACCGATATCTGCGCCAAGATAAAATTCAATGGCTCCTGCCTTACATTCTTTTACGCAGGAAACGCAGCCCCAACAGTTTTTCGGGTATTTCATGACTGCTTTTCTGTCTATGATCTGAATCAGGGTACCAGGACATACTTCCTGACATTTACCGCAGCCGACACATCGCTCTTCACGAATTAGTATGCTCATAAGTATCCCCCTTTACCAGATCCCGGAACAGAATACGGATCTTTCCGTCTTCCATTCTGGAATTTACATATTTTTCAAACTTCTGGTCTGTTTCCGGATGATCCAGATTCTCATTGAAAGAATGCCATCTGGTTTCTTTTCTATTCTTAAGATGCTCGATCAGCACCTGACAGACAAGAAGTCTTTCTTTTAATTCGTATGCAAAAAGAAGTTCATGCATATCTTCTGCACCGACCTGATCTGCCAGTTCACTTAATCTTGTAATTTTTTCTTCTGCAAGATTTAACTGTTTCTCATTGAACTGATAGTTGCTGGCGATTCCACCTGCATATTCGTCCATGACTTTCTGCATGGCTTCTTCCAGTTCGTCGATGGTAAACAGACCGTTTTCTCCATTGCGGATCTTTTCGTAGTCAGCAAGGATCATCTGTGCCTGTTTTTCGATTTCGGATGTTTCTTCACTGTGATCGTCTTTTAACTGTTCGATGATTGCGAGAGAGGCGATCTTGCCCTCTGCCAGAGCACCGGTTACATATTTCTGAGGACATCCGCCTGCCACATCACCGGCTGCATAAAGTCCGTGGATGGTAGTCTCTCTTCTGGTATCTACCCAGAATCCACTGGCTGTATGACCACCTACGATGTACGGTTCTGTTCCCTGGATCTCTACGTTCTGTTCGCTCGGCATCTTGCCGCTCTCGATCCATTTGAGGGTCTGGCTCGGTGCCATGTTCAGATATGCTTTAAGAAGATCCTGATCCTGTTCGGATGTGATACCGGAAGTCTTAAGGTAACACGGGCCATGACCAAGCTGGTTTTCTTTGACGGTTCCATACACACGCTGGCTGGTAGTCAGACCATAAATATGCTCGTAGACTTCGCCTTTGGAGTTGACCTGCTTTGCCTGCACGCCCTGTGCGATGGTTCCTGTCGGAGCAATCGTATCTTTACAGCGAAGTGCGATAAAACGCATCTCAAAGGTTGTCATTTCTGCACCGGAACGGATTCCCATTGCGTATCCGGCTCCTGTGTTGAATGGCGGATACCACATTTTATGTCTGGAAAATCCCGGATTGTTTGGTTTGTAGAGACCGGCAGCTCCGCCTGTTGCGATCAGAACAGCTTTCGCATGGATCACATAGGCAGTTTCTTCCATGATGGAAAAACCGACAGCTCCGTAGACTCTTCCATTTTCCGTAAGAAGGTCTGTGATGTTTACGTAGTTGAGAACATCTACGTTTTCACTTTTATATACGGCATCCGCAAGAAGTGGTTTGAAGTTTTCGCCATTGATCTTAATGTTACGGTTTCCTCTTGCCACATAGTCTCCGTTTTCATCTTTAAGGATCACGAGACCAAGTTTTTCCATATCTGCCGTTACTTCGTTAAATTCTTCTGCGGCTGTCAGAAGGAGGTCGTTTCTGACGATTCCTGCCGCATCTTTAGTTGCGTAATCTACGTAGTCCTGTGGTCGGCGGCCTTTTACAATATAGGCGTTGATCGCGTTGACACCTGCTGCAAGACAGCCGCTTCGTTTGATATTTGCCTTTTCTGCAACAAGAATGTTAAGTCCAGAGTTTCTGCTGATTGTGAGTGCGGCATAACAGCCTGCAGTTCCGCCGCCTATGATCAGGACATCTGTATGTAAGTGTTTTACCTGTAAGGGTTTGCTCATGGTTTTTTCTTCCTTACTTTATTCTGTGATCTCGATCTCGTGGATCGTGACATTTTTTTCTTTGTCGATTCCGAATGCTTTGAGTACCGGATTTCCTTCTTCCATAAGGGAGAGGATAAGGTATTCAATGGTCGGGTCAAATGCCAGGCGTTTGTCTTCTTCGGATGGGCGGGATGGGGATTCCGGATGGGAATGGAAGTTTCCGATGATCTTGTATCCGTTTGCTCTGGCATCTTTGAGGGCTGCAAGCTGCTCTTTGGGATCCATGGAAAAATGTTCTCTGCTAGCATCCACATTTGTGAGGAGATAGACCTTCGTGACGGTGATCTCTTCGTCTTCTTCTGTTCCTGCAAGGAGGCCGCAGGATTCATTTGGAAGGCCGGCGGTGCAGTGCGTCAGGATGGTATTATAGTGTGATTTTTTTAAATATAATTTCATAAGGTGGCTCCTCGATATTCTTCTCTGACGTGTGTGAATAAACAGTTCAAACGGGGACACGCTCTCGCTGACTTCGACTGACAACGGTACTAAGTGACCACAATACGGTCACTAAGTGCCGGCCGTCTCAGATCATCCCCTTATGAATCTGTTTATTCATACACTGTGCATTGAAAATATGTTCGTCGTAAAGGGTCGCGTGGACTACTAGGACTCCGCTCCCGAAACATTGTAATATATCTTTTAGTGCAATTTGTCTTAGTGTAATTGTTATCTCTGCGTATTCACAGTGTGCGGATAAATATTTCGAGAGAAGATGCTCTGAGACGGCCGGTACTTAGGGATTGTTTTTTAATCCCTTAGTATCCGCTGCCAGTCGAAGGCAGCGAGAGCGTATCTTCGATGAAATATTTGATCTCGCACACGTAAGGCTATAGTCTATAATCCATATTACATATGCATGTCGCATTCTGCCTGCTCGTAATCGATCAATTTGGTGATCGTCGGGTGGTCTCCGCATACCGGGCAGTCATGGTTCTTTGGAAGTTTAATGGTACGGAAAGTCATAGACAGTGCATCATAGGTAAGAAGTCTTCCTGTGAGAAGTTCTCCTTTGCCGATAATGTATTTGATTGCTTCCATTGCCTGAAGGCTTCCGATGACTCCACCCATAGCTCCGATAACGCCGGCCTGTTTACAAGTCGGTACTGCGTCCTTCGGCGGCGGATCTTTAAATATACATCTATAACATGGTCCTTCTCCTGGAACATAGGTCATAAGCTGGCCTTTGAAACGGATGATTCCTGCATGAGAGAATGGTTTCTGTGCCATGACACAGGCATCATTGATCAGGAATTTTGCCGGAAAGTTATCGGTTCCGTCAATAATAAAGTCGTAGTCTTTGATGATATCCATGATATTCTCGGATGTGATGAACTTGCGGTATGTATTTACTTTGACATCCGGATTGATTGCCTGCATGGTTTCTTTTGCCGACTTTACTTTTGCTTTTCCAAGATCTGCTGTTGTATGGATAACCTGTCTCTGAAGATTGGAAAGATCAACTTCATCCGCATCGGCAATTCCGATCGTTCCTACACCTGCTGCCGCCAGATACATAGCTGCCGGTGCTCCAAGTCCACCTGCCCCAATAATCAGTACACTGGCGTTCAGGAGTTTTTTCTGTCCTTTGGCACCAACCTCTTTGAGGATGATATGACGGGAATAACGCTCTAACTGTTCATTCGTAAATGCCATTATCTTGCTCCTCCTCCCATGAAGTACAGGAATTCGATTTCATCACCGTCTTTCACTTCTGTGGATTCAAAAGCTCCACTTTCTACGAATTCATCATTGATAGTTACTGTAACATACTGTGGTGTTTCTACATCCTCTTTCTCAATCAGTTCTTTAACTGTAAGTCCTTCCGGATATTCTTTCTTTTCTCCTGCTACTTTGATAAACATAATGATTATTCTCCTTTTATATATTTGATCACGCACACATAAACTTATTAAATAAACTTATCAAAGATATTCTTCAAACAGTGCTTCTACTTCTTCCTGTTCTTTCAGTCCGACTACTTTCCCCTTCTGTTCTCCGTTCACAAAACAGATCACCGTCGGAACAGACATAACCTTATATTGCTCAGCAAGTGCCTTATCATAATTTACGTTCACTTTGTAAATATAAACAGTATCCTCATGTTCATCTTCGATATCCCCAAGTATTCCTGCCATCTGTTTGCATGGAATACAGGTATCAGAGTAAAAATCAACGAGGACTGGCTTATCTGCTTTTAACACTTTTTCTTCGAAATTCTCTGCATTGATTCTGAGTGCCATATCATTCATCCTCTACTTTCTTAACGATCAGGGTAAATGTATCATCCCCATTGTCTTCCAGTTTCAGAATCTGATGTCCTTCTTCTTTAATACTTCTCGGAACATTCTGTACCGGTTCTCCATTATTCATACGAACAGCAAGAATCTGTCCGTCATCAAGTTCCTCCAGCGCAACCTTTGCTTTTACAAATGTTACCGGACATACAACATCCGTAATATCTACGGTATCATCAATTTTATAATCAGCCATCATAAGCTCCTTTCAGTACTTCGTACAGTTTTTCTTCTCCAACTCGATCAATTGTAAATTTGAATCGCTCTCCTGCATTTGCATGATCTGCAAAAAACTGGATGGCTGCATCTGTCACACGGAACAGCTGCTCTTCAGAAGTGATCAGTGGAAGGAATTCTCTTCCCTTACTGATATGATTTCCAAAAGTACCACCAAACGATACAAGAAATGTCTCATTTACATCCCATGCATCTACCGGACAGGATTTTGCACATCTGCCACAATAGTTGCATTTTTCATTATCGATGATCAGTTTATCATCCTGAAAAGAAATTGCTTCTTCACGACATGCCTTTTCGCAGACACCACAATGAATACAGGTATCTTCTTTCCAGCTGATCTGTGCTGCTCCCTTGATTCCAACATCATTTTCTTCTGCTTTGAGGCAGTTGTTCTGACATCCCGTCACACCAAATTTAAACTTGTGAGGAAGTTCTCGTCCAAAATATCTTTCGTTTAATTTTACTGCGATGTCATAGCTGTTGATATTTCCACTTGGACAGACTGCATTGCCCTGACAGGCTGTTACTGTGCGGACTCTCGGTCCACAGACACCCGGACGACATCCACCTTTGGCAAGATCTGCTGTTACATCATCAATATCGTCTAATTTAATAAAAGGAATCTCAACTCCCTGTCTGGAAGTCAGATGAACATATCCATCTCCGTATTTTTCTGCAACTTCCGCAATCTTTTTGAGGTTCTCTGCCGTAAGAGCTCCACCAACGCAGGCAAGTCTGAGTGAAAAATTATTTTTCTGTTTCTGGCGCATAAATCCGCCTTTTTTTAAGGTTGCGTAATCAACTTTTGCCATTTTCGTCATCTCCTTCTATTACTCTTTTGAAATCTTCTTTCAAATCTTCTATATCTTCAATTCCGACACTGATTCGAATCATATCATCATAAACTCCTGAGAGTTCTTTTTCCTCCTGTGACAAATGAGCTGCTATCGTACTCGATGGATGAATCACTAGTGTCTTGGTATCTCCAATATTGGAAACCAGCCATGGAATTTTCAATTCATTTAATATCTGAAAAGCTCTTTCTTTGCTTTCTGTTCTTAATGTAATGATTGCTCCAAATCCACCATGGAACTGTTTTGCCGCAATCTCATGATATGGATGTTCCTTAAGTCCCGGATAGGAAACCGTAATGCCGTGTCCTAATCCATTCAGAAACTCCGCCAGCTCCATGGCGTTACTACAGTGGCGCTGCATTCGAAGACCAAGTGTCTCAAGTCCCAGATTATTGAGAAAAGCATTCTGTGGTGCCAGACAGGCTCCCATGCTTCGAAACAATCCGTTTCGCAATTTAGCAAGATAAGCAAAAGGTCCAAACTTTTTGAATTCTTTCATTCCTGGATATTTATCTGCATCCCATTTAAACTTTCCGCCGCTTATCAGTATACCACTGATTGCATCACTGCTTCCATTGATATATTTAGAAGAGGAATGAATAACTACATCTGCTCCAAGTTTCAATGGATTGATCAGATAAGGTGTCGCTACTGTATTATCCACAAGAAATGGAATTCCATATTTATGTGCAATTTCTGCAACTCCCTGAATATCCGTGACATCCAGTTTCGGATTTCCGATTGTCTCAGCAAAAACAGCTCTGGTCTCAGGGGTGATTTCCGCCTCAAAAGCCTGCGGTGTATTGACTTTTACATAAGTTGTCGTAACACCATATACTTTCAGCTCATCCAGAAGTTCCACAGTTCCTCCATATAAGCCAGCTGCTGCAACAACATGGTCTCCTCTCTGAAGGACATTCATAAGAGCCATGCTAAGTGCCGCCATGCCGGAAGAACACGCCACACTTCCAATCCCGCCTTCAAGCTTTGCCATCCTTTTTTCAAAAGATTCTATCGTCGGGTTGTTGATTCTTGTGTAAGAATACCCAGCCATTTTATTTGAAAAGATTTTCTCAAGTTCCTCAGCTGTATCATGACGGAATGCACTGGACTGGTAGATCGGTACCTGTGTCGCACCGTGAGGATTGTTACCCTCTGTCCCATGAAGCAAAGTTGTATTAAAACCGTATTCTTTCATTCCTGTGCTCCTTTTTTCTTTTCATTTGTGTTGGTATTACTATATACCTATAAACATACCATGTCAATAGGTAATGTATGTTTTTTTCCATTTTTTCTATAAATTTACAATTTTAAACTTTATTCCGCAGAAAAAAAGAACAGCCACTGTACTTCTGACAGTTCTGTTCTCTTGATCCGACAGCTATTTTACTTATTCTGATCTGCCCTTTGTTCCGCGCTATTCATCAGATTACATAGTCTCCTGTATCTGTGCTCTGCTCCAGAAGGTCTTCCAAAGTAATTCCGTCAAAATATTCATTGAGCAGCTTATAGAAACCTTCCCACATCTGCAGTGTTTTGCAGGATGACGCTCTCTCGCACTGATTCGGATGATCATCCAGACAGGCAACCGGTGCCATTGAACCTTCCGTGATACGCAGGATACTTCCGATCGTATATTCAGCAGGAGTCCTGACCAGGCGATACCCTCCACCTTTTCCTCGAAGCGCTTTGACAAATTTCTGTTTGCTCAAGACAGAAACAATGGACTCGAGATATTTCTCAGAAATCTCCTGTCTTTTCGCAATGTCCATTAATGGAATATACTCTCCATTATTATGTTCTGCAAGATCCAGCATAACGCGGATCGCATAACGTCCTCTCGTTGATATCTTCATGAAATCTCCTCCATAAACCTATTATACCACAAGGTTATAGGGAAAACAAGTGTCAATCATCAGATTACAAGATAATCTTCTCTTGCAGAGCTGTTCTCCAGTGCATATACTTTGTTTTCTTTTATTACAAAAAGCCGCTGTACAAACACATCCACTTTTTCTCCCTGACGGACCAGGGGTTCATCCAGTCCTCTTCTTGCAGACAGCACAACTTCTCCAAGTTTCAGCTGAAGTTCAAAATAACTGCCTCTGAAGGCCACACGTTCAACATCTGCTTCCGATGCAGAACTTTTGTATTTCTGTACTTCATTTTTTCTGGTCACCTTTACAAACTCAGGACGTACAATTGCATATTCTGCACCCGGAATATCTTCAAAGTAATTGAAGACATGATAATCCCTGACTGTAGCCGCCTGTCCAAAAAAAGACGCACTAAAAGCAGTTTCAGGACTCTGATATACCTCTACCGGGCTGCCTTTCTGTTCAATATGTCCCCGGTTTGTAATAATGATCTCATCTGCCACTTCAATTGCCTCATCCTGGTCATGCGTAACAAAAATACTGGTGATCCCAAGTTTTTCAATCATATCCTTCAACCACGTACGAAGTTCCTGTCGGATTTTTGCATCAATCGCTGCAAACGGCTCATCCAACAGAAGAAGCTGCGGATTTGGTGCAAGAGCTCTCGCAAAAGCCACTCTCTGTCTCTGACCACCGGAAAGTTGACTTGGATATCTTTTTTCAAGTCCTTTCAGTCCGATCAGTTCAATCAATTCCGTTACTCTTTTTTTAATATAGGTTTTATCCGCTTTCTGTACTTTCAGACCAAATGCAATATTGTCATAAACTGTCATGTAACGAAATAACGCATAACTTTGAAATACAAATCCTATTCCACGTTCGCTTGCCGGTATATCATTCACTACTTTTCCGTCAATAATGATCTCCCCGCTGTCTGGCTGTTCCAGTCCCGCAATCATACGTAGTATTGTCGTTTTTCCACTTCCACTTGGTCCAAGCAGACCGATCAGTTTTCCTTTCTCAATCCCGAAGGAAACATGATCTGAAGCTTTATAGTCCCCAAAGGTTTTATTGATATCTTTTAATTCCACGTACATTATGCTTCCTCCTCTTTTTTGCCTTTATACTCCATGATGCTTCGAATGACCAAAAGAATAATTGCCATGATTACCAGAATTGATGATACAGCAAATGCCGGAACATACTGGAATTCATTAAATAAAATTTCTACATGAAGCGGCAATGTATTCGTCAGTCCCCTGAGATGACCTGACAGTACAGATACTGCGCCAAATTCCCCCATGGCTCTCGCAGTACAGAGTACGATTCCATACAACAGCGCCCATTTGATATGTGGAAATGTTATTTTTGAAAAAATCGTCCATCCTTTTGCTCCCATAAGTGCTGCTGCTTCTTCCTCATCCGTTCCAATCGACTCCAGTACTGGAAGCAGTTCACGAAAAACAAATGGAAATGTTACAAATACAGTCGCCAGAATGATTCCCGGAACAGCAAATACAATCTGGATATTTGCTTTTTGCAGATACGGGTAAAGAATGCTCTGTTTTCCAAATACAAGAAGATAGATCAGACCTGCAATGATTGGCGAAACCGTGACTGGTACATCGATCAGCGTCGTCAGAAATTTTTTCCCTTTAAACTGAAATCGCGTCACTGCCCAGGCTGCACATAAGCCCAAAACAGTGTTACATAATACCGCAATGACTGTTGCTTTTAACGTCAGCATCAGTGCAGCGATCGTAAAAGAATCTGTCACCGCTTCCACATAAACCTGCCATCCTTTTTTCAATGCCTCCGTTACAACTACAAACAAAGGAAGCACCAGCATAACAAAAAGAAAGAGAATGCTGATTCCGATCAGCAGATATTTGACCAGCTTTGATTCTTTTTTCTTACCCATCACGCATTGCCTCCTCTCAGTCTTTTTGAATTGCGTGCCTGCATCAGATTCATCAGAAACAGAATCAGGAATGAAGCCACCAGCATAACCAGTGCAATGGATGTGGCACTTTTATAATCAAATTCCTGTAATTCAGACATAATGATCAATGGTGTGATCTCTGTTTCATACGGTCTGTTTCCTGCAATAAATACTACGCTTCCATATTCTCCCAGGCATCGTCCAAATGCAAGTCCGGTTCCAGTCAAAAGCGGCGGTAAAAGTTCCGGAAGAATCACTCTTCGAAAAATATAGGCTGGCTTTGCGCCCATAACTCTTGCCGCTTCTTCATAAGAACCATCCAGTTTCTCAAGAACCGGCTGAACAGCTCTCGCTACAAAAGGAATCCCCACAAAGATCAGTGCAAATGTAATTCCAAGCTTTGTATAGGCAATCTTAATTCCAAACTTTGCAAAAAAGCTTCCGATCAGTCCCTGATCCGAAGTAAGGGAAGTCAGAGAAATGCCTGCTACTGCTGTTGGAAGCGCAAATGGAAGCTCAATCATTCCATCCATGATCCTTTTTCCCGGAAATTCATAACGTACCAGCACCCATGCCAGGATCAGCCCCATCACTGCATTTACAAAAGAAGCTCCAAGAGCTGTAATAAAACTCACATAAAAGCTGGATAAAATTCTTTTACGGGTTATAACCTCAATAAATTCATTAAACCCAAGTTGGGAAGAATAGATTACAAGTGACGCCAGCGGAATCAGAACAACAATGCTCAGCATAGTGATTGTCACACCCATCGTCAGTCCAAATCCCGGTATCACTCTTTTTTTGCTTTTTTTCATAATATCCACTCCTCATCTTCTAGTTTCCATAGATTCTGTCAAAAACTCCTCCATCTGCAAAATGTTTCCGCTGCACTTCCTGCCAGCCGCCAAAATCATCAATCGTCTTCAGTTCCATATTCAGATCAAAAACATCACTGTATTCCTCCAAAATTTCCTGATTGACCGGACGATAATAATTCTCAGCTGCAATTCTCTGTGCGTCATCAGAATACAGATAATTCAGATATTCCCTGGAAACTTCTTCTGTACCACGATTCTCTGCGACCTCATCCACAACAGCTACCGACGGTTGAGCCAGAACACTGATACTCGGAGCAATGATCTCAAATTCATCCGGATCATCTTTTACAGAAAGAAATGCTTCATTTTCCCAGGCAATCAGCACATCTCCCTGCCCGTTTTCTACAAAAGAGGTCGTAGCACTTCTTGCTCCGGAATCCAGTACCAGAACATTCTGGTATAATTTCTTTATAAATGCTTCCATCTTCTCTTCATCATTATTATATATTTTCTGAGCATAAGCCCAGGCTGCCAGATAATTCCATCGTGCACCGCCGGATGTCTTCGGGTTTGGAGTGATCACATCGACATCGTCTCGGATGAGGTCATCCCAGTCCTGGATATTCTTTGGATTTCCTTTCCGTACCAGAAATACGATCGTAGATGTGTACGGAGCACTGTCATCAGGAAGTTCTTCCTTCCATCCACTCTGAATCATGCCGGCATTTTCGATTGCATCAATATCATAATCAAGTGCAAGTGTCACTACATCTGCCTGCAGGCCGTTGATCACTTCCAGTGCCTGTTTGCCGGAGCCTCCATGTGACTGGATCACATCAACATCCTGTCCTGTTTTTTCTTTCCAGTGTTCCTTAAAAATCTCATTATAGGACTCGTAAAGTTCTCTTGTCGGATCATAAGAAACATTGATGATATGTATGTTTGAACCTGCACCGGCATCGTAAGAACAGACGCCGGCAAATGCAGCTATTCCAAGTACTGATACCAGGCAGATGTTTCTGAATTTCTTTTTTATCATTTATTTCACTCCCGTTGGATGATTATTTCGTTAACATATGTAATTGGTATGTTTTACGTTAATGGCATTATATACCAATAAACATAGTTTTTAAATATGTTTATAAGAAAACGTTTGCACAGGCATATAAAAAAACAGCTGCCATCATTTATGATAACAGCTGCAATCCTGCCGGAAGCTATTTCACATCATCGTAAGTATCAAGGAAATTATGTCTCACACCATCCTGTTTATACCCAATGACTGTATTCAGATTTACATTCTCAACACTTCGGAAAATATTATACTCAATTACCGGATCTTTCTGAGCGAGTTCGTGAATCAATTCCTTGATCTCTGCACGCTTGGAACCTTTTTCCGTACCACCACAGGAAGCACAATGCTCCGTAAAACGACACGCACACTGAATAAAATGAAGGTCATTGTAGTTCGCCCAGTGAATGATATCCGCCTCACGGATCAGATACAGCGGGCGAATCAGTTCCATTCCCTCAAAGTTTGTACTGTGAAGCTTCGGCATCATCGTCTGTACCTGTGCACCGTAAAGCATTCCCATCAGGATCGTTTCAATAACATCGTCATAATGATGCCCTAACGCAATCTTATTGCAGCCAAGTTCCTTTGCTTTGCTGTATAGATAACCTCTTCTCATACGAGCACAGAGATAACACGGTGACTGTTCCTCAGATGCTACAATATTAAAGATATCCGACTCAAATACTGTGATCGGAACATTCAGGATCTGTGCGTTATCTTTGATCGTCTGATAGTTGATCTCATTGTATCCCGGATTCATTACAAGAAAGATAACTTCAAAATTCTTTTTTCCATGACGTGAAAGCTCCTGAAACAACTTTGCCATCAACATGGAATCTTTTCCACCAGAAATGCAGACTGCAATTTTATCACCATCCTGCACCAGTTCATATTCTCTGATTGCCTTCGTAAACCGTCTCCAGATAGGTTTGCGGAATTTCTTGATAATGCTTCGTTCAATGTCCTTTGTACGCTGTTCCGCTGCATTGTGATCAGCCATCATTTTGCTGAGCTTCATCTTAAGCCATGCACGATAGCCATTTTTGATGCTGTAGATTTCATATCCCTGTTCTGTCAGCTCTTCTGCGATTTCTTCACTCTTCTGACCGGTATAACAAAGCAGGTAAACCGGACAGTCTTTACGTATTTCATCCATATGCGCTGCCAATTCCTCCCAGTAAATATTGACCGCACCAGGATAAGTCTCCTTCTCAAAATCCGCGGCATCACGGATATCTATGATCTGCTTTTCTCTTGTATCTTCCTGTAACTCTTCAATTGTTCTAATACACATATCAATCTTCCTTATACTTTTCTTATATACAGTAATCACTCCAGAAGCTCTCCGAAACATGAGAGCAGCTGTTTCTTACCAGCAGTTTCCCGGATAGTTCCATTCGGACTACTCCCGAATGGCCGCCTTTCATTCTGTCCAGAAGCAGATACAGGGCAAATCGTCCCATTTCTTCTTTTGGAAGACCAACTGTCGTCAGCATTGGTTTGGTAAATTGCGCTTCTTCAATATCGTCACTGGCTATAATGGATGGAGTAAAATACAGATTTCTGCACTTTCTGAGATATTTCAGTATACCCACAGCTGTGATATCATTTGCGCAGTAAATGCCAGTCGGGCAGTCCTCAGATTTCAAAAGCTTCTCCATTGCCTCATAGCCTTCTCTCTCTGTCTGATCTGTTTCTACTACATACTCCGGTATGACATCCAGGTTATTTTCCTTCAACGTATCCAGATAACCAACATAACGATCTTCATTTCTGCAGCCGCCTACATATCCGATGTTTCTATGACCAAGCGAGATCAAATGTTCAACTGCCATCTGTGCAATTTTCTTTCCATCGCACAAAACCTCATCAACTTCATAATTTGTAGAATTTCGATTAACAGATACAACACTTCTGTATTTCTGATTCAGTTTCTTCAAAGCAAGCGGATTACAGCGTCCAATGATGATCAGTCCGTCTTTATTTTCTTCTGTCTCAGTATACATTCGCTGAATGATCTGGTCAAGATTTTCTCTTCTGCATTTTCGATCATCAGAAAAAAGCGGCATATACCAGACTTTTGATAAAATACAGTTATGTTCATGTATCTCACTTTCTACAACCCTGAGCAATTCTGTAAAAAAAGGATCTGTTCTGGATTCATCTGTACGTGTCATAAGGACATTGATATACCAGATTTTGCTTTCTTTTGCCTGTGTTCCCTTTTTCAGGTTTCGTGCCGCCTCATTTGGAACATAATTCATTTCCATGGCAATTGACCAGACTTTTTCTCTGAGGCCAGGCACTGAACATTTGTAATCCGGCCGGTTCAGGATACGTGATACGGTTGATATAGATACTCCTGCTTTTTCTGCGATCTTTTTGATTGACATATGTATTTCCTCTCTCTGCCTTCCTTCGACAGATCTCAGTAAAAAAAGAACCGGAAGTCAGGACAGCCCTGTGTCTCTAACCCCCGGTAATATTCAGATATAATACATTTCCTGTTTATCATAGTGATCGGAATAATATCCGCTCATTTGTGCCAAAGTTAAATTTGACAGAATCTGATCGAGTTCCTGGTTGACGGAATCCACCACCAGTTTCTGAATCGTGTCAGAGATTCCTTTATAACTGTTTTCCGCCAGAACATCCTCATCTTCAAGGTGGTAACTGCCTTCCAGTGCTTCCACCACAGATGCAACCGTAATCTCGTCAGCAGCTTTTGCCAGATTATATCCTCCCTGGGAGCCTTTGACACTTTTTACTATGCCTGTTCTGCGGAACGAGGCAAATATGTGTTCCAGAAACTGGAGAGAAATGTCATTTCTCTCAGCAATGGTTTTCAGGGCTACCGGTGTGGTGGACGGCTGAGCAGCCAGATCCACCAACGCAGTGAGACCATATCTGGTTTTTTTACAGAATTTCAATTACTGGATTGCTTTGAAAGCTTCGTCCAGATCCTGAATGATATCATCGATGTTTTCTGTTCCGATGGAAAGACGGATTGTGTTCGGTTTGATACCCTGATCCAGAAGCTCTTCTTCTGTGCACTGGCTGTGTGTGGTGGTTGCAGGATGGATAACCAGTGATTTAACATCTGCTACGTTTGCAAGCAGAGAGAACAGTTCGAGGTTGTCGATGAAGTCTTTGGCTGTCTGTGCATCTCCCTTGATTTCGAATGTGAAGATAGATCCACCACCATTCGGGAAGTATTTTGCATACAGTGCCTTCTGGCTTTCATCATCTGTTACAGACGGATGATGAACTTTTTCTACCTGCGGATGATTATTCAGATACTGAACAACTTTAAGAGCATTTTCTACGTGACGTTCTACACGAAGAGACAGTGTTTCAAGTCCCTGCAGGAAGATGAATGAGCTTACTGGAGAAATAGTTGCTCCTGTATCACGAAGAAGGATTGCACGGATCTTTGTAACAAATGCAGCCGGTCCGCATGCTTTTGTAAAGCTGATTCCATGATAACTCGGGTTTGGCTCTGTCAGAGACGGGAACTTACCGGAAGCTTCCCAGTCAAATTTACCACCTTCAACGATGACACCACCGATTGTTGTTCCATGTCCACCGATGAATTTTGTTGCAGAATGAACAACGATATCAGCACCGTATTCGATCGGTCTTACAAGGTATGGTGTTGCAAATGTATTATCTACAACAAGCGGAATCTGATGTCTGTGTGCGATCTCAGCGCATGCCTCAACGTCAACAACGTCAGAGTTCGGATTTCCAAGAGTCTCGATGTAAAGTGCTTTGGTGTTGTCCTGGATTGCATTCTCTACCTCTTCAAGATTGAAGATATCAACAAATGTTGTTGTGATTCCGTATGCCGGAAGTGTATGCTCCAGAAGGTTTGTTGTTCCACCGTAGATATTCTTTGCTGCTACGATATGATCTCCATTCTGTGCAAGGTTTTCGATTGTATATGTAATTGCTGCTGCACCGGAAGCTACTGCAAGTGCAGCTGTACCACCTTCAAGAGCTGCAATTCTTTTTTCAAAAACATCTTCTGTCGGGTTTGTCAGACGACCATAGATGTTACCTGCATCTGCCAGTCCGAAACGAGCTGCTGCATGATCGCAGTTACGGAATACATAAGAAGAAGTCTGGTAGATTGGAACGGCTCTTGCGTCAGTAACCGGATCCGGCTGTTCCTGTCCTACGTGAAGCTGAAGTGTTTCAAATTTGAATTTTCTGTTTTCTCTTGTGATTTTTTCACCCATGAATCTGATCCTCTTTTCTGTTTTTTTGAATTTTTGTTGCTATATTATGTACCACGGAGTGTTCCGTAGCAAGCTACTCCCACACTCCTGCAAATATTCGAAATCCGCTGATTTACTATCGTAAATCGCTACTTTCTCATATTTGGCGGGTTCCAAACTCAAAAGCCTTATCGTGCAAGCACGAACGTCTTTTGCAGTTTTTAACCCTGGTGTTCCTTTATTCTGTAAATAACGCTGTTGAGTAATATCTGTCACCAGTATCCGGAAGAAGTGCTACGATAGTCTTTCCTTTGTTTTCCGGACGTTTTGCAAGTTCAATTGCTGCGTAGAGAGCTGCTCCTGAGGAAATGCCTACGAGAACGCCTTCTTTCTTAGCAAGAAGTTTTGCTGTTGTGAAGCATACTTCATTGTCGATTGGCATGATCTCGTCATAAATCTGTGTGTTCAGGACTTCCGGAACGAATCCTGCTCCGATACCCTGAATCTTATGCGGGCCGCCTTTTCCTTCGGAAAGAACCGGGGAAGTTGCAGGTTCTATTGCTACGATCTTAATATCCGGGTTCTGCTCTTTCAGGTATTCTCCTGTTCCTGTAAGTGTTCCGCCTGTGCCGACACCAGCTACGAAGATGTCTACCTTTCCGTCTGTATCCTTCCAAATCTCAGGACCTGTAGTAGCTTTATGTGCAGCCGGGTTTGCCGGATTTACAAACTGTCCCGGGATGTAGCTGTTTGGAATTTCTTTTGCAAGTTCATCTGCTTTTGCGATAGCACCCTTCATTCCTTTTGCACCTTCTGTCAGAACCAGTTCAGCACCATAAGCTTTCAGGATGTTTCTACGTTCAATGCTCATAGTCTCTGGCATGGTAAGAATGATTCTGTAGCCTTTGGCTGCCGCAATAGAAGCAAGACCAATACCTGTATTTCCAGATGTAGGCTCAATGATTACAGCTCCTTCTTTCAGAAGTCCCCTGGCTTCTGCATCTTCGATCATTGCTTTTGCAATTCTGTCTTTTACACTTCCTGCCGGATTGAAATATTCCAGTTTCACAAGTATTGTTGCTTCCAGTCCAAGTTCCTTCTCTACATTTGTTACTTCTACAAGTGGAGTGTTTCCGATCAGTCCAAGTGTTCCTTTATAAATGTTTGCCATGGTGTTTACCGCCTTTCTTTTTACTTATTTATTCGTGTCTGTTTTTCATTAACATACCTCTTTGATATGTTTAGTATGTTATTCCTTTTTACCCGAAATGTCAATAGGTTTTTGGAAAAAATTTGAACTTTTTTTCGCGGTATTGTATAATTCATTTATACGCGAAAATAAATACTTAGGAGAATACTTTTTATGAATCAGCAGACAGATAAAGCGATTCTGGTCGTGAGCTTCGGAACCAGCTATGAAGCATCCCGAAAAGCCACTATAGAGAAGATTGAACAGGACATTAGAAACGCTTTTCAGGATCATCGGATCTATCGTGCATGGACCAGTAAATTTATCATCTCAATTCTGAAAAAAAGAGATAACTATACGGTTTCGACTGTAAAGGAAGCTCTTGAACAAATGATCACAGACGGGATCCGGGAGGTGGTTGTTCAGCCGACCCATATCCTGGACGGTATCGAGAATAATATTATGAAAGAAGAAATTCTTTCTTATAAAGAATCTTTTGACAAAATCGCATTTGGAACTCCTCTTCTTGCAGATTCGAAAGATGAATCACAGGCAATCAACGCAGTAACAACAGAATTTTCTGATCTGAAAGAAACAGAAGCTCTTGTATTCATGGGACATGGAACAACCCATCAGGTAAACACCGTGTATGCAGGACTTGATCAGAAATTCAAAGAGTCCGCCCACGCCAATGTTTTTATCGGAACCGTCGAAGCTGATCCAGCCATCCATGATCTGGTAAAAGAAGTAACATCTTTCCAGCCATCCAAAATCTATGTAACACCTTTTATGATCGTAGCAGGCAATCATGCACACAATGATATGGCTGGTGATTCTCCGGATTCCTGGGTATGTCAGTTTGAAAATGCCGGATTTGAAGTCTGTCCGATCATCAAAGGACTGGGTGAATATCCTGGAATACGCAGGATGTATGTGGAGCACGCACAAAAAGCCATTGATTCCATGAAATAATATATCTATGCAGTAATGTCCTATAAAGCAAAAAGGTCTGTACCCATCGGGAATATTTACAGTTTTTCTCTGCCTGTTTACGCAGCATGGAACTGTATCATTCTCAAAGGTCCAGACCTTTTTCCATATTCATTTATAATGTACGCTTCTCTTTTATTCAGTTCTCCTGACTCTTTTTACATATCTGAATTCCCATAAGTAAAAGCACCGGGAATACGACTGCCGCAAGAATTCCCATTCTCAGATTATTCCCCACACTGCTGGATACAAAACCTGCAAGTGTCGGACCACCGGAGCAGCCAAGGTCTCCTGCAAGAGCAAGCAATGCAAACATTGCCGTACCTCCACCTCTGATGGATGCCGATGCAATGCTGAATGTTCCCGGCCACATAATTCCAACAGAAAATCCACAGACTGCACAGGTCATCATCAGCATAACGACCCAGAATATCTTCATGGAGCAGAGTTCTTTAATAGAAAGTCCTTTCTCTCCTTCTTCATGCAGGGAATCGATCGGGGAAGTCAGAAATACGATTCCATTAAGTACCGGAATGACCGCCCAGATGCGTGCAATGATTTTCCAGTTTTCTATTCCAAAAGTGCTGAAGAAAATCGTAGAGATCAGTACCACTCCCACATGTCCCCAACATTAAACGGTCTTGTTTTAAATCTAAATGCAATTGTAAACTTTTATATTTTTTTAGTTGACATTATCTTTTCTTTCTTTTAAAATTGTAAACCATAAAGATTTTGGAGGTTTACAAATGTCAAAGACGAAAACTTTAATCTACTGCAGTCTTTTTACTGCGCTGATTGCGGCGGGGGCTTTTATCAAGATCCCGGTGCCGGTGGTTCCTTTTACTTTGCAGTATCTGTTTACAATGCTTGCAGGGCTGCTGCTTGGTTCTAAACGTGGAACAATCTCTGTCGTTGCCTACATGCTTCTGGGGCTTGCAGGGCTTCCGATCTTCTCTGAGGGCGGCGGTCTCTGGTATGTCTTTAAGCCGAGTTTTGGCTATATCATTGGATTCTGCCTCGGAACTTACGTGACAGGACGTATCGCAGAACATCTGAAGAAAAAGACGATCTTCCGCTACCTGCTCGCAAACCTGGCTGGACTTATGATCGTCTATGCCTGCGGCATGATCTACTACTATGTGATCTGCAATTATGTGATCGACACACCAATCGGAATCTGGCCGCTCATCCTCTACTGCTTCCTTCTTGCAGTACCTGGTGACATCGCTTTAAGCATCCTTGGGGCCATCATTGCCAGACGTGTTCGTCCGGTCGTGATCCAGTACCTTTCTGATTCCAATACAACTTTATTACATACGGAGGAGACAGCAAAATGAACCCACTTACTTTAGCCCAGGAAATTATTGACGGACGCAGGATCACAAGAGAGGATGATCTTTCCTTCTTTCTCACCTGCGATCTGGATGAATTATGTGAAGGTGCAGACCGCATTCGAGAAGCCTGTATCGGAGGCAAAGTAGACCTCTGCTCAATCATCAACGGACGCAGCGGCAGATGTCCGGAAGACTGTAAATACTGTGCACAGTCCGCACACCACCACACTTCCTGCGAAGTTTACAATTTTCTTCCGGAGGAAAAGATCCTTGAAGCCTGTAAGATGAATGAGTCCGAAGGTGTCGACCGTTTTTCCATCGTCACCGCCGGAAAAGCTCTGACAGGAAAAGAATTCGACCAGGCAATCCATGCTTACGAGACCATGCACAGAGAATGCAAGATTGACCTCTGCGCTTCCATGGGATTTATTTCTGCCGAACAACTTCACCGTCTTCACGAGGCAGGTGTGACCAGCTACCACCACAACATCGAAACCTCCCGTAGAAATTTCCCGAATATCTGTACCACACACACCTACGACATGAAGATCGAGACCCTCAAAAAAGTCAAAGCCGAAGGCATGTGTGCCTGCTCCGGCGGTATCATCGGCATGGGTGAGACCTGGGAAGACCGTCTGGATATGGCGATCAGCCTTGCTGAACTTGGCATCGATTCCATCCCAATCAATGCTCTGATGCCGATCCCAGGAACACCTCTGGAACATCTACCGGAACTTTCTGAGCCGGATATCCTGCGTACGATCGCCTTCTTCCGCTATATCAACCCGGAGGCAAACATCCGTCTCGCTGCCGGACGCGCACTTCTCACCAACGACGGAGAAACTGCTTTCAAAGCCGGAGCTTCCGCTTCCATCACCGGAAACATGCTGACCACCGTTGCATGTGCGACGATCCGAAGCGACCGCAAGATGCTCGCTGACATGGGACGTGACGTAACTCCTGAATACTGGAAGGAAGTGTAAAATAAAAATGAGCAAAGCAATTTTTCTCACCGGAACCGGAACAGATATCGGCAAAACCTTTATTGCCGGACTAATCGTAAAAAAACTTGCACAGGCAGGCAAAAATCCAGCTTACTACAAAGCAGCCATGAGCGGAAATGACCGCCGGTCAGACGAAAGCCTGATCCCGGGCGATGCACTTTTTGTGCGACAGATGTCCGGTATCTCACAGCCGCTTGACGAAATGTGCCCTTATGTATATGAAAATGCCTGGTCACCACACCTTGCATCCCGCGTGGAAGGAAATCCTGTTGACCTCGCTGTTGTCCGCGAAGGTTTTGCGAAAGTCGCTGAGAACTATGACTACATCACCATGGAAGGAAGCGGCGGAATCCTCTGCCCTCTCTGTTTTGATGAGCATAAGATCCAGCTTGAAGATGTGATCCGGAAATTTAATCTTTCCAGTATCCTTATCGCCGATGCCGGTCTTGGCACGATCAACAGTGTTGTCCTGACTTTCGAATATATGAAGGCACACAACCTTCCGCTTAAGGGCATCATTTTTAATCATTACCATCCGGGGAACATCATGGAAGAAGATAATATTTTTATGTGTGAACATATGACAAGGCTTCCTGTGCTTGCGAAGGTACAGGACAATGCCACAGAACTTGAAACAGATGCAGATGTGCTGAGTGCACTTTATGACGAGGTGAAGATCAGATGATATGGTATCCTTATGAACAGATGAAAACAATGAAAGAACCTTACAGGATTCTGGATGCAGAAGGCGTGCATCTCTACACCAAAGACCAGAAGCTGATCGATTCAATTTCTTCCTGGTGGTGCATGATCCACGGCTACAAACATCCGGAGCTGACCGCCGCCATCAAAGAACAGGCTGACCGTTTCTGCCATGTAATGCTCGGCGGTCTCACCCATGAACCGGTAGAAAAACTTTCTGATAAGCTTCAGGAATTTCTTCCGGGTGACCTGGACTACTGCTTCTTTTCTGACTCGGGAAGTGTCGCAGTAGAAGTCTCTCTTAAGATGGCACTCCAGTACAACACCAATCAGGGAAGGAAACGCCCTCTGGTGCTGGCTCTGGAACATGCCTACCACGGAGACACTTTCAAGGCAATGGAAGTCGGAGATGACGAAGATTATCATTTCGCTTTTGACAAAAAAGAAGGCGTCGTTCATATCCCGACAGAGATCCCGGCGCTTGAGGATGCATTTGAACTGTATCATGACCGGCTGAACTGCTTTATCGTAGAGCCGCTGCTCCAGGGCGCCGGCGGCATGCAAATGTACGATATTTCTTTCCTGAAACGTGCCAGAGAACTGTGCAATCAATATGATGTGCTTCTGATTTTTGATGAGGTTGCAACAGGATTCGGACGTACCGGAAACCGCTTTGTAGCCGACCTTGTCCTTCCGGACATCCTGGTTCTCGGAAAAGCCCTGACCGGCGGTTATATCGGACATGCTGTCACCGTTGCAAATCACAAAGTCTTTGACGCTTTTTATAGTGACGATGACCGCCTTGCCCTGATGCACGGTCCGACCTTTATGGGAAATCCACTTGCCTGTGCCGTTGCACTTAAGGGAATCGAGATCTTTGAACGTGACGATTATATGAGCAAGATCCGGCATATCGAACAGATTTCCCGTCAGGAAATGGAAAATTTCTCTGACCCGCGCATCAAAGAAGTCCGTATCATGGGCGGCTGTACCTGCGTCGAAGTCCATGATCCAAAGACCCTGGAAGGTTTCCAGCAGTTTGCCTATGAACGCGGGGTCTTCTGCAGACCTTTCTTAAACTATATGTATTCCATGGTTCCTTATGTGATCTCCGACGAGGAACTCATTCAGATTTTTGACGTAATGAAGGACTGGTTTCACTGAAACCAGCCCTTCTTCTCTTCAATTCTATTCAACATATCTAACAGCGATTTCTTTTATTAACAAAATAATTCAGGATTCCCCCACCAACAATGATCACAACGGCAACTGCCACGACTCTCTTGGCTGCTTCCTGTGGAAGCTGGCTCTTTGAACCAATAGAATCCGAATAAAAGGTCAGCGTATAGTCAATCTCGTGAGGTGCTCCCATTGCTGTTGTATCTGCGATCACCGGCATTCCTTCATCCATACTGAGCACCGGAATCTCAAAAACAGAATTCATACCTTCTTCATTGGTCGGAAGATATTTCTCTCCGTCTACGATCATATAATCATAATTTGAACTGCTCCACTGGATCTGTGCGTAAGCCTGACCATCCTTCACAGTCAGAATTGTCGGCGATGTCACACTTGCCTTTCCGCTTCCGCCCTCAAGATCCACCTGAATGGAATATTCTCCATCCTCTTTGTCAATATCCATGCCTGCCGCCTGACAGATGCAGGAAAAAGCTCCAATGCCGATAAATACAGCAGCAATCAGACTTGAAAGTTTTCTTTTCATTTCTCTACTCCATTTTTTTCTTTTTAAACATTGCCAAATTTTATCTATAGAAACTATGATAACACAGCAAATCCTACATTGCAAACACTATACAATTCTAGTATAATTAAAAAGATATGTCTGTGAATGAGACTTCACAGCATAATGTAAATTTAAGATCATTTCAAAAATAAATTCAGGAGGTTTTATCAATGAAAGGTACATTATATGGAGTTGGCGTCGGACCTGGGGATCCGGAATTAATGACATTAAAGGCAGTTCGCATGATCCGTGAAAATGAGATCATCGCTGTACCTGGTGCAGACGTTAAAGAAACCGTTGCCTATAAAATTGCAGTACAGGCAGTTCCGGAGCTGGAAGAAAAAGAACTTCTTCCAATCTACATGCCGATGACACATGATGCAAAGGAACTTGAAGAAAATCATGCAAAAGGCGCAAAAGCTCTGGAAGCCTGTCTTGATCAGGGAAAAAATGTTGTTTTCCTGACTCTTGGTGATCCATGTGTATATTCTACTTTTTCCTATCTGCAGCATCGCGTAGAGGCAGACGGATATCACACAGAGCTGGTAAGCGGAATCACTTCTTTCTGTGCTGCAGCTGCACGACTGAACATTTCTCTGTCTGAATGGAACGAACAGCTTCATATCGTTCCTGCTGTCCATCGTCTTGACAGTGAACTGACAGAATCCGGAAACTACATTCTGATGAAATCAGGAAAGAAAATGAATCAGGTAAAGGAAATTCTCGCCAAAAGCGACCGTGATGTCCTCATGGTTGAAAACTGTGGCATGCCAGAGGAACATATCTATCATGGAGTGGAGGAAATTCCGGATGATGCCGGCTACTATTCTCTGATCATTGCGAAGGAGCACAAATGATCGAAACAAAGAATCTGACAAAAACATTTGATAATTTTACTGCTGTGGATTCTCTGGATCTCAAAATTGAGACCGGAGAATTCTTCGGTCTTCTTGGACCGAATGGTGCCGGAAAGACTACGACGATCAGTCTTCTTTCTACGCTTCTTCTTCCGACTAAAGGAGAAATCCTGATCGATGGACAGAAGCTGACACGAAACCGACCGGATCTCAAGCGTAAGATCAGTGTAATCACACAGGAGTACTCCATGCGCCAGGACATGAATATGGACGAGATCATGGAATATCAGGGACGTCTTTATTTCATGCCACGCAAAGAAATCAAACGTCGTACAGAAGAACTTCTGGAGTTCTGTGATCTGATCAAGTTTCGTAAACGAACAGTCCGTAAGCTTTCCGGCGGCATGAAGCGGAAACTGATGGTATGTCGGGCCCTCCTGACAGATCCTGAGATCCTGCTTCTGGATGAACCGACCGCCGGTATGGATGCGCTTTCCCGTCGTCAGATGTGGAATCTGCTCCGCAAATTAAACGGCAAAAACCTGACCATTCTTCTGACTACTCATTATATGGAGGAAGCCCAGAATCTCTGCAGCCGTGTAGCTCTGATGGATCACGGTAAACTGGAGGAAGTCAATACTCCGGCCGGACTGATCGACAGTCTTGGAAATTACACCGTTGATGAATTTGCCGGAGACGAAACTCACAGTCATTATTTTCACAGTCGTGAAGAAGCAATTGCCTATCTCTCCGATCTTTCCGGACAGGCTTCTCTACGCGAAACAACGCTGGAAGATGTGTTTGTTGAACGTGCCGGACGACATCTGATGCCGTCATAAGGGAGGAGCTGGTTATGGGAATTATTACAATTTTATGGGAAAAATGGGTCGAATTTCGAAGGGATTTCTATAAGATCACGCTGGCGGCAATGATTGCCCCACTGATGTATCTGGTCGTATTTGGAATGGGAATCCAGACAATTTCACATGGAGAACCTTATCTGAACTTTCTGATCCCGGGTGTTGTTTCACTGACGACAATGAATGGAAGCTTTAATGCCATTGCACAGAATCTGAATGTGCAGCGACTTTATGAGAAGGCTTTCGATCAGGTACTGATCTCTCCTACACCGTTATGGCAGTTTATTGCCGGTCAGATCATCGGCGGAAGCCTTCGTGGTTTTTATGCAGGTGGCGTTATTCTGGTTCTGACAATGCCGATCGACACCGGACTTATCTTTAACGGCTGGTCTTTCCTTGTCATGTTCCTGAATGGAGCTGTTTTTTCTGCAATCGGTGTTGTCGTTTCATTCCTTGCCAAAAACCATGCAGATGTACCGCGTTTTTCGAACTACATCATCATGCCAATGGCATATCTGTGCAATACATTTTTCTCTACAGAAAAGCTTCCTGGTTTTCTTGGAAAATTTGTCTCTGCACTGCCGCTTTCCCAGACAAGTCATATGATCCGAAGCATCTCTGCAGGAGAGGGATTTGCAATGTCGGGAATTGCGATACTTATGACATATCTGATCGTTTTTACAGCGATTGCATCATGGTTTATCTATAAAAAGAAAAACCTGTAAAAAGAGAACTGGGAATTCACACAGTAAATATTCCGAAGAAAGGACAGTTTCTGCGCCAAAGCTGCGTTTTCTACTCAGAACATGCGCCAGTTTGCTGCCAGTCGCCCAAACTCGCCTGACGGCTCAGACAGTGGGCTTGATGGCAGCAGCTAGCATGTTCTTCCCTACGAAAGCCTCGCTGGCGGCGCCTCACCTGTCCTTTTTCTGAACTTACTGCTGAAATTACCATCTTTTAGGTAGATAGCAAAAATAACACTTGTCTGAGCCATCGGCGAGTTAGCAATTTTTGCGAATGCTTTTTGCAGGCAGGTTATATCTTAGTACTTCCGGACTCCGAAGCCTTGTGACTGAACAGATCAGGAAGCTTTTCGTGAATTATATAAATGTAATTCTAAAGTTCTAATTTTCAGCAGCTAATTCAGAAAGATATCTTTCAAAACAAATTCCTTCATTCCGGTCGGTGCCTTCAACTACCGCATCATGAATCCCCTTCGCCAGAAACTTCACGGCCGTGTGCACAGAATCCACCGTGTCGATTCCTTTCACCATACCGGCACTTAAAACCGATGCAAACAGATCCCCAGTTCCGGAGTAGCTACCACCTTCTTTCACCGTACTCACCCAGGTCTGAACACCATCTTTACAGATCAGGTTTCCCATCTCCTGATGATTCTCTCTCGCAGGAAGATCAATTCCTGTAATAACCACTTCCGTATCAAACTCTTTTGAAAGTTCCTTCCCTGTACTTTCTGTGAATTTCAGCAATCTCTCCTCATCCATAAGTGATAGTTCCTTCCACAATACATGTGCACGCCGTGCACCATATAATAACAATAGCGCTTCTGTCAGATTTGGTGTTATCACCGTCGCTCTTCTGACCAGAAAACGCATTTTTTCACAGAGTGCCTCCGTATAAATCGGGTACTCTTCTCCATTATCCCCCATAACAGGATCTATAAGTATCTTTGTGTCTTCTTTTGCAAACTGTTCAATAAATTCAACTGCTTTATCGGCCTGACGTGCGTCTGCCAAAAATCCTGTATAGATTCCATCCGGATAAAAATCCATCTTCTTCCACTCTTCCATAATCGCATCCATACGATCCGTATAATCATCACAATAATAAGAAGGGAAACCCGTCTGCGCACTTAATACCGCTGTCGGAAGCGGACATGCCTGGATTCCCATAACGGAAATCACCGGAATTGCTGCAGTAAGAGAACATTTTCCCATTCCTGATAAATCATTTAATACCGCGATCTTTTTCAATCTGTTATCTCCTCGTCTTGCATTTTCTCATTATCTGATTTAGAATAGCATCTAAGTGTATTTATAAAAATAACCACTTTTATTCATTTTTCAGAGGACAGTTTATGAGTTTATCTTTTCATTCCAATAAAGAATGCCTGTATCTTCAGGTATATGAACATTATAAAAATCTGATCATGGAACGGCGAATTCCTGCCGGAAGCCGCATGCCATCTCTTCGCAAATGTTCTGCAGAACTGAAGCTCAGCCGTACAACTATTGAAAATGCTTATCTGCAATTGGCCGCAGACGGCTACATTGTTGCCCGTGCACAAAGCGGCTATTATGTAACTAATATTGCAGAGCAAAAGCCAGTCTCCACTACCTCCTGGCATGCGAATCTGCCTTCAATACAATATGACTTTGCTTCCAACGGTGTCGATCATGAAAGTTTCCGTTTTGACCTCTGGCAGCGTTATATCAAAAGCGCACTTCGTCAGAGTGACCGTCTTCTCTCCTATGGAGAACCCCAGGGTGAAGCCGATCTTCGTCAGGTACTTGCTGACTACATCCGTCAGCGAAGAAACGTCAACTGTTCTGCTGACGATATTGTGATCGGGGCAGGAGTTCAGAGCATTCTGAACCTTCTTTGTCCTCTGATCCATGACCGAAAAACCGTTTCTTTTCCAAACGCTTCTTTTGTGCAGGGAAGTACTATTTTTTCTGATTATGGTTTTGAAGTTCAATACCGCAACAAAGACTGTGACGTAATCTATGTTTCTCCTGCACATATGACGAAATGGGGAGAGATCATGCCCGTCAGCCGTCGTATGGAACTGGTACATTACGCTGCAGCGAAAGGCAGTCTGATCATCGAAGACGATTTTGAGAATGAATTCGTTTATTTTCAACGTCCAACACCTTCCCTCTTTAATCTTGCCGGAGGACATGGCGTTGTCTATATTGGTTCTTTTTCCCGTCTGCTGCTTCCATCGATTCGCTTAAGCTTCATGGTCTTGCCGCCTTCTCTTTCCAGAAAATATGCAGCTGTTGCAGAACGCTACAGCCAGACTGCTTCCAAAGCCGAACAGATTGCACTCTGTCAGTTTATCCGTGACGGTCATCTGACTTCACAGACAAAAAAATTAAAAAAGCTGTATGCTCAGAAGCTGAAGGCTCTTGAAAACGAGGTGCGAAATACATTCGGCAGCAACTGCACGATCCAGACCGGTGCCGCAGGAACAAGTCTGGCATTGACCATTCCTTATGCCAGAACAGGTCTGGAGCTAAAAAAAGAAGCCCGCATGCATGGAATGTCTCTTCTGATTCTTGAAGAAAATGCAGCTACGATCACCATTCTGCTCTCCTGTTCTTCCATTACGACAGACGATTTTGCCCCTGCCTGTCAGCTTCTGTCCCGACTTCTTAATAAATAATCACAAAACACCTGTCCGACATTTCATCATCCAGACAGGTGTCAGTATTTAATCTCTTCGATTATCGATCATATAAAGCAATGCGTTACAGATACAGGCTGCAATATTACTTCCGCCTTTACGTCCTCTCGCAACTATATAAGGTGCTCCCGAATCCATGATCAGTTCTTTCGATTGTACAACATTCACAAATCCAACCGGAACTCCAATGATCAGTTCCGGATTCAGTTTTCCATCTTCGATCAGTTCATAGAGTCTCACCAGTGCAGTCGGCGCGTTTCCGATTGCAAAGATCAGTTTTTTATCGAGAGTAGCAGCTTTGTCCATGCTTGCTGTCGCCCTTGTGGTTCCATTCTCTTTTGCAATCTTTGCCACATCCTCATCGGACATGAAACAATAGACTTCTCCACCATAACGGGCCAGTGCACGTTTATTGATTCCCGCCTTTGCCATCTGCGTATCCGTAACAATGCAGGCGCCCTCTTTGATTGCTTTCATTGCACGCTCTACTACATCCGGCGAAAAACAGAGGTTATCCGCATAATCAAAATCTGCGCTTGTATGAATACAACGTTTGACAATAAGTTCTGTTCCGGGAAGCAGCTGTTTATCACCAAGTTCCTCTGTAATAATCTCAAAACTTCTTTTTTCAATCTCCATTGGTTTTACATTTTCAAGCTCTACTTTCATTTCTCTGCTTCTCCTTCTGCTTCACTTTCTTCCAGAATATCCTCCACACCTTGCTCAAGGATCTCATAGATTTTCTTCATATCCAGATGTTTCCGAAGTTCCGATGCCAGGATATCATACTGTGTTTCTTTGAATGCAGCAAAATCCACGCCTTCCATCTCTGACACATCAATACCTTTTCTTATGCCTACTGCACGAACAAGACCAAGTGCAACCTCTTCTTTATCAAAAATGCCATGAACATAAGTTCCGCATACATTGTGATAAAATGTTCCTTCTGTCTTCTCTGTCCCTGTCACAGTATCACATGTAGAAGTACTTGCTACAGCCCCATTTTTCCAGGTACTCTCACCCATATGAATCTCATATCCTGTAAATTCCACGTTTTTAAGAGGTGCAAACTCTTCATCCAGCTCCAGGAATTTTCCGCAGACCTGCGTACGTGTCTTATGTTCTGCAAACACGGTATCTACCGGAAGAAGACCAATTCCACGCATCGTACCGCCTGCTTCCACACCATGTGGATCACTTAAATTTTCTCCCAGCATCTGATAGCCGCCACAGATACCAAAGATCAGTGTACCGGATGCCGCTGCCTTAAGGATCAGTGCTTCCATGCCACTTTCACGCAGCCATTTCAGATCATCCATCGTATTCTTGGTTCCCGGAAGAAAGATCACATCCGGCTGCTTCAAATCTGACGGATGCTGTACATAACGCAGCGAAACCCCCGGAATACTTTCAAACGGATTAAAGTCTGTAAAGTTGGAAATACGTGGTACACGAATAACCGCCATATCGATCACTCCAACTTCCTGATGGCGGTCAAAGCGTTCTGTCAGACTGTCTTCATCTTCTAGCTGAATGTTCATATATGGTGCAACACCAACGACCGGAATCTTACATTTCTCTTCCAGCATTGCCACACCCGGATCCAGAATTGATTTGTCACCTCGGAATTTATTGATGATCAGACCCTTGATCATTTTTCTCTCATCTTCTTCCAGAAGTTCCACCGTTCCATACAGCTGTGCAAACACACCGCCACGATCGATATCACCGGCAAGAAGCACCGGCGCTTTCGCCATCTTTGCCATTCCCATATTAACAATATCTTCGCTCTTCAGATTGATTTCTGCCGGGCTTCCAGCCCCCTCAATCACAATGATATCATTTTCTTCTGCCAGCTTATGAAATGCCTTCATAATGTCAGGCACCAGTTTTTTCTTATATTTAAAATAGTCTCTGGCACTCATGGTACCAAGAACTTCCCCATTTACAATGACCTGAGAGCCAACATCATTTGTCGGTTTCAGAAGAATCGGATTCATCAGGACCGATGGTTCTATACCTGCCGCTTCTGCCTGCATAACCTGTGCTCTGCCCATTTCAAGGCCTTCACTGGTTATAAAAGAGTTCAGTGCCATATTCTGCGATTTGAATGGTGCCACACGGTATCCATCCTGATGAAATATCCTGCAAAGTCCGGCAGCAAGAAGACTCTTTCCTGCATTGGACATGGTTCCCTGTATCATGATTGTCTTTGCCATATCTGTTCCCTTTCGTATCAGACTTATGCCTGTTCCTCTTCTTTCAGTACCTCTGCATGTGCCACTGCCGCTTTTGTAGTGCCATCCCGCATTGCACGAATCAATTCCTGATTTTCCTCATGTGTTCGGACGGCCACACGGTAATATCCCTTTCGCAAACCAGAGTAATTGCTGCAGTCACGGATCAGAACCCCCTGTTCCACACATATTTCAAATAAATTTTCCGGTCCATGGAAGAAAATATAATTCGCTTCTGACGGAAAGACTTCCATGCCAAGACGCTGCAGTTCTTCTTTGAGATATTTTGCTTCCCGGAATACCATCTGTCGCCCCTCTTCCACATATGCAGTTTCTTTCAGCGCAGCAATACCTGCCGCCTGTGCCATAACAGAAATGTTCCATGGCTGTGTCACCTGCGTCATCGCATCAAGAAGTTCCATATTCTCAGTAATACCATATCCCAGTCGGATTCCCGCCATCGCGTAACGCTTGGTAAATGCCTTCAAAAGAAACAGATTGTGATATCTGGATAACTGTGCTTTCAGTGTGTATCTGCCCGGTTCCTCCATAAAATCAAGAAAACATTCATCTACGACCAGAAGGATATCCATTTCTCTGCACACACGTAAAACCCGGAAAAGGAATTCTCTATCTATCGAAATTCCCGTTGGATTATTCGGATTGCAGAGAAATACCATATCAAGGTCTCTGTGCAGCCAGTTGATAAAACTGTCCTGCAGACTGAATCCCTCTTCTTCTCTGAGAAGTACATGTTCTACCTCACAGCCACAGCTTGTAAGCGCCTGCTCATATTCTGCAAAAGTAGGAACCGGAATCAGTGCTTTCTTCGGTTTTACTGCCTGACACAGAGAAAATACCAGTTCCGCCGCTCCATTTCCACAGATCACAGATTCGGATGCCACACCTTCATATTCGGCAATTGCTTTTTTCAAAGGTGCATATCCGACCTGCGGATAATCTTTCATATATTCAAGACTGTCACGTACCGCCTGCTTTACACTTTCCGGCGTTCCCAGTGGATTACAGTTTGCCGAAAAATCCAGACAGTTCTTATAAGTATAGATATTACCGCCATGTACGTGCTTCGTCATTCTTTTTCTCCTTTTTGTGTCCCTTTACAGAAACACAACGCGGAACAAAACACAGATGATCACGCCCAGAATCGCCGTTGCATACATCAGGCGGTTCGCATAACGAATATCTTCTGTCTCTATTTCCCGAATCGCGTCTCCAATTGTAGGTTTCTCATATAATTTTCCAAAATAATATGCATTTCCCGCGAGCTGTACATCCAGTGCACCAGCCATTACAGCTTCTGTCTGTGCCGAATTCGGACTCGCATGATTTCTGCTGTCCCTTTTGAAAATACGGGATGCGTTTCTGCTGTCAAGTCCGATCACAAAAGCTCCGGCAACCATCAGCCAGCCGGAAATTCTGGATGGAAGATAATTGGCTGCATCATCCAGTTTCGCCGCACATCTTCCAAAATACAGATATTTATCATTTTTATACCCGAGCATGGAATCCATGGTATTGATTCCCTTATACAAAAACATTAAAGGTACACCACCGATTGCCATATAGATCATCGGTGCGATCACACCATCAGAAGTATTTTCTGCCACAGTCTCCACCGCTGCTTTGGTCACACCCTCTTCCGTCAGCTCCGCCGTATCACGTCCCACGATCATAGAAACCGCATGACGTGCATCCTCAATTGTTCCCTTTTTGAGTGCATCATAAACCTTCATGCTCTCATCACGCAATGATCTGGTAGCAAGCAGCTGATAGCACCAAAAGGTTTCCAAAAGCACACCCAAGGCCGGAAGATGAATATACAGAAAATACAAAACAAATGCCGGAACCAGTAATGTAATGACACAGATCAGTATTACTTCAACCAGTCCTCCAGCCAGTTCACCTTTTTCTGTTTTGGGAAATACTTTTCTGATTCCCTTCTCAAAACTGGAGATCAGCTTCCCGATCAGGCACACCGGATGGTACAACCATCTGGGATCTCCAAATATCAAATCTAAGATAAACCCTGCTGCCAGGGCAATTGTATGGTATGTATATATCAACTCCGTCACTCTCCCCGTCTGCTGTGGTATTTCATGCATTCTTTAAGAAAAGCCTCTGCAACTTTTGGATTTCCATAATAATAAAGATGTGGAAATCCAGCCAGCATAGTTTCTGTGCCATGAATACACTCCCAGTTTCTCATACTTTCCGGTTTTGCTGCATGAAATGCTTTCCCGCAGTTTTCAGAATCAAAATAATGAAATTCATGAGCAGGGATCTCTCCTAATGTCTCACATCCCAAAACTGAACGATTCTGTATTAATGTCACATAGCCAAAGCGATTCAGACGTGGTGTACGATATGCCCTGCCCGGAAGCACGCCTGCCATGTGGTAAAATTTTTTATCCATTGCTTCCATTTCTTCATGAAGATACATAAAGCCTCCGCATTCTGCCATACATGGCATACCATCGCTAAGTGCTTTTTGTATTTCTTCTCTCATAGATGTATTTTTTTCCAGTTCTTTTCCATTTAATTCCGGATAACCTCCATATAAAAGCAATCCATCCAGTCCAACCGGTAATTTCTTATCTCTGATCGGAGAAAAGTGTACAAGCTCTGCCCCCATCTTTCGCAAAAGCCGGAAATTATCTTCATAGAAAAAGCAAAATGCTTCATCGTCCGCCACACCAATCCGAAGGGGATGTTTCAGACAGAAATCTATCCGAGGTTCTTTCGCAGATAATTCTCGTGCACTTTCTGCAAGCTGCAGGATTGCATCAATATCCAGAGTTTTTTCCAGAACCTCAGCCAGTCGGTGAAGGTTTTCTTTTAACTCAGGGATCTCATCCGGAAGCACTAACCCCAGATGTCGGCTCTCGATCACACAATCATCCATTTTGGGAACATATCCAAGAACTTTTATATTCAGTTCTTTCTCCAGAAGTTCTTTCATTCTTGGATAGAGCATTGGTGACATCTGATTAAAGATCACACCCTGTATATGACTGTCCTTCCTGTATTCCATAAAGCCTTTCACATATGCTGCAAGAGAAACACTCATACCTCTGCTGTTTACGATCAGAATCACAGGCGTATCTGTAACAGACGCCAGATTGTAAGCACTTGCTTTCGTTGTTGTCCCTGCAACACCGTCATAAAATCCCATTACTCCTTCCATAACAGAAATATCACAGTCCGCTGCATTTTCACAGAAGAGATATTTTGTAGTTTCACTGTCTGTAAAAAAGGTATCCAGATTTCTTGATTTTGCGCCTATGACACGACTATGGAACATCGGATCAATATAGTCCGGCCCACATTTAAAAGATGCTGTTTTCAGACCACGATTCACCAGTGCCTGCAAAAGTCCACATGTGATCAGCGTTTTTCCGCTTCCACTGGCTCCTGCTGCCAGGAGAATTCTTGCCGCTTTCATACAAAATTCTCCTTTTTATGCGCCTGTATGGTAATAATATAAATAGGATTTTCTCCCATCATCATATGATATCTACCGATTTCTTTGGATCTGGACACACCAAGCTGCACAACTTCACTCTCCCACTTCCACTCGCTGCGTTCTGTCTGCATTTCCTTTATGCAGGACAAAGTTTCTCCGACCGTTTCAAGTGTAATACAATTTATGACCATACGAACCTGTGGATTTTTTTCAAGAAGAAGTTCCACAATTTCTTTCATATTTCCGGAAGATCCACCAATAAAAGCATGGGTAGGAGCCGGAAGTTCTTCCATTGCTTCAGGGGCCGTTCCTGCTATGATCCTCATATGATCTAACGCAAATTTCTTTTTATTTTCCTCGAGAAGCACAAGTGCATCCTCTTTTTTCTCAATGGAATATACGCTTCCCTGACTTGCACGAAGTCCCATCTCCACAGATACAGAACCAGTTCCGGCCCCGATATCATAGCAGACCGAATCCTCTTTAAGACATAACTTTGCCAGCGAAACTGTTCGTACCTCTGTCTTGGTCATCGGTGCTTTTCCACGGGTAAATGCATCATCTGGAAGTCCATGTGTGGTCAATGCTGTTTTTGCATCCGGATTCCAGGCACAGATCACACTCAAGGCATCTCCTCTGTAATCTGTAAGTTCCCTCGCCTGTTTTACAAATATTTTCTCATCCTCATAAGACAGATTCTCCCCGACATAAAGCTGCACTTCACCCATTCCATAATCCGTCAGTTTCTGTGCAAGATGTGCGGTTCCATCTGAAGTGCCAAGAATTGCAAAAACCTTCTGATTTGTTCGAATCAGGGATACCAGATTGCATACTCTTCCATGTGCACTGACAATCTTTGCATCATCCCATGAAAGACCAATTTTTGACATAAAATAAACAACAGAGGATATACCGCAGATGATTTCGGCATTTCCGTCCAAAGCTTTCAAAAGTCCTTTTGCCCCACTATAAAAACCGACATCACCGGATAGTGCGATCACAACTTTTTCATATTCCGGATGTTTCTTAATATACTCTGCAATCTCAGCACTTCTGTATTCATAAAAGACATCCTGTCCCGGAAGTGCCACTGCATCTGCCATCCTTCTGGCGCCTATGATCAGATCCGCCTGTTCCACTGCCTCATTGCCCTGAATCGTCAATGTTTCCTTGCTTCCCATTCCAATTCCCAGGAGAACTACATGTGGTGTCGGCTGGAATCCAAATTTCTCTGGCAGCATACGTTTGCATTCTTTTACAGAAATTCCCTTTTCCTGCACCGGACGGCCAATGATCACAGGAATTGCGCCACATTCTGTGGCAGCCTGAATCTTTTCTTCAAATCCGCCTGCTTTTCCGGAATCTTTTGTTACCAGATATCTGCAGTCATACTGACGCAGCATGGCAGCATTCAATTCTTTCGAAAAAGGACCCTGCATGGCAATCAGATTTTTGCCCTCGAATCCCAGCATGCGACAGTTTTCGATCACATTCTGAATGGAAAGGACTCTTGCAAACATTCTTTCCTGATAACCCGGAATTTCTGTATAAGCAGAAAGTTCCTTACTGCCCGTCGTAAGCAGAACATTTCCCGATACATGTTTCAGATAATCTACTGCTGCCTCTGTATTTTCTACATAAACTGCATCTTTGTGAACGCCTCCTTCACGAAGGACTCTCACATAAGAAACTGCTGTGTTTTCACAGGCCTCACGGATATTTACTGTCACTTCTGCCGCATATGGATGTGTTGCATCCAAAACCAGTTCCGGTCTTTCTGCTGCAAAAAGCTCCTGCATCTGTTCTTTGTCAAGGCGTTCTGCACGAATCGATAAAAATTCATTTTCTTCAAGAGATCTGGATCCATATTCCGTCGCGACACAGGCAAGTACAGATACTTTATTTTCACTCAGAAACCGGCTGATTTCATAGCCTTCTGTAGTACCAGCAAAAACAATTGCTTTATACATTCCGATATCCTCTTGGAGTTACCATTTTGCCATTTATTTCTTTTGTCTGGGAATTTCCGATAAATACTGTGGTGAACATATCAACCTGTCTATCTCGAAGTTCTTTCAATGTCATAACCTGATATTCTTCCCCTTCTCTTCCGATATTGCATACTGTTCCACAAACTGTTTCCGGAGATTTGTACTGCATCATCAGATCGCAGGCTTTCTGTAAATAATCATGGCGTTTTTTACTGGAGGGGTTATAGAGACAGATTACAAAATCCGCCTGAGATGCACCAAGAAGTCTTGCTTCAATCTTTTCCCATGGAGTCAGAAGGTCACTTAAGCTGATCAGGCAGAAATCATGGATCAGCGGTGCACCAAGGACTGCCGCTCCGCCAAGTGCGGCTGTTACTCCCGGAACGATCTCCAGTTCTACTTCCGGATATTTTTCTCCTACTTCATACATCAGTCCGGCCATACCATAGACTCCGGCATCACCGCTGCAGATCATGGAAACCCTTTTGCCTTTCATAGCCTCTTCAAAAGCCAGCACACATCTGTCCACTTCTTTTTTCATTGGTGTGGTCAGATATTCTTTATCTGGAAATGTATCTTTGACAAGATCCACATATACCGTATATCCAATGATCGTATCACTGTCTTTCAAAGCATTCATTGCAATACCGGTCATCTGATCACAGCCTCCCGGTCCGATTCCAACTACATATATTTTATTCAAAATGAACCTCCCAGTTCCGGAGTGCAAGCGCGGTTGTCACGCCATTTCTCCCTGTCTTATTTTTGATCAGGCGGCCCTGCTCCGCACCCAGGACTGCACTTCGTTCACAGACATTATTCACGCCTGTGATCTTTTTTACAAATTCGGAAGGGGTAAATTCCCCCTCTGCATGACTCAGCTCTTCTTCCTCAAATGTGATAAACGGGATTCTCCAGTCTTCTGCAAGTTTTTGAAGCCCCACTTCGTCTTTTTTGATGGAAATGCTTGTCAGCTTCTCTACTGCCTGGCTGTATATATCCGCGTCCGCCAGACAGACACTAGCTTCTTTTTCAATTACATCTGCTTCTTTATTCCTGCGGCAGCCCATTCCCAGTGTCACCACCCTGGGAATGATCTGCACCGTGGATGTAAACGGCTTACAGGTTGGATGAATGGTTACTGCAATTCCAATCTCCGGTTTATCCTGCGTGTCTTCCGAAGACTCTTCCAGGCCTTCCGGCAACTTTCCTGTCCATGGAAATTCACTGTAAAATCCGACAGGTTCTCCCGCAAGCAAGGCTGCCGAAACCTCCTTTGCCGCTTTCATATTCTGAATTCCACAGCAATTCTTTTTTGCAAAGACATCCACTGCAAAGCGATGATGAAGATCTGTCGCTGTCGTTACGACTGGAACTGCACCCAGAAGCTCCGCAACTTCCAGAGTCAGTTCATTCGCACCGCCAAGATGTCCTGATAACAGAGATATCACAAACTTTCCACATTCATCGATCACCAGTACCGCCGGATCAGACTTCTTACTTGCTACGTAAGGTGCAATGCTGCGCACCGCGATTCCACAGGCTCCGACAAAAATAATCGCATCATCTGTCTCAAAATGGCGGCCTGCCCAGATTCCTGTACTTTCCGCAATCGAATCATCGAGATATTTACTTTTCTTATAAATTTCTGCCGTATAACCTTTGCCCTGAAGGTCTTTTTGCAGGTCTTCCGCAGTCATATATCCTGTAAGACTGAAACAAATGATTGAAATACGCATTATTTAATTCTCCATTTAGATCGGATTATTTACTGCGCGTTCTCACTCTGTTGCTTCACGGAATTCGGTAGTGAATCCCGGATCATACAGTTTTGAGCGATCATAGTGAGCTGCTTTTACAGAATCCCCGATGATCATCAGTGCAGTCTTTGTGATATTGTTTTCTGCAGCAGTCTGTGCAAGCGTGCCTACTGTGCAGACAAATTTCTTCTCATCCGGCCAGGTTGCCTTGTATACAATTGCCGCCGGCGTATCAGCTGTATATCCGCCTTCGATCAGTCTGCGGCTGAGCTCTTCCAGCATACCGGTGCTTAAGAAAACGACCATCGTTGCCTGATGAGCTGCAAATGACTGAATGCTTTCTTTGGATGGAACCGGTGTACGGCCTTCCATTCTTGTGATGATCACACTCTGTGAGATATCCGGCAGAGTATATTCCAGATTCAGGGCACTTGCCGCACCGCAGAACGCACTGACACCAGGACAATAGTCATACATAATGCCCTTCTCATCCAGAATATCCATCTGCTCACGGATTGCACCGTAAATACAAGGATCACCTGTATGAAGACGCACAGTCATCTTCCCTTCTGCTTCTGCTCTCTCCATAACGGAGATGACTTCTTCCAGTGTCATCTTCGCACTGTTATGAATCGTACAAACATCCTTGCTGTATTCCAGCAGCTGCGGATTTACCAGCGAACCTGCATAGATGATCACATCTGCCTCCTCCAGATACTGTTTACCTCTGACTGTGA
>OGZO01000028.1_pt1 | contig 65494 bp, 47 predicted proteins | sample 1576721 | NCBI WGS metagenome assembly OGZO01 (sample SAMEA3541516, study PRJEB24748) | human gut metagenome | biome: human gut; feature: human-associated habitat; material: faeces | place: China | collected 2012 | reverse complement strand
TCAAGAGCCGCATAAACGCGCTGACTGCCGCCTACTGGCTGGTGGTGGCTCATCCAAAATCTCCTGTACTGTCAGTTTTTCAAAAGAACCTTGATTGACCAATTTGATAAATGCATTCATGATGGCGCGGTCTGTGCGCCGGTATTGTAAGCCTTTTTCCATTTTATTCCTCCTAAAATCACATGAATTTCTTCTCAAACCGTGTTGTTCATTCAGTGCCGAATTTTTCGTATATTATAACACGAACCGAACACAATGTATAGTTGTGGGATGATATATCATGTATGTATGGTGATGGGACAGCATCGTGATAGTGTACATTTGTTTTTTGCGCAGAGCATGCAACAATATGACCAAAGAAAAAAGGAGGAGGTAGGCAAAAATTGCATGAGACAAAGGCAAAAGAGATAGTAAAAACGTTGACTCTGGAAGAAAAAGCGTCACTGACATCCGGGGCAGAGATGTTTGCAACCAGCTGTTTAGAGGAAAAGGGGATTGCGTCCGTTTTCATGTCGGATGGACCGCACGGACTGCGTAAGCAGGAAGGAAAGCAGGATTTCATGGGGAAAAACGAGAGTGTGACGGCGACCTGTTTTCCGGCAGCCTGCTGTGTGGCGAGTTCTTTTGATGTGGAAGTAGCAGAGAAACTGGGGCGGGGACTTGCAAAAAATTGTCAGGCAGAGTCTGTTGATGTGCTCTTAGGACCGGGCATCAATATCAAGAGAAGTCCTTTGTGTGGTCGAAATTTTGAATATTTTTCAGAAGACCCTTATCTGGCTGGCAGTATGGGATCTGCCTATGTCAAAGCCTTACAGGCAGAAGGAATCGGCGCATCCCTTAAGCATTATGTGGCGAACAATCAGGAGACACGAAGAAGAACCAGCAATAGCAAGGTATCTGAGCGCGCCATGCGTGAGATTTATCTGTCCGCTTTTGAAAAGGTTGTCAAAGAGGCAAAGCCTTGGACGGTCATGGCTTCCTATAACAAGGTAGAGGGCACCTATCTGACAGGAAACCGAAAATATCTTGTCGATATCTTGCGCAAAGAGTGGGGATTTGATGGTATGGTGGTCAGTGACTGGGCGGCTGTGCATGACCGGATTGCTGCTGTCAAAGGGGGCTGCGCGCTGACTATGCCGGGAGATTCTCTGCACGATCATGTCATTGTGGATGCGGTCAAAAGCGGGGCATTAGAGGAAAGACTTTTGGACGAGGCCTGTGAGCAGATCGTTGCGCTGTCACTGAAAGCGCAGGCAAACCGTAAAAAAACTTCCTATGACATGGAAGAAGGACACAGACTTGCAGTAGAACTGGCAAAGGAGTCTCTTGTCCTTTTGAAAAACGAAGGAGATCTTCTTCCGTTGGATGCGGATAAGAAAGTGCTTGTAGTTGGTGCCTTTGCAGAGGAAGCAAGATATCAGGGGGCAGGGTCGTCCCATGTAAATGCCTATAAAGTGCCAACTTTACAGGAAGTCGTTGGAAATTGTCCAAATGTTTCTTTTGTGGAAGGTTTTGGTATGGAAGATTCCTACGATGAAAAAAAGGCGCAGGAAGCCGTAAATGCAGCAAAGAAGGCGGATGTTGTTGTGGTTATGGCGGGATTGCCGCCGATCATGGAGTCCGAGGGGTTTGACCGTTATACCATGAAACTCCCAAGATGTCAGAATCGTCTGATTACAGAACTTGCATCTGTGCAGAAAAACATAACGGTGGTATTGGAAAACGGCGGTGTCGTGGAGATGCCATGGGCAGATGAAGTCCCGGCTATCGTAGAAGCCTATTTGGCGGGAGAAGGAGTAAATGAGGCTATCTGGTCAGTCCTTACCGGTCAGACCAATCCGTCAGGGCATCTGGCAGAATCTTTTCCACTGTGTTATGAAGACTCTTCTGCATATCTGACCTGGCCGGGCGAGGGAAATGAGGTGACCTATGGTGAGGACATCTTTGTTGGGTATCGCAATTACAGCAGCCGGAAGCAGAGAGTGAGATTCCCATTTGGACACGGATTGTCATACACGACATTTTCCTATCGTGATCTGTTTGTGGAAAGGAATCGTTATGTAGCCGGACAAACGCTGGAGGCTAGGGTTACAGTGGAAAATACTGGAAAACGTGCCGGAAAGGCTTTGGTGCAGCTGTATGTCGGTTGTAAAAAGGGCGCGACGGCTATCAACCGGCCTGTGCGTGAACTTCGTCGCTTTGAAAAGGTTAGTTTACAGCCGGGTGAGAGTAAGACCGTGATATTTACCTTGGATCAGAGATGTTTTTCTTATTGGGATGAGGGCGCGCATGCTTTCCGTGTTCCGGGCGGAGATTATACGATCGAGATCTGTCAGGATGCAGCGACAGTCTTGTTGCAGCAGGAGATCACGGTAGAAGATGAGTACATAGCAAGTGGACAAAAGTATGATCTGATGACACCGATCGTGGATGTGCAGAAACATCCGCTGGGCAAGGCATTTATGGAAGAAGTTCAGCCGATGATCGATGCTGTTATCGCCAGAATGGATATGGGAAAAGCGTCAGCGCAGATGCCGTATGCAGAGGAAATGCCAAAAGAATTAGGACTTTTGTCGGAACCATTACAGACGATAAAACGAATGTTGCCAATGCTTCCCGAGGAACGTTGGGAAAACTTATTTCAAGAAATGAACGAAGAGTAGGAGGAAAAGTATGAGAGGGTTAAAAGAGAAAATGAAAATGCAGGATGCCAGTGTGACGGATGGGGTCCAATACCGTAAGGCATCTTTATTTGACATGATTGCCAGTGTGGCAACAAATGGAGGTCAGATGTGTTTTTACATCCTGATCATGTATGCGAGTTATATAGGAACGGAAGGGTATGGGATTGCTGTCGCAACTGTCGGAGTCATCCTATCCATCACTAAGGTCTTTGATGGAGTTACAGATGCATTGGCGGCAGCACTGATAGAGAAGATGCCGGGCACGCATGGAAAGATAAGGATCTGTGTTGCCGCAGGATTTATCATTGAATCGCTTGCCGTGCTTTGCCTGTACAACTGGTGTGTAGGTAAATTTAGCGGTATTGCCGGAATTGTCGTGTTTACGATTACCTATGTGATGTACACGCTGGGCTATACTTTGTGTTCTACAGCTGCAGCAGTCGGACCGACCATCCTTACAAACGATCCACATCAGCGGCCAATGATGGGTTTTATTGGTACTGTTTACAGTTATATTACACCGATGGTATTCAATACGGTAATTGCATTTGCAATTTTGCCAAAATATGATAACCAGTACAACGCAGCAATGCTCAAAAATTCTTGTTTCTTCTTTGTGGCTTTTGCAGGAGTTTTGACCCTTCTTGCTATCATTGGTCTGCGTCATGCGGATGTAAAGGAATCTTATGAATCTATTGGCAGCAAGAAAAAGGACGACAAGATCAAGTGGAGCGACATGTGGCATGTACTTCGTGACAATCGACCGGCGCAGATGTATATTGTTTCCTGTGCAACGGACAAACTGGCGCAGACCGCAGCAAGTCAGTCTATCATTCTTACTTTGTTAAATGGTATTCTGATCGGCAGTTACAAGACAACGACCATGATCAATAATTTTACTATGATTGTAGGTATTGCATTTGCCTTCCTGGGCGGTATGTATGTATCCAAGCATGGTGTTAAGAAGTCAACTACTTTCTGGTCATGGGTTTCCATTGGCGTTGCTGCTATGACTTGTGGTTTCTGTATTATTTTAGGAAAAGATGGTATGAGTCAGATTTCTGTGGCTGTTGTTCCAACAGTTATTTATTGTATCTTTATGTTGGCAACGACTGCAACGCGTATGATTTTGACGACCACAGCAGGTGCCATGCGTTCGGATGTTGTTGACTATGAGTTGGAGCGTTCCGGAAAGTATATGCCGGCAGTGGTAGGTGGTGTCTATTCTTTTATTGATAAGTTGATGGCAGCACTTGCTACGACCATTGCGACCCTTTGTGTGGCAGCCATCGGTTATAAGAATACCATGCCGCAGATGGGCGATAAGGCTACAAGTGGTGTTTTCTGGATGGCAATGTTTCTAAGTTTTGGACTTCCGATTATCGGTTGGTTGTGTAATATCGTTGCCATGAAGTTCTATGAACTGGACAAAGACCGTATGGTTCAGGTACAGAAGAATATTGCAGAAATGAAAGAGCAGTAAAGTAGTTATGCCTTTGTGCGCTAAAACCACAGTGACAAAGACAATAATAATTGACTTTTCATCTGTCTGAGATCCGGCTTGCTCTGGGTGGCAACAGACTGCATAAAAGATAGGCAGGCATCTGTGGCAAAGGAGAGAAAGTCCGAATTATCACGCGAAAGAGCGCAGACTTCCGGCGGCAGAGTCTCTTGCAGATATTGCAAGAAAGGCTCTGCCGGCAGGATCTCTGTTACCGGATCGGCAGGATAGATGTAGAGCCCAAGGGTCATGACCAGACGAAAATCCTCCCGGCGGCAGATCATGTCGTCAAGAATCAGGGAAATATACTCCAAAGCCAGATCTTCTGGCTTTTTTTGTGTGGGAAAAAGATCCGGGAACCGGAATAAGGTGCCGGTGGTTGTCTGGTAAAGGTCTTCAATGATCGCAATACTATTCTTATAATATTTATACAATGTGACCGTAGATACATCCAGCGTCTGTGCCAATCCCTGCATAGAGAATGAAAAAAGTCCCTGATCCAGTATCATCCGGCGTGCCGTTTCTAAGATTTCACTGCGCCGTTTCTGGCGCATCTGTTCAAAATAAGCAGTTTGATCCATATATAATATCCCCTTTTAACTTTTGGAAAATGTTTGATTTTGTATAAAATTACTACAATGCTACATTAGTATAACACGTTACTTGTGAAAAAAACAAATATATCTTGCAACACAGTGTAAAACGAGTTAATATAATGTTAATTCATTTTATAAAACGAAAAGGAGAAGATAATGGACGTAGAGAAAATCGTATTGAATGGGGAAAGAAATGTGACGCTGACAGCATACACACAGCCGGTGGAAGGAGAATTTAATCATATCAGTAAGCGGCCTGCTGTGTTGATTTTGCCGGGCGGGGGCTATTCTATGTGTTCTGACAGAGAGGCAGATCCGGTAGCCTTTCCTTATCTTGAGGCAGGCTATCAGGCTTTTATCCTGCGCTATTCGGTGGGAGAGGATTCTGTCTGGCCGAATCCATTAGATGATTATGAGCAGGCCATGGCTTTGATTGAGGAGCGGGCAGATGAGTGGAAAGTCCTGACGGATAAGATCGTGGTAATCGGGTTCTCCGCCGGTGGACATCTGGCGGCCAGTGCGGCAACGATGAGTCAGCATCGTCCATATGCGGCGATTCTGGGCTATCCCGTTATTGAAGGAGATTGTGCTAAGATTTATGAGAAGACGGCACCGGATGTTATTGCAGCCGTGGATGATAATACCTGTCCTTGCTTTGTGTTTGCAACGAGAACAGACAATGTGGTACCGGTTAAGAATACTATTCATTTGCTTGATGCGCTGGAGAAGCATGAGATCATGTTTGAAAGTCATATTTATTCCCATGGAGCGCATGGCTATAGCGTATGTAATACATCGGTAGTTCCAAATCCGGAGGAATACTGCAATCGCGTGCCACACTGGGTGGCAGATTCGATTGAGTGGCTTAAGGATATTATGGGAGATTTTGCGAATGGGCAGATGAAGCAGCCACGTTTTTCAAAAAGTATCAATGGAAATCGTGAGCCATTCTTAAACGTTGACTGTACCATGGCCTATTTGTCCGGAAAGCCGGAAGCGATGAAGATCATTGAGCCAATTATGCATATGAGTGCAGGACAAGGTCAGGAGCAGGTAGCCCAGGTAGATGGAGCAGCCATGATGGAGGCGTTAAAACTTATGACCCTGCGACATTTGTTATCCTATGCTGTTACTTATGCGGGAATGTCGCAAGATTTGATCGATCAGGTGGATGAGCAATTGCGTCAGATTCCGAACAAGTAAAGATCAGTATTGTATGATTAAGGTGGAGATACCACACAAATAGAGTCAGATGGAGGTAGGAAATGAAACTTGCAAAAGTATTTTCAAATGGGATGGTTTTACAGAGACAAAAACCAGTATATATCTGGGGAGAGAGTCAGCCAAATCAGATGGTAAGGGCTGAGATTCAGGGAAAGAGCGCTGAGGTAATGGCAGATGAAACAGGTCATTTTTGCCTGAAAATCGAGCCCCTCGAGGCTTCTGCGTCAGAGATGCTGCAGGTGAGTGATGGGATAGAGACAATGACTCTGGAAGATATAGCAATCGGTGAGGTTTACATTGCCGGCGGACAGTCTAATATGGAATTCCCTCTGCGCTATGAAAAATATCATGAGCAGGTCATGGGGCTGGATGATGATGAGTTGCGCTTTTTTGATGTACCAAAGAAGTTTTATGAGGAACAGGATAGCGACTTTGATTACAGTGCAGTAGGCAGATGGCGCAGAGCCACATCAGAGGAGAATCTGGGATATTTTTCTGCGGTTGCTTTTTACTTTGCCAAGGAGATCAGAGAAAAGGTCGGCGTTCCGGTCGGTATTATAGGATGCAACTGGGGCGGTACCTACAGTTGTGCATGGATGGACCAGGATACTGTGGAACGTGTAGGAAAACCATGGATGGAAAAGTGGGAAAAGTCAGTGGAAGGCAAGGATATGGAGCAGTTCTGGGCGGAGAGGAAGGCAGATCCGCAGAGCGATGCAGGAAAGCCTTGCCTGAGTCCTTTTGATCAGGTGGTTCTTCCGAGAACACCATCCATGGAAGAAATCGGAAAAGCCATGATGGATATGGCACAAAAGGGGCTGGAAAGTATGTCACCTGAGGCACTGGCAGAGCAGAAAAAGGCATTGGGACTCGATGAGAATGCATCGCTGCAGGAGATGATGGCAAAAACAATGGAAGCCTATCGTATAGAATATGTAGACGCCAGAACTATGCCGGGAATTTTATATGAGCATATGGTAAAGCAGATTGCCCCATTTTCTGCACGTGGGGTACTTTGGTATCAGGGCGAGAGCGATGATGTGCCGGGCTTGCAGTCGCTTTATACCGATATGATGAAGGGACTGGTCAGTGATTGGCGCAAATTATGGAAGGACGAAGCACTTCCGTTTTTTGAGGTGCAGTTGCCGGGCTGGAGAGACTGGATGATGCAGACCAATCTGGATTATGCGACAATCCGTCGCTGTCAGGAAGAAGCAGCAAAAACAGTCGATGGCCTATATATGGCATCTATTGCTGATGTCGGCGAAGAACATGATATTCATCCGAAAGATAAGCGCACGGTGGGACATCGCTTGGCGCTTTTGGCAAGAAAATATCTATATGGAGAGGATATCCTCTGCGAGGCACCGAGACCGGAAGGGATAAAACGTGAGGGTGATACGATCCGTATAAAGATGGCATATGCAAAAGAAGGGCTTGAGATCGCAGGAGATTCCATCAATGCCTTGTCAGTGCTTGAGAATGGCAGAGAAATTTCTTATCAGGCTTTGGTAGACGGAGACAGTCTGGTTTTGAGATTGGAAGAAATGACAGAGGGTTCTTTACAGATTCGTTTTGCAAGAGATGCCTGGTATCAGGTGAATTTGTTTAATGCAGCAGGAATTCCTGCTATTCCGTTTGAAACGCGTTGTTAAGAAGTTGTGGCTGTAAGAAAGTCCGGGATGACCGTAAGAAAAAGGTTATCCCGGACTTTTTAGCACATTTTTGATATTTAGGAAGTCTGAAGACTTACTGAAAACTCGTAGCCCCATCACGCAGGCGGCTTTCGATATATTCCATAATATAAACATTATCATCTGGCATCTGACAGCCAACGATGTAGGTGCCATCGTGATCGGAACAGCGAATGATCCGTCCATCCAACACGTTGTGAGATGCCAGTGCAAAGTCATTGATCGTGATGGTAAGGGATTGTCCCTTGGCATCGGTAAAGACCGGATCGCTGGACAGGAAAGCAAAGCCATTGGCACTGATGTTGTCCAGTTTGCCGGAATAGGTCTTTCCGCTGTCAGCCATGGTGATCGTACAGGTGTTGCTGGCATCAATACGCGGATATTTACGGCGATTGTTGATGCGTGGGCGACCGGTAATGCGGATGCTGTAATTGCGGTTGTGGTCGGTATTTGGATCCAGACTTGCCTTGTTCCAGCAATAGAGGACATTGCCGACAACGACCTGAACCTCGCAACCGGTAACCATATGCGGGCTAAGGATCTCGCTTGTCTTAATAAGGAGTCCGTCCTGTGTCTGCTCTACCAATTCGCCGTGATGCGGCTCAGTCTCTCCCTCTAAGGTAAAGAGAACTTTCATGCCGGCTTCCACATCCTCGATTCCCATAAATCCGCCAAAACCGAGTTCACACATGAGGCTTTCAATGACAGACTCGATGGAATTGATATTGTTGGCACTTTCTTCGTATTTACTGAGCATACGCTTGCTGGTCTCATCAGAGTCATTGATGCAGTTGGTCATATGGCTCATGATGTCAGAAACCTGCTCCATATTCTCTACCAGTTGTGAGTTGGATGTCTCGACCTCACGCATAGCAGAATCGATATCCTGGATATGATCGCCCAACTGGGAAGAATCTTCGTTGATCTTTTTGACATTCTCGCCGGTCTGTGTCACCTTTTCCATGGTCTGCTGGATGAGTTCCAGTGTCTTTTCCATGGAGGTCATCATCTTGGCGGAGGTCTCTTCCAGACGGACCAGAGCATTCTGGATCTGACCGGAAGATGCGCTGGTTTCGGAACTCAACTTGCGGATCTCCTCGGCAACAACGGCAAAACCTTTGCCTGCTTCTCCGGCTCTGGCTGCTTCGATGGAAGCGTTGAGAGCCAACAGGTTGGTCTGGCTGGAAATATTGTCAATGGTACCGGTCTCTTCCTTTACCATCTCAAATTCACTTTTGAAATCATGTAATATATGGTCTACTTCGTTGGATAAGTTGGACATGACTTGCGTTGTCTTGATCAAACTATCCAGGTCGGAAGAACTGCTCTGTGCATGGACACCGGACTCGCGGGTCAGTTCCACCATTTCCTCGATCATGGCGGCAACATGTTGTACCTGTGCATTGATGTCGGTCGTCATATCCATAGAGGAAGTCGTGCGATCCTGCAACTGTGTGTTGTTGCCGGTTAATTCGTTCATGCCCAGCATAACGACATCAGCGCCGTGCTTATTCTCGGAAGCAAGTTCGCGGACAACCGTCACGCCGTCCAAGATAGAGTTGCTGGCAGACTTTACCTTGTCCACTGTGGTAACAACGCGGTGCAGATCTGACTTGATGCTGTCGGTCATAGCTCCGTCTGACTCATTCAGATGCTGGATAGAACGGACATAGCATATATAGCAGAGGATGATGCAGGCAATCTGCAATTGGTAGTTCTTGGTGTCTGCTGCGGAGTTAAAACCGTGCAGATAATGATATGCGCAACTGAAGATGACCATGCCGGTATTGATGATACCGCAGTATTTCATAAATTTTTTGTCTTTATAGAGTACTAAAAGGCTGGTCACCGGAAGGGCATAGGTAAAGGCGATCGGTGACTCTGTAGTACAGATAACAAAGAGATAAAAAATGCCATAACCGATCGCAAGATCATAGCGATAGAGGTCGGTGTCGGCACCCTTTACTTTCATAAGGATCTGACCGGATAAAAATGGCACCCAGCAGAGAAGTAAGAACATCAGATAATAGATCGGTGTGTTCAGACCGTTAGCAACATCAGCACCATAGTTGGCAGTCAGCAAGAGAGAAAAAACAAGCCAGATGTTGCGTGCTCGTCGATTCGCTTTTGCTTTAAAAAGGTTTTCGTCGTATTCCATATATTTATTCTCCTTTGTGGACCAAAAACGTGGAGTTGGCACGGTCTCTGGATCAACTTATACTTATGTATATTTTAATGAATATATGAAATGGATGCAATACCTGACTTGCTATTTTGCCATAGATTTATGAGGGCAGAGACTGCCAGAATGCCAGAGCATCTTCCAGCCATCCTTCTACGGCAAGTCCCTTTCCCAGTCCGAAACTGTGTCCGCCTGCTTTTCCAAATCTGCATTTGTGCGGAGTGCCTAATCTTTGACAGGTTTCTTCCATGAGCAGACTGTTGGAAAAGGGGACGGTGCCGTCATCTTCATTTGCCGTCAGATAGACCGGCGGATAAGAGGCATCCATATGATCGACCAGTTGGTATGGCGCCAGGCTTTCCCAGGTAAATTCCGGTCCACCAATGCGGCGCAGAAAATCGCCCATGCCATCGTGCGCCGGGTGACCGGCAGGAAATGCCTGATAGGTGTCAAAAAAGGCATGCATATCAATGGCGGTATAGCCTAAGAAGATCATTTCCGGTTTTGGAAGGCCTGCAGATCTCCAGCCAAGGTTGTCAGAGCCCATTTCCCCGGCAAGGGTCGCTCCGGCAGAAAAACCACCTAAAATATAGTGTCCCTTTTGTACCTGAAAATCACCGGCATGTGCTTCGATAAAACGAATAGCAGTATGCATGTCTTCAATCGCGTTTGGGATGACCGGTTGGTTTTTGGTGCGGTAGTACAAGACAAAGGCAGTGTAACCGTGATGGTTCAGTTCTGCCGCGATCGCCATGCCCTCGATCAAGCCCCACTGCCGGTTAAAACCGCCACCCGGGATGACGACGGCGTATGGCAGATCTGCCTTAGGACCCGGAAAATGTAAAAGATATGATTTGGCTTTGTCCCACTGGCTCAGGCGGGTTTCCTCATCATAGATGGGATAAACATATTTTTTGCCGGAGGCAGCCAGTTCCTCCATACGGTGTAAGGTTGGTACAAAACCGACTTTATCAAAGCCGTAATCCCTTAGCGGGCAATTCCAGTGGTCCGGTGTCATGTCGGTAAAGATGAAGTTGGCAAAGTCGCCGTAAACACCGGATTTGACCAGATCACCGATGGTCATGTCCGGTGTGATCTCATGATATTGCATTGTACGTCACTCCTTTTTCTTATGATCTATTCATGTTTTGGGTTTGCCTTGCGGTAGGCGGATGGTGAGGTTCCCACGACGGATTTAAAGGTCCGGTTAAAATGTGTCAGGGAAGAAAATCCGGTCTGCTCGGCAATCTTGGTAAAATTCAGGTCACTTTCTGTGATCAGGCGCTGGGCGTGCAGGATGCGCAGGGCATTGATGTACTGGACGATGGTGCGGTTGGTGTACTTCTTGAATTCATGGCAGAGATAATATTCGCTCACATAAAATTCAGCCGCGATATCTTGTAAACGCAATTCGTGCTGATAGTTTTTCTCAATATAAGAGATCACCTTTGCCATGCGGCTCTGGGTCTCCGGCTTTGGCGATACCTGGGTGCTGCGCATGATGGTAAGCAGCAGAGTATTGAGCAGATTTTCCATAGCTGTTTCATGCAAAGGATCATCCCTTTCCTGCTCTTTTTGCAGTTCATTTAATAAAAAATGAATGGAGGAGGAGATCTTCTGCTCCGGTTCATACAAGCCGCTTCCATTTTTTAAAAGATCCAGAAGCACCGGGGATGCGACTGCCTCATCTTTAAAATAGAGGACTGTCCGCTTGAAAGATACATCATGATCGGAAAAAGAATAATGCATGATATAAGGTGCAAAGATCATAAAAGAGCCGACCTTGGTCTCATACTGTTGATCCTGCATGACGTGGTGACGCTCGCCTCCCTCTAAAAAATAGAGTTCAAAGTAAGTATGGTAATGGGAATGTGACATATTGTCATTCATGCCCTCCACGCGATGACAGGCAATGGAGGCACCCTGTTCCATTAAGATAGCGGCACGATCGATCATTTTTGACCTCCTTTTTACCCAAATTTTTACCCAAAAACTTGGCATCATCATAAGAAAAATTGTTAGTTTTATCTACAGATCTGTCGCGAAACAACAAGATTTGTAAAAAAATGTCACGCACAAAACAAAAATGGTGTAGTTTTGCTATTGCCATTTTGCTACCATTTTCCCAGAAACGCAAGAGACAAGAAAAAGAAATTGCGATAAAAATAGAGGAGGTGAAAAAAATGGCATTGATGGAAACACATTATTATAGTTTCTCATTAGGAAGCAACATTACATTAAATGTATTTGTTCCAACGCCGGGAAGCAGTGAGGAAATTACAGAAATCAATCATACAGAAAAATATGATTATGAAGCAGGACTTCCTGTACTTTATCTGCTCCATGGTGCCTACGGCGATGCCTTTTCATGGATTCGTTACAGTAACATTGACAGGTATGCACAAGATCGAGGGATTGTTGTTGTTATGGCATCAGCTGAGAATTCATTTTATCAGGATCTTAGGAGTGGTAAAAAATACAAAACATTTTTTACAGAAGAATTACCAACATTTATTCAGGGAGTATTTCCTGTCAGCAAAGATCGCAAGAAGACATATGTTGCCGGATTTTCCATGGGAGGTTATGGCGCATGGTATTTAGGCTTAAGCCGACCAGATCTTTATGCAAAAGCAGCAAGTATGTCGGGAGCACTTGATATTGCCGGTTTGTATCAGAGTTCAACCATCCAAGAAAATGAAAACAATCCGTTTTCATGGGAAGATTCTTTTGGTGATCCGGAAAAATTAGCCGGAAGTAACTATGATTTGTTTGCGCTGTATGATCAGGATGTGGCAAAGGGGTGTGTTCCAAAGCTGTATCAGGCTGTTGGAACAGATGACTTTTTGTATCAGTCCAATCTGCATGTAAGAGACACTTTGCAGAAGAAAAATGCAGATCTCGTATATAAAGAAGATGCAGGCGGTCATGACTGGACATTTTGGGACAAATATATTCAGGATATTTTAGACTGGCTTTTACAGTAATTTGGAGGGAAAGAAACAATGAGTAAAAACAAAAATGATGCGGCAGTAATGGCGCAATTTGAAGAAAATGCAAAAAGACCATTTGGTCTGAGAGATAAAATCGGTTATGCAGCAGGCGATTTTGCAAACGATTTAACTTTTGTTATCGCAGCACTGTTTATGATGAAATTTTACACAGATATCATGGGTGTTAGTGCAGCACTTGTGGGAACACTGATGATGGCAGCAAAAGTAGTGGATGCTTTTACGGACGTAGCTATGGGACAGGTAGTAGACCGTTCCGGATATACTGCAAAGGGAAAATTTGCTCCATGGGTACGTCGTTTCGCAGGTCCGGTTGCAGTGGCATCTTTTCTGATTTTCGCACCATACTTTGCAGATAAGCCAATGGGATTTAAGGTATTCTGGATGTTCTTTACCTATATCCTTTGGGGTTCTGTATGTTATACCGGTGTAAACATTCCATATGGTTCTATGGCATCTGCAATGAGCGACAAGCCAGAAGAAAGAGCAATGCTTTCTAACTGGAGAACCATTGGTGCTACAGTGGCACAGATTGTTATTGTTGTAATTCTGCCAATGGTTGTATATACGACAGATGCAGAAGGACATCAGGTGTTAAGTGGAAGCAAGACAATGCTGGCTTCCGGTGTATGCTCTATTTTGGCTGTTCTGGTATACCTCATCTGCTATCATCTTTCTACGGAGCGTGTAAAGATGGAAGCACCGGAAGAGAAGAAAAATGTATTTGAACTCTTCGGCGTATTGTTTACAAACCGTGCATTCGTAGGTATTGTTGTATCAGCACTTGTTTTCCTTTTGGTGCAGATGACACTTTCCGGAATGAACAACTACATTTATCCAAACTACTTTAACAGTGCAAAAGCACTTTCTATGAGTGGTCTTCTTGGTTGTGGTGTTGTGCTTGTTATGTCAACTTTCGTAACAAAACTTGCTGCTAAATTTGGTAAGAAAGAATTGGCTGTTGTTGGTGCTTTTATAGGTGCAGGTTCTATGTTCACTGCATACTTTGTGCATACAACCAGCGTAGCCGTATTTATCGCACTTTATATGTTGGCATATGCGGGAATGTCATTCTTTAACATCATGTGCTGGGCAATGATTATTGATGTAATCGATGATATTGAAGTAAAGAAAAATATTCGTAGTGATGGAACCGTTTACTCTGTATATTCTTTTGCAAGAAAATTAGGACAGGCTGCTGCGAATGGATTAACAGGTCTTCTTCTTTCTATCGTAGGATATAGCAGTGCGACGGCATTTGATCCTGACGTTGTCAATGGAATTTATGATGTGACCACACTTTTCCCTGCAATTGGATTCCTGGTTCTTGCAGCATCACTTGCATTCCTCTATCCATTGTCAAAGAAGGCAGTGCAGGCAAACGTAGATGCTATTGCTGAGAGAAAAGCACAGTAGAGCTGATATTAAAAAAATATTATAGCAAGATATGTAAAAGAATGAAGTGAGAGACAGCAGAATTAGTGTAGATTTGCTGTCTCTTCTTTGTTAGTATGACAATATAAGAAAGAAATTGACAAAGGCTTAATATAATATATAGAAGGGGGATTACCATGAAAATTGTAGAAAGATTGCTTGGAGTGGAAAAAAGAGCACAGACGTTTGTACTATCGACCAACGCCATAGAGATGCGTATCTTGTTTTTGACCGACGATATTGTGCGTATTCGTGCAGGCTTTACGGGAGATTTTGCGGAGGAATCGTATTCGCTTGTGATGACAGCCTGGGAAGACCGTATGGATGAAGTGTTAAAAGGATATCGTCATAGAATTACACCGGCGGATGCTGTGATGACAGAAGATGCATCTAAGGTGGTACTGCAGGGGACAAAGTTAAAAGTTGTGGTACAAAAAGATCCATTTCTTTTGCAGATTTATGATGAAGAGGGAACGCTTTTGCATGAGGATATCCCATATCGCGGTTGGCTCTGTGACAGCAACGGACGGCGTATCCATACCTGTGTCATGGAAGCAGAAGATGATTACTATGGCTTTGGCGAGCGTACGGGGCAGATCAACAAGCGAGAAGCATTTATGCAGATGGCACCGGGAGACTGCATGGGCTATAACCCGGAAAAGACAGATGCCCTTTATAAGCACATCCCATTCTATCTGAAACTGAATGAAAAGACGAAAAAGGCAGTCGGTTATTTTTATCATACGACCTGGGAATGTGATTTTAACATGGGAAGATCCCACAGCAATTATACCAAGCACCACAGTACCGTTCGCATAGATGGCGGTGACATTGATCTTTTCTTTATTGCAGGACCGTCCATGAAAGAGATCGTATCACGCTATACCGATCTGACCGGAAAGTCTGTTATGCTGCCAAAGACAGCCTTAGGTTATCTGGGTTCTTCCATGTATTACCCGGAACTGCCAAAGGATGCAGATGATGCGATCGTCGGATTTATCGACACCGCAAAGGCAGAAGAAATCCCAATCGATGGTTTCCAGTTGTCCTCCGGCTATTGCGAGATTGATGCCGGGGAGGGCATGAAGCGTTATACCTTCACCTGGAATAAGGACAAGTTCAAGGATCCGGCAGATCATTTCAAAAAAATGACAGAGCGCGGGATCACGGTTTCTCCGAATGTAAAGCCTGGAATGCTATTATCCCATCCTTATAAAAAGGATATGGAAGAAAAGGGCATGTTTGTCAAAGACTCTCAGGAAGATAAGCCGGCAGTCGGACTCTGGTGGGGCGGTATGGGAAATTATATCGACTATACCAAGGAGAGTGTGCGTCAGGACTGGAAGCAATATTTAAAGGAAAATCTCTTGTCTTACGGTGTGACTTCCGTCTGGAATGACAACTGCGAATACGAAGGGCTTGTGGATAAGGATGCCCGCGTGTTCTTTGAGGGAAAAGGGGCTACGATCGGGCAGGTCAAGCCGGTCATGAGCAACCTCATGTGCCAGTTGACCCAGGAAGCCGTCCATGAGACTTTTCCAAATACCAGAGCCTTTGCTGTGTGCCGTTCCGGTCATGCAGGCATCCAGCGCTATGCGCAGACCTGGGCAGGGGACAATCTGACCTGCTGGGAAAGCCTGAAATACAACATCGCGACCATTCTTGGCATGGGACTTTCCGGTGTGGCAAATCAGGGCTGTGACATTGGCGGATTTTACGGCACGGCACCGGAGGAAGAACTTTTTGTGCGCTGGGTACAAAATGGCATTTTCCAGCCGCGTTTTTCCATCCATTCGACCAATACGGACAACACGGTAACGGAGCCTTGGATGTATAGCGGCACCAAGCATCTGATCCGCGATGCTATCCAGTTCCGCTATCGCCTGTCTCCTTATATGTATGCGCTCATGGCAAGAGCGGCAAGGACGGGCGCGCCAATCATGGAGCCTCTGGTCTATGCATTTCAGCGGGATGAGAATTGCTATAACGAAGGAGTGGAATTTATGTTGGGTGATTCGCTTTTGGTGGCAAATGTGGTGGAAAAAGGTGCTACAGAGCGTGAGGTTTATCTGCCAAAGGGCTCTATCTTTTATGATTTTGAAACGAGAGAGACCTATGAGGGCGGACAGACCATCAGCATTCCGGTTACACTGGAAAGTATTCCGATGTTTTTAAAGAGCGGATCCATCCTGCCAATGGCAGAAAATCAGATCTATAATCTGGCGACGGAAAAGGTGACAGGCTTAAAGATCCTCTGCGTGCCGGATGAGGATGCAGCCTTTGATCTCTATGATGATGACGGCGCAAGCATGGACTATGAGCAGGGCGTCTACGCTAATATACATATTGAGATGAAAGCGGGAGAGCAGACCATACTTAACTTTGTAAAGACAGGAAGTTATGAAAGTCCGGTCGAGCGTATGCATATTGATATGGTGCATCGTGAAAAGTCGCCTTACTGGGTTAGGGTCGATGGTATGGAAGTGCCACATTTTCTCAATCGTTCGGACTATGAGGCGGCAGAGAGTGGCTGGTACTATAGTCAGACCTTAAAATCTGTCCAGATCAAGTATCCGAATATCCACAGGGATTATCAGGTTGTAGTTTCCTTTGAAGCATTTGATCTGATTGGCATGTGAAAAGTTGGAAAAGTTGAAAAAAATCGCAAAATCTGGTTGGAAAAGTTGAAAAAAACAATGTATTATTAGGGTGAAAATGTCCATTTTAAATAAGGATAAAGCCATCAACAATGGCGCTTTGTTTGAGAATGTGGTGGCGCAGGAGTTGTTGGCAAAAGGATTTAAGGAGCATTACTTTAATAGCAAAGAGCAGGGAAAAAGGTGTATTTGCCTATCTATATGATTATGTTTCTGGAAGAGGAAACACTGGAACAGACCATATATCGTTTGGATTTGCATGGATTGGAGGATCACTCATGAATACAAATTATGAACACATCGTACATCCCTTTCCGCCCTTATATGACGAAGCATCAAAGATTTTGATTTTGGGAAGTCTTCCCTCAGTGAAATCCAGAGAGCAGATGTTTTTCTATGGGCATCCGCAGAACCGTTTCTGGAAAGTGATGGCTGCGGTATTACAGGTGGAAGTCCCAATCAGCATAGACGAAAAAAAGAAAATGCTGCATGAAAATCATATTGCACTTTGGGATACCATCTATAGTTGCGATATCATTGGATCGAGCGACAGCAGTATCCGCAATGTCACGCCGACAGACCTGCAGCCCATCATTGAGCAATCGCAGATCAAAAGGGTCTACTGTAATGGTGCAATCTCGGGGAAATATTTTAAGAAGTACCAGCAGAATGTGCTTGGTATGGAGGCGGTTACGCTTCCCTCTACCAGCCCGGCAAATGCGGCATACTCCATGGAACGCTTGGTTTCTATCTGGAAGCAGGTGCTGGAATGATCAGACCTGTTTTTTTAGTATGCGCGATGCATGGATGATCATATAAAATGCCATGCCAAGTACGATAAGACTGATAACGCCACCACTAAGAGAAAGCATAAGATGGCAAAAAGCAGGCCTCCGAGTGTTCCCAACAGCATAGTTATAAATGTACTTTTTTTCATTATCATAAACCTTCCTTTCCATATTTCAACAATTTTTGTGTGTGATTACACGGTTGTTTGATGATGAAAGAATACACAGTTTCTGTTTCGCAAATATTTTTCTGATGTTAAAGTTTTGTTAAAGCGTATGGATCATAAACACAGGGCAATAGCGGAAAAAATTGCACTCAGGATGATTTTGTGGTATCTTCCTATTCAGAAGAATGAAAGATAATGAAGGAGGACGACATGGGAGAGATTCATAGTGTTGATGTAGAGGATGATCAGTTTGCTTATCGGTATGATACGCAGCTTCTGATCGATCGTAGAGATGAAGATCTTGATGAAGATGAGATCGCAGATTATATAACTGATCATTTTGAAGGAAATTGTTTGATCGCAGCAGGAGACGAAGATCTGATCAAGATACATTTTCACACAAATGAGCCGTGGAAGGTTTTGGAATACTGTAATAGTATCGGGGAAATCTACGATATCGTAGTCGAGGATATGATCCGTCAGTCCGCAGGATTGCACGGATAAACATTTGTAAAAAATATTCATTTCAAGAGGAAAATACTTACAATAGTAATTGACATATGCCATAAATGAGAGTAGAGTAAGAATGGAAATATTAACTGGCATATGCCAATAACAAAGGAGCCGTAGCATGCCAAGACCGAGAAAGTGCAGAAAAGTATGCCACATGCCAAAGGTATGTAACTTTGTGCCTGTAGGACAGGACGAAAATCAGGCAACAGTCGTTTTGACGGTTGATGAGTTTGAAGCAATCCGCTTGATTGATGAGCAGGGTTTTTCACAGGAAGAATGCAGTAGTTATATGCAGGTGGCAAGGACAACAGCGCAGGCGATTTACAATACTGCCAGAGCAAAAATTGCGACAGCACTCGTAGAAGGCATGCCCCTTCGTATTGAGGGAGGAGACTACCGCCTTTGTGAAGGCAAGGAAGACGTATGTCATTGTGGCGGTTGCCAGAGACATAAGTATGGTGCCCGGTTTCAAGAGAAGGGAGAAAAGCAAATGAGAATCGCAGTTACATATGAGGATGGAAATATTTTTCAGCATTTTGGACATTCCGAGCAGTTTAAACTTTACGATGTAGAAGATGGTAAGATTGTAAATACCCAGGTTGTGGATACAAACGGACAGGGACATGGAGCACTTGCAGGATTTCTTACAGGTGCAAAGGTAGATGTGCTCATCTGTGGAGGTATTGGTGGCGGTGCACAGAATGCATTGGCACAGGCTGGTATCCAGTTGTACGGTGGAGTGGCAGGATCTTGTGATGCAGCAGTAGAGGCACTTTTGGCAAATAATCTGGGATACAACCCAAATGTAGAGTGCTCACATCATGGTCATGGAGAAGGTCATTCTTGTGGTGGTCATTCTTGTGGCGAAGATAAGCACGGATGTAGTGGAAATTAACGGAAATTAAGGAAGAAATTCCTAGGCACAACAGAATATTCTTGCTATAATATAACCACTGTGTATTTTTACGCAGTGGTTATTTTCTATTTCGGAAAAATACAAAATAACGATAAAAACAGGAGAAATTAAAAAGATGAAAAAGAAGAGTAATTTTAGCGGTCAGATCGGGTTTGTTCTGGCAGCAGCAGGAAGTGCCGTAGGCGTAGGAAACTTATGGCGCTTTCCTTATTTAGTGGCAAAAGACGGTGGCGGTCTGTTTCTGATCATCTATATCGTTTTGGTGCTGACCTTTGGATTTACCCTGCTGACGACAGATATTGCGATCGGACGAAAGACAGGACAGTCCGCCATAGCGGCTTATGAGACTATGCGGCCGGGATGGAAAAAACTGGGTATTCTGACTTTCTGCGTCCCAATACTCATTATGACTTATTATGCCGTGATCGGAGGATGGATCCTCAAATATTTTACGGTCTATCTGACAGGCGATTTTGTGGCTGCAGCAAAGGATGATTATTTTACAGATTTTATCACAGACCCATCATCGGTCTGGTTTGGCTTGATCTTCATGCTGCTTACCGGCTTTATCGTTTATAATGGTGTTGAGGGCGGCATTGAACGATGCTCCAAATTTGTTATGCCGATCTTGCTTGTGCTGGTCATTGGTATTGCCATCTTCTCCCTGACTTTAAGATCAGGGGATGAGAGTGGAGCCGTGCGGACAGGTCTGGATGGACTCAAAGTCTATCTGATGCCGGATATGTCTGGGTTGACGCTATCGCGTTTCTTGCAGATTACCTTGGATGCTATGAGCCAGTTGTTCTTTTCCCTTAGCGTTTCCATGGGCATCATGATCACCTATGGTTCCTATGTAAAAAAGGAAGTGGATCTCAATAAATCGGTTGCACAGATCGAGATCGTGGATACCGGCGTTGCTATTCTTGCCGGTATGATGATCATTCCTGCCATCTTTGTATTTTCCGGTATTGATGGCATGTCTGCCGGACCTAGCCTTATGTTCGTGGCACTGCCAAAGACCTTTTACACCATGGGAAAAGCGGGCTATGTGATCGGATTGGTATTTTTTCTTTTGACAGCATTTGCGGCGCTGACTTCCTGCATTTCCGTTTTGGAAGCCATCACGGCAAACTGCATGGAAGTATTTCACACTGAGAGAAAGAAAACGACAGGCATCCTTACCATCATTTACCTGATTGCAACAGCAGTGATCGCACTGGGCTACAGTGTATTTTATGTCGAAGTCAAATTGCCGAATGGCTCGACCGGACAGTTACTTGATATTATGGATTACATCAGCAACAGTTTCCTAATGCCGCTCATTTCGGTATTTTCTACCATATTGGTCGGCTGGATCGTCGGTCCAAAATGGATCGCAGAGGAGATGGAGCACCCGAACGGCAAGTTTTCCAGAAAGCATTTATACAACATTATGATCAAGTATGTGGCACCGGTCATCATGGTAATTCTCTTCCTACAGTCAACCGGGCTTTTGGATCGCCTGCTTGCTGTGGTTGCTTAAACGAAGCATAGGAGAAAGTGGATATGGCGAAGATTATCTATTTTGATATTGATGGGACGACCGGTTTCTCTGGCAACAAAAGACCGGGATCTGGTAGATTATTATGCCATTGCCAATATGGAAGTGGAGGTTGCCCAAGATTTTGCGGAAGTGCAGAAGCAGGAGATCTATCACTATTGCAAAGAAAAGCATTTTATATAAACGCTGTTCATTTGGAAAAATAGGCATATAATTATTTACAGATAAGAGGAAAAGTTAAATGTAAGTAAGAGGAGATGATTTTTGTGTGGGCAGTATTTGCAGTTCTTTCGGCAGTGTTCGCAGCTTTGACGTCTATTTTGGCAAAGATCGGTATTGATGGAGTCAATTCCAATCTGGCGACGGCAATCCGTACCATGGTGGTTGTTGCTATGGCATGGGGGATGGTATTTTTGACCCATACACAGAGTGGGATCACCGAGATCAGCAAGAAGTCCTGGCTGTTTTTGGTCTTATCCGGTCTGGCAACCGGTGCATCCTGGCTGTGCTATTACAGGGCTTTGCAGATGGGAGAGGCATCTAAGGTTGTACCGATCGATAAGTTGAGCGTCGTTATCACCTTGGTACTGGCATTTGTATTTCTGCACGAGGAATTTACAGCCAAATCTTTGATCGGTTGTATCCTGATCGGCGTGGGCACACTGGTTATGGTCTTATAATCTGGACTGAAAAGTGATGGCAGATGTCCTGCTTTAGAAACATTCTAAGGTGTCATCCTCATCAATGTGTGTCGCCACATGTTTGATGTAGTAGATGGCATCTGCTACTTTTGGGACACATAAGAGGAGCAGGGAAAAACTGCCCTCGATCAAAAGATAACTGCTATCATAGACGATATTGTAAAATAAGTTTCTGAAAAATCCATCGCGGTAAGGCGGATAGAAAAGTTCTGCGGAAATGACATAGCAGGCAAGCATGGCTGCTACGCCGATGACATATCCCATGCGTAATTTATATGGTTCCGCCTGGATCCGTTCGTGGTCGTCAATCGTATAATCGTTCTTTTGCCCTCGTTCCTGTAGAAATCCACCCAGACAGAAAACACCATGTGCGATCGGGTATTCTAATAGGATAGACCAGATGTTGGGATTGATATATTCTCCGGTCAGATGGGTGATGCCCAAGCGGACAAAGCCAAACAAAACGGAGGCGATCAGACCATAGCGTGGTCCGTAGATAAAGGTCATGAGCCAAAGGATCATGAGGCTGAAATAGGTCAGACTTCCGCCCTGTGGAAGAACCAAAACTTTGATACTGGAACAAAGGACAGCCAGTCCGAATAAGAGGATGCACCAGAAGGGCTTATTGTTCCAAATGCCTTTTTCTTTAGATGTCATAGTCTTTTAACTCCTTTATATGCATGCTGCCTTTACGCATCTTGCTGCGCATACGGTTGATGATGATGAGTACCAGAACAAAGGAAAAGGTACCGCAGATGATCAGGGTAGAAAAGGTGCTGCCGGCGTATGTAACGTCAATTCCGGCTTTTTTGTAAAAACTTTCCAAGAGTTCTACAACAAAATCCTGTACCTGGATTACGGCAAGGATGGTGGCAACGATGTTTAAGATGGTGCCGTTACGTTCTTCTGTCTGCGCACCCTTTAACTCAACGATATGTTCCAAAAATTCCTGATGTTCGTAGTAGGTTTCTTTTAGTTCTTTATTGCCAAAGGCTTCCACGATACACTGGGCTTCCTGTTGTGTCCCCCAATACTTATAGTTGTTCTTTTCCCAGAAACGGACAGTCTTTCCGAAATTGCGGTAGAGTCCCAGGATCTCCTGGTGGGAAATGTCGCCGTCATTGGCCAGAGCATTGGAGATCTGCATATTGACCTTTTCGATCGAAGTATTCTGGAACATGGCGAGGATTACGATAAAGGCATAAGTTGCCGTGATATCAATTCTTTCTTCCATATTTTCAGAAAAGTTTTCCATGATACAGGCGACGACCATTTCTGACATATAGACCTGATAATAGTCATACTGTGCATGATTGGTCTGACAGATCTGGGAAATATTGTCGCTGGCGATATGGAAATCCTGATGCTGGCTGTCGTAGGTTTCGCCCGCCATCATACAGCGAAATTCGTCTTCCTTTTCCGGGCGATCGGAAAGCAGGAGAAAAGCCTTGCCGGAACCGCATTTGAGCAGTCCGTATTTATACTTGAGGTAGTCGTATAGATCGACGTAGTCCGGGATGGCTGTATATTTTTTTGTGTTGATGCCTAAATATTGCCCGGCATCCTTGGGACAGGCGATCCACAGGCTTTCGTGGCTCAACTGATCCAGCACCTGTGTGGTGGAAAAATCTTTGACAGTATCTTTTGGCAGAACCACAGTAAGAATATACATATGGGTTGGCTGGTGTGCCGTCAGTATCAACTGGCAAGTAGATGTCCCGACCACATCTGGATCTTCCCCGTGCTTGGGATAGTCATCCGTAGAATGTAAAAATTCGTACTGTCCCAGATATGCCATTCGCAACTCATCCACAACCACGTTGTTGCATTCATATTCCAGATAAGATTGTAAATTGTTTAAAAGGCTTCGGGAGAAGTCATCAGCCACGCTTGCATATGCTGTCTGCTTATCTAAGGATGCCTGTTTTAAGACCCCGAGTTCGTCCAAACGCCAGTTTTTCTGATTGTCCGCCAGCGGGAGCATCAGATAAATATCATTTTCGTAATTGGCCATGTAATCGTAATTCCTTTTTCTTTAGTTTTTGGAGGTTTTGTCCCTCACAGACGTAAACAATGTTGCCATCCTCTCTTAAGATGCGCTCCTGTTCAAACTGCATGCGGTGCAGCGCCTTGCGCCCATCGGGCGATACGGCGGTTGCGGTGATGCTTGTGATCGGATAGCCGGAAGTTTCCAAGCGGTTCAGATAGTCGATCCAGCCGTTGGACAGATCCTTGATGGCATCGGTATCCTTGAAATCCGGGTGCAGGGCAATGGATATGATAAAAAGATCATTGCCGGTCTGTTTCAGGGGTTCTAACTCCTGCGGTCTGATATCGTCATCGCGGATATGCTCGCTTTGGTAGCGGATATCTTCGTAGAGCGCCTTGGTACAGGGGATAAAATTGATATATCCCGCCAGACGTCCGCTCTCGGTATCTTCGATACATACAAACTGTCGGGGATCGACCAGATAACGGGCAACCATGTTTTTCAGTTCGCCGACATAACCATCTTCTGCATAGACGATCTCGTCGATCTCCATGATGCGTTTCAGGTAATTTTCGTCAAAATCTTCGCCATATTGTAATTTAAAATTCATAAGGTCATAACCTTTCTGTTATTTTCTATTCATATCATAGCATATATTCTCATTTTTTCCACATACTAACGCAAAAGTGATAACACAGAAAATTTGGATGTTGGAGGAAGATGTTGATGAAAGCCACAGGTATTGTTCGGCGTATAGATGAACTGGGGAGAATTGTTGTGCCAAAAGAGATCAGAAGAACGCTGCGGATCCGGGAGGGCGACCCGCTGGAAGTTTATACGGACCGTGAGGGTGAGATCATTTTGAAAAAGTATTCTCCGGTGGGAGAACTGGCAAATTTTGCAGCCCAGTATGCAAAGGTGCTGGCGGAGACGACTGGTAAACTGGTCTGTATCACAGACATGGATCATGTGATTGCGGCTGCTGGCAATGGCAAGAAGGCATATGAGAACCAGCCCATCACGGGAGAGTTGGAAAGCCTGATCGCAGGACGGCAGGATTATCATGCAAAAAAAGCAGAGGATGTCATTCCACTGGTTGACAAAGCCCAGACGGAATATGCCGAGCAGGCGATTGCCGTTGTCAATGTGCACGGGGATATCATGGGTGCCGTTGTCCTTTTGGGGCAGGATGAGATTTCTTCCCTGGAGATCACTTTGGTACGCACGACTGCCGAATTTTTGGGCAGTATTATGGAAGATTAGGACGGACATATAGAAAAATTCGTAGCCTTGTTATCCTATAGTTGTGGTATAGTATAAAGTGCTGATAGAATAGCAGGCAAACCTATATAGGTAAGGAACAGAGGAGGTTTACGATGAAGTACGATTTTGATCAAGTGGTAGACAGACGAAATACCAATAGTTATAAATGGAATGTAAAAGAAAATGAACTGCCGATGTGGGTCGCAGATATGGACTTTCCGGCAGCACCGGAGATCCGCAAGGCTTTGCAGGAACGCCTGGATCATGGAGTGTTTGGCTATGCCGATCTGCCGGAGGAGTGGTATGATGCTTATATCAACTGGTGGGGCAGACGCCATGGCTTTACGATCGAAAAGGACTGGCTGCTTTTTTCTACAGGAGTCCTGCCATCCCTTTCGTCCATTGTGCGCAAATTGACGACACCGGCGGAGAATGTTCTCGTCATGACACCGGTTTATAATCATTTCTTTTCTTCTATATTAAATAATGGAAGAAATGCACTGGAGAGCCTTCTGGTTTATGAAGATGGAGCCTATCATATTGACTTTGCAGATCTGGAGGCAAAACTTGCAGATCCGCAGACGTCCATGATGATCCTTTGCAATCCGCAAAATCCGGCAGGCATCATCTGGGATCGTGCGACCTTGGCGCGTATCGGAGAACTTTGTACCAAGCACGGTGTGCTTGTGGTTTCCGATGAGATCCACTGCGATCTGACCGATCCGGGCAAGGAATACATTCCTTTTGCGTCCGTAAATGAGACATGCCGGGATAATAGCATTACCTGTATCGCACCGACCAAGACCTTCAATCTGGCAGGCTTGCAGACATCTGCTATCGTCGTGCCAAATCCTTGGATCCGTCATAAGGTATGGCGTGGCATCAATACGGATGAAGTCGCTGAGCCAAATGTATTTGCGGTGACAGGGGCTGTAGCAGCATTTGACCAGGGGGCAGACTGGTTGGATCAGTTGCGGAATTACATTTATGAAAATAAGAAAACAGTCGCAGAATTTGTGGAAAATCAGATACCGGATCTGTATCTGCTGCCATCGGAGGCAACCTATCTTTTGTGGCTGGATTGCAGTAAGATCGCGGCAGACAGTCAGGAATTTGCAGATTATCTGCGCGAGGAGACCGGACTTTTTGTTTCCCACGGTGTCCAGTACCGCGGGGACGGAAGATCCTTCCTGCGTCTTAATATCGCCTGCCCGAAAGCGACGCTTCTGGATGGACTGGCACGTTTAAAAGCAGGTGTCCTATCCTATAAAGAGCAAAGATAAGAAAGATAGAAATAAGAAGATAGAAAAGACAAAAGAGGTAGAAAGAATGAGTGATGTAAAAGAGATCAGACAGGCATATTATGAGGGCGAACGTTCTTTATTCGGTTCCCATCATGTCAACATATACGATACGGTATTCGGTGAAGGTGAATCGCCGCTCAAGGAGAGTTCCGACCTGTATTTAGAGCATGTATTGTTCCAGTGGAAATACCCGCTCTGGTATTGTAAAAATGTCGAAGTCAAGGACTGTACCTGGTATGACATGGCAAGAGCAGGCATCTGGTATACCGATCATATCAGCATGACCAATACGACCATTGAGGCACCGAAGAATTTGCGCCGCGCCAATGACGTGACCTTAAATAATGTATTTTTCCCACATGCGGAGGAGACACTTTGGAACTGCGATCATGTTGTCATGAACCAGGTCAGCGCCAAAGGCGATTATTTTGCCATGGGAACCGACAATATGGAGATCGATGGCTTGCATCTGGTCGGAAATTATAGTTTTGACGGCTGTCACAATGTGACTATCCGTAATTCTAATATCCTGTCTAAGGATGCTTTTTGGAACAGTGAAAATATCACGGTCTATGACTCCTTTATCTCAGGAGAATATCTGGGCTGGAATGCCAAAAATCTGACACTGATCAACTGTACGATCGAGAGCTTACAGGGTATGTGTTATATTGACAATCTGGTCATGAAGAACTGCAAACTTCTGCATACGACGCTTGCTTTTGAATATTCTACGGTGGACGCAGAGATCACCAGCAAGATCGACAGTGTGATCAACCCGACATCAGGGCAGATCACAGCAGAATCCATCGACGAACTGATTCTGGAAAGAGATAAGGTCGACCCATCAAAGACAAAGATCATCTGTAAAAAAGACTAATTTTAATGCCTTGTGTCGTTTGGGGCTAACGTGTAAAATAAGAGCATGAAAAAACGCAGGAAAAAAACACGTTCCCAAAAGATATGGGGCTTTTTAAAATTTCAAATGATATTGATGCTGCTGGTGGTAGCGGCAGTGGCTTATTATTATGCGGGAGGCTATGCTGCCAAGGTCAGTGCCATGAAAACGGAGGCGGTCAGCCTGGTTTCCCATTCCTCCAAGGATACTTTCCGCAAGAACCAGACCAGTATTGCCTACGATGTCAATGGTACTACCCTGTCGGTGCTCAAAGGGGAAAAGGATGTCTACTACATAGAATACGAAGACATTCCTGTCTACATCAAGCAGGCAATCATCAGTACCGAGGATAAGCGCTTTTACAAGCACAAGGGAATTGATTACCGGGGCATTATGCGTGCCATTATCGCCATGATCCAGGACGGTGAGGTGACCCAGGGCGGAAGTACCATTACCCAGCAGTTGGCGCGTACGGTCTTTCTTTCCAACGAAAAGACCTGGGAACGAAAGATCGAGGAAATGTATATTGCGGTAGAACTGGAAAAGAAATATACCAAAGAGGATATTTTGGAGTTCTACCTCAATAATGTGTATTTTGCCAATGGTTACTATGGGATCGAGGCGGCGGCGCAGGGCTATTTTGGCACAGATGTCAGCCATCTGTCCCTTTCACAGATGATCTATCTGTGCGCCATTCCCAACAATCCGACCTTATACAATCCTTTGACCAACCCGGATAAGACGGAAGCAAGACGGGATCGTATCTTAAAATCCATGCTGGAAGACAAGGTCATCTCGGAAAATTCCTACGAGACGGCAAAGGCGGAAAAGATCGAGACGGTGCAAAAGGATGAGATCAAGAATAACTACGCGGAGACCTTTACCTATTATTGTGCGACCCGCGCGCTGATGGAACTGGAGGGCTTTGAGTTTCAGACGGTATTTTCGGATGATGCGGAAAAAGAAGCCTACGACCGCGAGTATCAGACGCTCTATGATGAATGTAATGCCAAATTATTTACCGGAGGCTACCGCATTTATACCTCACTGGATCTGGAGGCGCAGAGCCGGTTGCAGGCATCGATCGACTATATTTTAGGTGGCTTTGATGAAAAAAATGATGAGGGTATCTATACCTTGCAGGGGGCATCGGTCTGCATTGACAATACGACCGGCATGGTGCGTGCTATTGTGGGCGGGCGCAGTCAGGATGATGTCGAGGGCTATACCTTAAACCGCGCTTTTCAGAGTTTCCGACAGCCGGGAAGTGCGATCAAGCCTTTGATTGTTTATACGCCGGCATTGGAGCGGGGCTATACACCGGATACCATTGTGGTCGACGAACCGATCGAGAATGGACCGGTCAATGGCGATGGTACTTATTCCGGGGCAATGACCCTCCGGCAGGCGGTTGCCCTTTCCAAGAATACGATTGCCTGGAAGATCTTTGAAGAGATCACACCGGAAGTGGGGATCTCCTATCTGGAATCCATGCAGTTTTCCAATCTGGATGCCAATGACAAGCGTCTGCCGGCATCTGTGGGCGGTTTTACCAATGGGGTATCTGCGCTGGAAATGGCAAAGGGATATGCAACGATCAAAAATGATGGCGGCTACCGCAATCCGACCTGTATCATCAAGATCACGGATGCGGATGGACAGGTGCTCTATCAGGCAGACCAGACCGCCAGTGTCGTTTATAAAGAAAACGCCTGCCGTCAGATGACGGATATGCTGCAGACGGTCATCACTTCCGGCACCGGACGGGGCTATTCACTTGGCAATATGCCATGCGCCGGTAAGACGGGAACGACCAACGATAACAAGGATGGCTGGTTCGTCGGCTACACGCCATACTATACGACCAGTGTTTGGGTGGGCTATGACATCCCAAAAGAAGTGCCGGGACTGGGCGGAGGCACCTATCCGGGCAAGATCTGGTACTCCTTTATGTCCTGGCTGCATGAGGGATTGGAGCCGATCGACTTTGTGCATCCGCTGGATCAGACCCTGACCGATCTGGGACAGACGAATACAGCAGAAAATGCCTTGCCAGAGACGGGCGAATGACATACAATGAAAGGCATGAGTGAGAAAGACGGAGGAAGATAGCATGAAAAAATACGGATTTGGCGCAGACGTAGGCGGAACTACGATCAAAATGGGACTTTTCGAGATGGATGGCACCTTAGTGGAAAAGTGGGAGATCCCGACAGATACGACAGAAAAAGGCGCACACATCTTACAGGATATCGCAGCCACAGTACATGGCAAGATGGTAGAAAATGATCTGACAAAGGATATGGTTGAGGGTATCGGTATCGGTGTACCGGGAGCCGTAGACAAGGATGGCGTGGTCAACCGTGCCGTCAATCTTGGCTGGGATATCGTACCGCTGGCTGAGGAACTGGGCAAGTTGTCCGGTATGAAAGTAAAAGTTGGAAATGATGCCAATGTGGCAGCCCTGGGTGAAAACTGGATGGGCAGTGGAAAAGGCTACAACAGCATTGTTATGGTAACACTGGGAACCGGTATTGGCGGTGGTATCATCATCGACGGCAATATCCTTACCGGAGCAAACGGAGCCGCAGGAGAGATCGGTCATATCGTTGTCAATGAGCAGGAGATCGAGGCGTGCAACTGCGGTCATTACGGTTGTATTGAGCAGTATGCATCTGCAACCGGTATCGTACGTATGGCAAAGCGTGCCCTTGCCGGAACGTCAGAAGACAGTAAACTTCGCACTTTTGGGGAAGCTGTTTCCGCAAAGGATGTTTTTGACTGTGCAAGAGCAGGAGATAAGGTGGCTTGCGACGTGGTTGACCAGGTCTGCGGTATGCTTGGCGCAACGCTGGCAAAGATCGGTTGCGTTGTCAACCCGGATGCCTTTATCATCGGAGGCGGTGTATCCCGCGCAGGACAGATTCTGATCGACGCTTTGCAGGAGCCGTTTAAGGCACAGGTCTTCCATGCCTGCAAGGACACACCGATCGTACTTGCAACACTTGGAAATGACGCCGGTATCTATGGAGCCGTTCGTATGCTTTTATCTTAATGAAAAAAATTAGGAAAAAGGCTGGAAATTTATTTTTAGATGTATTATAATAGCAAGGCAGTTCGCGATAAGGACTGTCTTGCATATACAAGACGGCGCGTGGCTCAGTTTGGTAGAGCGCTGCGTTCGGGACGCAGAGGTCGCAGGTTCAAATCCTGTCGCGCCGATTTTAAAAACCCCACAGATTGTATCAGATCTGTGGGGTTTCGTTTGTCTATGTAAGAATTTTAGGCTTCTTTTTCGATGATGCCGCTGTAGCCTTTGGCAATGATCATGCTGGCGTATTCGATGAGTTCGTCGAGCGGAATCGGTCTGCCGTTCTTTAACCAGTTACGGTAGATAAAGGTAATACAGATTGAATAAGAACGAACGATATCCGGGTGCTTTGTCATCTCAAAGAACCTGGAAAAGGCATTGCTCTTTAACACAGCATCTGTGACATCCTCATAGAAGAAATAATAATGGGAATCACAGAGGAGTTTCTGCTGTACCTCATCACATTCATCCAGATAGTGATAAAAATTGTCGACACAGCCTGCAACATCCATCTGCTCTGCACTCATGCGGACATTTTGTAAAATGTGGTCTACGATCTCCTGCTCTACTTCTTTGACCAGATCGTCCAAAGAAGAATAGTGTAAATAAAATGTCTTGCGGTTGATCTCAGCCAGATCTGTCAACTCGGTAATGGAAATGTCAGAATAGTTCTTGGTCAATACCAACTCGTAAAATGCACTACGAATGGCTTTCAGTGTTCTGCGGACACGTAAGTCCTTGCTTGTGTGTTCCATTGGTACCCCTCCTGCATTTTGCAAATAATAATATAGGCATTATACATTATTTTGCCCAAATATACAACAAGTGAGTAGAAAGTATCATAAGAAAAAGAAATGTATAGAATCCGACAGGGGCTTATGGCAATTTGACCAAGAGACAAGGAAGAAAAAATAAGTTTTTGTAGAAATTATCCTCTTGCAAAGAAAAGGCAATCGCTCTATAATAGTTCGAAACCGAACAGTTCAGAAACGAACAGTTTGGTGTTGAACTATTAACAAAGATTAAGAAACGGGTGCTTGGCATCAAGGAGGAGAAAGTGAGAAATGAAGAACAGATAGGCTATCAGATCAAAGAATTAAGTCGTCTTTTGGATAAGAATATCTGGCAGAAAAGCATCCTGAATGCCGGTGTGGATACGGTCACAGCCACACATGGCTGGATGATCGGTTATCTTTATCATCACAGGGATCGGGAGATTTTTCAAAAGGATATGGAGGCTGATTTTCATATGGCAAAGTCCTCTGTGACAGCAGCCTTACAGAGTCTTGAGAAGAACGGTTACATCAAGCGTGTTTCTGTGGAGCGGGATGCCCGTCTGAAAAAGATTGAACTGACCGAGGCCGGGATTAAGTTCCATGACAATATTGAGATCAGTATTGACAGCATGGAAGAAAGACTGGTGGTCGGGCTGAGCAAACAACAAAAGAAAGATCTCTTTGCCATGTTGAGCCAGATTAAGAAACAACTGGAGGTGGAAATCGCTTCCGATGGAGAAAAAATAGGAAAGGAAAGGGAAAAATAATGCATGTATTAAAAACATTACTTGCACAGGTAAAAGAATTTACCAGAGATTCGATACTGACACCGATCTTTATGCTTGTGGAAGTGGCAATGGAAATGGTCATCCCGCTATTGATGGCATCCATCATTGATGAAGGTGTCAACAAGGGAGATATGCACCATATCTTTGTCATTGGTGCTTACATGATCTTAGCAGCCCTCGTTGGACTTTGGGCTGGTATGATGGGAGGAAAATACGGAGCAAGGGCGTCTGCCGGATTTGCCAGAAACCTGCGTAAATCCATGTTTGCCAATATCCAGACCTTCTCCTTTGAGAATATCGATAAATATTCTACGGCGGGTCTGGTCACCAGACTGACAACCGATGTGACAAACTTACAGAACTCTTATCAGATGATCCTGCGTATGGGTATGCGTGCACCTGCAAGTCTGATCGTTGCCATGATCATGTCCTTTTACATCAGCCCGCGTCTGGCAAGTGTATATCTGATCGCAGTTTTGATTCTTGCTTGTGTCCTCTTTTTGATCATTTCACGCGTGACCAAGATCTTCGATTATGTATTTAAGAAATATGATGACTTGAATGCCAGCGTGCAGGAAAATATTTCCGGTATCCGTGTTGTTAAGGCATATGTGCGAGAAGATTTTGAAAAAGAAAAATTTCAGAAGGCAAGTGGAAATATCTACAAGTTCTTATTAAAAGCAGAACGTATCCTTGCCTGCAATGCACCGGTCATGATGACAACGGTTTATACCTGTATCCTGCTTATCAGTTGGCTGGGAGCAAAGATGATCGTGACCTCTACCTTTACCACAGGTGAACTCATGAGTATGCTTACTTATTGTATGAATATCCTAGGCAGTCTGATGATGCTCTCTATGGTATTTGTTATGATCACCATGAGTGTGGCAAATGCCAACCGTGTGGCAGAAGTCTTAAATGAAAAAGCAACGATCGTGAATCCGGAAAATCCGGTCATGGAAGTGCCAAACGGAGATATTGATTTCGATCATGTCAATTTTGCATACAAAAAGGATGCAGAAGAATTTGTGTTGGAAGATATCGACCTTCATATTAAACGTGGTGAGACCATCGGCGTTTTGGGTGGAACCGGTAGTGCCAAATCTACACTGGTCAACCTGATCTCGCGTCTGTATGATGTGACGGAAGGAAAAGTCCGGGTCGGCGATATTGATGTGCGCGACTACGATCTGGAAGTCATCCGTAATCAGGTATCTGTTGTTTTACAGAACAATGTCCTTTTCTCAGGAACCATCTATGAGAACCTGCGCTGGGGAAGTGAAAATGCGACGGACGAGGAGTGCCAAAAGGCTTGTAAACTTGCCTGTGCAGACGAGTTTATCGAGCGTTTCCCGGACGGCTATGATACATATATCGAGCAGGGAGGCAGCAATGTTTCCGGTGGACAGCGTCAGAGACTTTGTATTGCCAGAGCCTTGTTGAAGCAGCCCAAGGTATTGATCTTGGATGACAGTACCAGTGCGGTCGATACGGCGACAGATGCCAAGATTCGTAAGGCTTTCCGTGAGGAGATCCCGGGTACGACCAAACTGATCATCGCACAGCGTATCTCCTCCGTACAGGATGCAGACCGTATCGTTGTGATGGATAATGGCCGCATTGATGGCATTGGCACCCATGAGGAATTACTGGAAAGCAATGCGATCTATCGTGATGTATATGAATCCCAGACCGGCGGCGGTTCGGGCGATTTTGATGAGAAGGAGGGTGAGTAATATGCCAAGACAACAGGCGGCTCCGAGAGGCAAGGGAAGCCTCAAGGTAAACAAACATATTATGGGCAGACTGGCACGCTACATCTTTAAGATGTACGGCATCCATTTGATCATTGTTTTAGTATGTATTCTGGCAAGTGTGCTCTGTTCTTTGCAGGGAACCATGTTCATGCAGAATTTGATCGATGATTACATTACACCGATGGTCGAAGCACACAGTGTGGACTTTGGACCACTTTTGGCAGCAATCGGACGCGTGGCAGGCTTTTACGCACTGGGCGTGGTATGTGCCTTCCTTTACAACTTTGTCATGGCACAGGTGACACAGGGTACACTGCGCGCCCTGCGCGATGAGATGTTCGTTCATATGGAAGAATTACCGATTCGCTATTTTGATACCCATCAGCACGGTGATATCATGTCCATCTATACCAACGATATTGATGCCCTGCGTCAGATGATCAGCCAGAGTATTCCGCAGATGGTCAACTCCGGCGTCACCATTATCGGTGTTATCGTCTGCATGATCAGACTGAGTATCCCGCTGACCCTGGTCACACTTGGTATGGTAGCCATCATGCTTTTGGTGACAAAGTTCTTGGCAGGAAATTCCGGCAAATATTTTGGCAAGCAGCAGAGAAACCTGGGACGTGTCAATGGTAACATCGAGGAAATGATGAACGGCCAGAAGGTTGTCAAGGTATTCTGCCACGAGGAAGAAGCAATCGAAGAATTTAATGCCTTGAATGATGAACTTTTTGACAGTGCTTATCAGGCAAATATGTATTCTAATATGTTGGGACCTGCCAATGCACAGATTGGTAATGTCAGTTATGTGATCGTTGCCGTTGTCGGCGGTATCCTTGCTATCGGTGGATTTGGCGGCTTTACCCTGGGTGGTCTGGCAAGTTTCCTTACCTTTAATAAGAGTCTGAATATGCCGATCATGCAGGTCAGCCAGCAGTTGAACTTTATCGTTATGGCTATGGCGGGTGCAGAACGTGTCTTTGGACTTTTGGATGAAAAGCCGGAAGATGACGAAGGTTATGTTACTCTGGTCAATGCCAAGGAAGAAAACGGACAGATCGTTGAGACAAGCGAGCGTACCGGTATGTGGGCTTGGAAACATTACCATCAGGCAGACGGCACGACATCTTATGTAAAATTGGAAGGCGATGTGGTCTTTGATGATGTTGATTTTGCCTATGAACCGGGCAAGACGGTATTGCACAATATCAAGATGTTTGCGACACCGGGACAGAAGATCGCCTTTGTCGGTGCGACCGGTGCCGGAAAGACGACGATCACCAATCTGATCAACCGTTTCTACGATATTGCAGACGGCAAGATTCGCTACGATGGTATCAATATCAATAAGATCAAAAAAGATGATCTGCGTCATTCACTTGGTATCGTATTGCAGGATACCCACCTCTTTACCGGTACGGTGGCGGATAATATCCGCTACGGTAAACTGGATGCAACGGATGAGGAAGTGCATGCAGCAGCAAAACTTGCCAATGCAGACAGTTTTATTCGCAAACTGCCGAATGGCTATGATACGGTACTGACCGGTGACGGTGCTAACTTGAGTCAGGGGCAGAGACAGCTTTTGGCGATCGCTAGAGCAGCCATTGCAGATCCGCCGGTACTGATCCTTGATGAGGCGACAAGTTCGATCGATACGAGAACAGAGAAGATCGTACAGGATGGTATGGATAAATTGATGGCAGGCAGAACGACCTTTGTCATTGCCCATCGTCTGTCAACGATCCGAAACAGTGATTGTATCATGGTCTTAGACCAGGGACGTATCATTGAGCGCGGCAACCACGACGAATTGATCGCCGAGGGCGGTAAATACTACCAGTTATATACCGGAAAGATCGTGAACGCATAATAGAAATGACCATAGGAACCATGTCAGGGGCTTTGTGCTCCCGGCATGGTTTTTATTTGCTGTGGAAGATAATTTTACAGAAAAAGGTAAAGTTTTGAATAGGATAGGTCGATATGGAAATAGAATAAGTCTAACTATGCCCTTGGATGGGCGTGAAAAATAGAGAAGAACTTGGTGAAAGGGGCTCTATGAGTATGTACAAGGATGTAAAGAAAAGAATTTTAGCAGGAGTGCTGGCGGCGCTGATGGTTGTCTCGACACTGTCGATCGGAAGCAATCTGTTCGCGGACTACACGTCAAATATTGGCGAAACATTGCTGGAAGAAGGACAATATGCACAGATTGGCAGCGCGACAAAAGATTATCAGAGGCTGGATCGTGCAGCCATGAAAGTGGACATGGATGTGGCGCAGAGCGTAGATTATACCGTTTCGGTCTATCAAAATCTGGCAGATGCCAGTGATCCGACCAGTGGAGTCTTACGCTATACCAGTGCCCAGCAGCATATGGATGGAACATCGGAGAGCGCATCTGCAAGAGAACTTTCTCTGGATCTGAGCGGAGCGGGAATTTATTTATCTTCCGGTGAGACCTATGCGGTTGTCTTTAACTTCACCAGTGTCAGCGATGCTATCTATTACTATACGGCATCCGGTAGCGGCTATTATTATGAAAGCGCCTGGGATGGACGTGACGGTATGATAGAGACCGGGCTTTCTGATGTAGGCGCGGATGCAGTTTCAGATAACACCACTGTCACTGCCGGTCAATCTACCATCGCCATAGACGCAACGGACACACAGACAGCGGTTCAGGCAAGCCTTTCACCAGCCTTGAAACGTACACTTATCTATACGGTAGATGCAGGTGCGCCATTTACGGTAAATGCAGATGGAACGATTTCTCTTAATGCCGATGTGACCAGTGGCAGCGGAAATGTGACAGTATCAGCAGTCGGAACAAGCAGTACTGCAAGTATCAAAGTCAATATCTTAGAGGCATCCATCGCAGAAGGAACTTATACTTATACAGGAGAAGCGGTAGAACCGGCAGTTACTGTAAAATGCGGTAGTACAGTTTTAACACAGGGAAGTCAGTATAATGTGACCTATAATGGCAGTACCAGCGCAGGGGAAGCAGTCGCAAAGATCACAGGTATTGGTGATTATGCAGGCTATAGCAAGGAACTGACCTATACGATCGGTACAAAGGCTTTGCCAAAGGATGCGGGTGCACAGTTTAGTGTAGATATTGCATCCAACACGGTCACTAACGGTATCTATTCCGATGAGGGCAAGACTCTTACTTTTGGAACGGACTATACAGCAGAAGCAGTATTAAAAGGAAATCAGGTAGAAAGCGGACAACTGGTTTATCTGTACGATATTACCGTAACCGGTATTGGCAATTATACAGGAGCACAGATTTACAATAATTATGAGATTAAGGCAGGATCTGACAATAAGTTTGATATCAGCCAGATCGTAAGCGCTGAGTTGTCACAGACTTCTTATACTTATGACGGCTTGACAAAGGAACCGGCGGTTACCTTTAAGAATGCCACAACAAACGAAGCGATCGAAGGCTTTGGCGATAATTGTAATGTTGAATATACCAACAATGTAGAAGTTGGCAGGGCAACTGTGACCATCACCGGTAAGGAAGCAAACGGCTATACCGGAACGATCGTTTTAGGCTTTGACATCAACCGTTGTGATCTGGAGCAGGCACAGGATGATGATAAACTGGATATTACGGCAAGCATCGATGGCGTGGCTGCTACTACATTTGCCTATACCGGTAAGAAGATCGAGCCGGTCATGACAGTTACTTTAACACGTGACAACTCTGTTTATACCCTGGTTCAGGATCAGGATTATACAGTAACCTATAGCAAGAATACAGCCATTGGTACCATGAGTGTGGAAATCTCAGGTGCCGGAAATAACTTCCAGGGTACTGTGACAAAGCAGTATCAGATCCTTGGTGATTTTGAGACGGCTGCGGTTGTCAGCATTGGAAATAACAGCGTCACATATGATGATGGTTATGCCAGTGATTATACAGCAACCTACACAGGTTCTGAGATCCAGCCAACGGTCTCCGTAAAAATGGGCAGCAGTTGGCTAAAAGCAAAAACAGACTATACCGTTTCCTATGAGAATAATATCAATGCAAGCACAGATGACCAGAAGGCGGTTGCCGTCATCAAGGGTGCAGGCAATTACAGTGGTAAAGAGATCCGCGTGACCTTTACCATCAAGCCACAGACTATCAGTGGTACTTTGAATGTTTCTACAAAGAAGACCTATACAGGAAAAGAGATTACCTTATCTTCCGGTGAATATACTCTGACCAAGATAGGTAAGACCTATGTCGAAGGACAGGATTTTGAACTTTCCTACGAGGATAACACCAATGCCGGAACAGCAACTGTTTATGCAAATGGTATTGGCAATTATACCGGTAGTGTAAAGGCTACCTTTACCATCCAAAAACTGAGTCTGACAGATAGTCATGTGGTTGTAGAACCGGAAAAGATCGCAGATCAGATTTATACCGGAAATCAGATCAAACCGGATATTACCTTATATTATCAGGATGATGATGGAACGAAGCGTGAAATTTCAAACGCAAACTATTCCTTGTCTTACAGTAATAATAAGAACATTGGTCAGGCAACCATCACCATCACAGGTGAGAAGAACCTGACGGAGGAACGAGACGAGTATTTCTCCATTGTTGCCAAGTCGCTTTCAAATCTGACCTTTATCCTGGGCGGACAGGAGGTCAAGCAGATTGCAGAGAATACTTATCTGGCAACCTATGTTGCAGAATATACAGGAAGAACGATCTCGCCAAGTCTGACCGTTAAGGATGGGGACGCTACAGTCGCTAAGAGCGGAAACTATAAGACAAGTTCCGTGAATGCGATCAACGCGGCAGGTTATGATGAGAATAACACATCCAAGACACCGGCAATCGTGGTGACCGGAAAAGGAAATTATGGTGGTTCTACTGTGACCATTTACTACACGATCGCACCAAAGGACATTACATCCGAAGCAAGCGGTGTTACGATCACAGATACACAGAAACTGGTTAAGAATGGTGACTATCGCCTGCCGGTTGTAAATGTAGTAAACACCAACTTAAATAATAAGGTTCTGACACAGGATACCGATTACACTGTATCCGTAGGTGAGGACAGTAAGACTTCCGGCGAGGGAAAGATTGCAACCATCACAGGTATTGGCAATTATACCGGAAGCAGAAATATCACCTATACGATCGGAAGCAATCTGGCACTGGGCGGAGTAGTAGAACTGCATAACCCTTATGATGACTCTACCCTAAAACCGGCATCTTCCGGGGACTACTATGTACCATATTGGGGCAGAGATACAGATGGCAACAGCATCAAACCGGTATCGAAACTGACCTACACGGATGCAGACGGCAAGGAAACAGATCTGGAAGAAGATACCGATTACACCGTCACCTATACGACCGAGGCCGGTGGTATGGGATCTACAGAGAGCGTTGTTGTCACTTATACAGGTATTGGCGACTACTATGGAACCATTACCAAGCGCTACTATGTGACCATGGTTGTTTTGGATAATGAGTCTTCCGTAACCGTTACAAACATTGATCCGAACCATCCGGAGGCAGGCTTTGAGTATGTCTATGATGGAAATAAGATCACACCACAGATCCAGGTGACCTACAATGCATCCGGCAAGACCATTCAGTTGGTTGAGGGGACCGATTATCAGTTCACGGCGACGGAGGTAGGACCAAATGTTGGTACATATACCGTACAGGCAAAGGGTATCGGACATTACAGCGGAACCCTGAGCCAGACCTATACGATCGTGGCAAGTGACCTGAGCGCATGTACACCGTCCGCAACCACCCTGCCGGATTATACATACACCGGAAAAGAGATCAAGCCGGATATCAGTGGCATTACAATCACAAATACCGCAGGAACTGTCTTGAAACAGGATGTGGATTACAAGGTACAGGGCTACAAGAACAATATCAACATTGCAGATAAGAGCGATGCAGATGCACCTACCGTTATGATTGTGGGTATTGGTAACTACAGCGGAACGATCAACTTGAAGTTCTCTATTGTTACCAAGAGTATTTCTGATAATGTGACAGTAGAGGCGATCCCGGATCAGATGTATACCGGAGATAAGATCACGCCAAGCCTTTCCCTTATGTATGGGGATGTGGTATTAAAAGAAAATACAGATTATACATTGACTTATAGTAACAATGTCAATCCGGGTAGAGCGACCATTGCGATTGAAGGAATAGGTGCTTACAGCGGAACCCTGACGGCGCGATTTAATATCATTGGTAATTTGAGCAATACCAGTCAGTTTACCATTGGCGGATATCAGACCACCTATAGTTTACAGGCAAACGGAACCTTACAGTTCTCCGATGCCGGTATCAGCATTACCTATCAGAACCAGTCTAATGTAGACAGTTCGGGAAATATGAATACCATGTATCTGGATTCTTCCAATTATGAGATCCAGCAGTATAACTGTGACAGACCGGGTGAGGGACAACTGATCTTTGTCGGAAAGAACTACTGCATCGGAAGTCAGACGATCCCGATCAGGGTTGTTGGAGATCTGAAAAATGTGGAAGTGATCAATGTCAATGATCAGTATGACTATACCGGAAAGCAGATCAAGCCGACACCGATCGTCCAGTTTGGTTCACAGGTATTGGAAGAGGGCGAAGATTATACCATAGAGTACGGCAACAATGTAGATGTTGGTACGAATAGTGGTAGTATTGTGATCCGCCAGGTTTCCGGTACAGATACTTACTATACCGGCTCCAAGACAGCACGTTTTAATATTTATTATAATCTGTCCAAGGCGACGGTTACCGGTTTGAATGATACCTATTCTTATACCGGCAGCGAGGTCAAGCCGATACCACAGGTAACATGTGCAGGAAAAGTCTTGCAGGAAGGCGTTGACTATAGTCTTACCTATACCAATAATATCGACGCGGGTACAGCATCCGTGGTTATCAATAGCATGGATGGCGCATCTATCGGCAATCAGGTTGTAAACTTCGAGATCAAGGGTATCAATCTGGCAGATCCGGGCATGAACATTACCTTAGACGGTCAGTTGTCCGGTCTGACTACGACTTACACCGGAGATTACATCCAGCCAAATGTAGTTGTGACCTATGGTGGCAAGACACTGACACTGACCAAGGACTATAATGTGAGTTATGCAGAGAACCTCAATGTAGGAACCGCATCTGTGACCATCAGTGGTGCAGGAAGTTATTATGGTGCCGTGACAAAATACTTTACGATCACACAGAAAGATCTTTCTGCAAGTGACATTAATGTCAAGGTTTCAGACACCGGTTATGCCGGGGGACATCCGGTAGTTCCGCAGATGAGCCTGACTTATAACGGACATACCTTGCAGGAAGGCGTGGATTACACTTATACACTTTCCAACAATGAGCAGGTTTCTGTTGACAGCAAAGCATCTGTTATATTTACAGGAATTGGCAATTACACAGGATCCAGAAGTGCACAGTTTGAAGTTACCAAGGTAAATCTTGCCGGCGGAACCGTCAAACTGGATAAGACATCAGCAGTCTATACCGGAAGCGTGATCACACCGGAAATTGAAGTTTCTTGTCCGGTTGGTGATGGTACGACCTATATCTTACAGGAAGGTACCGATTACACGATCTCCTATGGAAATGGTATCCGCGATGCCGGAAAGTACAATATTTCGATCGTTGGAAAAGATAACTTCTATGGCTCTTTAAATCCTACCTTTACGGTAGAACCGAAGCCGATCACAGAAGATGATATTACCGTGACGGTACCGGATATGGACTACAGTGGTTCTGCGGTAGAACCGGCAGTAGTTGTGACGGATACAACAAGGGGCGTGGAGTTGACCAAGGGTACAGACTATGACCTGACCTTCAAGAATAACATCAATTCCGCATCTAAGGATGATACAGACGCAGCGCCGACGGTAACGATCACCGGTAAGGGCAACTATACAGACAGCAGAACGGCGACTTTCAATATCGGTAGATCACTCGCAGATGCACAGGTGCGTATTGCACAGGATCAGCAGGAATTTACCTATGACGGTAAGTCTCACGTACCGACCTATGCAGTCTATCTTTCAGACGGCACTTTATTACAGGAAGGTACCGATTATGAAATGATCGACATTGAGGATAGTGTCAACGCCGGTACAAAGACCTTGGCGGTCAAGGGAATTGGCAATTACTATGGCAAGCCGTTTACTTATTACCGCATCAACCAAAAGGTTGCAAAGGCATCCGAGATCAATGTGGTATTAGACCTGCCACAGGACGAGGATGGCAATTATGTGACGACTTACACCGGTAGTGCCATCACACCGGGCGTAAAGGTATATGATACCGCGATCTCCACAAAGACAGAGATTGATCCGGTCAACTATAGTATTACTTATGTCAACAATGAGAATATCGGAAATATTAACAGTCCGGCATTTGTTGTGGTTTCTCTGAAAGGCAACTATGCATTGGGATCTGAGACTAAGAGCCAGGCATTCATCATTGGGGCAAAAGATATTTCAGACTTTAAACTGGTATTAAATGATAAACGCGGTACCTACACCGGAAGTGCTATCACACCGGACGTATCCGTGATCTATGACAATGGTGTGGATCCGGTATGGACCTTGGTGGCAGGCGTCGATTATGATCTGAAACTGACAGATAATACCAAGGCTGGTCATGCGACGGTAACAGCCGTAGCAAAGGGCAATTACACAGGTCAGGTGACCGAGGAATTTGACATTGTAGCATCCTTAAAAGATGCCATTGTCACCATTGAACCGCAGTTTTACACCGGAAAGGCAGTAGAGCCACCGGTTACCGTAGAATGTGGCGGCAACGTATTGGAGCAGGATGTAGATTACAAGGTAGACTACTATTCTGATGATAATTACACGACAGGCGGTTATGTCATTATCACACCGCTGGTCTCTTACTATAGTGATAGTGCAAGATGTGCTTACACCATCAGCGCAGATATGTCACTGCTTCGTGTCAAAGGTTATGCAAACCAGTACACCTACACCGGAAAAGCGATCCGACCGGACTTTGTCATCGAGGATCCGAGCGGCAACCAGGTGGCTTATGATGCAGACCAGATCGTCTATGGACGTATGAGTGCAGAAGAGGCGGAGACGACCGATATTGCGGATGTTACAAATGATGATTGCATTGCGGTCGGAACGATCACAGCCTTTATTCCGGTAGAACTTGCCGGCAATAAAGAAGTCTTACAGGCAACTTATGAGATCATTCCAAAGAATATCAACGCATGCAATATCATTCAGTTGAACAAGAATACCTACACCGGAAAAGCCATTGAACCAAAAGCAACCTTGTTGTATGATGGTAAAGAGTTGATCCAGGGAAAAGAATACAGTGTTACTTACAACAACAATGTAAATCCTGGCGTTGCTACAGCAACTGTACAGGGACTTGGCAACTACACAGGAACCAGCGTATTGAAATTCAATATCATCGCCCCGGTCATGGTAGGATTAAAGGCTCAGGCAGCCAGTGAGACAGGTATTCAGATCTCATGGCTGAAAAACGGAAAGGCTACCGGTTATGAGATCTACAGTGAGGACAACCGTACCAAGTACGGCTCAACATCGGCTACATCCTTTGTGGCAAATGGCTTGAAGAACTCAACGACCTATACCTTCCATGTGAGATCTTATGTGACCGCAGGTGGAAATACGACCTATGGCGAAATGCAGTCGGTAACGGCTTATACCAAGGTGGCGTCTACCAATGATCTTGTCGGCACATCAACGGCAAAGAGAAGTGCGACGCTTACATGGAACCGCAGCAACACGGTAGCAGGTTATGAGATCTATCGTAGTTCAAGTGCAGACGGTACTTACAAGAAGATCGCTGTTGTACCAAATGGCAAGGGTGCCTATACCGATACCAAGGTAGGCAGCAACAAGACTTACTATTACAAGGTACGTGCATACAAGCCGGTGGATGGTTCTTATGTTTATGGAGATTACTCAAAGACAATAGCGATCACTATAAAGTAGGAATATTTCATGCAGGAACAAGGAAAATATAAGATCGGCGAATACACCTTCCAGACCTTTCACGAATATCGTGATGGTCAGGAAGATGTTCGCAAGATCGAATGTATCAACAAAGAATTAAATATACAGGATCCCGAGGTGGCAGTGCGTCTTTACAATGACATTCGAAGCGGCAAGATCGTATTCAAGTCACCGATCGGCGATCAGTTTTTTGCGCATCTGGCAGATATCGTTGCGGATAAGTCCGTAGATCTGTTGGAGGACAAAGCCGTTGTAGAAGAGGCAGAGGGCAAGGTAAAATACCAGAAGATACTTGGTGTTGCATTTATTATCTTGGCACTTGTCTCTTTTGCTGTGTTTGGAATTGCTGAGATCCGGGACATTGTGACGACAAGGCAGATGCAGAAACTGGCAGATCAGGTGGAAACACCAAAGAGTCAGGATAATGCTTCCAAAAATGACGATGCCAAGAAGGAAGATACTTCTATAGAAAATGGAGATAGGTCATCCGATCAGGAAGATCAGACGCAGAATTTAAGTGTTTTGCCAGAATATGCGGAACTCTTACAGCAGAACTCGGAAATGGTAGGCTGGCTCTCCATTGACGATACCGAGATCAATTATCCGGTCGTACAGAAGGATAACACCTACTATCTGACCCATGGATTTGACCAGGCGACCAACTCCAACGGCAGTATTTTCATGGACGAGCGGTGCAGTATCTTAAAACCGACAATCAATACCATTATCTATGGGCATAACATGAAAAGCGGGATGATGTTTGGTGGGCTGAAAAATTATCTGCAAGAGGGTTATCTGGATGCTCATAAATACATCAATTTTAATACCATCTACGAGAAAAGAACCTATGAGATCGTTGCGGTAGGGCTGTCCAAAGTCCAATACCAGGATGAAGATGCTTACCGTTATTATGATTTCATCACCTCGACTTCCGCACAGGATCTGGAAGATTTTATCCAAAATGTAGATTCCCTTGCCGTATATGGAAATGCGGATGGTCTGACACTACAGGATAAACTTTTGACCTTGTCGACCTGTAACAGTTATACCGAGGATGGACGATTATTTGTAGTAGCCAAACAAGTACAATAGGTGTATAATATACTAGATGTTGTAGATTTTTATTTCGAAATAGAGTTATACGGAGATAAGAGAATGAAAAGAGGTACAAAAATTGGATGGTTTCTGATCGCACTGTCTGTGATCTTATCCGTTTGGGTGATCGTCAGTCAGAGTTCAGATGCAAGCCAGGCGACAGAATCCGGATTGGTGCTGAGTGATGATGGCACAGTTCTGGAAGATTACACAGGAAATGGCGGAGCCGTTACGATCCCGGATGGTGTGACTACAATCAATGCCGGAGTCTTTGCATCAAAAGACATTACATCGGTTGTTATGCCGAGTTCGGTGACCAGTATGGGAACAGGTGTATTTAGCGGATGTACTTCTCTTGCGTCAGTATCCCTCAGTTCTTCTTTGAATGGGATCCCGGAAGAAACCTTCCGTGAGTGTTTATCCCTTGGATCTGTTACGATCCCGGATAGTGCAACCTCGATCGGCAGCAATGCTTTTTACGGATGTGCATCGCTTAGTTCTGTCAGCATTCCGGCAAGTGTCAGCAGTATTTCTACGGATGCTTTCAGCGGATGCGGCAATCTTTCCAATATCTCAGTGGCATCCGGCAATGGTGCTTATGCATCTTCGGATGGATGTTTATACAATGCGTCAAAGACCCGCCTTTTGTTAGTTCCGGAAGGCAAGACTTCTTTGGCAATAGCAGCAGGCACGACAACGATCGGCACAGGCGCGCTTCAGGACTGCACCGGTATTTCTACCGTGTCCCTTCCAAATAGTGTGACCACGATCGAAGCCAATGCTTTTACTGACAGTGGTGTTGAGACTATCACCATCCCTGCATCCGTGACATCGATCGCGGCGCAGAGTTCGTGGACACCATCTACTATTTATGGTGTTTCCGATTCCGCAGCAGAAAAGTATGCTAAGGATAACAATATTGTCTTTGTTGTCTTGGGAGATAACCAGGATGATGATAACAACGATGACAATAATGACGATAATAATAACAATAATAACGGTGGTAACACCAACGGCGATAATAATGGCAACAACAATGGTGCCAATAATGGAGACAACGGCAGCAATAATGGTACTTCCGACGGCGATGTTGTGAACCCGGACGGATCCATTACCCACGCAGACGGTTCTGTGACAACCGCAGACGGCAGAGTGATCAAGAGCGCGACAAACGGGGGCACTGCATCCCATACAAAAGATGCGACACCAACGACCGCAGATGGTATTGATCCGAGATACTTCCTTTGCATTGCAATCTTTGCCGGTGGTATTGGGGTTATTCTATACAGCCGTTTCAACAAGATGAAATATTTAAGCCAGAATCATAAGGATAGATCATAAACATGTTTACAAGAATGATGGCACAAGGGATTGTGACAATAATCTATACGCTGGAATTTGCCGGGCTTTTGGTAGCGGCTTTGCCGCGCTACAAGCAGAAATACTATGTACCGGTAAAGATGTTGTGTAGTGTATCCTTTGTTGTGATCGCAGTCATGTTTGCCTTTATCAGCGACCATATGCAGTATTTTTATATGATGCTGGTGCCATTGGTTCTGTGTGCGGTCGGAGATCTCTTTATGGGACTATACCAGATCAGGAGCAGGCGCAAGCATATGCTGGCAGGCATGATTGTCTTTCTTCTGGCACATATGGGATTTTTGATCTGCTTCTTCCGTATAGATGCAAGGCTCACATGGTGGAACATCTTCCTGCCGGTCGTATCGCTGGCAGCCTTCTTCTTTGTGAAGCGTCTGATGCATCTGCACATGGGAAGACTGGCGATTCCGGCAGCGATATATTGCGTCTTTCTGTCGCTCATGCTATCCAAGAGCACACAATATATGGCACTCTGCCCGGGACTTGCTTCCGGCTGGATCGGCTTTGGAGGTATCGCCTTTTTTATCTCCGATTTTACGATCATCTTTTTGTACTTTTACAAGTTCCGTAAGCCGGAAAATCGTGGCAAGATCCACTATTTAAATCTGGCAACTTATTATTATGGTATTTTGGCATTTGATATCAGCATTTTATATTTTGCAGCCTTTTAAGAGAATAGAACACAAGCAAAAGAACTTCCCATATTGTGGGAAGTTCTTTTTTCAGAGTCTTTATAGAAAACATATTAAGAAATGGCTTGTTTTTTCACGGTTTCCAATGCCTTTGCAACCGGTGGGATAGCGATCACGATCAAAGTGATGATTGCCTCTGCTCCCAGATAAGAACCATTGTAAACCAGTGAGTAAACAACGGCATTTGGGAAGGTATCCGGTGCATACATGCCAAAGAAGATCCAGCCGGACAGGAAAGCGAAGAAGTAACGTCCTAATACGGCGACGATATAACCCTTGATGAGCCCGTGCTTGGAATTGTGGAAAAGACCTGCAAGACCAAGAGCACCAAATGCTAAGATGTAATCAACCAGCATCTGTGGGAAACTCAGGATATACGGATCGATCAGAAGTTGTAATACGCCGTAAGCCAGGGCTGCTGTAAGACCGCCGCCAAATCCATACCAGTAACCGATCAGGACGATAAAGAGCATGGAAAAGAGTGTGACAGAGCCGCCCATAGGCAGGTCAAATAATTTGATCATAGAGGTAACTACAGCAAGTGCAATCGCCATAGCGGAAAATACCAACTGCTTGGTGCTCATCTTCTTCTTGGTGCCAAAGACAGCAGCACCTGCGAGAAGAAGTGCAATGAATACTAAGATCAGCGCGGTGTAGCCGGCAGTGGTGAGATCATAAGCACCATCTGCGTTTGCTGTTACAAAAAAACTCATAAAAAAATCTCCCTTCATTTGTACATGCTAGGAGATCAGTCAGGAACTAAGCTTCCTTACGCCGGTATTACCCGGTTCAAGTAATAAGGGTCGATGTCAAGACATCTCTCAGCCCCAAAGGCACCCCTAGCATAGATTTTGTATTGATTTGTTTTTTGTCGTTTGTTAGTATAGCAGTAGTTCATTAGAAAGTCAACCGACGCAATAGGAGATGCAGGATGGATAAACAGGCATATCCTATAGAAAAGAGGAAAATATATGGTCAGACTATTGGCAAAGATGTTTATCAAAGATTATAAAAACTACGAAGATATAAATGTGCGGGAACGTTATGGCATACTGAGTGGCTGTGTAGGTATCCTGCTCAATGCCATGCTCTTTGGGATTAAATTTTTTGCAGGATTGATGAGCCATTCGATTGCGATCACAGCAGATGCCTTTAATAACTTATCTGATGCCGGGTCTTCCGTGATCACCCTGCTTGGCTTTAAATTATCGTCTGCGGATCCGGATCCCGAACATCCTTTTGGACATGGCAGACTCGAATATCTGTCAGGCCTATTGGTATCAGCCATTATTGTGATCATGGGCTTTGAACTTTTGAGGGATTCTGTAGAGAAGATTATCCATCCACAAGACATGGATTTTTCACCGCTGGTGATCATTATCCTGCTTGTGTCCATTGCTGTAAAACTCTATATGGCGTATTATAATCGATCCTTGGCAGATAAATTGGATTCTGCTGCCATGAGAGCAACGGCAACTGACAGTATGAGTGATACTCTGGCAACTTTTATTGTCCTGGTATCTACGATCTTTTGTGAATTCAGTTCCTTACATATTGATGGTTATTGCGGCTTGATTGTTGCCCTGATCGTTATCTGGGCAGGTTTATCTGCCGGGAAGGAGACCGTAGACCCACTTTTAGGGCAGGCGCCGGAAGCAGGCTTTGTTGATCGCATAGAGGAGATTGTAATGGCGCAAGATGGAATCATAGGTGTGCATGACCTTGTGGTACATGATTATGGACCGGGACGCCTTATGATCTCTCTACATGCAGAAGTTCCGGCAAGCGTAGATGTTATGATCTCGCATGATGTGATCGATCGGACAGAACATATTTTGAAAGAAGAATTGCATTGCGAGGCAGTTATCCATATGGATCCGGTAGTGACCGATGATCCCCGTTTGGATCAGTTGCGCGAGTCGGTAAAAAAGATCGTGGAGGACTGGAATGAAAAGGCTTCTATTCACGATTTTCGAGTTGTTTTCGGACATACGCATACGAATCTGGTCTTTGATGTGGTCGTGCCTTATCAGGTCAAGATGACAGAACATGAGATCACAGTGCAACTGCAAAAGAGAGTCTCGGAGCAAATCGGCAAAGAGTACTTTATAGCAATCAATATCGATCGTAAATATATATAAAATACAAAGAAGGTTTGACAAAGTTTTTATTTGCCAAACCTTCTCTTTTAATCTACATAACTAATAAATACATTTCCTGCGCTTTCAAAGACCTGAGATGCATTGTCTGTCGACATCTTGGTGTATTGATCGGTATCGGAATGATAAACGATGATATTGGCGGCATCATAGCCAATGATCAGCAGGGCGGTGTCATCCCCGGTTCTCGCATAGACCGGCGTTCCCTGACTGACATAATACAATGCTTGGCTCAAGGTACATCCGGTCAGGTCTAAGACCAGTTTATCCTTGAGGGAAGTCTGCAATACGGACATTGGTGTTTCGCCTCGGTCTAAAAGAGCGTGTACTTCGCCGCTGATGCCTTCGCTTTGCAGGATGGCGCTGATACAGCCGGCGGATGTGCTTGCCTTTCGGTCGGATGCGCTGGCTTCAATGTCGTTGAAAGCGTTGACGTAGGATTTCTTGCCACGGTTCCAGATATAGCGCTGCTGGTTGTCAACGACCAGTCCCATATCCGCATCTGCAGCCATAATGGCTTTGTTCAGGTTCTGTGTTGTCAGAGTAACACGGTTGCCGACATACACAAAGTAGGTTTCCTGTTCCTCGGTCGTAGAAATAGAAATGCTCTTGGTGTCGTTGATGGTCGCCAGGCTTGCATCCCTGGCTGCCAGACTATGGATAGACTGTCCATCTTCCAGATCTGCCATGACATAGGTTGTAGCCAGCCCCTGCGTATCGCTGGCAGTCTTTACCAGGGATACCGTCTTATTCTGCTCGCCTGCAGTATCTTTTATAGTATCCTGGGTGGTTGTCACATATGTGCCATCCTGTTTTGTTACGCGATCCAGATAAAGGGTATAGGAGGACTTGGTCGCACCGGTCACATAGATACCGTCCTTGGCATATTCTTTTAACTGTGTGAAATTGTCACTGGACGTATCGACGATCTCGACTTTTGCCATTGGATAGACGGCACTTCCGGCTGCATCTGTTGAAATATCGCTTTCGTTTGCAATCCCGTATACAAAGTCTTCTGTCATAAATGCCAGTGGCTTGATCTTGGTTCCCTTGGCAGCATCGATCGTGCGTACTTTTTCTGTTTCCAGATCCATGATGGAGATCTGGTCTGCTACATCATCTTCTGTCATCCATGCTACATAACGGCCGGAGGAAGACACGGCATACTGGTCGGATTTCAGGTTTGTGATCAGTTCCTTGGTGGACAGGTCATCCAGACCGACTTTGGCAAGGGTGCCGCCCATCATGATATAAAAGTCACCATCAGCATTTTCGTAAAGCAGATCACTGAAATCTGCGTTTAAGATCTGATAAGAATGTGTGGTCGCAATAAATACCTGTTCAATGGCTTCCTGCTTGATGCTGTCATAATGGTAGAGATCAATGCCGCTTTCGCCTTCGTGTTGACCGCGGTTCATATAGCCGTAAACAACAAAGTTCATATTTCCGGTCTCATCAATATTTAAGATGCGGATATTGTGTTGTCCGTAACTTTGTCTGGCATCTGTCGGATCATCAATAAAGCCATAGACTTTGGTAAAGGTCTGCTTGTTCTGGTTGTATTCAAAGAGTTGACCGGACTGCACAAAACTAACGATCGTGCCGGTCTCATTGGACAGGTACCCGGTAGTATCACTGGTCACGCCGACCGATAAGATATTGCCGCTCACGTTCACAGATGCCGTATCGATGATCTGCTCCATGCTGCGCTGATAATCCAGCAGGTAGATCTGCTGGTCGGTATAGCGGACTTTATAATATTCTTCTACCTTATAATAATTGGTCGCGCCGTCAGCCTCCTCAGCCATCTGGTAGGTATAGACAAGGGAAGCGTAGGTGTCGTTGATGTCGGTAAAGGATACCAGCGGATCGCCCACCTGTTTGCCTGCAAATCCACGCCAGCCGATCTGATCGATGGAAGAATTGATATTGACGTTACCCAGATCGTTTTTGTCTGTATAGTCTGCTGGCTCTATATAAGATGCCAGGAGTTCGTATTGGTCGCTCATGGACACGTTATGGAAACTATCGGTAAATTCCAGACACTTCTTGGCGTAGGTCTCCTCAGGCAGCGTGATACGGGTATAATAGTAAAGATCATCACTCTTACAGTGTAATTTTAGGATAAAGAGGTATTCCTGCCCCTCATCCACCAGATTTTCAATCTGTAAAGATTTGGTCCAGGTATTGCCATCCTTGTTCCAATCGGAAACCTTGGTGTCTGCGATCTTGCGCTGGGTATCTAGACTGCGCACTTCATAGGAGACGCTGTCCACATCATAGCCATAGGTGTTGATGGTCAGATCCATTTTTCGCTTGGAGTCAAGCGGAATCAGGGCATCACGCATATAGCAGGCGTCCATCTGGGTACGGTAGCCATGCAGTTCCCCCATGGTGTGATCGTAAGTCTGCACACCAACAAGAGGAAGTGTAGCTTCTGCCATCGTGACATTTTTTTCTTCCTCGCCCAAATTCAGGAGGATCTGGAAAACGACCAGTGCTCCTGTAAATATAAGAAATAATACCAACAATCTATGACGAATCCATTTTGGTATACCTTTTTCTCTAAAATTTAATTTCATAATTCCTTATCCCTATTTTATGCTCTATGACCCGGGGGCCAATGTTCTAGTTTCGCTGGCTTCCTTGCAAATGACAAGCCAACATGCTATAATTTTATCACTCTTTGCGAAATGTGTCTTGTTCGATTTTGGACTTTCACATTTTTGTCACATTTTTAACTATACTTAAAAGATGTGACGCAAAAGAGTATTTTTGTTTGGAGGCAATATGAAAGCAGTATTTTCAAAAATCGGAGGTTTCTTTAAATCTCTTGGCAATAAGTGGTCGGCAGTCAAGTCCAGGATACCGACACCGAAATTCGTACAAAAGATCCGTGAAAACGAGCGGTTGCAAAAGATAAACGATTGGTTGAACCGCTATTCTCTGATCGAGCACATCCCATTATCTTTGATCATGTGTTTTGTCATGGAATGGTTGTCTCGTCACTCTTTTATAGAAGCGTGGGGATTTGTCACCAATCATACCGGAGCCTATCTGTATAACTCCTATCTGATCTTTGTGTGTTATTCTCTATGTTACCTTATCAGCAGACAGACCTTTATGCGTATGTGTATCAGTGCCGTATTTGTTGCACTGGGTATCACCAACTGCATTATCCTGCTCAACCGTGTAACACCATTTGGATTTACGGATATTTCCATGATCGGTGATCTGCTTACCATGCAGAATACCAATTATTTTACCTCGCAGCAGGCAGCCATTTCGGTATTAGCACTTTTATTATATACACTTTGGATGGTCCGCATCTTTATCAAAGGCAAAAAGTTAAAGCCGCGTTTTCCGTATTGGGTCAAATTGCTCTTTATCGTGGGATGTTTTGCCAGTGTTCCGGTGACGACTTCTACTTTGCAGGGACAGGGCGTACTTTCCTGTTATTTTGGTAACTTAGCACAGGGCTATCTGGATTATGGATATCTGTATGGATTTTCTACCAGTATCTTCAATCGTGGTATGTCCGAGCCTAAGAATTATGATCAGGAGTCCATTTCTGCGATCGTAGACGAGACCAAGCAGGGCGCATCCACGATCAAGGAAGAAGACCGACCGAATATCGTCGTTATCCTTCTGGAGTCTTTCTTTGATGTTAGTGAGGCAAACTTTATCGAGACTTCCGAGGACCCGATCCCATATGTGCATTATCTGGAACAGAATTTCTCGACCGGGCATCTGACAGTGCCAGTTGTCGGTGCCGGCACCTGCAATTCCGAGTTTGAAGTTCTGACCGGTATGTCCTGCCGCTTCTTTGGACCTGGTGAATATCCGCAAAAGACGATCTTAAAGAAGACAGACTGTGAAAGTTTTGCAGGCGATCTGCGCAACCTTGGTTACAGCAGCCATGTCGTACACAATAACGGTGGTAATTTCTACAGCCGTGCCAATGCCTTTTCCATGATGGGCTTTGACACTTTCCAGAGTAAGGAAATGTTGGATATTACCGATTATACACCGCTGGGCTCCTGGCCGACCGATGATATCTTAACACCTGCCACCACAGAGGCAATGGACTCTACCGAGGGACCGGATTTCGTCTATACCATTACCGTAGAGGCACATGGTGATTATCCGACCTACAAGGTCATTGAAAATCCTGCCATTGGTGTTACCTGCGAGGGTAAAACCCAGGAACAGACCTATGCTTGGGAATATTACATCAACCAGATTCACAACGTAGATGAATTTATCCAGTCCTATATCGAGGAACTGAGTAAACGTGATGAAGATACATTGGTCATCATGTTTGGCGATCATCTGCCGACCATGGGATTGACTGAGAGCGAAGTGGCTACCGGAGATCTTTTCCAGACCAAATATTTCACCTGGAACAACTTTGGCATGTCAAAAGAGGATCAGGATCTGACTTCTTATCAGTTGGTTTCTGAATATCTCAATCGTCTGGGTATCCATGAAGGTACCATGACCAATTATCATCAGAGCAAGATAGCAGCAGGTGTCAAAGCCGGAACACCGGAATATATGACAGATCTGGAAGCCCTGCAGTATGATATCTTATACGGAAAGCGCTACGCTTATAACGGCGAGGATAAATATCCTGCCACCGATCTGGAAATGGGTGTATCTGATGTTGTGATCGACCGTGCATACTTCTTTGACGGCAAGTTGCACATTTATGGTTCCAACTTTAGCAAGTGGAGTAAAGTCTATGTCAATGGAGAAAAGGTTACGACCAATTACGAGAGTGGGCAGTGCCTGACGATCAAGGCATCTGCGGTACAAAATGGCGATACCATCACGGTATGCCAGGTAGGATCCAGCAATACAATCTTCCGTGAATCCAATGAGTTCACGGTCGTAGATCCGAATTATGTATCCGATACGCCGGGAAGCGCAGAGCAGCCGGATGAGGATGATCTGGAAGCAGACGATGAATCTTCACAGAATTAAAGAATATAAATGCAGACAAAAAGAAGGCATCCCATATCCGGGATGCCTTCTTTATTTGCCTTATAAGGACGAATCTTACAGTTCGCCATTGTTGTATTTGTTTACGACCTTGTGGATACGCTCGTATGGATCTAACAATCCGGAGATAGAGCAGTCATGGTTCAAAGTATCAATGATATAAGCGATGTACTTGCTCATATCGCAGTTGATATAGTAAGGACGGCTCAAAAGTTCCGGTGTCTGATAGGTCAGGTTTGTAGTTACAACACGATAGATGATGCCTTTTTCTACGGCTTCATCGAATTTCTCCAGACCATTGGTGAAAAGACCAAAGGTTGCCACAACGAAGATTCTCTTTGCTTTACGCTTCTTTAATTCGGTTGCTACATCGATCATACTCTCGCCGGAAGAGATCATATCATCAACGATGATGACGTCCTTTCCTTCTACGGAAGATCCCAGGAATTCATGAGCAACGATTGGGTTACGTCCGTCTACGATCATGCTGTAATCACGTCTCTTGTAGAACATGCCCATATCTACACCAAGCACGCCAGCCATGTAAACGGCACGGTTGGTACCACCTTCATCCGGGCTGATGATCATTAGGTGGTCGTTGTCGATCTGAATATCCTTGACGTTCTTTAAGATGTTCTTGATAAACTGGTATGCAGGCTGTACTGTCTCAAATCCATGAAGCGGGATAGCGTTCTGCACACGAGGATCATGTGCATCAAAGGTAATGATATTGTCAACACCCATGTTGATCAGTTCCTGCAATGCGATAGCACAGTCGAGGGACTCACGGGAAGAACGCTTATGCTGACGACTCTCATAGAGGAATGGCATGATAACGGTAATTCTCTTTGCCTTTCCTTCGATAGCAGCGATGATACGCTTTAAGTCAGAATAGTGATCATCCGGTGACATGTGATTGGTCTGACCACAGAGAGAATAGGTCAGGCTGTAGTTGGTTACATCAACGATCAAAAAGATGTCCAGTCCACGGACAGACTGTAAGATGGAACCCTTGGCCTCGCCGGAACCGAATCTCGGAACAGCAGCCTTTACAATGTAAGAATCACTCTTGTATCCGGCAAGTGTGATGTGATCGTAATGCTCAGCATCGCGATCCTGTCTCCAATTCACCAGGTAATTGTTGACTTTGGCACCGAGTTCCTTACAACTCTCCAGTGGGATGATACCCAAAGTACCTACAGGTGTGCTTTCTTTTAAGCAGATTTCTTCGTTTGGCATGAATCTTTTACTCCTTTGTTTGTTATGATTTATTGGATAATTTTTTCTTGATGCGAATATCGTCACCAAAAAGTTTACAAGGTTGATAATTGCTGAAAATGCGGGAAGATGTACGTTCTGAGTAGATCTCACGCAGTTGTTTCATGGAAAGATTGGTGGAGATCACAGTGGATTTGCCACGCAATAATCTCTCATTTAAACATAGGAATAACTGGGATGTCGTAAAGGAATTGGAAAATTCCGTACCCAGATCGTCAATGATCAGCAAGTCACATTGGAATATTTGCTCATGAGCCTCCATTGCGTCTTCATCTTTCTGGAAGACATCTTTTTCAAAGATATCGAAAAACTGGAAGGCTGTAAAATAAATCACAGAATGACCCTGATCTAACAGAGACTTAGCGATACAGTTGGAAAGAAAGGTCTTGCCTGTCCCCGTATCGCCATACAGAAGTAGATTACCACCTTCTGTAGAAAAATTCTGCACAAAATTTTGTGCTGTTTCATAAGCATCCTTAGCAAAATCCAAAGAAGACCGCCCGGACTTGGCATCTACGATGTCTTTGGAGTAGTAGTCGAAAGAGAAAACGTCGAAGTTCTCCTGGTCTAAAATGTCGTCTAAATGAGACTGGGAATAGACCAGATCAATGGATGCCTGCACAAAACAGTGACAGCGTTTGCCATCCACAAAGCCGGTATCCTGACAAAGCGGACAATCATATGGCGGTGTCAGATAATCCAGAGGATATCCATGCTCTTGGATAAGAGTTTCACGCTGCTTGCGGATATCGCCTAACTTCTCCTTGAGGGCGGCAGAGCCGGCAGCATCGCCATTTAAAAGCCTGTCTATGCTCTCAACCGATAAGCGGCTGACATCATCATCCAATCGGGACAATTCCGGAACTGCCCGGTAGAGTTCTTCTTCACGCTGTATCACGATCTGGTGATTGCGCATTTGTTTATTGTTGTATTCCCGCATGAGCGAGTCGTATTGTGCATTGGTCAGTGCCATGGATCATCCTTCTACTTTCGCAGTAATTGTTGTTCTAATGCTTCGTAATAGTCGTCATCATATTGACGCTGTTCAAAATTGTGGAAGCGGTTGGTCTTGGTGCGTGCGACCGGAGCGGAAGCCACCTTTGCCTGCTTGGTGGAAGCGAATGCCTCGTCTAAGCGGGCGATGTCATCCAACTGGCGGATGCCCTTTTTGCTCCAACTGCCCAGAATGGAGTCGGCGTATTCAAAATTGACTTTGCCGGTGTTGCGGATCGTGCGCTCACAGGCTTCGCGGATGATATCCAGCGAAAAGCCGTAAGAACTTGTCCATTTGTTGATAAAAGCAGTCTCGCGCTCGGTCAGATTACGACCGGAAATACCAAAAGCTTTCATGATCGCATAGTAAGACTGTGAATGGATATTGGTGGAATCCTTGGCTTCCTGCAAAGAGGAGATCCCACTTTCCTTCCAATTCAGGGCAACCTTGTTCATATAATGGAAGTTTGGGTGTCCCTTCTCTACACAGCATTCCACAAGATACTCGATCATATCAACCGGAAAATGCAATTCTTCTGCCCAAAAGAGGATTTTTTCTACTTCGGTCAGGTTGAGCGGATGTCCGACATAACGCTCTGAGATATAGAGGAGTTCGGCAACATCATCCTGCTTTTTGAAAGCGGCGATCTGACGTGGCGAATAGTGGCGTGGCTCGTCCGGTGGGATCTGCAAAGCCTTTTCCTCTGTCTTAGGCTGATGCACATTTAGGTCTGCCGCAGACTTGTCCTGTCTGTCAGAAGGAAGCAGCATCATCTTGATGGTGGCAGAGGACTCTGTAGGCGCAGAAGCCTTATGCTCATCCTGTCCCGGTTCTAAAAGACAGATGCCTGTCAGTTGATTGGCATCGTTGTATTCTAATTGCAATAAATGCATCTGTTCCCAATAGGAAAGTCCGCGGCGGATGTCATTTTCCGTGTAGTGGAACTTGTCCGCCATGGCAGAAGGATTAAAGTGTCTGTCACCGGAGGAAAGTACCCGAAGCAGGTAAAGATAGATCTTTACGAACTCGCCGCTGGCATCCGGCATAAAACAATCTATAAATGTATTTGACACACAAGTGGATTGATGACTTGTGGCAACATGTATCTGTATGTCTGTCATATCATAACCTCTCTTCATTAGCAATCAGAATTATAGCATATAAAATATGGGTTGAGAAGAAAAAAGTAATCCACAAATCCAGTAAAATCAAGGGCTGGCGGGAACTTGACTTTTGTGGATAAGTAAAAAAAAGAGCGGGCTTAAGGGCATAAATAATCCACAATTCTGTGGGGATAACTTACCCACAAAAATTGTGGATTATGTGGATAACTCTTATTTTAAGAGGTCTTCTCCAATATTTACAACGTTTCCGGCACCCATAGTTATCAACAAATCGCCGTTCATACATTTTTCTCTTAAAAAGTCCTCGATCTCCGCAAAAGAAGGGAAGTAATAGGCTTCTACCTGTTTTTCTTCCAGCAGGCGCAGGATATCCTTGGAACTTACGCCGTAAATGTCCTGCTCTCTTGCAGCATAGATATCAGCCAGTACGACTACATCTGCAAGGGAAAGTGCATCTGCAAAATCAGATAAGAATGCCTTGGTACGTGTATAGGTATGCGGCTGGAATACGCAGATGATACGCTCGTGCGGATAGTTCTGCGCTGCACTCAAAGATGCGCGGATCTCTGTCGGATGATGTGCATAGTCGTCAATGACGGTCGTTCCATGGAATTTGCCCTTGTACTGGAAACGACGATCAGCACCACCGAAACGATGCAGTCCTTCTGCAATCTGCTCCCAAGGAAGATCCATATCCTGACAAAGCGCGATGCAGGAAAGGGCATTGCCGACATTGTGCAGACCCGGAACGGAAAGGGACACGCGAGGAAGATCCTCGCCCTTGTGTACCGGTGTAAAAGTGGCACAACCCAGTTCATTATAAGTAATGTCCTTTGGATAATAATCACAGGCATCGGTAAAGCCAAAGGTTATGACCTGGCAGGAAAGACCTTCTGTGATCTCCTGATAGTCCGGGATCTCACCGTTGATGATCAAAGCACCGCCTGCCTTGGTATTGCCTGCAAACTTGTGGAAAGAGGAACGCACATCTGCCAGATCTTTGAAGAAATCCAGATGTTCTGCTTCTATATTTAAAATAATGCTGTATTTCGGGAAGAAAGAGTGGTAACTGTTGGTGTACTCGCATGCCTCTGTGATAAAGAGGTCAGAGTTGCCAACATGGATGTTGCTGCCGATCGCCTTTAGGATACCGCCGACAGAGATCGTAGGATCTTCCTGTCCGCACAGGAGTACCTGACTGATCATAGAGGTCGTTGTTGTCTTGCCATGGGTTCCGGCAACCGCGATCGAGCGGGCATAGTGAGCCATGATCTGTCCGAGTAACTGCGCGCGTGTCAGCATAGGCACGTCTAATTCCTTGGCGCGGATAAACTCCGGATTGTCCGGATGGATGGCAGCCGTGTAGACGATGATCCTGGTATCGTCCGGGATATTGGCAGCCGCCTGCGGATAAGCGATCTGTGCGCCCAGTTCTGTCAGATGCTGAGTTAGAGGAGACTCCTTGCTGTCAGAACCGGATACACGAAAGCCCTCTTTTAAAAGGATCTCTGCAAGTCCGCTCATGCTGATACCGCCGATACCGATAAAGTGTACTGAAGTTGGTTTTGAAAAATCTATTGTATACATAATTTTGACCGTCCGTTTTCTTTGATTTCTTATTTATATTGCTCTTATATTATAACTTTCTCTCTTTAATTTGCAACAACCTATCATTTTTTTGACAGGATCAACATATTTTAGGAGAGATATATGGAATGATGTTCCTGTAATTGTATAAATTATCCAAAAAATTTCAGAAAATTACAAGAATTTAGGAATATTGTTGCAGAAAAAATAGTCAATATGCTATACTTTATATACAAATTACACCTGTAGTTTAGGGAAGGCTATAAAGTGAGCTGACAGACATGAGGAAAGACGTGAGGTGACAGACTATGATTCGCAAAGAGATGATTGCCATGCTTCTGGCAGGTGGACAAGGAAGCAGATTAGGAGTGCTGACTTCTGACGTGGCAAAACCTGCGGTGTCCTTTGGGGGGAAGTACCGCATAATTGATTTTCCGCTGAGTAATTGTATCAATTCGGGGATTGATACCGTTGGTGTTTTGACCCAGTACCAGCCGTTGGTGCTGAATTCACATATCGGTATCGGTATTCCGTGGGATCTGGATCGTAACAATGGTGGCGTGGCAGTGTTGCCGCCATATGAGAGGAGCGATACGAGTGAATGGTACACAGGAACGGCAAATGCCATTTACCAGAACCTCAAATACATGGAGCGTTACAATCCGGAATATGTTCTGATCTTATCCGGCGATCATATTTACAAGATGGATTATGAGGCTATGCTGGATTTCCACAAGCAAAAGAATGCGGATGTGACGATCGCAGCCATACCGGTTCCTATGGAGGAGGCAAGCCGCTTTGGAGTTGTCTTGACGGACGAGGATAAGCAGATCACAGAGTTTGAGGAAAAGCCGGAGCATCCGAGAAGCAATCTGGCATCTATGGGTATCTACATATTTAGTTGGCCGGTCTTACGGGAATCTTTGATCGCCATGAAAGATCAGTGCAACTGTGATTTTGGCAAGCACATCATTCCTTATTGTCATGAGGGCGGCAAGCGACTGTTTGCATATGAATTTAATGATTATTGGAAAGATGTCGGAACACTTGGATCTTATTGGGAAGCCAATATGGAATTGATCGATCTGATCCCGGAGTTCAACTTATATGAAGAATATTGGAAGATCTACACCAAGCAGGACATCATCGAGCCACAGTACATTGCAAAGGATGCAGTGGTGGAACGCTCGATCATCGGTGCAGGAGCGCAGATTTACGGACAGGTATCCAACTGTGTGCTTGGTGCCGGCGTTACCGTAGAAGAGGGAGCCGTGTTAAAGGATTCCATCATCATGAAAAATACCTATATCGGTAAGGACGCCTATGTGGAAAAGGCGATCATCGCGGAGAACTGTACGATCGGTGAGGGTGATGAGATCGGTGTGGGAGAAGAAGCCGAGAGCAAGTTAAATGCAAAGATCTATGCCTTTGGACTGGCGACGATCGGGGAGCATTCTGTGATTCCGCCGCATGTAAAGATCGGAAAGAATACAGCCATCAAGGGTAAGACAACAATGGACGATTATCCGGACGCAGCACTTCCAAGCGGCGGATACATCATTAAGGCAGGTGAAACATCATGAAAGCATTAGGAATTATTTTAGCGGGCGGCAATAGCAGCAGAATGCAGAACCTTTCAGAAAAGAGAGCCATTTCTGCAATGTCGGTAGCATGCAGTTATCGCTGTATTGATTTTGTACTCAGTAACATGACCAATTCCAACATTCAGACGGTGGCAGTCCTGAGCCAGTATAATGCCCGGTCTTTGAATGAGCATCTCAATTCCTCTAAGTGGTGGAATTTTGGTAGAAAACAGGGAGGACTTTTCCTCTTTACACCGACCGTCACCTCAGACAACTCTTGGTGGTATCGCGGCACGGCAGATGCTATGTGGCAGAATATTGATTTCCTCAAGAAACGCCATGAGCCATATGTAGTCATCGCCAGTGGTGATTGTGTATCCAAGATGGATTTCAATGAGATCCTGGAATATCACATCGCAAAGCAGTCAGACATTACCGTTGTCTGTGCAAAACTGCCGGAGTGGGAAGATCCAAAGCGTTTCGGCCTGGTCAAGCTGGATATGGAAGGCAGGATCATGGAGTTTGACGAAAAGCCTATGGTTGCAGACTCCGATATCGTATCTACCGGTGTTTATGTGATCCGCCGCAGAACCCTGATCGAGTTGTTAGAGCAGAGCAATGAGGAGGGACGTTACAATTTCGTTACCGATGTCTTGATCCGCCAGAAGGGCTTGAAAAAGATCTATGGATACATGCTGGACGGTTATTGGAGCAATATCGCATCTGTGGAGAGTTACTATCGCACCAATATGGACTTTTTGAAAAAGGATATCCGCGATTACTTCTTCCATCAGGAACCGCAGATCTACTCCAAGGCATATGATCTGCCGCCAGCCAAATACAATGCAGGCTCTAAGGTCAGCAACAGTCTGATCGCGAGTGGCTGTATCATTAACAGTACAGTGGAGGATTCCGTACTGTTCAAGAAAGTCTTTGTGGGCAACAACAGTGTCATCAAGAACTCCATCATTATGAATGGAGCCTATATCGGTGACAATGTATATATTGAGAATTGTATTGTGGAGAGTTCGGAGACCCTGCTGAGTGGCAGCAAGTATGTCGGTGAAGGTCAGATCAGGATCGTTTCCGAAAAGAAAAAACGTTACGAAGCACACCAGGCAAATGGGGAGGGGTAAGATATGCAGATTACAGATGTACGAATTCGTAAGATTGAAAAAGAAGGCAAGATGAAGGCTGTGGTATCCATTACGATCGACGAGGAATTTGTGATCCATGATATCAAGATCATTGAGGGCGAAAAAGGCATGTTTATCGCCATGCCAAGCCGCAAGACAGCTGAGGGCGAGTACAAAGACATTGCCCATCCGATCAAGTCCTCTACGAGAGAACTGATCCAGAATCTGATCTTGCAAAAGTACAACGAGGAGTTGTTACATAGCGAAGCAGTATAGAAGATCCGCATAGGAATGTATATGGGGATGAACGCAGGTCGAGGGCAGCCTTGACCTGCGTTTTTGTATTTTTGTCATCTTGCAATTTTTGGCACGGTCGGCTAAATTGTATATCAGTAGAAATCACGTTATCAGGCAGGAAATGAGGATGATCGTATGTATGTAATAGTTGGATTGGGAAATCCGGGAGATAAATATGCAAGAACCAGACATAATGTTGGCTTTGATGTCATAGACTTATTGGCAGAACAGAATGGTATTTCTGTGACGGAACGAAAACACAAAGCTCTGATCGGAAAGGGCAGGATCGCAGGACAGGCGGTCATTCTGGTCAAACCGCAGACCTTTATGAATTTAAGTGGCGAGAGTGTGGGCGATATCCTGCATTTTTACAAGTTGGATCCGGCACAGGATCTGATCGTGATCTCAGATGATGTGGCACTGGATCCGGGAACCTTGCGTATCCGCAAAAAAGGAAGTGCGGGCGGTCACAACGGCTTGAAGAATATCATCGCCCACTGTCATACCGAGGAATTTATGCGCGTGCGCATCGGTGTAGGCAAATTGCCGCCAAACGGAGATATGATCGCACATGTGCTGGGACGTTTTGCACCGGAGGACAGACGTCTGGTGGAATTGTCCTATGAGCGCGCGGCGCAGGCGATCGACTGTATCTTGTCGGAAGACGTGGATAAGGCGATGAGCCGCTATAATGGAAAAGTGGAAGTATCATGAAAACATTTTTAAAACCTTTTGAGGAGATGCCGCAGATCGAGGAACTGCGGGAACATCTAAAAAAAGATAAACGCATCTACGAGGTGTCGGGGCTGATCGACAGTCTGAAACCGCATCTGATCTATGGCATCGGTTATGATGTGCCGATCAAACTGATCGTTACCTTTGACGAGATGCGGGCAAAGCAGATCTATGAGGGTTATCAGTTTTTTGATGAAAACACTCTGTATTATCCGGCAAGAGATCTGCTCTTTTATCAGTCGGACATTCACAGCAACGCTCTTACCAGAGAGCGTCTTTCTGTCGTACAGGCACTCATTGAGCATAGACCGGTCACGGTCGTAACGACTATGGATGCCCTGATGAACCGCGTGCCGCCCCTTTCCTCTTATGAACGGGGCATTTTTACCATTGATCTGGAAGAGACGGTGGATCTGGATGAAATGCGAAAGAAACTGGTCATGCTGGGCTATGAAAATGTGACCCAGGTGGAACATCCGGGAGAGTTTGCCGTGCGTGGAGGGATCGTGGATATCTTTCCTTTGACAGAAGAACATCCCATCCGTATGGAGTTGTGGGGCGATGAGATCGATTCGCTCCGTTATTTTGATGTCGCAACGCAAAAGTCCATCGACTCCGTAGAACATGTGACGGTCTATCCGGCGATGGAACTTGTGCTGACCCAGGAGGAGATCGAGACCGGTTTAAAGCGTATGGAGGCGGATGCGGAAGAACTGTATCAGAAGTATCGCAGTCAGATGCGCACGGAAGAAGCACACCGGATCAAGACCGGTGTGGAACAACTGGCGACCGAGACCAGAGAATGGGGACTGGGGCTTGGTCTGGAGACACATCTGAATTACTTTGTCAGTCAGACGGAAAGTCTGCTTTCCTATTTTCCGCCGGAGACTCTGGTCTTTTTAGATGAACTGGTGCATCTGGACGAAAAGGGAAAGGTTATTGAACAGGAGTTTTCGGACAGTATGACCAGCCGTCTGGAAAAGGGCTACTGCCTGCCGGGACAACTGGAAATGCTGCTGACTACCAAGAGCGTCTTTGCTATGCTGCAAAAACATCCGGGTGTGGTCTTGTCAACTTTGGATAGCCGCGAGGGACTGCTTTCCATTGCAGGGCATACCGGCGTGCGTGCGGTCTCTGTGGGCGCCTACAACAATCAGTTTGAACTTCTGGTCAAAGACCTGAAAAGATTTAAAGACCGCAAATACCGTATCCTTTTGCTCAGCCCATCGCGGACCCGTGGTAATCATCTGGCAGAAAACCTCATGGATCAGGATCTGAATGCCTTTTTCTCGGAAGACTACGACCATGAAATCTATCCGGGTGAGATTATGGTATCTGTGGGAAATCTGGCGCGGGGCTATGAGTTCCCGGAGTCATCTTTTGTCATTTTGTCGGAGCAGGACATTTTTGGCAGCAGGGCACGGCGGAAAAAGAAGAAAACCCGCAAATATGAGGGTGAACAGATCGCCGGTCTGTCAGATCTGACGATTGGGGACTATGTTGTTCATGAAAATCATGGCTTGGGTATCTATCAGGGATTTGAAAAGATCGAAGTGGATAAGGTCGTCAAGGATTATATCAAGATTTCTTATGCCAAGGGCGGCAATCTCTATATTCCGGCGACCCAGTTGGATGCTATTCAAAAATACGGCAGCCAGGATGGCAAAAAGCCAAAATTAAATACACTGGGAACCCAGGACTGGGTCAACACCAAAAATCGTGTGCGTGCAGCAGTCGGCGTGGTTGCCAAGGAATTGGTGGATCTTTATGCCCTGCGCGAGCAGAATCAGGGCTATGTCTATGGACCGGATACCGTCTGGCAGCAGGAATTTGAGGAAACTTTCCCTTACGAGGAGACTGACGGACAGTTGGAGGCGATCGCGGCAGTCAAGCAGGACATGATGAGCAGCAAGATCATGGACCGCCTGATCTGTGGGGACGTCGGCTATGGCAAGACGGAGATCGCTATCCGTGCAGCCTTTAAGGCAGTGCAGGACGGCAAGCAGGTCGTTTATCTGGTGCCGACGACCATCCTGGCGCAGCAGCATTACAATACCTTTTTAAAGCGTATGTCCCACTATCCGGTCAATATTGGACTGCTTTGCCGCTTTGTCGGTGCAGCAGAACAGAAAAAGACGATCGAAGGTCTAAAGACCGGACAGATCGATATTGTCATCGGAACCCACCGCCTGCTCTCCAAAGATGTTTCCTATAAGGATCTGGGACTTTTGATCATTGACGAGGAACAGCGTTTTGGTGTCAACCACAAAGAGCAGATCAAGCAGATGAAAAAGACGGTCGACGTGCTCTCCTTATCAGCGACACCGATACCGCGAACCTTGCATATGAGCCTGATCGGCATCCGGGATATGAGTGTCTTGGAAGAGGCACCTATGGAGCGCCAGCCCATCCAGACTTTTGTTTTTGAATACAATGAAGAAATGATCCGGGAAGCCATCGTCCGTGAAATGGCGCGTGGCGGGCAGGTCTACTATGTCTTTAACCGGGTAAAGCAGATCGCGGATGTTGCGGCAAAGATCGAAGAACTGGTGCCGGAAGCCAATGTGGCATATGCGCATGGCAAGATGACGGAGAGCCGTCTGGAAAAGATCATGTATGGCTTTATCAATCAGGAGATCGATGTTCTGGTATCAACGACTATCATAGAGATCGGGTTGGATATTTCCAATGTCAATACTATTATCATCCATGATGCAGACCAGTTGGGACTGTCCCAGTTGTATCAGCTGCGCGGTCGTGTGGGAAGAAGTAATCGCAGTGCCTATGCATTTTTGATGTATAAAAGGGACAAAATGTTAAAAGAAGTGGCAGAGAAACGTCTGGCTGCCATCACGTTTTGCCATTCCTCTAATCTCTAAATCAGCCCAGATAAAACCTTCTTCCCGAC